>Ga0335073_10008274_pt1 | contig 14595 bp, 24 predicted proteins | sample Lox_Sample_22_FD_207093 | JGI IMG/M metagenome (GOLD analysis project Ga0335073, IMG submission 207093) | Soil microbial communities from Loxahatchee National Wildlife Refuge, Florida, United States - Lox_Sample_2.2 | ecosystem: Environmental > Terrestrial > Soil > Wetlands | place: USA... | reverse complement strand
CTTAAGAGGAAGAACTCGCCGGGTTCTAGCTAGCTCTTACCCGGCACCTGGAAGCGAAGGTCGCTTAGCTAGCCCTCTTAAACTGCCGTGAGTGAAACATGTAGCCACTGTAGCGGGGTGTGACGCGCAATGAGCACGGCAGTCTGCGTCCTCGGCGCATTAAGGCGAGAAAGAACTCGGTTCACATGTGGCAGACCTTCAATGTGCCCCGGCGCTACGTGAACAGGTAATATCCAATGAACGGAACACCCGAAGAAAAAACAACTACGCCAACGAAGGAAGAGCTAATACGCAGGATCATGTTCCTTCTGAATGCACCAGCCCAACAGCTGGCGACGCTGCTAAACGCCTACAACAGAAAGAGGTGCGATTGTGGTTCTGAACCGGCTCTGCTGAAAGGCGTCAAACTTTCCCCGAACTTTCGCTACGTCTGTAAAAAGTGCAGTGGAGACCCGCCTGTTATGGCTGTTGCAGATGCCGCTATGGCTGTTGTGGATGCTCAACGCAGCGTGATTGAACATCGGAAGAAAGTGGAGACTTCGGCCCAATGGCGGACAAACCACAAGGAAGAGGCAGCCGAGTACAAGCGGCGCAAACATGCGGGCGATAGCTACGTAGAGAGCAGAAAAGAGCTGATGTCGGATGCAGCGTGGGAAGCCAAGCTGAAAGAATTCGGTTATGCCTGCTCAACTTCTGACTGCGGACAGCCCCTAACTCTCAAGACCGCCATTCGCTGGCCGGACGGGCCAGTCTACGTTCCGATTTGCAAGCGTTGTCGGGGGAGGAAAGGAGCGGAGCAAAGGTGGGGAAAAGAGCCTAGCCCGGAATACCGCGAGTCGCTAGAGGAGGCAAAGAGAGACGTTGGAAAAAGTAGTAGTTGAATGATGTGAATGCTTGTCCGAATCTCGGATATCTCATGTATGAGGGTGACGGCGCACACCGAAGTCCACGGCCTGGTCTGCCCGCGCTCCCGTAGATGCCAGTCCGACAACCGATTCAGTGCCGGTCGGAAAATCAGACCGGAGTTTGCCTCGCTTGGCGCAGATACTCCCCGTAAGGATGCTTGTCCGAATCTCGGATTACTCATGTACACAAAGCGGACAGTCGCCTAGAGACACCCTGCATGCCCTCTACTACTCCCCTTTTCGACACTACAATCTAGTAAGCCTTTTATTTTGTTGCAGATATGTCCTTGTCGTTTGTCCCTCATCCCCAACCCTGAAAGGAGGAACCTTTTGCGTGAACTTTATAGTACGCCTGAGTTGTGCCAGCTTGTCGGGATAACCTACCGAACGGCGAGGCGCTGGATCAGCCGAGGCTGGATTGCCCCCCAGCGCGTCCAGCTAGGCGATTCGCACTGCTACGCCTGGACGCCCAAGGACGTAGCCGCTGCGCGACGCCTGAAAGTCCAGAAGCCAAATCGACGGCCACGGCGCTTCGAGCTTGCGCTCGCAGTGCAGTAGCCCGTAGTTAACTCCCTGAATTATCCCCCATCCTCCCCACCCCATTTCACTGCAACAAACTCTGCGGACGCCAGCTAGCGCGTCCAGAAAAACCGAAAGGAACGACCGAAGTGTCAGACAGCTACAACGAATTCGATCAGCTTTTTAGTGCAGCGGAGTCTCCCTTGACCGCCGCACAGGTGCGACAGGATGTGCGCCGAATCCTCCGGGAAGAAGCTGTCCGCGCCCTCGCTCTGCTCCGGCTCTTCAACGGGGCGAGCAAAACCAAACCAACCAGACGATCCAAGAAAGGAAATTGAAAATGCCTGACGACTACAGCAACGAAAATTTTGACGATATTTTTGAGCCTCGACTAACTCGTGCCGATGTTCGGGATGAAGCCTCAAAACTCCTGCGCGATATTGACCTGTTCAACCGGCAAGCGATTGCTGGACAACAGGCCGCGATACGTGAGGTTACCGTCGCACACCCGGACTTCGAGCAAAAGCGGAGCCAGATGCTAGAGAGACTGGCAGAATTACCGCTTTTGCGAGACGCCATCGGCGCAGCAGAGGCGAATCCCTCACTAGCGCCCTCCCTACCGGCCCTCTACGAAATCGCTTATAGGGTCGCGCAGGCCCCCGCTAACAACACCGCTACCGCCGCCGCTTCCGAGCCCTCGAAAGTGGAAAGCGAGCGTCCGAGCAGTCTGGACGAGGACGCGATGTACGCTGGCGCGTTGGCCTCTCAGAAGATCAGCCTCAGCCCCGAAAATCGTAAGGCCCTGTTATCCGAACTGGAGGCCAAGGGCGTCTTGGACATCGAGTTCTAATCCAAGCCAAACGCAAGGAACCAACACATGACGCAAGCAAACCATCTCGAAAACGATTTGTACACCGCAGCCTACTTGCTGGCCGTGGGCATCGCGCTAAGCGATGTTCGACCCGTCGGTTCCCACGTCGTCTTTGTTTTTGACAACGCGGACGGACAGGCCAGCAATGCCGTGCGGCAATACACGGGCGGCGCAAATATTCCCGCCCGTGATTTTGCGGCTGCCCTCGGACAAGTCAAGACGAGGCTGTATGAAGTCAAATTTTCAAACCCAAACTCTAACTCGAAAGGAACCCAGACTGAACGCTATGAGCACTCCCGCCACAGCCACCGCTGAACCCGCCCCCGCAGAAACTGCCCCCGCTGTTGAATCCCCCGCAGTAAATCCCAGCAGTCAGGAATTCGAGCTTTGGCTCAACTCGAATCACCTGCTGCGCCCGCAAAATGTGGACTGGCTGTGCGCACACGAATCCTCGCAGACAGGAGGCATAGTGATTGGACTCGTACCGAAACGCGCCGTCTCCTTCTTGATTGGTGACAGTCATCTCGGAAAATCAGCGTTCGCCTATCAACTCGGCCTCTGTGTCGCCGCTGGAATTCCCTTCCTAGGAATGCCAACCGAGCAAGGACTTGTCGTCTACTTGGACTATGAGAATCCCTTGGACGACAGCAAAAAGTTGCGCGATCAACTTGTCCGCTTCCTGGAACTGCCAAAGGTTCCATCGGACTTCATCGTGTGGTCCGCGTATAACCCAAAGAACGAAAACGGCCTTGCGCTGTCGTTGGATTCCGTATGCGCCGGCAAGCCTAGGTTGTTGATTGTGGATTCCCTGCGTTCGCACAAGCCAGACTTTGAGAAAGGCGACCACTGTAGCAGCGAGATGAACCGCCTAAACGACTTGGCACGCAAGTACGGCGTGGCCATCCTCGTCATTCATCACATCAGAAAACCTAAGACTGGCGACGGTAACAGCGTCCCGCCTTTGGACAGCGACACTCCGTTGCGGCTTTGGCTGAACGAAGCCGCAGGACATCGAGCAATCACCAACCTGTCGCACACGCGAATCGCCGTGGACGGGCCAGACCGAAGAAACTCCAAGGCCGAGGCCGCCGCCTTGGTTCTGCGCTGGCACCAACGCCTGCGCAATGATGCCGGGCCCGTGTACTTGGAGCGCGTCTACGATGGCGATGGCGAGGAGCTAGGCTACAGGCGCATCGCTAACGTCGAGTTGCTGGGAAAGGCGGAACAGATAGACGCCTTCAAGAAACTCCCCCAGCAATTCACCTTCGGGCAAGCAATGACGCTCTATGATCGCGCCAACGACCCTACGCGTAAGTTCCTGATGAAGTGCATCGAACTTGGACTCATCAGGCAGACAGGCAGAGGGCAGTACGAACGCCTAGTCGGCGCAGTCTAGGGAGCGCGTAGCGGGGATAGGTAGACTAGGTAGATTAGAGCGCCTCAGGAACGCTCAATCTCCTCCGCGTTCTTCCGTGCGGACTCACATTCAGTATTATAGATAGATTATTATATATCGATTATTATGGATATAATTTCTGTCTCCTGCCTTAGTCTATCCAATCTACCTATCTCCCGCTCTTCGCACGCTGCCTAGGTAGTCCAAGAATCGCCTTCCGCCACCCCGATTGGCGGACTTGTCGTGCCAGAAATTCACCATAAGGACAGAGAACATGAACGAATCAGACGCCCGCGCCGCGCTCGCTGCGCTCGGCATCAAAAACCCTTCCCGCCAACTGATCGAAGACTGGCTACGTGCTAACTCCGAGCCGCCAGCGCAGGCCGAACAGGAACCAAATGCGCAGGCGCAGCCCGCAAGGCCGCATCCGTCCAGCACCTCCGCGCTGGAGTCCACACTGCGCTCCAGAGGCGAACTCGTGCGCAAGGCAGGCAGACGGCGGGCTGGAAGGCCCAGGGTAGTAGCCAGCTTCTATGGCCCTCTTGCCCGCGTAATGGCCGACGGCACTTCGCTTGCGCAGGCCTTGCGCATCCTCGACATCCAGTTGGACAAGCGCCAGCAGAGAGCCCTGTATCGCTCGACGGAGTTTCGGCGCATGTACCAGGAGGCGCGCAGGCAGTACCTGCGCCAGTGGCCGCGCAAGCGCCGCAGCAGGCGGAACGACTTTCTGCGCAGTCTCTAGCGCTCTGGCGCGGGCCGGAAATTCTGAAATCCGATTTGCCGGTGCGGCGGTGACCGGCCTTTTCGCAGAAAATTCGCGGCCTAACTTCTGTGCAACTCTGCTCAAACAAAGCACTTAGAAGTTAGTTGGCGAAATGGGAAAATCCCGAATACCGTTTCCGGCAAGGTTTCCGGTCGCGCGTGCGGAGATCGTGCGGCGAGGGCTATAGGTGCGCGGCAATTCTTGGCCACTCCGACTAACAAGCTCCCTGCATTCTGCTCTTTTTGTGCGTGCGGCTGCCTTGGTCTGAACCATTGCGCCTCCAATATTGACCACTCTGCGGCGTGGCAAAACCTGTGCCTTGCGTGTGGTATGTTCATAATGTGGTGGGACAGATCAGCAGCAGCCAGTGAAAACGAGGAATAGCCTATGAGAGTGGCGATGTCACTTTTGCTGGCCCTCGTAGCTGGCCTCTCAGTCTCATGTTCGAGTACGGATAGGTCGAACCCGAGCGCAGGCGCGAAAGAATCCGACACCGACGGCGCCGCGGCCGTGACCGGCCAAACGTGGCTAAAATGGGACGGGCCTTCGCGACTTGCATTCATAAAAGGGAACCTGCGAGGCTATTGGGACGGCCAAGCAGCGGGGTGCGGAGAGGCCAAGATTATAGCGATGTCCCTACCGGGAGTCACCGGCATGACGGAGGATGCCTCTGAGCAGATGCGGTTTCGTTGCGCAAACAAGTTGAAGCTATCCAATCGTTCCTTCCATTCGTACGAGCAAGTCGTCACGGCTTTTTATTCCCGATACTCAGATCTCCAAGAAATCGAGGCCCAGGACCTCCTGCAGCTACTCATCTTTGATCCTGAAGCCAAACTCACAGAAAAGGACCTTAGAGAGCGCATCAGCACGGGCCGCTGAATGGACGACGGAAACCCCGGGGGGAATCCCGGTGGTCTGCCCGCTACCTTCGCGCACGGCATCATACGGCGCTGGACCTCGTAAGCATCTCCTCCGAACCGGTCTTGTTGCTGTTGGAGTGGTGGGAAAGTCGGAATCCCGGGCCTTCCGCGGGCCCGTAATCGCCCCAGAATCGCGGCAATCGCTATCGTCGAGATCGTTTGAAATCGCGATTCACATCGCTCGAAAAATCCAAAATCGAAACGGAACCCCTCGCTGCGCTCGCCATGCTTGTCGCCAGCAGCGGGGCCAGCCGCAGACAGTGCACAGAGACGCGACACAGACAGCACAGAGACAGCACAGAGCAGCAACAGAAAAACCACAGAGCCAGCAGAGCCGGGCACAGACAGGCGCAGCAAGCGCAGAGGGATACACAGAGGATTTGGTCATCTATCGGTTATCCAGCGTCTGCCTAAGCGCAATGGATGCACTCTATCCCGCAGGGGAGCCAAGGGTACGGAATGCGGCCTCCCGCAACCGGCCTGCTGCCAAGCAGCCTTGTCACTCTCCTGCCGGGGTACAGTGCAGCGCACGCAGGGGCAAACGCGTCTGGTCCCTACGCACTCCAAAGGGCAACGACATACTGGACACACAAAAGGGGGCGCTGTCCTACTTCTGACCGTGACAGGGCTATTGAATCTGTCTTATGTAGTTCCCAGTGGTGCAATACTCAAAGGCCCCCCCAGCCAAACGCAGAAGGCAAATGCCGCTCTCGTACCTTGCGCCGTATCCATCTGCGTACTGAATTACCGCCCTGAACCCGACAGCTTCGTCTTGAGACAGCAAATCTCGAAATTCCTGCGGAGTGACGCCCGGTTCAGATACAACCGTAGTGAAGTCATCTTTGTTCGGGGGGCATGGAATTCCGGGCGGATGGGGGTGGAATCCGTGGGACGTTTTCCATGGAGCATTTTTCCCGACTCTAATTTCATGCGCAACCATCACTACATGTTGAGCGGGGGTTTTTCCATAATTAGTGTAGTGATATGTAATGATGAATTGCCTCGCTATGGCTACGTACTTGGGAGAGTCAGAGCTTGTTGCCGTGAACCAAATATATGGGCGTTCTTCCTCTTGAAGTTGTGCCTTAGCGAAGCTGAGAGAGTCTTGAGCGGCAACTGTGGCACTGTGAGCTTCATTAGCTGCCCGTTGCATCTCATGCCACTGCCGTCGAGCGAATTCCGTGTAGGCACCGACAACTAAGAGTGTAGCGATGCTGATTACTGCAGTTACCCAGTCCCGCTTAGGATCGGTAAAAAAGCGGTGCCATTTGTCGCTGCCGGGTTTTTGGTAAGCCTTCTGATCTCGTTTCTCGTAGCCTTTTGGCTTGTACACGCCATCGAATGTGTAACCTTCCGAAACTTTTTGAAGATACCTCTGAGCATCTCTTTGATATTTACGAGCTGGGTCTTCGAGCATGCTGGTCTCAATCTGAGAGATTTTGGCCGAATCTATTGAGGGTCGCTACTGTGAATAGAGAGTATATCGAAGGTAAGGAACCAACGGAACGTCTTGAGAACTCGATGAAACGAATTTGCCGTGCTTCCAGGCCGCCTGGCGCTTCGACTCCGGAGCCGGGGCCGCTTAATCGAACGAAGTTTCTTTTGAGGTGCTTTTGGAACTTTGATACGCGAAACCGAGGGTAACGCAGGTTGTTGCCACTTGGAGCGCACAACGCAGTAGAACAGGAGAAAGTAGCCTATGGCACGTAAACCCGATCCGCTTGAGCCTTGGATGCTCGAAGCGATGAATCTCATGGTCCGCCAAAATCTTAGTCTGCGGCAAGCCGCACAGCAGTTGGGCGTGGGCATCACCCCTCAGCAAGGCGACAACATCCAAGGGCGTATCCGCTTTCAGGACGCCCTTGAGGAAGCCCGCCTCAAATACTACGCGGAGATCGGCGGCAATCCCCGCCTCACAAAGGATGCCCTCATCGGAAAGGTGTACCTGCTCAGCGAACGACTTGCCAGCGACCGCGAGGACGCCAAGGCAAGTGAAGCCCTCTTTCGCTTGGCAAAAATTCAGGGCTGGATTGCTGGCGAGGGCGCGGAGCAGCCCTCTTCGATTGAGTTGCTCGCACGCTTGCTCAGAGACTCCGATCTGGAAGAACTGAAGGGCCAGATTCAAAAGGCTGAGGAGCAGGGCGAAGAAAAATTCGACTTGGCAAAGGCCATCGTTGAACTGAAGGTCAAGCAGCACCGCGAGGGCGAAGCCAGCAAGCCGGAAGCCGCGAAAGCGAAAGTGAATTAATGCCATCAAAGCCCGGCGAGTCATTCTATGGCTCTGTGACAAGGGCGGCCTCATTTGTCGCAGGTCCCTTTGAAAAGAAAGCCAAATGTGTTTGGCTCAAAGTGGTCCTTCTCGCAGTAGGTATACCTTTGTCCGGGTTCGTCGTAGCTCACCGTGACTTCCAAATCGACCGACTTCTTTCCTTCCATAACAGCTTGGTATTGATCGGAACCGACGTGGCCGATCAGCGAGACTACTTTCCCGGGAAACATTTCGATTGGGGGATTGCTACGGTTATGCCCTTCGTGGGGCAACTGTTCGACGCCATCAATATAGAATCTCCAAGTGGACGTAAAATTGGAGGCGGTTGCTGTTCCGAAGTTTTTTATAATGACCAGCATGTTTATCTGCTGGGTGACGCCTTTGACGGGAAATCGGTACGGTACATCGTTACCGTTCTTGTCTCGGCCCGAATACGCGCAGTCGATGCCATCCACCCCTACCGACGGTTTACTAGAAGCGATGAAAGTCTCGCGCATCAGCGTCAGTTGTCCCCGCATAGTCTTGAGTTGACCATTGTAAATGTACAACGCAAATATGCCGATCACGGCGAGGACTATGTTAGTTCCGATCACCCACTTCTCGGCGATTCTGAACTCTCGCGCAAGTTCATCGCTTCCTTCTCTGTCTCGTTGCTCTTCCGTTCGCCATTGTCGGTCAATGCGCCTTTCAGTGGAGCGGATGGAGGCACTGGGGATGGACGCGACGGCTGACCTTTGGGTTCGGGGGTTGGTTGGCCGCTGCCTTTTTCATTTGTCATGGTGCAAGCCTCCTACTCGGACTAGACTGAGCCTTGAAGGAACCAGAATCTACAAAAGGGCCGAGGGCGAAAGAGAAATTTGATCGCACGATGCTGCGCTAGTTCGAGTACCTAATTCGGAAATAACTGAAAAGATAAAGACGAAACCTAGAAAAGGCAAGGATTAGGCCGCGTCACTGGCTAGGCTTAATGTACAGCATCGGTCCTTTGCCAGTCAGTTCTTCGTAGCTGCACCAAGCAACCGACGCGAAAGAAAATCCGTAAGCGTCCGCTCAGCGGAAGAAACTAGGAACCTATGGGGAAACAAACCAACGTCGTCAGCCCCCTTCGCCTCGTAAAGTGGTGCGTCCAATGGCAGCCCATGAGCGATTGGTCGAAGGTGCCTCAAAAACTGCGCGGTATCTACGTGCTGCACAAGCAGGATGGAAAGTACTTCAACGTCGTATATGTGGGCATGGCCGCTTCGGGCGTCGGCATTATGCGGCGGCTCCGCTCGCATGCTCGCTCGAAAAGAAAAAAATCGAAGTGGAGCCATTTTTCAATGTTCGTCGCTTGGGACAATATTAGGAATGACGAGATAAGCGAGCTTGAGAGCTTGTTCCGAGAGATCTATCGCAAGGATGGCCTTGCAAACTCGTTAAATAAACAGAAGCGAAGCAAGAGACTCCAAGAAATCAGAATTCGCCGTCCCGATAGATGGCCTCGACAGTAACCCTTTCATGTCACAGCGGCGCTCGTTGCGGTCAGTTTGCGCCAACGAGATGAAAATGAATTGAATTGCTCCGTATTTTGTAAAGCACTCACCGGAGGCCAGGGGGCGGTACCGCCCGCTACCCAGGGCCAGAACTCGACCGCAGATGAACGAAGACTTCGCGGTTGCATTCTGACCGTCGTGAACCCTGGTTGCTTCTGAGCCACCACTTGAAAAACGAGATGGCCTGCAGCATACGTACAAACGTAGAGCACAATTCGCTCATTCGCCGAAAGAGCGCCCTCTTGATAGCAAGAGTGAACGTGCCCTTGGCCTCGTGGAAGAAATCCAGCAAGAAACATTCTAACGGTGGCAGGGATGGCTCGCTTATTTCCAAAACTGTGGCGAACAGATCGGCTAAAGAACGGAGGTGCATGGTCGAAGCGAATGTGGTCAAAGATAACGGCGTTCTTGAACGCAAAAAGCCCAATCGAATCAGCTTGTGGTTGGGTTATGGCCCGAGCCTCCCCAATGATGAACTGGCTCAGCACTGGCTTTACGCGATTCTCAATTTCGCTCATCCATGTGTTGTTACATCGTTCGCAAACAACTCGCGCTTTCCAGTCCAGCTCTTTGGACGACCATTCGCGGATGATTTCGCCGTTTTCGTTTGTGCTGGTGAATCGTTTCCTGCCCGGAAAAAGTTGCCCTATCCACTTAGCCCAAAGATGTTACGCAGAAAGATTCGCCGTTGTTGGGCAGAACGCACACTCCCGGGCCATCAGCAAACGCCTCCGTCGAGCATCGTAGCGAACAAAAGGCGAATATGCTAGATTAGCCCCGTGGACGAAGCTCGCAAATCCGCCATCGTTGCGGTCTGTGCCTCTATCCTCGCCGCTCGGAAGCTGGCGACCGTCCCACGAAATTCACCCGCCGTATGTGGCGGCGATTGCCGATGCAGTGGCGGATGCGAGGCGAATCGTTGAGAGAATTGAAAGGGAATCCGGTGAAAGGCGAACCTAACGTTGAACTGAATCCCGCAAGACTTGCAGTTGATCGCTTGCGCTAAATCAGGAGCCCGCGGGGTACTGGGAGGAACTTTACCGGTAAGCCGACAAATCGGGACTTGGTGTTTTGTTGCGCTGACAATTCCGCCCTCTGGAGATATGTTTGACCTGAAACACCAAGCGTTATATACGTGGGTTACCCCATGAGTGAGACGGTCAATCTTTTGTTTCGTTACGCGGAAAGCGACTACGTCCGGGCATTGCGGGCGCATTACTCTTCGCGCCTGCGGGTTCGACTCGACATCGTTGCCGCCATCGTGATTGCGCTGCTCGGAGTTTATTCTTGGCGTTCACCTGACTACCATTGGCTTGGCGTAGTTTGCTTGGTGGCCTCTTTCGTTCTCGTTCTTATGCTTTTCGCGGCTTTCGTTGTAATCCCACCATTGGCTTTCCGTAGCGAGGCGAAGTTCAGGGACGACTACTCACTCACTTTTTCTCAGGATGGAATCCATTTCCGCACAGCGCACATCGACTCGCAGCTTCAGTGGAGCATGTATTCAAGGGCTCTTATCGATGAGCATTCCTACGTGCTCTACTACGGCTCTCGTCAGTTCACAGTGATTCCGAAGCGAGTATTTCAGGACGCTGAACAGCAGCAGGTTTTTGAGCAGTTGCTGGCTCAACATGTTTCCAAGATTGTCCGGCGTGACACATAACGCTGCCTTTTCCATCCCAGCCACATTGGAGCCTCTCAGTAGCCCTTGCACATCACAAGGTCAACCACTTTCCCGCCTTTCATCACAACCATCCAAGGGCTGTCGCGTAGAAACGCCACTTCCTCTCGGTTGCTTTGACTCTCACCGCCTCCGGTAGGGGTCGGAGTTGCGTAGCAGCCGCGAAGATATGGTGATGCCTCATCCAACATTTTTATGAAGCCGAACCGCGCTTTGAGTTGTCCCTTGCTCAATCCCTGCACTTGCCTCACAGGCCAGACATCGTGGGACATCGCAGCCAAGGCGGAATCGAGATTCATGTTGTTATTTAGCCCGTGTTTCCACAACACATAGTAGATGTTCTTGGGGTCCACATCGTCTGGATAGGTATGCAGCCATGTGTAGAGCACAAGCAACGATAGAATCACGCCAACGCCGGTGAAGAATGCACCAAAGGCGATGCGTCAAAACCATGTCCACTTATTCGCGGGATTTATTGTGGGAAGAATAGTTTCCCTGCGCAATTGTAGCAGAAGTTATCAAGATCCTGGTAAACGCGAAAACCGGACAAGTGGAGTTCTGATACCGGAACATTTCCGTTTTTTCCTGTGGCTAACTAGGCACAACGCATTAAGGTTGGGCTGCTTCGGAGGCGTGAAAGGCTACCACGCGCCATTTGTGGGACTCGCGCACGTACATTTTTGTATATCGCCAATCATCAGAAACCTCTTGCCCATTGAGCACGCGAGTCCTTTGCAGACGGCCAGTAACGACGGCAGCATCCCCATACACCCGGACACGGACGTTCGATGTCGAATAACGCAAGAACTTCATCCGACCGGACCGCGCAAAGCCGAGCACCTCGGCCTTGGTCATGACGGGCATTTTCGGTACAGCAACTTCCAGGTCGTCGGCCCACAACGCCTCCAACGCATTTGAGTCCCCATGCTCATGCGCTTCATTCCAGACCGTTTCCAACTTCTCCAGTTCGCTAACATCCGACTCGCGCATGGATTGGCCAAAACTCGCGCCTGTTACCATCAAGGAGATTGTGAGTAGCGAAGCTAGACCTAACGAAGAAATTGCCACGAGGCACCCCGGTCCGAGCATTTTTATAACCTGCGGAATTGTGAGACACAGCCTAGCACACGAGTAATTATAGTCGCTGTAAAATTACGGGTTGAGAAGCCACGCGCGCCTGGTAAACGCCGTTACCGGTAAAGTGAAATTGACCAGCACGACTAATCGGGAGTTATCTTCCGAGTGCGCCTACTGCATTGCACCGTTGCCCCGTTAGCGGGCTCGAACATAAACTGAGTTGGCAACAAGAAGCAGGTGGTTCAGGGGGGTCCCAAGAGTGATGCGTTGCAAATGCCTTGTTGGCATTGCATTTTGTGCGTTCCTCGTCGGCTGCGACCAAGCCACTTTGATGAAGAAATGGACCACGCCGGAGGCCGAATCACTCGCGCGAAGCTACGTCGATCTTCTTCGGCAGGGTAAATTCGACGAAATTGAACGCGGTCTAGACCATAGCGTGGCGGACTCCAATGTCCGAGACACGTTCGTCAAAATGGCCGCACTTTTTCCCGCTGAGAATCCGGAGTCCGTAAAGGTTGTAGGCGCAAACGTTTTTCGCGGCCAAGAGTATTCCACGACGAACATCACGCTGGAGTATCAATTTCCGAATAAATGGCTGCTGGTAAACATCGGGACTCACAGGAAAGGAGATGTCTCTACAGTCGTCGATTTTCACGTGCGACCGATGCCGGACTCGTTGGAGAGCCTTAATAAATTCACCTTGGCTGGGAAGAGTGCTGCTCAGTATTTGGTGCTGACAGTGGCAATGTGCGCTCTCCTGTTCAGTCTCTATGTTCTCGTATTGTGTGTTCGAACCAAGAAGGGAAAGTCAAAATGGCTGTGGATGCTGTTCATCTTGGTTGGAGTGGGGAGGCTTGCAGTCAACTGGACAACCGGCGAATTTACGTTCACGCCTTTGGCCTTGGAAATACCATGCGTCACGGCGGGGCACCCCTTCTACGGACCATGGACACTAGCCATATATTTGCCTTTAGGAGCCATTCTGTTTTTGAATGATCGCCGGAAGATGAAAATTGCAGGCGAGTTGATTGAGCCGCCGATGAACAGAAGTGAAGAGTCACCAGGGCCCGATTAACGCGCTAATCGGAAAAGTGCCAGTGGCCAACCTACAAAAACTCGCGGAATCATTCATTGCTAGGGATGCGATTGGATGTAACCGCAAACGTCCTTCACGAGGTTGGATATCTTCACCTTCGCGTGAGACACGTATACGGCGTCCCCATTCTGTTTGTATAGCGTCGAACTTCCCTTGTTAGGCTGCAGGATATAATCCGCAGCGTCGCGGTCATTCGTTACCGTAACAGCCGGGCAATGTTTCATAAACCCGTCCGTCGCGTCTAGCGAGATGTTACGGCCTACGGCTACCGCACTCCCATAAGTATTGCCGGATGAGTCCGCGTGCGCCGAACCAACCGCTCCGCTGATAACGTAGTCCGCGATAAAAAGTTTTTTGGTAGGAGGGTTTGTTTTTTTTGCTTCTGAATTTCCAGCCGGCGGATTTTGTGCAGTTGCAGCCAGGGCCATGAAGATCAGTGATATCGAACAGGCTAATCTCACTGGTATCCTCCACGAATTCAATCTAGCGCAATTTCGGTATAGGCCAAAAACCTTGCCGGACGGATGTTCAGTGACAGACAACCAGCCAACCCCTGAGAAAACGCGCTAACGGAGAAGCGGAGTTGGTACCTGAGTTGCGGCACACGCAATCCTAGATTCCCAGGGAGAGAGACTCCGAGAGTCAGATTTCGAGCGATCTCCTCAACGTTTTGGGAGCGAAAGGTTGCGCTCATCGCGTTTGCTGATTGTGCTGATGCGAGGCGCAGCGGCACAGCCGTCTCGAGGCCGAGCCACATGGCAGGCAGGAGCAATAGCAAGCCGGGCAGACTGAGCCCGCAGAGAAAGCCGCAAAAGAAAAATTGACTAGGTCCGTATGGGTGTCTGCATCGAGTTGTTGCAATGGTTGAGCAATAGGTGTGCGCTTTCCTCTTGCAAGTGGTTGGAAAATCCGTTATCGGTGGTTTGTACTTGAGAGGAGCAGGATTGTGGACATCATTGCGATTCGTGCAAAGGTCACGGAAACGAAATCGGGGAAAGGAACTGATCTTCTGATCCATTGGCTACGCGAGGGGTCCGCATCACCTTGCGTTATTGTCGAGGATGGAGAGCCGCGTCTCATTGGAGGTCACATCGAAACCATCGAGGAGATGCTTCCAATCGTAATGGCTGAACATCCAGGCTGCGTTTTGACGGACAGATGTGATCTGGTGAAACTCTAAAATACTCGGGTTGGATTGGCCGACAATCCTAGCAGCTCAATTACCGCTTGGTTCGGGCTACAAACTCCACATCGACCGTCCCCGGGTGGAGATCGACACCAAGCAGGAACATTGGGAGCAAGCCGAGCAAAACTTGGTGGTCGTTTAGCAGCGCCCATCCGCCACGCATTATGGTTTTGTCTTATGTAACTGTGATCGGACGAGACCGTGCGCTCTGAAATATGCTTGTGACTCGGGACCGCCCTTAAAGTCTGCCAGCAGGCCGTCTGTTAAAATTCTCAACAAGCTGGCGCGAACGATGAAGCTCGCTGCCTCCTCTAGAGTCATGAGTTTATTTCCGTCGTCACTGAACGACGGGTTCCCAAAGAACTTGTCCGGGACCTTATCTC
>Ga0335073_10008271_pt1 | contig 14596 bp, 14 predicted proteins | sample Lox_Sample_22_FD_207093 | JGI IMG/M metagenome (GOLD analysis project Ga0335073, IMG submission 207093) | Soil microbial communities from Loxahatchee National Wildlife Refuge, Florida, United States - Lox_Sample_2.2 | ecosystem: Environmental > Terrestrial > Soil > Wetlands | place: USA... | reverse complement strand
GAAAAGCGGGTAATCTTCATCAGTGAGAGTCGGGTCGCCAATAGGCCTGATTACTCCTAAGTCGAGCAGGATTGCCTGTCGGAAGTCCGTTGTTATGGCGATGTTATCTGGCTTGATATCCCGGTGCGCCAGTGACCGTTGCTCGAGGAATTGAGCAGCGGCTGCGACCTGCTCGATCAGTGGCCAGATTCGTTCTCGGGGGGCGTCAGACAGTACAGTGGCTAGGTTCGGGGCGTCTGTGAACGCCATGGCGATATACAAGAGACCCGTCGAACTGCACTCGCCGCCATCGAAGATCTCAATCAAATTCTGGTGATGCAGCCCTAGCAGTGCCTTCTCGCGTCCGATCCTGCGAAGTTGATGGTCTTTTCCAAAACGTGCTACCAGCTCAGGGTCGAACACTTTGACTGCCGCTGTTTGGCCAGCGCGTTCACCACGGAAGACGACCGCCGATTTGCCGTGGTTCACGAAATCCCGAATCAGCCAACCGTCAACAACGGTTCCAATAAGCCGTTTCGCCATCGCCTCAGCTCTAACGCGATCCATGTTCGGCTTATTGTACCGAAGCGGGAAACCCAAAAGGACGATTGGGTGCGCTTCGCACTTTGCATCCATGTGGAAGGCGCTGCGCAGCCAAGCGCTCAGATGGATCAATCGTAGATGATTACCAAAGCAGCTTTGCTAACGCTAACAGGCGCGCCGCGCGCGCTTCTGTTCCGCAGGATGGTGGCGAGGTGCCAGCGTGCCGACAATTTCGCCCGAGCAGCCCGAGCAGCGGTTTAAGACAATTTGGTCATCAAAATTTGGAAATTGGCAAAATTCAAACGATCGTTTGAAAATCGGCCGCGCAAATACGTTGGGCTGGGGCGGTCGATGCGATGCATCGAAAAGAAAAAACGACCGCCTACCCCCCCTCGCTCACACCAAGCACTTCACTTTGCTTGCCGCACAGGCGCGGACATTGCTATCGTCGCTGGCGGGCTGGCGTCTATCCGGCAGATTCTGGCGGAGTTTGTCTTAGCCCCTTGAAACCACCCAAACCTTCTCGGAATCCAGCAGCATGTCGTTAAGGACGTTTCCCTCCCTACCCTTTCCCTGCAGGCGAAGCGACCGATTAGGGCCTTCGTGGCGCACAGGCGTGCGACCTCGCGTCGTTGCCTATGAGGAGGTACGTAGGGCCACCCGGTTTCAGCGGCGGTGATGTTCAATGGCGTTTGCTCGGCTCTTGGTAGTGGTCTCAATTCACTCAATCGAGACCACCACGCGGTTCCTCGAGTTCGTCCAGCCATCGCTCGCCTTCGAGCCAGGCGAGCGGAGAAGGTCGATACTGAGGGTCCCGCGCCATTTCGTGGCGGGTCTGCTCCTTGGTGGCGCGCATAATCTGCTCGAATAGTTCTCGCGTTCGGACGCGCACGGCGAACGCGTCGCGCGCACGCAGGCGGTTCTTCTTCGACCAGAAAATACTCCACCAGGCTTGAAACCATACTTCCTGCTGAGGGCTTATTACTTCAGTGCGGGGAAGTTTAGGCGAAATAAAAGAAGAGTCACAGACACGGGCATCGCTAGATGCGTTGTGTGTGTCTTTGTCTTCTTCTCTTTCTAAGTCTACATCTACATCTCTCTCTACATCTACATGGTTACCGCCACCCTTTGCCTGACCCTTTCTCGGTCGACCTCCACGACGGCCAGATTCGACGCTGGTCTGATATTCTTGGGTCAGCTTCTTGAGGAAGTGAGAGGCTGTGGGATTCGTTAGCCTGCTGGGATCAGAATCGAGCGGAACGATATACGGTGCGATTTCGGGCCACGCCGCCTCAAACTCGTCTGGCGTGGTCATCGTCAGCTTATAAAGCTGCTTGCGGTCCGATGGAATCGAGCCGCCGCATTCGTAGATTTGGAACAACAGGTCCAGGTAAATCGCGCGGGCTGCCAGGCTCATAGTGATTCGAGCAGACGAACTGAGCCACTTCGACGCGAACCATTTAATCCACGGTAGCGATGGCATTAGGCGTTGCTCCTCTGCGGGGAAGTGTTTGTGGTTAGTTTTGCCATTCCTTCCTGTAGCCATGACGCGAGCAGTGGCACTTGTTCCGTGATTACGACGATTTGAGAGTGGCCACCTATGCGATCATCCTGTTCGATAACGATTTCATTATCCTTAGTCTTTGCTGCGATTTCGTGCGTTTCCTTTTTCATCAAATGCTCCTTAAATCTGGTTTCAACCAAAATATCGGGCGGGATCTGCCGCCCACGATTCACGCGGCCTCCTGTCGCCGCTCTTGGGCGATTTGGTCGAACGTTCTTCCGTCTCCGTCAAAAACTGCCTCTTGGCCAGCGAACTTCTGCCACCGAACCACGGCGACGTCGCAATACCGCGGATCGATTTCGATAAGACGCGCCCGGCGGGTCAAATTCTCGCAAGCGATCATCGTTGTTCCCGCACCACCGAATAGGTCGAGAACTATGTCGCCAGGCCGGCTACTATTGCGAATCGCGCGTTCGACCAGCTCGACTGGCTTTGTCGTCGGGTGATCTCGGTTCGCCGCTGGCCGTTTTACGAACCACACATCGCTTTGATCGCGATCGCCACACCAGTAATGATCTGCCCCCTCCCGCCAGCCGTAAAGTATCGATTCATGTTGCCGTTGATAATCGGATCTGCCCAGCGTGAAATGGTGCTTCGTCCAAATAATGTACGTCGACCAGTGTCCGCCGGCATCGGTGAACGCTCGGTGAAGCGTGTGCAATTCTGAAGACGACATGCATATGTAGATCGCGCCGTTTGTCATGGCCAGCGCATTTTTGCATGCGCCCAAGAGAAAGTCGTAATGACCGTCACCGAGGTCGTCATTTAGGACCGTGAGCTTCCGGGCGGTCTTGCCCGCATACTTAACGTCGTACGGCGGGTCCATGAAAACCATGGCGGCCAGTTCGTCATTGAGAACCGTTTCCACGGCGCTCCTGTGGGTCGAGTCCCGGCAAAGCAGCCGGTGCTGTCCGCACGCCCAAACGTCCCCGCGGCGCGTAACTAGGGGCAAGGCGTCGGCGGATTCCGTGTCGGCAGCGGAGGACATCGATTTGATCTCCTGCACAATTCCGCGGATTTCTCGCACCGACAGTTCTTCGAGAGTTCTGCCCCTCGATTCGACAACTGAAAACACCTCAGCTTGCCTTTCGAACGGGAGGGTTGCAATCTCGACTGCCTGGCTAAAGGAAGGTCTTCTTAGTCCAGACGTCTGGACAAGTTCCGCAACCTGGGCTGCGGCGATATAGTTGTATCCGGTCTGTCGCGACTCCCACCCCCACCGGGCCTCACAATAGTCTTCGAAGTTTTTAAACCCCTGGATTCGATAAAGGCGGCTATCTCTAATTTCTTTCAGGGCCTTGCCGACTTCGACGTACTTACAGAGGCTACCTTCGATGATTTGCTCAAGCTCGGCAAGGCGCTCATTGCCGCCCGGATCTGCGTTTGTCCAATCAGTCACTCGGCCACCAAGCCGCCGTCAGGTCGAAGCTGGGAGCTAACTCTCGCGAAAACGAGCGGGAATCCGCCGAATCCGGAACCTCTTTTCATCATTAGCCTCCCTTCTGCCCTTCGGGCCACCGTTCGATTCATTCAAGAAACATATCGTGCGGAGACTCGGATGCCCAGTCCCGCGGCGAGATTCTTCCGACCCAGAATGCTTTCACGCGCATTCTTCCAGTCTCGGCTGGGGATTTCGCGACGCCGCGCACAGACTAGAGCTACCGGTCTCTCGACTGTCCCGCTCACCGTCGTATTCGAATCGCCCGCCGGGCCGGCCCTGGACCTCGAATAGGCAAGCGCGTTGACCGCAACACCTCATTTCAGCGTATGGTCCGGCCAGGGTTAGTATGATCTCCCGTTCGTTGGCCGACCGCTTTCGGTCGATGCGATCAAACCGGGGATGAGACGGATCGGGACATGGTGACGTGACGTACCCGGACTTGTTACCTTCTGGAACAATCATCACAAACGCAAACTTGAACGCCAGCTCGCGCATCGCAACAACGTGCCCGGCTTCATGGAATGCTACCCGCTCCAACATGCTATCTGCTCCTCGTCAAACTTGGATCTCGACTCTGCGAATACTGGTTTCCGGCGCGGGTCCGACGGATAATGGCGTAAGCCGACCAGCGCCGTGAGCTATCGTCGCCGCCGTTATTCGGCCAGGCTTGCCGGCGACGCCCTTCTCTGCGAAGATCCGGTTCAATTGATTTGCGCGCCATTCGTCCATGCTGGTTCCCCTCCGCATTGGCTCCGCCGTGCCGTTTTCACGCGTGTTGCACAGCGACGCGGCAGGTTTCAGAGCATCGAAATCTTCAGCGTCCTTCGCCGCGAGCTTTTCGGCGTTCAGGCGAATAACGAAGGCGTCGCGCCAGCGTGCTACATCGCACGCCTTCTGCCGCGCGTACTCTCGCCGCCGCGCGTAATCCGCCCGCTCCGCGGCCGTTGGTGGCCGTCCGTCAAGCCGCAATCCCGTGAAGTCGGCGAGCCATTTCAGCGCGTCGCCTCGGCTTCCGCCGTTCACCCGTCCGATTAGGTCGAGAATGCCGCCACCTGCGCCATCGCGGAAGTCATACCATGTCCCCTTCGCATCATTGACCACGACGGCCTGCGGGTTGCCTCCATCTCGATAAAACGCTCTTGCGCGTCCATGCTTTGGCTGGTCGCCACCAAGCGCGATCCAGATCCTGCTGATTGGGGCGGCAATCATGTCCGCGACCGTCATTCATCATCCTTTCGCGAACCCTTTAGATTCTCTTCGCCATCTAGCATGAGCATCCGGTCCAGCGCCGCCTTCGGTACGAGGAGTCGACCACCGATGCGAACGGTCGGGATATCGCCGCGGTGGGCAGCGGCATACACCGCGTTCCGGCCCAGGCCAAGGATACGCGCCGTCTCCGGCCACAGGTTCAGAGTCGCCCGTGTGGCGCTGCCGTCTGTTTTGACTCCGCGCATAATTTATGATATGCTTATCGATAAATGGAACGATATTCGATAAACGACCATGAGTTGCGCCAAGAAGTGAATAGATGCCTCGATCGGCCCGTTAATGACGGCGAGTGGGCATACGTGGAGCGGACTGGCGACTTACGGAGGTTTCGCGAACATGGGAACCCCGCCGCCGTTGCGGAAACGATCCGGCAACTAAGGCGCGCGTTTGGTGGTGCGGCTTCACAGCCTGAGGAGGCTGGCTTTCTGCCTGCCGGAAAACGAACGTACGGCGGATCACGTAGTCCCGACCGAGTTCTTGCGCTTTCGGATTTCATCGCTCAACAGGCCAGAAAACGGGAGGACGTAGAACAGTTTCGCGATTCGGTGTTACGTGGACAACTTGTCAAGCCGGAAGATGTGGAAGCGTGGATCGCGCGCCAGGGGGCCGCGGACGGTCCGCCCACGTTATTCCTTTCAGTGCCGTTGCCCAAAAGCAATTCCCTGGTGTGGACATCTGATGGCAGTCTCCTGACTCGAAAAAGAATTGACACAACAGCGGGGGGCTCAATTATTTCGACTTCAAGAATCTTTCTGGAGTTCGCCACACCTAGCGGAAGTTTCACGCAGTACCAGCCGGTCTCGATCACCGGAGTGCTGAACCGTTTGAGAATGCTCAGTCAGAAACTCGCCTCGGATTACCGCTGGCGAGAGGCGCAAGCAACGACCTTCGTCCTAGCGGACCTTGCTCCGACTCTGCCGATCTTCTCTTTTTCCGTGCATCACGGACTCCTTCCAGTTGCCGACCGGCTCCTGCTGGATGTTGACCCTTCCGTGTCTCCGAGGGAGTTGGCAATTCTCTACCGGAAGGCGCTTCGCAAAACATATAGCGAGGGCAGAGAACGCGTGACCGACAAGCATCTTCGCCTCGCCGCATTCGCCGCCCACCGACCGAAGGGTCAAACGCTCGCGCAAGGCAGGAAGGTTTGGAATCGCGAAAATCCAGATCTGAAGTACGAATACCACACGAATTTCGGGCGCGATCTGCAGGACGCGTTGCGTAAGGTCCGGCTCACAAAGGAAGACCTCGAAACGCAACGGCTGAGAAAAATCTTCAGGTCTCATGCAAGCTCAGGCCGGACGTCTCCAGGTACCGAAGACGGAAACGTGCCCGCACGAAAGCGCAATGCGAAAAAAGGAGAACAAGAACGATGACAGGCAAGCTCATTCAACGCTCCGTGGGTTCATGGTCGATCGTCCTGTACCTCGGCCGCGACCCGGTGACGAGGAAAAAGCGCCAGAAGTGGCACACTTTTCGCGGCAATAAGAAGGCCGCACAGAAGGAACTCACGCGACTGGTCCACGAGGTCAACACTGGCGCCTACATTGAGCCCGCCAAACTCACGGTCGGCGAATACTTGGACCGATGGCTGACCGACTACGCTAAGACGAATGTCGCCGGAAAGACGTTCGAGCGATACTCGGAGATCGTGACGATGCACTTGAAGCCAGCGCTGGGCGGAGTCCCGCTTCATCAACTGAAGCCGCTCCACATCCAGGGCTATTACTCTCGTGCGCTGCAGTCAGGCCGTTCAAGAAAAACAAAGCAGCAAAAAGGGGAGCAAAATGCAGAACCGCGGGGCTTATCGGCACAAACCGTTCTTCACCATCATCGCGTGTTGAGAGAGGCGCTCGGCCGCGCAGTGAAGTGGCAACTTTTGATCCGCAATCCGGCGGACGCCGTCGAACCGCCGAAGCCGCCCCGCCGCGAAATGCGCGCCCTCAGCGAAGCCGAAACCGCGTGGCTCCTCGAGGTCGCCAAAGGCACACGCTTCTACATCCCAGTTCTTCTGGCAGTCACCACTGGAATGCGGCGCGGCGAGTTTCTCGCGCTTCGCTGGTCGGATTGCGATTTGCAGACCGGCGGAGTCGCCGTGAATAGGTCCATCGAGCAGACCGGCGCCGGTCTTGCATTCAAGTCACCCAAGGGAAGAAAGGGCCGACCGATCACATTGCTGGCTATGGCTATCAACGCTCTAAAGGACCACCAGCAAGTGCAAACGCATCAGAAGAAAGCGGTCGGTCCGGACTATCACGACGGCGACTTGGTGTGCGCCCGCGAGGATGGCTCGCTGTGGCCACCAGACACCTTTACCGCCGATTTCGCGCGACTCGCCAGAAGAGCTGGCCTCAAGGTGCGATTGCACGATCTGCGACACTCCCATGCGACGCAACTCCTGATCGCTGGCGTCCACCCAAAGGTCGTTAGCGAGCGATTGGGCCACTCGACAGTCGGGATCACCCTCGACATCTACTCGCATGTTCTGCCCGGTCTCCAGGAAGACGCCGCGAAAAAGCTCGACGCAGCGCTTCAGGCCGCCATTCGGGACCGCGAGCGAGCGAAGTCGGCGAACGGCGGGATTAGCAGCGGATTAGCAAACTGACGGCTGGCCGTTCAGGGTGCAAGTCTGAAAGTACATGTAACTCAATGAGAAATATGGCGGAGGAAGAGGGATTCGAACCCCCGAGCGAGTCACCCCGCTAACGGTTTTCAAGACCGCCGGTTTCAACCACTCACCCATTCCTCCGCTCTCATTCTAACGTGTTTCTTCCGATTTCGAGCCGCGTGCATTACGATGAGAAGCAGCGATGCCGCCCGTTCTCGAGCTGAAGCGCGTCTCCAAACATTTCGCGACGCACTGCGCCGTCGCCGATGTTTCGCTCGCGCTGGAACGCGGACAATTTTTTTCGCTGCTCGGTCCCTCCGGCTGCGGGAAAACCACCACCTTGCGCATGATCGCCGGATTCGAATCGCCCAGCTCCGGGGAAGTGTGGCTGAACGGCGCGCGCATCGATCCGCTTCCGCCCTACCAGCGCAATGTCAACACCGTTTTTCAAAGCTACGCGCTGTTTCCGCACCTGACCGTGCGCGGCAACGTCGAATTCGGGCTGCGCCGCAAGCGCGCCGAAATGGTGGAAACGCGCGTCCAGAAAGTTCTCGAACAGGTCCGGCTCGACGGCAAGGAATCGCGCCTGCCTCATCAGCTTTCCGGAGGCGAGCGGCAACGCGTCGCCCTGGCTCGCGCGCTGGTGCTGGCGCCCGACGTTTTGCTGCTCGACGAGCCGTTGAGCGCGCTCGATCCGCAGCTTCGCAAGCAGGTTCGCGCCGAATTGAAGGATTTGCAGCGCCACGTCGGCGTGACGTTTCTTTTCGTCACGCATGACCAGGAAGAAGCGCTGTCGCTGTCCGATCAGATCGCGGTGATGAACGCCGGCGTGATCGAGCAGACCGGCACGCCCCGCGAAATCTATCAGCGGCCGAAAACGAAATTCGTGGCGTCGTTTCTGGGCGCGATGAACTGGATCGGCAACGCCGGCGTGCGTCCGGAGTGCACCCGCCTTTCGCGCCAGGCGAACGGCCAGACGCACAGCGCCCATCGTGGAGTGGTGACGCGCTGCGTTTTTCTGGGAGCTTCGATGCACGTCGAAGTGCGTCTTCAAAACGGCGCGGTCGCGCTCTCCGAAATTCCTGCGAACGGCGACCACTATCAGGAAGGCGAACCGGTTCACATATGGTGGGACTCGATCGACGAGCTGCGCTTCCCCGAATAGAACGATTGCGCGCCCTGTTTCTCACGCCCGCCGCGGCGCTGCTGCTGGTGACGCTGGTGGCCCCGTCGCTGATCGTATGCGCCTACGCGCTGCTCACGCGCGGAGCCTACGGCGGCGTCGAGCGGCCGTGGACCTTCGAAAATTTCGCGCTGCTGTGGGACCCGCTGTACGGCGTGATTTTTTTCCGCTCCTTCTGGATCGCGGCGGTGTCGACGGTGCTCTGTCTGGCGCTCGCGTTTCCGCTGGCGCTGTTCATCTCGCGCTCCGGCGCGCGCAAAAATCTGTATCTCAGCCTGGTGATTCTTCCCTTCTGGACCAGCTTCCTGATCCGCACCTACGCCTGGATGTTTCTGCTGCGCGACACCGGATTGATCAACACCGCGCTGCGCTCGCTCGGCCTGATTCGCCAGCCATTGCCGATGCTGTACAACTCCGGCGCGGTGATTCTCGGCCTGGTTTACGGTTTTCTGCCGTTCGCCGTGCTTCCTTTATATGCGACGCTCGAACGGCTGGATCCGTCGCTGCTCGAAGCCGCGGCGGATCTTGGCGCGAAGCCGCTCAGCGCGCTGTTTCGCGTCACTATCCCGCTGTGCGCGCCGGGAATTCGCGCGGCCGCGATTTTGACCTTCGTGCCGTGCCTGGGGACCTACCTCACCTCCGATCTGCTCGGCGGCAGTAAAACAATTCTGATCGGAAATGTGATTCAGAACCAGTTCACCGCCTCGCGCGACTGGCCCTTCGGCGCGGCTCTGTCCTTGGTGCTGATGATGGCCGCGATCGCGCTTTTGTTTTTCGCGCGGGGCCGCGGCGAAGAATTATTATGAAGCGCGGCCTCACGTTTTACGCGATTGCGGCCTACGCGTTTCTCCATCTGCCGCTGCTGATTCTCGCCGTTTTCAGCTTCAATTCCTCAAGATTTACGGTGTGGGAGGGTTTTTCGCTGCATTGGTATGGCGCCGCGCTCCACGATCCCGACCTGATCGGATCCGCCATCAACAGCTTGATCATCGCCGTCAGCGCAACCGCGATCGCGACCGTGATCGGCACGCTCGCCGCCTACGCCTTGTGGAAGCGAAGCTCGGCGTGGCTGGCCGGATCCATGTACCTTTCGCTGGTGACTCCGGAAATCGTGACCGGAGTTTCGCTGCTCGCCTTTTTTCAATGGACGTTTCGCTTTCTTCATCTGCGCCTCGGCATGCACACGGTGATTCTGGCGCACGTCGCGTTTTCGGTCGCCTATGTCGCGGTGGTGGTCATGGCGCGATTGCGGACCTTCGATCCGGCGCTCGAGGAAGCGGCGCTCGATCTGGGCGCGGACGAATTCGGGGCATTTAGACGCGTCACGCTGCCGTATCTGGCGCCGGCGATCGCGGCGGCGGCCATGCTCGCCTTCACCGTTTCGATCGACGATTACGTGATCACCAGCCTGGTGGCGGGAATCGATTCGCAGACGCTGCCGATGACCATTTACGCCATGGCGCGGCGCGGCGTCAATCCCATGCTGAACGCGGTTTCGACCATCGTGGTCTTCGCCCTGGGCGCTCTGGTGCTGCTTTCGGAAAGGTTGAGATCGGCATGAACCGTCGCGTTTTTCTGCTCGGCGCGGCGGGCCTGGCCGGATGCGCCGGAACAAAACCGCGGCTGAATGTTTATAACTGGTCGGATTACGTCGCGCCCGATACCATCCCCAACTTCGAGCGCGAATCCGGCGTGCGCGTCCGCTACGGCACCTACGAAAGCGCCGCGGAAATGCTGGCTAAGGTGATGAGCGGAAATTCCGGATGGGACGTCGTCTTTCCTCCGGCCGAGGTGGTGCCGCCGATGGTCCAGATGGGGCTGCTTCAGAAACTCGATCATTCGCGCCTCGCGAATCTCGGCGTGCTCGGCGGAATTTTCCGCAATCCGCCGTGGGACCCCACGCTCGAATACGTCGTGCCGTACATGCACGGGACCACCGGAATCCTGTATCGCCGCGGCATCGTGCCGGAACCGCGGGCGTGGGCCGATCTGTGGGACGCGCGGCTCGGCGGAAAGATCACCATGCTCGACGATTCCACCGAAGTGTTCGCGGCGTGCCTCAAACGGCTCGGCGATTCGATCAACTCCGGCGTCGCCGGTCAACTGCGCCGCGCCGCTCAGGAAGCCATGGCGCAGAAGCCGCTGGTGCGCGCGTATCTCAACGCCGAAGTTCGCGATCAGGTGGTCGCGGGCGATGTTGCAGCCGCGCAGGCGTGGGCGGTCACGGCCGGGCAGGCGATCGCGGCCGCTCCGGGAAAGCTCGCGTATTCACTGCCGGTCGAGGGATTCGCGCGCTATTGCGACAATATTGCGATTCTGCGCGAAAGCCGCCGCGTGGAACTGGCGCATCGCTTCATCGATTATTTATTGCGACCCGCCGTCGGCGCGGCGATCGTCGAAGCCACGCAAACCGCGACCGCCAACGCCGCCGCGCAGCGCCTGTTGCCCGCCGCGCTGCGCGACAACCCGGTGCTGTATCCGCCGGCCGAAGTGCTCGCCCGCGGCGAATGGTTCCGCGCGCAGACGGCGGCGTCGCAAAAACTGCGGGACCGTCTGTGGACGGAAATCAAAAGCGCATAGAGTTTTTCTGTAACGAGTGAGTGGCATAAGCCGCCAGGCTTGTGCTCCGGATTGCGAGGGATCAGGCCGCGAGGACGCAAGCCTGGCGGCTTACGCCACTTCAAGTCGCGCTTGTGACATGCTGCGGAGCGCCCGGAATGTCGCCGCTCGCGCCCGCCCGTAAGACTCGAATTATTGTTCTGGCCCGCTATACTGGTCGCGTGATTGCGGGTGTTGCAAAGCCTCGGCCGCCGGCGCTCAAAGGACGTCCGATCCTCGGCGCGCTTTCCGAGTTCCGCAAAAATCCGCCGGAATTTCTGCTGAACGCCGCGCGCCGTCACGGCGACATTGTGGCCATGCGGCTGGGCCGGCAGCGCGCCTACGCGATCAGCAATCCGGATTGGATTAAAGACGTCCTGGTGACGCACCAGACTCAGTTCATCAAGAGCCGCATGCTCGAACGCGCCAAGGTGCTGCTCGGCGAGGGACTGCTTACCAGCGAGGGCGAATTCCACAAGCGCCAGCGGCGGCTGGTGCAGCCGGCGTTTCATCGCGAACGGCTGATCGGCTACGGCTCGGCCATGGTCGAATGCGCCGCGCAGTGCCGCGAACAATGGACCGCGGGCGCGACATTCGACGTTATGCGGGAAATGAACCGGCTCACGCTGGCCATCGTCGCCAAAACATTATTCAGCGCCGATGTTTCAGCGGAAGCCGACGACATCCGCGGCGCGATGAGCGAGGTTTTGGGCCTGTTCGAAACGGTGCTGCTGCCGTTTTCCGAGTGGATCGAAAAACTGCCGCTGCCCTCGGTGCGCCGTTTCGAGCGGGCCCGCGCGGTGCTTGACAAGATCATCTACCGCATAATCGCCGAACGCCGCGCGAGCGGTCGCGACCAGGGGGATCTGCTCTCGATGCTGCTGCTGGCGCAGGAAGAAGGCGCCCGCATGGACGACAAACAGGTGCGCGATGAGGCGCTGACGCTGTTCCTCGCCGGCCACGAAACCACTGCCAACGCGCTCACCTGGACGTGGTATCTGCTGTCGCAGAATCCGGACGCCGAGCGGAAATTTCACGCGGAAATCGATGCCGCGCTCGGCGGCCGATTGCCCACCTTCGAGGATCTGCCGCGATTAAAGTATGCCGAGCAGGTATTCAGCGAATCGATGCGCCTGTATCCGCCGGCGTGGAGCGTCGGCCGGCGAAACTTGAGCGAATATCAGATGGGCCAGTACGCGCTTCCCGCGCGCTCCGTTATCCTGATGAGCGCTTACGTAGTGCATCGCGACCCACGCTGGTACCCCGATCCGTTGAAGTTCGACCCCGATCGCTGGCTGCCTGAAAACGTAGCCGCGCGTCCGAAGTTTTCCTATTTCCCCTTCGGCGGCGGCGCGCGCGTGTGCATTGGCGAGCGCTTCGCGTGGATGGAAGGCGTGCTCCTGCTGGCGACGATCGGTCAGCGGTGGAAACTGCGCCTTGAACCCGGCCATCCGGTGGAGACGAGAGCTCTGATCACGCTGCGGCCGAAGTTTGGGATGCGAATGATCGTCGAGAGCCGGTAACCAGTGCACACCGAGTCTGGCTCTTAATAATTTTTGTGGGGCAGGCCCCTGGCCTGCGCGGGGCTCTCAGCCCCGCCGGTCTAGCGAGCAGGTCGTCAAAGGGCCTCAAGACACGCTCCGCGGTTTATAGAAGGCGGACTCTAATTCGCAGCCGGAAACGGAATCTCGATCCGCACCATCGCGCGCGCCGGCTGCCCGTCGTGCTCGAACGGCTTGAACACCCACTGCCGCGCCGCCTGCATCGCCGCCGGCGCCAGCAGCGGATGGCCGCTGATCAGCTTAACGTTCCGCACGTGCCCGTCGATGCCGACCATCACCGTCATCTTCACCACCCCGGTAACGTGCAGATCGGCCGCGTCGCCCGGATACGGCGGCATCACTTTGTGAACAATCTGCGAATCAGTCACGGTATCGATGCGCAGAATTTCCGGATGGGCGGCAAACGCCAGCGCCGCGGCGAGACAAGCCATGCAAAGCCACTTCATAGTCGCGATTATAACAGCGCGCGCGTTAAGGTCTCGAATTTCCGCGGGGGCATCAGGTGAAAACGCAGTTCCAGCGCGGTGAACGATCGCACCGACGCGCTCATTTCGGCCGACGGCAACTCCGGCGTCGCCAGATGCAAACTTCCTTCCGCCACCCGGAAAGGCAACACGCGCCATTGCCGCGCGACCTGCTCCGGCAGCGCCCGCGCGACCGCGGCGCGAACCTCCTCCGGACGCGTCTCGCTCAGCGGCAAACCTTGTTGCAGGCTGAGCGCTTCATAAACCGCGGATTCATCGAGTGCGCCGATCCGCACCAGGTGCTCGCCAAAGCGCAATTCGGCCGGTTTGCCCGCCAGCGCGGCATTCAGCGCCGCCAGCGAAAGATAGCCGGAGCTGACCAGAATCTCACCCAGTTTCTTTTTGTCTTCAATCAGCGCCGCCCGCGATGGAAACGCGTGATCCGTCTTCAGCCATTTGAGCGGCCGTCCCAGCGCGCGAGCCTTGGCGAACCGCGCCAGCGCCTGCACCGTCGCGGCCGAGTTCAAAAAGTTTCCATAAATTGCGCGAAACGGCGCGAGCGACGCGAAAACGATTCCGTAAATCCGCGCTCCGCAAGCCATCCGCACGATCAGCCGCAGCGACGCGATGGCCAGCGTCAGTTTCGCGACGCCCGCCGCCAGCGGCGTGGTGCGCGTCCAGATCTGCGTCGCCAGTCCATATAAGAAAACGAAATTCGCGGCGAGACCCAGCGGATTCGCGATCAATCCCTTGCGGTCGCGCCACAGCCAATACGCTTCGCCGGGATTTTTTCCCCAGCCGTGCCGCTGCCAGGTTTGCAGCGCGATTCCGGTCACCCAGCGCGTCCGCTGGCGCAAGGCGGCCGGCCACGTTTGCGGAAAAAATTCGCGCGTCGCGCAATAGCCGCGGCCGTTCGACCGCACCAGCGGCACGAACCCCTGGGTGCATCCCAGCCGGAACATTTTCAGGCCATTTTCGTAATCTTCGGTCAGCGCTTCCGGCTCGAACACCCGGTTCGCCGACGCTTCCGCCAGCCGGTCCAGCGCGTCGCGGCGATACCCCGTGCCCACGCCCGCGCTGGGCAGAAATCCTCCCAGCAGCGGACGCACCGGCATGTCGCGCGTGTGATATTCCGCGAATTCGTCGCAATAAAGCCCATGCGTGAACTTGTTGAGGGGAGTCGCCAGCGGCAGAACCGGCGTCTGGATGAAGTCATAGCGCGCGGCGTAAAAATTGATCCAGCGCAGCTCGTCGGGATGAATGATGTCTTCCGCGTCGTGCGTCACAATCACGTCGAACCGCGTCTGTTGACACTCTTCATAAAGCCCGGCGTGCTGGAAAATCCAGTTGAGGCAATCGGCCTTCGATGTCGGCCCATCGTGCGGGCA
>Ga0335073_10008270_pt1 | contig 14597 bp, 12 predicted proteins | sample Lox_Sample_22_FD_207093 | JGI IMG/M metagenome (GOLD analysis project Ga0335073, IMG submission 207093) | Soil microbial communities from Loxahatchee National Wildlife Refuge, Florida, United States - Lox_Sample_2.2 | ecosystem: Environmental > Terrestrial > Soil > Wetlands | place: USA... | reverse complement strand
CGGCGACGACCGTCCGGCGTGGTCGCGACGCACCGGAAGCCCCACGGCGTCTTTTCGTTCGTGATCTTCGGTAACGCCTCGAGCTGAAGGTTTTTCAGCGCAGAGCCCTGATGCGTGAACCAGACAAGGCCCTCGTCCAGGAAGTTCTCGAGGTTCTGAAACCAGTTGCAGGGGCGGGTATCGATCTGCGCCGAAACCATTTTCGCGCGTTCCCACTCAGGGTATCTCGGGAACTCCGGGGGTTCGCCTTCGCCGAGGAAGACAAAGACCATTCCAAGATATTCTTCAGTCGGATATCCGCCGATCCGGACATTCTTTTTAAAGCCTGCGGCTTCGAGGGGTTGATGAACGCACTGGCCGTCCGGGCCGTAGGCCCAGCCATGGTAAGGACAGCGGATGACGTCACCCTCGACCCAGCCGCTGCTCAGCATGGTCCCTCGGTGAGCGCATCGATTATCGACGCAGTGGACCTTGCCGTCCTGGCTACGATAAACAGCGAGCTTCTGGCTCATGATCACAAGCGGGATCGATCGCCCAGCCTCGACCTTGCGGGCCTCGACTATCGGCTGCCAGAACTGGCGCAGATACCTTCCGGCCAGCGTGCCCGGCCCAGTGCGAACGAAATCCACTGTTCCTTCGTCGGCGAGAGGCGCCTGGGGAAGATCCACGCCGCCTTTCGTCATATCAATTGCAGTAGCCACCTGGTTTACTCCTTCTCCTTAAAAAATGTGGTTGCTTCTCTCGCGAGACCTTGCGCTATATCGGGTTTACAGCCCGCAACGCCGACTGCCGCTGTTATAGAACCTTTTTCGTGCAGCGGCGATGCACCCGGCATCACTAGAAGCCTGAACGGTACCGCCGACAAGAGCCGCGCAAGCTGGCCTTCGTGCGGAAAGGTCGCAGCAATCTCGTCGGTTGCCATCTGAAAGTTGATGGCCGCCGCGGCGGTCTGGGCAGCAACGTCCACCGCCATAGGCGGACACCCCAGCATGCGGTCGATCCGGACCGGATCGCCGAACCGATCCACTACGGCGACCGCGACCGACAAGCCCTCGGCCCCAGCCTTTTCGAGGACGAAGTCCGCAAGCATCGTTGCGTGATCCAAGACCGGCTGCGACCGGACCGGCGGAACCTCGTCGAGCCCGGTTCCCACGGTTCCCGCGGCCGGGTTCTCGCCATAGGCCTCAATCCACCGCGCCATGTCGTCGCCGTGCTGCGGACTGTAGCCCCCGCCTGCCGCATAGCTGATGACGATGTCCTCCAGATTGCCCGGCACGCCATCGATCAGAAACGATGCCGGATCCACTGACGGCAATTTGATGAACGGTCCGATGTTGAGGCCCGTGGCGATCGCCCCGTTCACGACACCGTCCTTGCGGAGGAGCACGCTTCCGGCTCCGGGAAAGGGCTGGTCGCGAAGAATCCGCTGGTAGGTCGAGAAGATCCCTGCGTGAAACTTAGCCATACGGGCGCCGAAACTCGCGCTTGGCTCACCGTTGATGGCGGCGGCGAAGGCCTTCGCTCGCACGAGCGGGAGCGCCCCGGCCGGCCCACCGTCCATCCTGATGGCGCAAACCGGGGTACCCGAGGAGTCGACCACTATAAATACGCCATGCTGCTTGAACGACGCGGCCTTCGCCATCGCTCTTTCGAGCAAACGTCTCGCCTCCGAAAGAGGCATATCGCCGAGCCTGCCTGTCATACCAACTTCCATCCAGCTACGTCAGCAAAAACGTGATCAATATCAACCGAGCCCGCGCCGGAATCTCGGAGTACTCGATTAGTTTGACCGCTGTCATCCCTTCGTTCCTCGCTATTCGGTGATTTGGTGCGTCGTTAGGTGCCGGGCTGCTGTGCGGGATGTTCGAGTACTCCTCACTGGCATTCCACTTCATCGTCTTTGATGTTCATTACAACGCTCATCCAGCCTCCCGTTGCGGGGCGAAGCCGCTGCAGTGGTTGAAAGCCACGTCGTATCCGACCGGTACCAGCTCTGGCCACCAGGCCAGCAAATCGCGCCTGCAGACATGTGGCTCGGTTTGGCAATGCGTACCGAAACTGCAGCCACATGCACACATGTCATTCAATTTGGCCACTGTGGTTCATCCATTTCGTGGTGCGACTTTCATCCCCTCACAGCGACGTCACCCAGTGCCAGGTGGGCACCCGCCGCGACGCACTCATCGCCTAGCCACCGTTGCAGCGGTGCCGACGCCGTCGCGGTCCGTTGTCCGTTGTTGACAGCGATCGCGCGGTCTGCCCTTGGCTGCTATGACTGCTATTGCCTCACTTCCTCGTACTCGCGCGTCGTTCGGGCTCGAACGTATAACGGCGATCACAGCTATTCGATCCACGACTCGAAGTCGCGTAGTCCAATTTCCACATGCGTTTAGCCGTGCTGGTACTTCCGCGACCGCAAGGGCCAGCGAAGCGGACGTGGCCGATACCGGTTCGAAAAGTGCACCGAGGTGCTTCGCAAACTGGCTTGCGCGGTGTTCGACGCGGGCATAGCTTCGGCATCGCCCGGCCGCTACTCGCGGCTCAGATAGTTCGACGGAAATGTGGGTGCGTTGCGCACGCCGACTAATGATTCAGCTAAGGGCGGCTGGGGTGTAATAAGCCACTGGCCACCAGGAGGCCGCGATGAGCGTGAGTAGTTCCAACACCAAAGCCCATCCCGACGAACGGCTCGCGGGTGCGCAAAAGGTGTACTTCGCCTGTTTCACCGAACGGGGGCAGGCATCGATGGAGGATGTCGACCGCGTTGTCCCCGCGCACAAACGGTGGCTCGCCGACCAAGAGGCTGCCGGGCGAATCTTCGTAGCCGGACCCTTTCTCACCGAGGACTACTCCTATGCGGGTAGCGGGCTCATCGTCTTGCGAGCGGAAACAGCCGAGGAGGCCCACCAGTTGGCCGCACAGGACCCTATGCACGCCAATGGTATTCGGACGTTCCGGATCGTTCCGTGGCAGATCAACGAGGGATCCGTCCGGATCGATCTCACCTTCTCGCAGGGCTCTTTCGACTTCGGTTGAGGCCAACTGCACATCAGGTGACTAGGCGATCAGCCCGCGCACGAAACACCAACCGTGAACTAATCAACAACACGCGACGTCAGTGAGACGCCGAAGCCGAATTGATAAGAAAGCAGGAGCACGTGACACAGGAACCAAAGATGCCATGGCAAGAGCTGGTCGAACTCTGTACCACGAAGGGCCTTCTCGCCAAGCAACTGTGGGTCATATCGTCGAAGCCCACCAACGGGCTGAGACCGATCCTGGACAATCTCGAAGAGCACCTCGCCTACCAAACCAAACTCGAGCACGACGGCATCATGTTTGCCGCCGGGCCTTTGGCCAGTGAGGACCTCACCGAATGGCTGGGCGAGGGACTTTTCATGTATCGCGCCGACTCTATCGACACGGCGCGCAAGCTCGCCGAGGCGGATCCTATGCACAGCAGTGGCGCAAGAAGTTTCACGATCCGCGAATGGATGCTCAATGAGGGAACCTACTCGATACAGGTGTACTACTCCGCGGGTATCGCGCCCAAGATCACCTAGTCCTGGGCTGCACCCGCGACGGCATCAAGCGGTTCGAAGACGTCATCGTCGGTTTCCGGATTCCCTACATCATGAGACCCCACACCGAGCCGCTAGAACGAGATCCCAACCTGGAGAAGTTCGCTAAGAGAGTGATCGCGAAAGCATGACTCGTCGGCGCCTACCGTGGATTCAGAAGCCACCCATCGAAGGAGTACACGTGGCGAGAACCGACCGCGACAGCTGGGACCTGGCCTCCAGCGTCGGAGCCACCGCCACCATGGTCGCGGCCGCCCGGGCGGCGGCAACCAGGCGGCCCAACGCGGTGATCAATGACCCATTCGCAGAGCCCCTGGTCCGCGCGGTCGGGCTGGACCTCTTCACCCGGGTGGCCTCCGGTGAGCTGGATTTCGCCGACGTCGATGACGACGTCGGGTTTCCGCGAATGGTCGACACGTTCGCCGCGCGGGCAAAGTTTTTCGACAACTACTTCGCCGCAGCCGGGAGCGCCGGGCTGCGGCAGGTGGTGATCGTGGCGTCGGGGCTGGACGCCCGACCGTACCGACTTTCCTGGCCGACGGGCACGACGCTCTACGAGATCGATCAGCCGGAGGTCATGGAGTTCAAGAGCGCCACGCTGTCCGAACTCGGCGTTGCACCCGGCGCCGAGCATCGCCGCGTGGGCATCGACCTTCGTGAGGATTGGCCGGCGGCCCTTCAATGCGCGGGCTTCGACACCGCCCGACCGACGGCGTGGCTGGCCGAGGGAGTGCTCATCGGATTTCTACCGCCCGAGGCCGAAGTTCAGTTGCTAGACAACGTGACTGCGCTCAGCGCCGCGGGCAGCCAATTCGCCGCCGACTATGGGTCGGTGCGCGGTCAGACCGAGGAGGCGCAGCGACAGGCCCAGACCATGACCGAGCGTTGGCGCGAACACGGCCTGGATCTCGACATCGCCGAACTGACCTATCCCGGCGAGCACACCGACGTCGCAGCACACCTGCAGGCGCGTGGGTGGGACACCACGACATCCACGCTCGGCGACCTCTTCGACGCGGCCGGGCTGGCGCCGCTGGAGCCCGAAGCGCAAGCAGGCGCACCTGCCTCGATCGGGTTCGTCCGGGCAGCTCGGGGGTAAGGGCTTTCCTGCAAATAGTCTGCCGAGGCAACACCTACCGCGGCGCTGAAGGGCGAATCAACGTTATGCCGCAGATACGTTGAGGTTGGTTGCCGCGCGGCGTTGGTTGGGGTTCCCGGGGATGCCCTCTGCAGTGGGGCACGTCGGGGCTTGCGCTTCGGATAACCCGTAGCTTATCCTACCTACTGGTGTAGGTAGGAAGCGGTCCGTAATCGGAGGGAGCAGGCTTGTCTCGTCACACGCATCTGGTCGGAGCGTGGCCCGGCTTCTCGGCGCCGCACGCCATCGAGGTCGCATTCACAAGATTGGGGCCGTGGCTAGATCGGCTCAGCGATGGCGAGACCGGTCTGCGGTCTCAGTGGGTCACGCCGGTCGTCGAGGGGATGCGCGCCAACCCGGACGTCGAGATGACGCAAGACGGGGATTACACGCACTACGAGAAGACCCCCAAATACAAGGTGCGCGAGGGGCACACGCTGGATCCCGCGAATATCGAACTCGGATTCCGCCGCGCTTTTGAGGGGAGTTACCCGGCGTTCAAGGAGCTGCGCGGCCGGCGCGGTCGCGGCGACGTCCGCTTTCAGGTTGGCGTGCCGACTCCAATCGACCTCGCCGTCGTGTGCTTCGGGCCTGCGGCCTTCGCTGATCCCTCACTCGTTCAGGCGTTCCTCCTCGCAGAGATCAAGGAGATCGGAGAGATCGCGGCACTCGCTGACCCGGAGGACGTCGTCTTCCAGCTCGAGTCGATCGTGGCGATACCCGCAGTGAGTGCGCAGCCGACGAGCGGCGACAACCACGCTGTGGACGCTCAATCCGACGAGATGCTTGGTCGTATCTCCGGGCTCTTCGCCGCTGTCGCGCAGGGCGCACCGGAGAACACTCATTTTGGCAGCCACCTCTGTCTCGGCGACTTCAACCACGAGGCGTTTTCCAAGCAGGGCAGCGTGGAGCCGATCGTTCGCCTCGTCAATGCCCTCATGGAGCGCTGGCCGGAAGGGCGGCCCTTTGACTACATCCACGTGCCGTTTGCCGCGGCCTCGCAGCCGCCGCCGACCGATCCGCAGTTCTACGCGCCCCTGGGTGAGCTGCGTCTGCCGGAGGGAGTTCGTCTGGTCGCGGGCTTCGTGCATGAACACGTCGATGAGGCCGGCCATCGCGCGCTGCTCGCGACCATCGAACAAGCGGCGGGCCGCGAGGTCGACATCGCCGCTACGTGCGGGCTCGGCCGTCGCCCAAACGACGCCGAGGCGTACGAGGCGATGAGAATGTCGCGCTTGCTGCTGGAAACCACGGCCTGATCAAGCCGAGGGACGCTCGTCAAGCAAGGAGGGGACCCGTAGCCGACCTGCGGGTGGTGGTCAGCGGCGTCACCCAGCTAAAGGCGAACTGCCTTAGAAATCAAGTGCTTGTGCTCCGACTGCATCCGCTGAAGCGGAATCGACAGTAATCCGTGCCCCCGGCTGTCACCAGAAATGTCAGCAGATTCGTCGCGAGCGCCTAAAGCTCGATGCGCCCGAGGTTGCAAAGAACGGCAACGACTCCGCGCGCCGCGGCCAGTTACACAAGAACTGTGGCAAGTAGCGGGATCGTGATGACAATGAAGCGGTAGCCCCAAAACAACATCACGTACTAGGCCCTGCGTTGGTGGGTGTGGTGGGTGCTGAGGTCTTCGTCGGTTGCGTGCTGGGGGATGACGAGGCCTTCGAGACCTGGGCCGTAGCGTTCGGTGAGAGCGGTCCCGAAGTCGGTGGCGATCTGTTGTACATACATGTCGTGGCGGACATAGCCTTTGACGACGGCGGCTAGCAGTGGGTCGTCGATGCCGACCTGCTCCCACTGTGTCCCGTCGGGTGCGAGTGCCCAAATCATTTTGGAGCCGTCGACCACGACCGCGAGGTGGCGGGCTTGGTGGTGGCGGTAGACCACGCCGCGGGTGCTTTCGTGGCGCACGCAGCGACCATGCGTGATGGAGACCGGCGCATCCCCGAACAGGAGCATGTCGGTCAACACGCCGCGGTTGTCAATGCGGTTGATCGCGTCGAGAACCGGCGTCGGATCGTCGCAGTGCAGGGAGATGTAGACATGGCGCTGAGCCGTGTCGAGCAAGGCGATGGCCTGGGCTTGGATGGACGGCCAGTCTCGCGTGACGCCCAGCACCCGTACCTCGTGGTTACGATCCTCACCGCCGACGCGCATCAGGCCAAGTTCAGCGTCCGCGAGCCGGCGACGGAAGTCCTGGTCGAGTTGGGAGATGAGCTGGCTGGTCGGGATCGCAACAAACCGCGCGGTATCTCCCTGCACCGGTACTGCGACGCCTTTGCGGGACAATCGACGCAGCGTCTCATAGACTTTTGGCTGCGGGATTCCGGTGAGGTTGGCCAGTGCGTAGCCCGTCATTGGTTCCCTGCCCAGCAGCCCGAGGTATGCCCGTGCCTCGTACTGGGAGAAGCCGATCTCGATCAGTCGGTTGACGGCGTCCCCATCAGGGCCCATTTCCCACACATCCTCGGTCGTGATGAACTCTCACCCAAATATACATACTCGCTCGTGATGATCGGCCTAGCCCAAGTATACTTACTACCACCGTAGATAGTAATAGGGTAAAATAGGGCACCCGCGCAACAGAATTGGCCACCAGCGACCACCGCGATGATGCGTGCACTGGCCGAGCGGACCTCGGCCGAGCTGTGTCTGGTGGTCAGTTTCTTTGTACGAAAGTGACTCAAGATGAGGGGAAGCTACGTCGTCTCGGAGCCCACGCTGTGGTCTGCGCCAAGACCTGGTCTCCACCCGAATGGTGGGTAGGTGTGACCGCTGTGTCCATCGATAGGTATTCGGCCGACCTCAGCCCGTCGAGGTAGTGACGCATGGATGCGTCGTCGCCCGCCCGGTTCGAAGTCGCGCGGATGAATACTCGCCCAAGGGCAGCGCCGCGACTGCAGGATCAGGTCGTTGCTACGGAGAACGTCGCTCTCCGTACGCTCGTCACGCTTTACCGGCACCTGTCAATTCTGGCGACACAGCCCGCTGGCATCGCTGGGGTCGTCGAGCTGATCGCGGACCGGGTCGACACGGCAGTCGCGGTAGTCGACGACAAGCTGGCTGTCCTGGCCGCCGCTGAGGCAGGCGGATCAACCGCGGACGCGGCGCGTTTCTTCCTTGAACGCCTTGCCCACCCCAGGTTGGTGCAGGTAATGGAGGTCGTCGGACCGACGAGGCGGGCGCTGCGTATTCCGGGCGCCGCAGAGACCGCACCAATTATCGTGGCCCCGATTCTTGTCGGCGATTCAGTTCCGGCATATTTGCTGACCCTCGATGACGAGTGCGGGGACGGTGAGGATCTGCGGCTGTTGATATCTGAGCACGCGGCGACAGTCTGTGGAGTCATCCTTGGCCGAGAGCGGGTCGTGGCCGCTTCGGCCACGCAGGTCCGTTCCGACCTCGTGGAAGGCTTGTTGTCCGGGAAGGGCAGCGATCCCGATGAGGTGCGGCGTTGGGCGGGACATCTCGGTTTCGAAGAAGGCCGCGAACACAGGGTGCTCTCGATCGTCCTGGTCAGCCGGCGAGAATCGACCGAGCTGACGAGACGGATGTCCGGGGTTGTGGAGCGGTTTTTCACCACACAGGTTCCACAGGCGATAACAGCGGTGCGCGGGACAGAGGTCGCAGTTGTACTCCCGGAAGCTGAGCCGGTATCGGCGCGTGCCAGCCGACTCGCGAGCGCTTGCATCACCAAGTTGAGCGAGACGTTCAGTGATAACGGTGTCACGGTGGGTATCGGCAGAGTGTGCCGGTCGGCGCAGGAGATCGCCCGTTCCTATGATGACGCTCGCCGCACGGTTGATATCGCAGTCCGGCTGGGTCGAGTGGGCACCGTCGTGGCGATCGAGGACATGGGTATTCATCAGCTGTTGCTGCAGATCGCCGATCCAGCGCAACTCCGGGAGTTCGCGCGCGACGTGTTCGCCGGCCTGCTGGCCCCGGCGAAAGGCAATAGCGAGGAGTACTTGTCGACCCTGGCTTGTTATTTCAGGGAGAACAACAGTCCGCAGCGTGCATCGCGCGAGTTGCACGTTCATCCAAATACCGTGGCCTACCGGGTTCGACGGATCGAGGAGTTAACCGCGCTGGACTTCAGCAACTATCGGGATCGGTTATTGGCGCAGGTGGCCCTGGAGATTCTCAATGGGGTGGGTGGTATGCGTTGACTGATTTCGCCGAGGCTTTGAACGATCGATTGCTGATATGCGATGGCGCAATGGGCACGATGCTGCACGCGGCGGGGAACTCGCTCGATAGGACATTGCCGGAATTGAATCTGTCAAACCCGGATTTGGTGAGTACCGTTCACAACAGCTACGTGGGCGCCGGCGTGGACGTGATCCTCACTAACACTTTTGGCGCGAGCCGGCTGCGGCTGGCCGAGCATGGCTACGCCGCCGAAGTCATCGAGATTAACCGAGCCGCGGTGCGCCTCGCGACGCAAGCGGCGGCCGCAGTCCGCCGGCCGGTATTCGTTGGTGGCTCCATCTCCCCGGCCGTGAGTGCCAGCCAACGGTCCCATGTGCCCAAGGGCGAGCGCGTCGACGCCGTGCGGGAGCAGGTCCTTGCATTGGCCGACGCTGGGGTTGATCTCCTCGTCCTCGAGACCTTCGGCTTTCTCGACGAACTGCTAGAAGCGGTGCGGGTGGCGGCCGAGGTAAGCGACTTGCCGATTCTTGCGCAGGTTACGTTTACCAGTGAGGGCAACACGCCTGGTGGGGAGTCGCCGCATGAGGTGGCGAGCGCGCTCGCCAGGCTGCCCGTCGCGGCGCTGGGCGCCAATTGCACAGTCGGCCCGCAGCGCATGCTCGACATAGTCGAACGGCTACGCCGGCACACCGATCTGCCGATCAGCGCCCAGCCGAACGCAGGTCTGCCCCGGCGTGTGTCGGGCAGACGCTTCGAATACAGCCTTGATGGCGACTATTTCGCCCGCTACGCGCGACGCTGCGCCCGGGCCGGAGCGTCGATCATCGGCGGCTGTTGTGGCACGACGCCCGCGGTTCTGCGGGCCGTCGTCGCCGCCGTTTCGACGATGCCCCGGCGCCCTGCACAGCGAGCGCCGGCTCGGCCGGCGCCTGAGGTATTCGCACAGCAGTTGACCGACCGCGGATTCGTGGTGGCCGCGGAGATCGCCCCACCTTCTGCCGGCAGCATGGACACGGCCGCCGACACCACCGCGGCCCTTCGCGCGCACACCGATCTGGTTCTTGTTTCCGCCGGCAAAGGGACTGGGGCCCAACTCAGTTCGACCAGCGTCGCGCTCCACCTGCAACACCTGGTCGGTGTAGAAACGATCGCGACCATCACTACGTGGGACAAGACCATCATGTCGTTACAGGCCGATCTGCTTGGCGCCCACGCGTTCGGCATCCGGACCGTCGTGTGTGAGAAAGGGAATCCGCCGCTGCGCGGCGACTACCCCAACGCCGACGGGATCTGGGAAGTGGATTCAACAGGTTTGATCGAACTGGTCGCCGGGCTCAATGCCGGTCGCGACTGCAACGGCCTCGCACTCGCCACGAAAACGTCATTCCGGATCGGAGCACGCTGCAATCCGGGCAGCGCCGATCTCGACAAGGAGATCGCGCGAACGCGCGCAAAGATCGCTGCAGGCGCCGAGTTTCTGATCACGCGACCGGTGTACGAGCTGGATAACGGGCTGCGGTGTCTGCTCGACGAGCTCCGCGATGTCATGGTGCCTGTGTTGGTCACGGTGTCGCCGCTTAGCGGGTTTGCCGAAGCCGAGTACTTGGCCTACGAAGTACCGGATGTCGCGATCCCCAAGCAAGTCCTCGCGCAGTTGGAAGCGGCCGGGACTGATGGGCGAGAAACCGGAGCGAAGATCGCTGCCGATCTGGTTGCTCAGGCGCGCAAGTTGTGCCAAGGAATCGTCGTTGTCCTCCGCGAGGACGGCGATCACACCGCGGAGCGCCTGCTAGCGGCCCTCCATGAGTGACTGCGGTATCGCCGCGGCATTGACGGGTTCCCGGTTGTCGCGGATCGCGCCGGTAAGCCGGGAAATGGTGTTCAACGTCGTCGCGCAGACGTCGCTGGGTCTGCCGCGGAGTTATTGATGGACAAGCTCGTTCAGCATGTCGTCGACGGGCCCGTCGCCCGGCTGACGTTGGATTCTTCGCACAACCGCAATGCGTTGTCGACCACACTGGTCAACCAGCTGCATCAGGGGTTGCGCGATGCCGTCGCAGCTCCGGCGGTGCGGGTGGTGACGCTGGGCCACACCGGTAACACGTTTTGTGCCGGGGTAGATCTCTCGCAGGCATCCGCCGCCGATCCGTTCGAGATGGCCACCGAACGCGCCCAGGAACTGACCGGGCTGCTGCGCGCGATCGTCGAATCGCCGGTGCCAGTGATCGCCGCCGTCGACGGGCATGTCCGCGCCGGAGGCCTGGGCCTCGTCGCCGCATGCGATATCGCGGTCGCCGGTCCGCGCAGCAGTTTCGCGCTGACCGAGGCCCGGATCGGAGTCGCGCCGGCGATCATCTCGCTGACATTGCTGCCGAAGATGTCTGCCCGCGCCGCCGCACGCTACTACCTGACCGGCGAAACGTTCGACGCTGCCACCGCCGCCGAGATCGGATTGATCACGATGGCCGCCGACAACGTCGACGCCGCGGTGGCATTGCTGGTCGCCGATTTGGGACGTGCCTCCCCGCAGGGGTTGGCCGCATCCAAGACGCTGACCACCACCGGCCTTCTGGCCGGCTTCGACCGCGACGCCGAGCGGCTCACCGCTGACTCGGCGCGGCTGTTCGTCTCCGACGAAGCGCGCGAAGGCATGCTCGCTTTCCTGCAGAAACGCCCGCCACACTGGGCTTCTTCTGAGGATGGCTAGCCGAGGTCATAACCGGGTACTGGCGACGTGGCCGGCCAACGCGGCTGCGTGGGCGGTGTTACGTAGCAGCATGGCGATGGTCATCGGTCCGACGCCGCCAGGCACCGGTGACAGTGCGCCGGCGACACCACGAACAGCGGTGTCGACGTCGCCGCACAACCCGTCATCGGTTCGATGTATGCCGACGTCGATTACCGTGGCCCCTGGTTTCACTGCGTCAGCACCGATGAGTCGCGGCACCCCGGCTGCGACGACGAGAACGTCGGCCTGTCGGCATACCGTGGCGAGGTTTCGGGTGCGGGAATGACAGATTGTCACGGTGGCGTGCCGCTGTACTAGCAATTGGGCCATAGGTTTACCGACCAGATCGGAGCGCCCAACGACAATGGCGTGCGCGCCTGCCAGTTCGGTGCCGGACTCCTCGAGTAGCGCGAGCACTCCGGACGGGGTGCATGGCCGCAGGCCGGGGCGGCCAAGAGCCAGGCGCCCGGCGCTGGCTTCAGTGAGCCCGTCGACGTCCTTGCGTGCGGGAATGCGGTCGATCAATGCTGCGGGGTTCAGGTGCGGCGGGAGCGGCAGCTGCACCAAGATGCCGGTGACCTCGGCGTCGGCGGCCAGTTTGTCGATCTCGGCGATCGCAGCGTCTTGAGTGATGTCTCCGGGTAGGTGCCGGTGTATATCGCGCATTCCCGCCTCGACACATTGGGCCCTTTTGTTACGCACATAGATTGCCGAGGCAGGGTCGTCACCCACCAGGACTGTGGCGAGGCCCGGTGGGGCTAACGCGGTGACTTCGGCTGCGACCTGTTCGCGTACCCGCGCCGCGAGGGCCCTACCGTCGATCAAGGTTGCCGTCACTTAGCCTTCACCGTGGTCGAGCGCAGTATAGGTGCGATGTCGGCCTCGGCGTCGGCGCCGTATGTGTCGGCGAGGCGGGCAAGTGCGGCGTCGACGTCGAGCCGCCATTCTTGCGTGCCGACTGTTTCGAGGACGAGCGTGGCGATGAGCGAGCCGAGTTCAGCGGCACGCCGAGATTCGAGTCCCGCACTTACGCCAGCAAGAAAGCCGCCTCGGAACGCGTCCCCGACGCCAGTAGGATCGACAACCTCGCGGGCGGCGACTGCGTCCACGTGAACCTCCGTACCCTCCTGGTCGACGATCACACAGCCATTACGTGAGAGCGTGGTCACCCGAAGTTCGACACGCTCGGCCATCTCGCGCTCGCTCCACTCCGTTGTGCGAGTGAGCAACTCCCACTCGTACTCGTTGCTGAACAAAAACTTGGCACCACCCACAAGCATCCGGGCGCTGTCGCGGTCCAACATCGGCAATTGCTGCGAGGGGTCGGCAGCGAACGGAATGTGCAGGCGACGCGCCTCCTCGGTGTGGACACACATAGCGTCAGGGTCGTTGGCGCCGACGATCACCAGATCAATTTTGCGGATGTTGGCCACCGAGCCAAGCGAGATGCGGGACGCTTCGCTCATCGCGCCGGGATAAAAGGACGCGAGCTGACACTGGTCGTCATCGGTGGTGCAGGTGAAACGTGCCGTGTGGGCGTTGTCGGAGACGAGCACATGCGCGCAGTCGACGTTGTGACTTTCCAACCATGCGCGGTAGTCGTCGAAGTCTGGGCCGACGGCGCCCAGGAGGATCGGTCGGTGACCCAAGGCGCCCAGTGCGAAGGCAATGTTCGCCGCCACACCGCCTCGACGCACCACGAGATCTTTGGCGAGAAAGCTCAACGACAACCGGTCGAGATGCTCATCGATGAAGTGCTCAGCGAATCGTCCAGAAAACCGCATCAGGTGATCGGTGGCGATGGAGCCGGTGACGGCGATGGATCCACTTGGCATGGCAGAGCCTTCCTAGAAGACGATGGTTGTGCGGCCGTTGACAAGAACGCGGTCCTCGCAGTGCCAGCCAACCGCTCGGGCCAGGACGGTGCGCTCGATCTCGGCGCCCTGGCGGGCGAGCTCCGCGACATCGGCCTTGTGCGTAACCCGCACGACGTCCTGCTCGATGATCGGGCCCTCATCGAGATCCTCGGTGACGTAATGCGCGGTCGCGCCGATCAGCTTCACTCCACGTGCTTTCGCCTGTTCGTAGGGACTCGCGCCGACAAAGGCAGGCAGGAACGAATGATGGATGTTAATCACCGGTACGCCCACTCGGTCAAGGAAGTCACCGGACAAGATCTGCATATAGCGTGCCAGTACAACGAGGTCGACGCGGCCTTGCAGGACGTCGAGCTGGCGCTGCTCGGCCCACGGCTTGCTCTTTTTGGTAACCGGGATGTGTTCGAACGGCGCCCCGAACCTGGCGACGTCGCTGGCGAGGTCGGGGTGGTTGGATACCACCTGCACGACGGTGATCGGCAGGTCACCGCGCCTGGTGCGCCACAGCAGATCAAGCAGACAGTGGTCGTAGCGGGACACGAAAACCGCCACCCGGGTGGCCGCAGCCGCGGCGCGCAGTCGAAACGTGGCATCCAGCGGTTGCGCGACCTCGGCAGCGAATCGGCATTCGAGCTCATCGAGCCGCACTTCGAGCTCAGGTAGCTGAAATTCGATTCGCAGGAAAAACCGACCACCGCGCGGGCCTGTGGAGTATTGGTCAGACTGCACAATGTTTGCGTCCTGGTAGTGCAAAAACGCGCTGATCCGAGACACGATGCCCGGGCCGTCGGTGCAAGACACCACAAGGCGGCCGATGTTCGTGCCGCTATGGCTATTAGGGTTCACTGCTGCGATCGCGCGCGGCGCAGTGGGAAGGGTACTCATCGCGGGGCGCTCCACCTAGTAGCGGTAGTGGTCGGGCTTGTAGGGGCCGTCGACGTCGACGCCGATGTACTCGGCCTGCTCCTTGGTCAGCTTGGTCAGCTCGCCACCGAGCGCCGCGACGTGCACGCGGGCCACCTTCTCGTCGAGGTGCTTGGGCAGCCGGTAGACCTCGTTGTCGTATTCGTCGTTCTTGGTCCACAGCTCGATCTGGGCGATGACCTGGTTGGAGAAGCTGT
>Ga0335073_10008269_pt1 | contig 14597 bp, 16 predicted proteins | sample Lox_Sample_22_FD_207093 | JGI IMG/M metagenome (GOLD analysis project Ga0335073, IMG submission 207093) | Soil microbial communities from Loxahatchee National Wildlife Refuge, Florida, United States - Lox_Sample_2.2 | ecosystem: Environmental > Terrestrial > Soil > Wetlands | place: USA... | reverse complement strand
AATGGCAGAATCAGGTCGCCGCATTCGGTCGCGGTCTCAACCAAAGTGGAGGATCGGGCGGCGGAGGCGGCCAATAGCGGAAATGATTGTCTCTTCGCGCTATACTAAATAGCGGAGAGATGACCATGAGGAACTCAACCATCACAAGCGCGGCTGCACTCGCAGCCGCGCTTCTTTTTGCCTTTCCCGCGCCACGCGCGCTTGCCTACGACATGCGTCGTCCGATGCGCGAGCAGAAGGATCTGCCGCCCGCCCTCATCCAGTCCTTGCAAGACCATCTATCGGATGAAGCAGGGCCCTACTTTGACGAGCAGGACAAACGCAAAGCCGACAAGCAGACCTACGTGGATTTACAGATGAAATTCGAGTACCTGCCGACCTACGGGCCGCATCACCAGGTGACGGTCAGCGCCAAGATGGGCGGTGCCGAGTACGATCCGAACAAGCCCGGCAGCAGCAAAGGCGCGGCGACCGGAACGCTCAAGTATCTCGTCTTCACTTACGCGCTCGAGAACGGCAAGTGGGTTGAGATCGCCAAGCCCAAGTGGGAGAAGCAAGCCCTTGGTGCGGCCGCGGGCGCGAAGATGACGGGTAACATCGCGCGTGGCGACAAGCGCCAGGCCGCCCAGCAAAAAGCCGCCCAGACTCATGCCGCGGCGGCGGCAGCGGCCGCAGCCGCCCAGCAGGCCGCAGACCACGCCGGTGGTGCCGACTGAGCGGCGCCGCGCAGCAGCTATCGCGAACCGTGCGCAGCGCCGTCGTATTTAAATGCGGATAGTGTATTCTCCATCGCCGCGGCCATTTGCGACATCTCGACCGCCGCTGATTGCGTATCGTTTGCGCCCGCCGACGTGCCCTGCGCTGCGCGTGCGACCGCGCTGATACTCTCGGCGACTTTGCCGCCGCCGCTGGAAGCCTCGGCGACATTGCGCGTGATCTCATTGGTCGTTGCGGTCTGTTCTTCGACGGCGCTTGCGATCACGTTGGCGATATCGTTGACCCGCGCGATCACGCCGCCGATTTGACTGATCGCGTCGATCGCATTGCGCGTGTCGGACTGGATCGTATCGATCTTCTGACCGATGTCTTCGGTCGCGCGTGCGGTTTCCTTGGCCAACTCCTTGACCTCGTTGGCTACGACGGCGAAACCCTTGCCGGCTTCCCCGGCGCGCGCCGCTTCGATCGTGGCATTGAGCGCGAGCAGATTGGTTTGCTGCGCAATCGAGGTGATCACCTTGATGACCTCGCCGATCCGGGTGCTCGATTCGCGCAGCTTGGCCATCGTCGAATTCGCGGACTCGGCGGCCTGCACGGCGGAAGTGGCGATCTGCGCGGCCTGTTGCGCGTTGGCGGCGATTTCCTTGATGCTCGAGCCCATCTCCTCGGTGGCGCTGGCGACGCCTTGGAGTCTTTGCGTGACCAGGTTCGCGGTTGAAGCGGCGCGGTCCGCCTCGTTCGCGTAACCGTCGCTCCAGAGAATCGCCCATCCGTCTTCCGGCTTTCCCGCATCGACCGCCGCGACAATGCGCGCTTTGTAATCCGAGTAGGAGCGGCGCGCGGCGAGGAATTTTTCCAAAGATCGCTCGTTGCGCAGGAGCGAGAGTGCCCGGATCGTAGGATTCCACGGTCTGGTCGAGATCGTCGCTGAGTTTCCCGATTTGTCCTTGAAACTTCGACTTCTGCTCCGGAGTCTTGGCGGCCAGGTAGTCGCGAAGCGCTACTCTCAGTTTCTGAAAGGTGATCGATAGATGCGAGAGCACCGGCATCGGCGCCGTATTCATCTCGTAGAGTGAACGACCGCCCGCTGCATCGCGCGCAGATTGATGTTTCCGATTAAGCCGATGGATCCGGCGACAATCGCGAGCAGCATGAAGCCGCCATCAACCTCGTCCGTAAACCCAGGTTCTTGATATTCATTCGAGTCAGTGACGCTCCGATTCTGAGACGATCTCGGGCCTGGGTGTGCCCGCAGCGATACGACTGGGGCCAACTCATGCCACAGAACAGTGAGGAGCAATATGTCGGCCATCGGCCGACCAATTTTCTGTTTGCGAGCTGGGTTGATATCCTGCCGCTCAATCGAATTATGGCCCATGGCAACTTTTGCTCGACTTTTGCGGACGCTGCCCCGCTATGCGCAGCTCAGGCGATCGCAGTACTGGAGTGACGACGAGCTGCGCGCATGGCAGGACGCGCGTCTGGGCGAGGTGCTCTCGGCCGCCGCGAAGATGCCTTTCTACGCCCGGCGATTCGGGCGTGACACTCCGGGCGCACGGGATTTTGCGCAACTTCCGATACTCCGGCGGCGCGATATAGCTGAGCTGAACCGCTCGGTGCGCGAACAGCATCGCGGCGAGAAGCTGCTGACGGATTGGTCGTCGGGTTCCACCGGGATGCCGATGGAGTTCATCTTTGATGCGGGCCATCAGCAAGGCCGATTCGCCGCGCGTGCGCGTTACCTGCGCGAGAACGGATGGAATCCGCTCGGCCGCACCGCGTGGCTGGTCAGGCTCAACTTCATGACCGATACGAGCGACGACTCTAAGCTCGCCGGCCACCGGCTTTTCAAGATCGGCAACTCGCTGCCGAACATCGACGCCTTCGACGAGCAGTTCGAGTGGCTCATCAAATGCAATCCGCGATACATCTACTCATTCCCGTCGAATCTCGAGGGCATTCTGCCGTTTTTCGAGGAGCAGCGAGTGCGGCTGCCAACGCTCAGGCAAATCTTCACCGGCGCGGAGGTGCTCGACGACACGCTGCGCGAGCGGGTCGAAACGACGATGGGGGCGCGGATCGCCGACAACTACGGCTCGACCGAAGCATTTCTTGCCTGGCAATGTCCGCGCGGCAGCTATCACGTGAATGCCGAGCACGTGCGGATTGAGATCGTTGGCGATGACGATGCGCCCGTGGCGGCCGGCGTGATGGGTCGCGTGCTGGCGACGACGCTTGAAAATCAAGTGATGCCACTCATCCGCTATGAGATCGGCGACTATGCCGTCGCGGCCAGCGTCTCGCGATGCGATTGCGGTCGCACGCTGCCGATGATCGGTCGCGTACTCGGACGCGGGCTGAATCTATTTCGCGCGAGCGACGGCCGCCTGATCTCGCCGTGGCCGCTAGTCGAGCCGCTGAAAGCGCGCCCTGAACTCCGCCAGTTTCAACTCGTGCAAACCGCTCTTGGTAGCTTCCTCGTGCGCTTCACCAAAGCAGCGGCGTTCGAGGGCGAAGCGCGTTCCAGCGTCCAATCAGAATTCAACCGAATCCTGGGCGTCCCGGTATCGATCGACTTTCAGGAAGTGAACGAGATTCAACGCTCGCGCGCCGGCAAGTTCATGGTCGCGCTCTCGGAGCTCTCGGACTGATTTGACTAAATCCCGGCCGGCTTTCTGAAGTTGACCGTGACGCCGAACCGCTTCTTGAATGTCTCTGAGGGTTGGAGATTCGCGGCTGTCGCTAGCGCGACGATATCGCTTTCAGTCATTGCGTCGGGATCACCGGTGAGCTCGGTAATCGACAAGAGACCGCCGGGAAGGAGAGCATCGCGTAACTGGACGACGCAGGCCGCGGCATCGGGGACCTCGCCCAGCACCGTGACCAGAAAGGCGGCGTCGAAGACCTCGTGTGCAAAAGGCAGCGCGCTCGCACTGGCTTGGACGAAACTCACGTTGGAAACGTCTGCGCGCCTGGTTCGCGCGCCTGCCTTAATCAGCATCTCGCGTTGCACATCCACCAGCGACAGATGACCGCTGGGAATACGGCGTGCAACCTCGACGCTGAAGAAGCCAGGCCCCGGACCAAGCTCCAGCACTTGGGAGTTCGCGCTCAAGTGAAGGCGGGCGACCAGCTCGCGCGGCGAGAACATCAGGTTGCGGAGCGGATTGACCAGCAGGAAAGCGAATTGATGCGGAAACGCGCCGCGTCCCCTGAAGTGCTCCCACGCCTTGCGCCACGCGTTTGTCGCCACGGGTCACGCGCGGCGCGGGCTGTAGAGACCGCTGAAGCCGGGCGGGCGCCAGCCGCCGTTCGCGCAGGCGACGCATACGACGAATTGTTTACGACGATTGTCCTCGGCTCCCGTGAGTGCGACTGCGCTCTCGGTCGACACGCTCTTACTGCAAGCCGCGCACGTCGCGACGAGATTCTTGTTGTCCTTGGCCTTCTCGGATGGCATCGGCGCTTCCCCTGTTCGGGTTTTAAGAGAGTGGAAATACGCCGCGAGCATTCTCACCAAGGAGCTTGCGCTGACGCTCCGGGCTGAGCCCCGCGATACTGTGACGGATGAGATTCGGCGCCTCGAGATTCGAATCGACGTGCGGATAGTCCGAACCCCACAGCACGCGCTCCTCGCCGAGCATATCCATCACGGCGCCGATCGTTCTCTCTTCGGGCTCGGCGACGACCCAGATATTGCGGCGAAAATAATCCGACGGCTTCAGTTTGAGCGGATAGGTCCAGCCCAGCAGATCGTTCTTCTGGTCCATGCGATCCATGATGTACGGTACCCATCCGCATCCCGCCTCGACGCATAGAACCTTGAGCCGCGGGAAGCGATCGAACAAACCGTCGGCGACCATCGTCATCGCGGCCGGCACGACCTGCGCGAAGCCGCCCAGCGCAAAGCCGAACACGGTGCGGAATTCTCCCGGCTGATAGAACTGGCCCATGATTCCAGGCGCGCGATTGAAGCGCACGATCACATGCAGGCACGCGGGAATTCCCGCCTCCTGGCACTCGTTCCAGATCGGATCGAAATCAGGATGCGAGAAGCGCTTGCCGTTCACCGTCTCGGGCGCGAGGAAAATTCCCTTGAATCCGCGCTTGAGGCATCGCTTGAGCTCCGCGAGCGCCGCGTCAACGTCCTGCAGCGCGATATGCGCAATCGGAATCACTCGGCCCGGCGCCGCGCACATGAAATCGTAGATCCAGTCGTTGTAGGCACGCGCATATGCCGTCGCGAGCGTGTTATCGGCGACGTCCCAGAGAATTCCCACGGTTGGAAACAACACGCCCTTGTTAACGCGCCAATCGTCGAGCAGCTTGACGCGCTCGCCAGGCTCGTAGCTCGCGGGCGGGCATCCGTCCAGATATGTCTTCGCGCCTGGTACGAAAAGCTCTTGGCGCGGCAGGTTCGCGCCGCCGAGGCCGGCGAGCACGCCCTTTAAGAGCGGCTGATTGTCGATGAGCAAGGTTTCGAGTCCGTCGGCGGGATCCTTGACGATCCTGATCGCGCGGTCGCGCAAACCCGGCTCGAGGTAGCGCTCCCAGAGATCGGGCGGCTCCATCACGTGTGAATCACAATCGACAACGAACGATTCGGACATGCTCATTTCCTTATTTCTAACACAGGCCGTAAGGGTGTAGCGATTCGCCTCAGGCGCCGCCGCGCCGGCCCTGGAAGAATTCGCGTAGCATCGCGGCGCACTCCGCTTCCATCACGCCCGGGTAAACTTCGAGTCGATGGTTGAGGCGGCCGTCGCGGCCGATGTCGTACACCGAGCCGAGCGCGCCCGCCTTGTCGTCGCGTGCGCCGTAAACGAGCCGGGCGACGCGCGCATGAAGCATCGCGCCGACGCACATCACGCACGGCTCGAGCGTGACGTAGATCGTAAGCCCCGGCATCCTGTTGCTGCCGCACGCCGCACCCGCCGCGCGCAGGGCGACGATCTCGGCATGCGCAGATGGATCCTTCGTGGAGATCGGGCAGTTATGTCCCGCCCCTACTACGACGCCATCGCGCACTGCAATCGCACCAACTGGCACTTCTCCAGCGGCTTCGCCGAGTCGCGCCTCCTCCAGCGCCATCGCCATGAACTTGAGATCATTGGCAGCCGGCGTCATCGCAACCTTAGCGTGTTATCGCGCCGACGCTGCGGGTTGCGCTTCTTCGATTCGGGCGACGCGGCTGTGGTAGCGGCCGTAACTTAAATAAATCACGAGGCCGATCGCCAGCCACAATACGAATCTGATCCAGGTCACTTCCGGGAGGCTGCTCATCAAGTATCCGCAGCAGAGGACGCCGAGAATCGGTACCAGCGGCACCAGCGGCGTGTGGAACGGGCGCTTCAGCGTTGGCTCGATGTGGCGCAGGATCCACACGCCGAAGCATACGAGCACGAAGGCGAACAGCGTGCCGATATTAGCGAGCTCCGCGATCTCCTGGATCGGCAGGAATGCCGCCGTTACTCCAACGGCGACTCCGGTGATCACCGTGGGAATGTAAGGGGTGCGAAAGCGCGGATGAATCTTGCTGAATGCTGGCGGCAGCAAGCCATCGCGCGACACGGCGAAGAAGATTCGCGATTGCCCCAGCAGCAGCACGAGCAGCACCGAGGTGAGACCCGCGACCGCGCCCAGCGAGATCACGCCCGAGACGAAATTCAGACCGCGCAGCACGAATGCCGAGGCCAACGGCGCCTTGATATCGATGATCTTCGCCGGGACCATCCCGGTCAGCACGGCCGCGACGAGGATATAGAGCGTGGTGCAGACAAACAGCGATCCCAGGATGCCGCGCGGCAGATCGCGCTGCGGGTTAACCACTTCTTCAGCGGCAGTCGAGACCGCGTCGAAACCGATATAAGCGAAGAAGATTACAGCCGCGCCCTTCATCACACCCGACCATCCCATCGGCGCGAACGGCGACCAGTTCGCGGGCTTCACGTAGAACGCGCCGACGACGATCACGATGCCGATCACGAACAACTTGATGCCGACGATGAACGAGTTGAGGCGCGCGCTCTCGGAGATCCCGATGTAGAGCACGCCCGAAATGACAAATACGATCAGCAGCGCTGGCAAATCGACAACACCGCCCGCTACCGACCCGGGCGCGTGCGTCAGTGCGACCGGCAAATGGATGCCGAGGCCGTCGAGAATCGTGAGCAGATAGCCCGACCATCCTGAGGCGACGGCCGAGGCGCCGACCGCGTACTCGAGCACGAGGTCCCATCCGATGATCCAGGCGACCAGCTCGCCCATCGTCGCGTACGAATATGAATACGCGCTGCCTGCGACGGGTATCATTGCGGCGAACTCGGCGTAGCACAGTGCCGCCATCGCGCAGGCGAATCCCGACACGACGAACGAGAGCACTACGGCGGGACCGGAGTAGCGCGCCGCGGCGACGCCGGTCAGCACGAAGATCCCAGCGCCGACGATCGCGCCGATTCCGAGCGCGGTCAGATCGATGGCTCCCAGAGCGCGTTTGAGGCCACCCGAGTGGCTCTCGGCATCCGCCATCAGAACGGAAGCCGGCTTGCGCCGCAGCGCCTGGTGCCGCAGTGTCGAGTTGTTCATCCCCGCCGTCTTCGCTCCCCGCTCGAAAGCTGGTGCCGCGGACGACGCGCGGGGCTCACCACGCCTGGTAGCCGCCGTCGACCGATAGCACCGACCCGGTAACGTAGCTTGAAGCGGGACTGGCAAGGAAGATCACCGCGCCGCGCAATTCCTCGGGCGTGCCGAGCCGCGCGAGCGGCGTGCCGGCTTCCATCTTTTCCTTGTTGCCGGCTTTGGCGATTCCGCCCTCGGTGGCCTCGGTGGGAATCCATCCGGGCGCGATCGTGTTGACGAGGATATTGTACGGCGCCCATTCGACGGCGAGCTGGCGTGTGAGGTTCGCGAGCCCCGCCTTGGTAGCGGTATATGCGGAGAGCCGATAAACCGAGCTCGCCACCGTGGAGTAGATCGATCCCATGTTGATGATGCGCCCCGGCATCTTCGCGGCGATGAGCCGCCGTGCGACGCGTTGCGCGAGCATCATGGGCGCGGTGAGATTCACGGCGAGCGTCTGATCCCACAACTCGCGCTTGAAGTTCTCCGCGCGGCCGGTGGGCGATACGCCGGCGTTATTGACGAGAATATCGATCTCGCCGAGCGCCGCGACCGCTTCGTTCATCACGCGATCGAGGTCGGCTTCCGAAGTGACGTCGGCGCCGATACCGACGGCCCTGATGCCGTATTGCTGTGCGAGATCGTCGGCGAGTGCTTTGACACGATCGGCGCGGCGCGCGACCACGGCGACATCCGCGCCCGCGAGCGCAAGCGCTGTGGCGCACTCAACTCCCAGTCCCGAAGACGCGCCGGTGACGAGGCCGCGATGACCCCGCAGCGAAAACAAAGCCTCAAGCGAATCCATCGATGATCAAACCTTCAGTCGCCGAAGATCTCGCCCGCGACCTGCGCTGCGATGGCGACGGCGCGGCCGATATCCGTGGCGGTGATGCCGTAATGCGTGACGGCGCGGAAGGAGGCGCCGCCGCGCGGTGACAGGAGCACCTCACGTTCCCTCATTGCGGACAGGAACTGGCGGGCAGTGTCGTCATCGGAGTCGATTTCGAACACGACCATGTTGGTGCGATTCGCGCTTGGCTGCACATTGAGGCCCGCGATGAGCGCGAGGCCTTGCGCCAGTGCGCGCGCGTTCTGATGATCCTCAGCGAGCCGATCGACCATCGTGGTGAGCGCGACGATTCCCGCCGCCGCAAGGATACCCGCCTGGCGCATCCCGCCGCCCAGCACTTTGCGCGTGCGATGGGCCTGCGCGATGAACTCCTCGCTTCCGCACAGCAGCGAGCCGACCGGACACGAGAGCCCTTTCGAGAGGCAGAACGAAACGCTGTCGGCCACCATCGCGACATGTGCTGGCGTCGTTTCGAGTGCGAGCGCCGCGTTGAAGATGCGCGCGCCGTCGAGATGCAGCGGCAGGCCGCGCCGATGCGCGAGCTCGCCGACTTCGTTCATGTGCGACAGCGGCACGGCGGCGCCGCTCATACGATTGTGGGTGTTCTCGATAACTACCAGTGAAGGCTGGGCAAAGTGCGCGTCGGCGGAAGTTGCCAGCTCGCGCTCGAGATCGTCGAGTTCGAGCTCGCCGTCCTCGGTATTTTCGATCGCGCTGAGTACGATGCCGCCGAGCGCCGATGCGCCGCCTGCTTCATATAGATTCGTATGAGATTGCTGGCCGACGATGGCCTTGGTGCCGCGCGGGCAATGCGTGAGCATCGCGGCGAGGTTCGCCATCGTGCCGCTCGGCACCAGCAGCGCAGCCTCCTTGCCGGTGATGGAGGCCGCCATCTCCTGCAGCCGATTGACGGTGGGATCTTCGCCGTAAACGTCGTCGCCGAGTTCGGCGCGCGCGATCGCCTCGCGCATCTCGGGCGTGGGCAACGTGACAGTATCGCTACGCAAATCGATCATGACACGAGCCCCCCGCGCGTGCGGCGCTTACTGACCTAGAGGATACACCGAAGTGAAATTGCCGCTCGAAGTATCGACCTGCTCGACCGCGTTCTCGGTGGTATCGGAAAAATAAACGACCTTGCCGTCCGAGCTGATCGCGCATCCCGAGCCGATATGGCCGTTGACCTGCGTGAGAGTCGAGACCTGCTTGGTGGCGAGGTTAATCTTGCGGATCGCGTGATTGTCGGCGTCGAGCACGTACAGGAAAGTGCCGTCGGTGCAGATTGCGCCCGGATTGTTGAACTGCGCCTTGTCCGCCTCGCCGTCGGTGCTGCCCTCATCGCCAGTCCCGGCGAGGGCCGAGGTCTCTCCGCTGGAGAGATCGATCTGGCGAATCATGTCGTTGCCGGTGTCGGAGATGTAAACTTTCTTGCCGTCGGTGGCGACGCCGCGCGGCCCGTTGAACTGGGACTTGGAGGCCGGGCCGTCTTCCTTGCCCTGGGTGCCGGCCTGGCCGCCGATCGTTTTCACGATGCCGTCGGCGATCGTGATGCGGCGGATCGTCGAGTTGCCGCTATCGGCGATATAGAGCGAGGTGCCGTCGGTCGCGATCTGGGTCGGCAGATTGAAGTGCGCCGTATCGCCTTTGCCATCGTCGGTGCCGGCGATATTCGCGGTGCCGGAGAAGGTCGAGACTGTGCGTGACGGAATGTTAATTTTGCGGATGTCCGAGTTGTTGGTGTCGCAAAGGTAAAGGTCCTGGCCGACGATCACCATCCCGTCGGGACTGTTGAAACGCGCGGCGTCGCCGACGCCGTCATTGCTGCCATCCTTGAAGGTCGTACCGACCAGCGGCGCGATCGAATGCGACGTCAGGTCGATTCCGACCACGGTGTTGTTGCGGCTGTTGGCGGTGTAAAGCGTGCGGCCGTCGGTGGCGAGGCCGGCGGGAAAATCCAGCCGCGGTCCGGTTTGCGGCTGGGCGCCTTCAACTTGGGCGAACGCGATTCCGCCGCTTCCGAGTGCGAGCGTCGCTGCAAGTGCCAGAGCCGGGTAGAGCAGGTTGTGGTTGCGTGACATCTGCGACCTCGCTTTCAACATCAGGAACAAGTCACGGCGCGAGCGCCAGTGGTTATGGAAAAATTGCTTTGACGACTTCGTCGATGGCGCGCTTGCTGTCAGCCTCGTCAGTCAGCGACCACGTGACCGCGACCGTTGCCGCGCGGCGCGGCGCGATCCCTTGCTGGATCAGCTCGCCCGCGTAGATCAGAAGGCGCGTCGAGACGCCTTCCTCGAGGCCCGAGGCTTTCAGGTGGCGGACCTTCTCGCCCAACACCGCGAGCTGGTAGGCGGTATCGTGATCGACGCCCGCTTCGTGCGCGATGATCTCGACTTCCTTGTCAGCCGGCGGATAGGTGAATTCGATCGTAACGAAGCGCTGCCGCGTCGAGTGCTTCAGGTTCTTCTGGATGCTCTGGTAGCCGGGGTTGTACGAGATCACGAGCAGGAACCCGTCGTGCGCCTCGATCGTCTCGCCGCGCTTTTCAATCGGCAGGATACGCCGATGGTCCGAAAGCGGATGGATAAGGACGGTGGTGTCCTTGCGCGCCTCGACGATTTCGTCGAGATAGCAAATCGCGCCGCGCCGGACGGCCTGCGTCAGCGGGCCATCGACCCACACCGTTTCGTCGGCCTGGATCAGAAAGCGTCCGACGAGGTCGCTGCCGGTGAGATCTTCATGGCAGGCGACGGTGATCAGTTCGTTGGGACCGTCAGGAAGCGTTGAGAGTTTGTGCGCCATATGCTCGACGAAGCGAGTCTTGCCGCATCCGGTCGGGCCCTTGAGCAAGAGCGGCAGGCGCGCCTTGTAAGCGGCCTCGAAAATCTCAGCTTCGTCGCCAATCGTGAGGTAGTAGGGCGTCGCCGCGGGATCGAGATGCTTGACCTCGGGTCCCTCGGCTTTCAGCCGGGTGTCGAATTTTTTTAGTTCAATTCCCATCGAATGCCTTTGTCGGACAGCGTCAAAGCGCGATTGTAAGTGGTTATCGGTCGCGCATTCAAGGCAAAAGTGCGCGAAAAGAGCCGCGCCAGTCAGATCTTGCGCGGCTGATAGGTCGCAGTACCGTCGCGGTTATCCTTGATCTCGTAGCCGCGGCTTTCGATTTCGCGGCGCAGCTCGTCGGCGCGCTGGAAGTCGCGCGCTCTGCGCGACGCGGCACGCTCATCGATCATCGCCTGCACATCGGGCGGTATCGCGCTCGCGCGAGTGGCCTCGCGATGCCGCCGCAGGTTGAGGCCGAGCACGCGATCGAAGGTGAGCATCGCGGGCCACGCGCCAAAGTCCTTGCGCCGGTAGGCTTCTGCCGCGAGCTCGAGCGCGGCCGCGAGTGCGCGCGGCGTGTTCAGATCGTCGTTCAGCGATTCGCGGAAACGCTCGTCGTACTCGCGCGTCCATTCGCTGGCGGCGGCCGAAGCGTCGTCGGGCACGTTGCGCGCGAACTCGTACAGGTAGTCGAGATTGCTTTGCGCGGCGCGCAATCCTTCATCGGAGAAAACAATTTCCGAACGGTACTTGGCGCTGAAGCAGAAGAGCCGGAATGCGAGCGGATTAAATCCCGCCGGCGCGAGATCGCTCAGCAGCGGGAACTTGCCCGCGCTCTTACTGATCTTCATCCCCTCCTTGCCGACGAGAAACGCGTTGTGCATGAAGTAGCGCACGAAGGGCTTGTGCGTCGCGCTTTCGGACTGCGCAATTTCGTTCTCGTGATGAATCGGGATGTGGTCCATGCCGCCGGTGTGAATATCGATCGTGTCACCGAGATATTTCATCGACATCGCCGAGCACTCGATATGCCATCCCGGAAAGCCGCGGCCCCACGGGCTGTTCCACTGCATCAAGTGGCCGGGCTGATTGAGCATCCAGAGCGCGAAGTCGTGTGGACTGCGCTTGTCGGGCGAATGCTCGAGGCGCTGGCCCGAGTGCTGCTCATCGAGGCTCTGGCGCGAGAGCCGTCCGATGCGGTTCGGGCCGCGATACTTCTCGACGTTGAAATAAACGCCGCTCTTTTTCACGTAGGCATAGCCGCCCGCGATGATTCGCTCGATGAGCGCGATCATCTCGGCGATATGATCGGTGGCACGGCACTGAATCGTGGGCGGCTCGATATTGAGCGTCGCGCAGTCGCGATTGAATAGATCGAGGTAGAAGTTCGCGACTTCGAGCGGCGTCTTGCCCTGGGCGCGCGCGGTCTTCTCCACCTTGTCCTCGCCCGCATCCTCGTCGCCCGTCATGTGCCCGACATCGGTGACATTCATGATGTGGCGCACGCGATAGCCGTCGAGCTCGAGCGTGCGGCGCAGAAAATCCCAGCACAGGTAAGCGCGCATATTGCCCAGATGCTGCGGCAGATAGACCGTCGGCCCGCACGAATAGAGCGAAACATTGGGCGCATCGAGCGGCTGAAACTCCTCGACCGCGCGGCTCAAAGTATTAAAAATATGTAGCGGCTTCACCGGGATTTCCGAAAAGACTATCGTGCCGCGGTCAACTCAAACAAGGCGGCAATAGTTCGTACCTCGTCAGCAACAGACTTCTGAGCCTGGAGGCTTTCACTGCGCGGTGTTACAGGGACCGGTCCATTGGCCATCGAGGTGGATTGAATCGGCGGGAGACTGACTGCCGGTCATCGTTGTCATGGTGCCGGTGTAATGTTGCGGAGAATTGAACATGATCGAGCCGTGGGTGGTTCTTTGAACCTGGCCCTCGCAATCGAATGTCCACCTGATCGTGTTGGCGCTCGCGCTCAGATTTGTGCGGTTGCAAGCGCTGTCAGAAGAGGCCGCATCGAGGAAGAACACCCAGTTGTGCGGCGGAATCTGATTCGGCTGGATACATCGAGACGAGGTTGAGGCAGGCGCGCTCTGCCCGTTGCGGATCTCCTGGCTGCTGAGCCGCCACAGACCCGGCCGCGCGTTAAGCGTTGGCGGGTTCACGCACTGCGCAAGCCTGATCTGACAGCGAGAACCTCCCGCACGGCGACACGCATTGAGGGCCTCGGTCTGGGCTTCCTGAGTATTGTCAGACTGCCCCATGGCAAAGTGATTATTGACGTCAACGGCAAGAGCGCCGCAACTATTCGAGAAGCTTTCGACGATCTTGCAGTCCGTGGCCTTCTGAGTACAGCTCGAAAGCGCCCTTGTCTCGGCACTCCTGGCACTGGCCGTATCGACAGACCATGCGTCGTAACCGGTCTGTTGGGAGAAGGCGATGGCGCCGTAAGTGTCCGCCCGCGCCGCTCCGGCTTGCGCCGTCAGAACGACGATCAGCATCGACACTATCGTGAGGGTCGTACCAAGCTTCACTTGAATTGCGCTCCGAACATCATCGCGGCTATTTGGTCCGGGCCGCGACTTTGCGCGCGAGGGCTTCGGCCGACCTCGCATCGTTGGGCCCTTGTTGGACAGTGATTAGAAAATAGGTGCTTCCCTTGAGCGCGAACACCTGAGCGCAGGGCTGCCCGCACTGATTGTTAACGTACGCCTTGTCGGCAACGCCGCTCAGCGCCGTGTACGGCATACCATTTTTCGCCCCGAAACTGACGCTCTGATCAAACTGGGCCGCGCCACCGCCGAGCATCAATGTCACCGTGCCGTTGTCGACGGAGGTGCTGTAGGTGCAGGTGGTCGAGGCCATCGGCGTGCCTGCGGCCGAGATTTCGTTCACCGCCCCACCCGTCACCCCCGCCACATCGTCGGCCGTCAACAGGGCGCACGGAACGATGGCGTAAGCCTGCGCGCCGAGCCCGATCATCACAATCACTGCCACGGTTGCCAATAACGATTTTGCACGCGGCATAGAACTCCTCCGCTCGCCCAGATTTCGAGGTGTTATACTGAACTTCGCTCTAACGCAGATCGACCCACTTCACGTTTTTGGTTCTCCAGCAGGGCGGATACCCGCCCTGCGAGAAAAGGCTGTGGGAGCATACTTGAGTTTCAGGATCGGCTTCCTCGATCTGCACTTTGCCGCCTTTGATCGGGATCATGTAGAACACTTTTACATTAATCGTCGAAAGCAGGGTCCGGCCCGGCGGGAAGTGGCACTTAAACGTGACAAAGTCGCCGATGTAAATGGCGGCGAAAATCCCGAGCAGGATGATGATCGCGTTCTCGACCCATCGCCGGATATCGCACCTCGTCATGCCGCCCAAGTGCCGCATCACCGCAATGTTTCGGCGCCAATTTATGGGCACAAAGCAGTCCCGCTTCTCTTAAACCATCCGAGAGGATCGGAAAGGAAGAGCCATGCCTAACATGCTCGCCAATCTGAAGATATTGAAGGAGATTGGTGCGCGGAGCGGGACTTGAACCCGCACGGTATTGCTACCACCAGCCCCTCAAACTGGCGTGTCTGC
>Ga0335073_10008268_pt1 | contig 14597 bp, 12 predicted proteins | sample Lox_Sample_22_FD_207093 | JGI IMG/M metagenome (GOLD analysis project Ga0335073, IMG submission 207093) | Soil microbial communities from Loxahatchee National Wildlife Refuge, Florida, United States - Lox_Sample_2.2 | ecosystem: Environmental > Terrestrial > Soil > Wetlands | place: USA... | reverse complement strand
CGCGGCACGGGAAACGGCCGGCCCAGCGGCCCGGTGATGTCGACGACGTCCCGGGAGCGGCGCCCGGCCAGCCACCGGGTCCCCGGGCCGTCCGCGGAGAATACGAACTCCACGGTGCCGCCGTGATCGGGCCGGACGTCGTGGATCGAGAACGAGCGGCGCAGCAGCATCGACGTGGCCGGACCGCCGACGGCCAGGGTCACGAACTGGCCGGGCTTGAACCGCGCCGCGATGCCGGGCGCCACGACCGTCATCGCGAAGTAGGCCTCCACCCGCCGGACGGTCAGCACGGTCCCGCGCACCTGGACCGGGCCCGCCTCGGTCTCGCCGTTGCCGTGCGTCATGACTGTGCCAGTCCGGGGGACGACCCCCGGACCCCCCTGCCCCCGCCCGCCTCCCCAGCCCCCTTCATGGCCGGCAAGCCGGCCGTCGCGTCCGGCACGGCTTCCGCCGACCCATCCGCCCGCAGCCGTGCCGCGTGCTCCTGCAGTGACCGCACGCCCACCTCGCCGGAGTTGATCGCCTCGATGCCTTGGACGGCCGCGGCCAGGCCGGCCGTGGTCGTGATGCAGGGAACGCCCCGCCGCACCGCGGCGGTGCGGATCTCGTAGCCATCCAGCCGGGGCCCGGACTGGCCCGGGCTGCCGAACGGCGTGTTCACGATGAGGTCCACCTGGCCGGCCAGGATCCGCTCCACGATCGTCGGCTCGCCGTCCGGCCCGCGGCCGTCGCCATGCTTGCGCACGATCGTGGCACGGACCCCGTTGCGGCGCAGCACCTCGGCGGTACCGGCCGTAGCCCAGATCTGGAAGCCCAGGTCGGCCAGGCGCTTGACCGGGAACACCATCGCCCGCTTGTCCTTGTCGGCCACGGACACGAACGCGCAGCCCTTGACCGGCAGCGATCCGTACGCGGCCGCCTGCGACTTGGCGAACGCGGTGCCGAACACCTCGTCGATGCCCATGACCTCGCCGGTCGAGCGCATCTCGGGCCCGAGCACGGTGTCGACGCCTTCGCCGGCCGCGTTGCGGAACCGCCCGAACGGGAGCACCGCCTCCTTGACCGCGATCGGCGCGTCGAGCGGCAGCGTGCCGCCGTCGCCGGAGGCGGGCAGCAGGCCTTCGCCGCGCAGCGTGGCCACGGTGGCGCCCAGCATGATCCGCGCGGCCGCCTTGGCCAGCGGGACCGCGGTGGCCTTGGACACGAACGGCACGGTGCGCGAGGCGCGCGGGTTCGCCTCCAGCACGTACAGCACCCCGCCGGCCAGCGCGTACTGCACGTTCAGCAGGCCGCGCACCCCGACGCCGCGGGCGATCGCCTCGGTGGACCGCCGGATCGCGTCGATGTTCCGGTGGCCCAGGGTGATCGGCGGCAGCGCGCACGCCGAGTCGCCGGAGTGGATGCCGGCCTCCTCGATGTGCTCCATCACGCCGCCCAGGTACAGCTCCTGGCCGTCGTACAGGGCGTCAACGTCGACCTCGATCGCGTCGTCGAGGAACCTGTCGATCAGCACCGGGTGCCCCGGGCCGGCGTCGGCGGCCCGCCGGACGTACGCCGCCAGCGTGTCGTCGTCGTAGACGATCTCCATCCCGCGGCCGCCGAGCACGTAGGAGGGCCGGACCAGCACCGGGTAGCCGATCTCGTCGGCGACCGCTTTCGCGTCCGCGGCGGACATCGCCGTGCCGTGTCGCGGCGCCGGCAGCCCAGCCGCGGCCAGCACCGCTCCGAACTCGCCCCGGTCCTCGGCCAGGTGGATGGCGTCCGGCGGGGTGCCGACCACCGAAACCCCCTCGGCGGCCAGCGCCCGGGCCAGGCCGAGCGGCGTCTGCCCGCCGAGCTGGACGATCACCCCGGCCACCGGCCCGCTGGCCTGCTCCGCGGCCACCACCTCGAGCACGTCCTCCAGGGTGAGCGGCTCGAAGTACAGCCGGTCGGACGTGTCGTAGTCGGTGGACACGGTCTCCGGGTTGCAGTTGACCATCACGGTCTCGAACCCGGCCGCGGACAGCGCGAACGAGGCGTGCACGCAAGCGTAGTCGAACTCGATGCCCTGCCCGATGCGGTTCGGGCCGCTGCCGAGGATGATCACCTTGGGGCGCTCCCCGGGCGGCACCTCGGTCTCGACGTCGTAGGTCGAGTACAGGTACGGCGTGCGCGCGGCGAACTCCGCGGCGCAGGTGTCCACCGTATGGAACACCGGCCGCACGCCGAGGCCGTGGCGCTGGCCCCGGATCTCCGCCTCGGTCGTCCCCAGGATCTGGGCGATCTGCGTGTCCGAGAACCCCGCCGCCTTGGCCGCCCGGAACTCATCCGCGCTCCGCGGCGCGTTCCGCCCGTGGGCCATCCGTTGCGCTATTTCCTCGATGCTCTTGATCTGGTCGATGAACCAGGGGTCGATGCCGGTCGCCTCGGCCAGCTCGGCCACGGCCGCGCCGGCCCGGATCGCCTGGTGCAGCGTGGCCATCCGGCCGTCGTGCGGGCTGGCGCAGCGCCGCAGCAGCTCCGCGGGGTCGCCCGGCGGTTCCCGCCAGCTGAAGGACGCGCCGGGGTGCTCCAGGGACCGGAGCGCCTTCTGCAGCGCCTCGGGGAAGGACCGGCCGATCGCCATGGCCTCGCCCACCGACTTCATGTGGGTGGTCAGCACCGGGTCCGCGCCGGGGAACTTCTCGAAGGCGAACCTCGGCACCTTGACCACCACGTAGTCCAGGGCCGGCTCGAAGCTGGCCGGGGTCTCGCCGGTGATGTCGTTGCGGATCTCGTCCAGGGTGTAGCCGATGGCCAGCCGGGCCGCGATCTTGGCGATCGGGAAGCCGGTCGCCTTCGAGGCGAGGGCGCTGGACCGGGACACCCGGGGATTCATCTCGATCACGACCATCCGGCCGGTGACCGGGTGGACCGCGAACTGGATGTTGCAGCCGCCGGTGTCCACCCCGACCGCGCGGGCGGTCGCGATCGCGACGTCGCGCATGTGCTGGTACTCGCGGTCGGTCAGGGTCATCGCGGGCGCGACCGTGACCGAGTCGCCGGTGTGCACGCCCATCGGGTCGATGTTCTCGATCGAGCAGACGATGACCGCGTTGTCGTGGCGGTCGCGCATCAGCTCGAGCTCGAATTCCTTCCAGCCGAGGATGGACTCCTCGAGCAGCACCTCGGTGACCGGGCTGGCGTCCAGCCCGGCCCCGGCGATCCGGTGCAGGTCAGCCGCATCGCGGGCGACGCCGGACCCGAGGCCGCCCAGGGTGAACGACGGCCGGATCACCAGCGGGTACCCCAGCTCGCCTGCCGCCTGCTCGCATTCGGCCAGGGAGTGGCAGATGCGGCTGTCCGGGACCTCGGCGCCGAGCCCGGTGACGATTCCCTTGAACCGGTCCCGGTCCTCGCCGGCCCGGATCGCCTCGATGTCGGCGCCGATCAGCTCGACCCCGTAACGGGCCAGCGCGCCCGCCTCGTGCAGCGCCACCGCCGCGTTCAGCGCGGTCTGGCCGCCCAGCGTGGGCAGCACCGCGTCCGGCCGCTCCCTCGCGATCACCTTCTCCAGCACGTCCAGCGTGATCGGCTCCACGTAGGTGGCGTCGGCGAACTCGGGGTCGGTCATGATCGTCGCCGGGTTGGAGTTGACCAGGCTGACCTTGATGCCCTCCTGCCGGAGCACGCGGCAGGCCTGGGTGCCCGAGTAGTCGAACTCGCAGGCCTGGCCGATCACGATCGGGCCCGACCCGATCACCAGGACCGCGTTCAGGTCAGCCCGCTTCGGCACGGCGCCCGCCTCCCTCGCATCCCCCGGACCCAGGCTCGGGTTCATGATCGTGGTGGACCGGACACGGATATCGCGCCCCATCAACCACGATCATGGGATGGGGCCGCGTCCGCGGGTGGCCGGGCCTCACCGGGCGCGCTCCATCAGGTCGCAGAACTCGGCGAACAGGCCCGCCGCGTCGTGCGGGCCCGGCGCCGCCTCCGGGTGGTACTGCACGCTGAACGCGGGCGCGTCCAGCAGCCGCAGACCCTCCACGACGCCGTCGTTGAGGTTGACGTGGGTGACCGCGGCCGGGCCGAACTCGGTGTCGAACCGCTCGGCTGATCCCGCTCGGGCGCCCGGCCCGCCCGGCATCGCCGCTGCGCCGCCGCCTGGCATCGCGACCGCGAACCCGTGGTTGTGGCTGGTGATCTGCACCTGCCCGGTGCGCAGGTCCTGCACCGGCTGGTTGATGCCGCGGTGCCCGAAGCGCAGCTTGTAGGTATCCAGGCCGATCGCCCGGCCCATGACCTGGCTGCCCAGGCAGATCCCGAACACCGGGCGGCCGGCGCCGAGCACCCCGCGCATCGCCTCGGCCGCGTAGCCGACCGCGGCGGGGTCACCCGGCCCGTTGGAGAAGAACGCCCCGTCCGGACGCCGGGCCAGGATCTGCTCGGCGGTGCTGGCCGCGGGCAGCACGGTGACCTCGCAGCCCAGGCGCGCCAGGGACCGGGGCGTGGCGGCCTTGATGCCGAGGTCGACGGCGGTGACGCGGTACCGCACCGGCGTGCCGTCCGGCGGGCTCACCACGTAGGCCCGGTCCGTGGAGACCTCCCGGGCCAGGTCGGCGCCGGCCATGCGCGGGCTGGCCAGCACCCGCTCCAGCAGGCGCGCCGGGTCGGGCTCGCGGGTGCTGATCGCGGCCCGCATCGCGCCGCGCTCGCGCAGGTGCCGGGTCAGCGCGCGGGTGCCGGTGATCGCGATCCCGGTGATCCCCTGGTCCCGCAGCTCGTCCTCCAGGCCGCGCTGGGCCCGCCAGCTCGAGAAGATCCTCGCGGGCTCGCGGATCACGTAGCCGCTCACCCAGATCCGGCGCGACTCTGGATCGACGTCGTTCACGCCGGTGTTGCCGATGTGCGGGGCGGTCATCGCGACGATCTGGCCGCAGTAGGACGGGTCGGTCAGCGTCTCCTGGTATCCGGTCATCCCGGTGTTGAAGACCATCTCGCCGAACGTCTCGCCGTCGGCCCCGTAGCCGGTCCCGGGGAAGGTCCGGCCGTCCTCGAGGACCAGCACCGCCGGCGGCGCGGTCACCAGGCCAGCTTCCCGTCGAGCACGGTCGGGCGCCCGCGCAGGAACGTGGCCACCACCCGGCCCGGCAGCACCAGGCCGGCGAACGGCGTGTTGCGGCTCTTGGACGCCTGCGCGGTCGGGTCGACCGCTTCGCGCGGCGCCGGGTCGTAAAGCACCAGGTTGGCCGGCTCGCCGGGCGCCACCCGGCCGTGCCCGCTCAGGCGGCCGATCGCGGCGGGCCGCGCCGACATCCGGTCGGCGACGCCCGCCCAGTCGAGCAGGCCCGGCTCCACCACCGCCTCGTGGACCACGCGCAGCGCGGTCTCCAGGCCGGTCATGCCGAACGCCGCGACCTCCCACTCGGTTTCCTTGTCCTCCAGCGGGTGCGGGGCGTGGTCGGTGGCCACGCAGTCGATGGTCCCGTCCGCGAGGCCGGCCCGCAGCGCCGCGGCGTCCTCGGCGGTGCGCAGCGGTGGGTTGACCTTGAACACCGGGTCGTAGTCCGAGGCGAGCGCCTCGGTGAGCAGCAGGTGGTGCGGAGTCACCTCCGCGGTCACCTGCCAGCCCTTGGATTTCGCCCACCTGATGATCTCTACCGACCCGGCCGTGGACACGTGGCAGACGTGCAGCGCCGATCCCACGTGCGCGGCCAGCAGGCAGTCGCGGGCGATGATCGCCTCCTCGGCGACCGCGGGCCAGCCGGTCAGCCCGAGCCGGCCCGACATCTCTCCCTCGTTCACCTGCGCGCCGGCCGTGAGCCGCGGCTCCTGAGCGTGCTGCGCGATCACTCCGCCGAACGCCCGTACGTACTCCAGGGCCCGCCGCATGAGCACCGCGTCGTGCACGCACCGGCCGTCGTCGGAGAAGACCCGGACCCGTGCCGCGGAGTCGGCCATGGCGCCCAGCTCAGCGAGCCGGCTGCCCTCCAGGCCGGCGGTGACCGCGCCGACCGGCTGCACGTCACAACGGCCCGCCTCGCGGCCGAGCCGCCATACCTGTTCCACCACGCCCGCGGTGTCGGCGACCGGCTCGGTGTTGGCCATCGCGTGCACGGTCGTGAACCCGCCGAGCGCGGCCGCCGCGGTGCCGCTGGCCACGGTCTCGGCATCCTCCCGGCCGGGCTCGCGCAGGTGGGTGTGCAGGTCGACCAGCCCGGGCAGCAGGATCAGTCCGCCGGCATCCAGCCGCCCAGCCCCTGGCTCGTCCAGGCCAGGGCCGATCTCGGCGACCAGGCCGTCGCGGACCAGGACGTCGGCCGGGTCGCCGCCCAGCAGCCGGGCCCCTCGGATCAGCCAGGTCCCGGTCATCGCTGCCCTCCCTGCTGCGCCGGCCCGCTCAGCAGCAGGTACAAGACCGCCATCCGGACGCTGACCCCGTTGGCCACCTGCTCGACGATCGTGGACCGGACCGAGTCCGCGACCTCGGCGGCGATCTCCACGCCCCGGTTCATCGGCCCGGGGTGCATCACGATGGCGTGCTCGGGCAGCAGCGCCATCCGGGCGGCGTCCAGCCCGTACCGCCGGCTGTACTCGCGCACGGTCGGGAAGTAGGCGGCGTTCATCCGCTCCTGCTGCACCCGCAGCATCATCACCACGTCGGCCTTGGGCAGCGCGGCGTCCAGGTCGTAGCCCACCGAGCACGGCCAGCCGCCGACCGCGACCGGCAACAGCGTCGGCGGGGCCACCAGCGTGACCTCGGCGCCGAGGGTGCTCAGCAGCAGCACGTTGGACCGGGCCACCCGGCTGTGCAGCACGTCGCCGACGATCGTCACCCGCAGCCCGTCCAGCCGGCCCAGCCTGCGGCGCATGGTGAACGCGTCGAGCAGGGCCTGGGTCGGGTGCTCGTGGGCGCCGTCGCCGGCGTTCACCACGCTGCCCTGCACCCAGCCCGCCAGCCGGTGCGGCGCGCCCGACGCGCCGTGCCGGATCACCACGGCGTCGGCGCCCATCGCCTCCAGCGTCAGCGCGGTGTCCTTGAGGCTCTCCCCCTTCGCGACGCTGGACCCCTTGGCCGAGAAGTTGATCACGTCGGCGGACAGCCGCTTGGCCGCGGCCTCGAAGGAGATCCTGGTCCGCGTGGAGTCCTCGTAGAAGAGGTTGACGACCGTGCGGCCGCGCAGCGTGGGCAGCTTCTTGACGGGCCGCTCGGCCATGCTGGCCAGCTCGTCCGCCGTGTCCAGGATGAGCAGCGCGTCCGCGAGGCTCAGGTCGCCGGCGGAGATGAGATGGCGGTTCATGAGCCCTCCTGCCTGGTGCCCAGCAGCACCGCGTCCTCGCCGTCCACCTCGGTCAGCAGCACCCGGACTATCTCGCGCTGCGAGGTCGGCAGGTTCTTGCCCACGTAGTCGGGCCGGATCGGGAGCTCGCGGTGCCCGCGGTCGATGAGGACCGCCAGCTGGACGGCGCGCGGCCGGCCGATGTCGCCCAGGGCGTCGAGTGCGGCCCGGACGGTCCGCCCGGAGTAGAGGACGTCGTCGACCAGGACCACGATCTTGTCGTCGATGCCCGCCGTGGGGACCTCGGTGTGGCCGAGTGCGCGGGCCGGCCGCAGCCTCAGGTCGTCCCGGTACATGGTGATGTCGAGCGATCCCGCGGGGACCGGGTGGCCCTCAACCTGCTCGAGGCGCTCGGCCAGCCGGTGCGCGAGCGGCACGCCCCGGGTCGGGATGCCCAGCAGGACCACATCGCCCGCGCCGCTGGTCCGCTCGAGGATCTCGTGCGCGATCCGGGTCAGCGCCCGCCTGATCTCGGCCGGCTCCAGCACCATCCGGGCCGGGGACCCACCGGGACGCTGATCGCGCCCGGCCTCGTCGGCTGCATGCGCCATGGGACCTCCTTTCCCGCCTCACCGGACGGGTCTTAAAGGACGTCAGTCCGGACCACGGTACCAGCCGGGAGCCCGTGATCCGGCCATCAGCCGGCGACCGGCCGGCCGCGCCGGCCGCCGGCGGGCCCGCGCGCCCGCGGCGGGCGGCCGCGGGGACGGCGATGGACCGCCGGCGGACCGGCCGCGGGACGGCGATGGACCGGTGCCGGCCTGTACGCGCCGTGACCGGGCGAGAAGTTTATCAAGTTATGTCATGATCTAATGAGACCTCATCCGCCCCAACCGGCTATGGGAGGTTGATCGGGGCAGCGCGAGCGCTGATGCCCCCGGCTTTCCCGGGATGCCAACGATTGCAGGGCGCGCGACGGGCGCGGATGCGGGTCATCCGGCGTAAGTTCATCCGGTTTTTGCCATTCGGCTTGACCTGGTCGGTCCCGCGGCTTACCGTCACTGAGCGTAACCACCACACTCGCTCACGACAAGGCCGGGGGGCCGAGGATCATGCCATCTGACTACGCGAAAACGCTAGGGGCTCGGCTGCGCGCGATCCGCACCCAGCAGGGGCTCTCGCTGCACGGCGTCGAGGAGAAGTCCCGCGGCCGGTGGAAGGCTGTGGTCGTCGGGTCCTACGAGCGCGGCGACCGGTCGGTCACCGTGCAGAAGCTGGCCGAGCTGGCCGAGTTCTACGGCGTCCCGGTATCCGAGCTGCTCCCCGGGGACGTGGTGCCCACACTGCTGGCGCCGGCGCCCAAGCTGGTGATCGACCTCGAGCGCATGGCGCAGCTGCCGAAGGACAAGGCCGGGCCGCTGGCCCGCTACGTCGCGACGATCCAGAGCCAGCGCGGCGACTACAACGGCCGGGTGCTGTCGATCCGCCAGGAGGACCTGCGCTCCCTGGCGGTCATCTACGACAAGTCGCCCACGGACCTCACCGAGGAATTGATCGGCTGGGGAATCCTGGACTCCGACGCCCGGGGAACCGTCGAGACCTTCTGAGGCTCCGGGCCGGCCTGCGCGGCTGGCCGGCCGACCTGCAGCGCGCCGCGGCGGGGGGCCCGGCGGCTAGCCGGCCGTGAGCAGCGGCAGCAGCGGCTGGCTCGGCACCCCCAGCGCGCTCTCCGCCAGCGACAGGAACGTCTCCGCGTCCCGGAGCAGGTCGTCGGCCTCCCGGAGGGAGACCGCGCGGGGCAGGCCGGCTTCCGCGGCCGCCCGCTTAGCCGCGCCGGCGGCGAAGAATGCGGCCCATTCCGACAGCGCGGGCTCCACCTTCGGCAGCAGCTCCCAGACGCTCAGCGGCCTCCGGCGGCGGCCCGAGGCGCCGGGCTCGGCCCGGGCCGCGACCACCGCCGCCGCGGCCCGCAGCGCCGCCAGGTGAGCGGACACGTACCTGGCCCCGGCTGAGGCCTCGCCCTCGGCGGCGGCGAGCCCGTGCCGGGCCGACTCCAGGAGCGCCAGCGCCGACGGCGCGACCCGGCGGGGCCGGGGGTCGCTTCGGTCACCATCTGCCCGGATGTCTGTGCTCACAGCAGCTGTACTCACCGCAGCTCCTCCTATCAGCGACGCCGGCCTGGGTAGCCCGGCACCGCCTGCTCGGCCGGGCGGGGCGCTTCCCCGCACTCCGCCCGAGGCGGCGCCCGGCGTCCCGCGAGACGGACCCGCCCGGCGTCCTGGCTCTCATTCGAACAGAAATTCGTTCGACTGTCCAGTCGATTGCACCTGCGTTCGAAGTTACAAGGTGGGTCCGACAGAACGGGCTGGGCCGCCCGGGCGGGCCCGTTCCGCGGGCGGGGGCGCGGCGGGCGGGGGACCCGGCCTGGCATACGCTGGCCGCCGTGCGACGCGACACCTCGCCGCGGGAACTCAGCCGGGCCGCCTTCCGGGCCGAGCTTGACGCGCTCACCGCGGTGTACCTGGCGGCGATGCGGCCGGACCCAGCGCAGCTGCCCGGGCGGCGCTCGATCATGGAACGGCACGCGTCCTACGACGGCTTCCGCGCGCTCGCCGTGACCGCCGACGCCGTCGACGGCGGCCCGGGCCGCCCGGGCGGGCCCGGGCAGATCATCGGCTTCAGCTACAGCTTCCGGGGCGCGCCCGGCCAGTGGTGGCACGACGTCGTCGCCGCCGCGCTGGCCGCCAAGTCCGGGTGGGAGCTGGCCGCCGCGTGGCTCACCGACTCGCTCGAGATCGCCGAGGTGCACGTCCACCCGGACTTCCACGGCCGCGGCATCGGCCGGAGCCTGGTGCTCGGCCTGGCCCAGGGCCGGCCGGAGCGCACGGCCGTGCTGTCGACGCAGGACGCCGAGTCCCCGGCCCGGCGGCTGTACCGCAGCCTCAGCTTCGCCGACCTGCTGACCGGCTACTGCTTCCCCGGCACGCCCGTCCCCTACGCGGTGATGGGCGCCACGCTTCCGCTGCGCCCGGCCGCGCCGACCGGGGCGCGCTCACCCAGCCCCAGCAGGTGATAGATCTCCTGCGTGGCCCGGGAGCCGTTGAGCGTGTAGAAGTGCAGCCCCGGCACGCCCTCGGCGAGCAGCCGGTCGCACAGCCCGGCGGCGAACTCCACGCCGATCTTCCGCACCGCGGCGCGGTCGCCCGCCTCCGCGTGCAGCCGCTGGGCCAGCGGCCCGGGGAACCGCGCGCCGGACATCGCCACCATGCGCTCGATCATCGCCACGCTCGTGATCGGCATGATGCCGGCGATGATCGGCACGTCGCAGCCGCGCGCCGCGACCCGGTCCCGCAGCCGCAGGTAGTCCTCCGGGTAGAAGAACATCTGGGTGATCGCGAAGTCCGCCCCGGCCCGGCATTTGGCGATGAAGTGCGTGAGATCCGACTCGGCGTCCGGAGACCGGGGATGTCCCTGGGGGAACGCGGCCACGCCCACGCAGAAGTCGCCGGACGCCCGGACCAGGCGGACGAGCTCGGCGGCGTACCGCAGTCCCTCGGGGTGCGGCACCCACTCGTCGCCGGGCGCCCCGGGCGGGTCGCCGCGCAGGGCGAGCACGTTGCGCACGCCGACCGCCGCGTATGAGCCGATGACGTGCCGCAGCTCGGCCACCGAGTGGTTCACCGCGGTGAAGTGGCCCACCGGGGTCAGCGTCGTCTCCTCGGCGATCCGGCCGGTGACCCGGACCGTCCGGTCGCGGGTCGAGCCGCCCGCCCCGTAGGTGACCGAGACGAACGTCGGCCGGAGCGGCTCCAGCTGGCGGATCGCCCGCCAGAGCTGCCGTTCGTCGGCCTCGGTCTTCGGCGGCATGAACTCGAACGAATACGACCGAACCCCCGAGGCCAGCAGGTCCCTGATCGCGGGCGCGGCCCTGAGCTGACGCTGCGGCATGACGACACCCTAGCGGGAAGCGGCCCGCCCCCGGGCCCGGCCGGCTGTTTGCGGCCGGGCCCGTGCCCGGCGCTTCAGGGCCGGCGGGCGACCGCCCCGTAGCACCACCGCGATCCGTCGCTGTCGGCCAGCTCGGGATCCTCGGCGCCCCACTCGCCGACGTACGTCACGGCCGCGGCGGCGCCCTCGTACGGCGGTACCAGCTCCAGCCCGTGGAAGAACCGCTCCACCTCGGCCCGGGTGCGCATGTAGAGCTGCTCGGTGGCCCGGGCGTAGGTGTCCAGGAGGACGCGCACGGCGGCGGGCGGCTTCTGGTCGGCGGTGACGTGGCTGAGCGCCAGGTAACTGCCGGGCGCCAGCGCGCCCAGGTAGCGGGCCAGCAGGCCGCGCGGGTTCGAGCCGTCGGCCACGAAATGGAGCACGGCGGTCATCAGCAGCCCGACGGGCTGGCCGAAATCGATCAGCTCGCGCGCACGCGGGTCGGTCAGCACGCTGTCCGGGTCGCGGAGGTCGGCCGTGATGAACCCGGTGCTCCCGTCGCCGGCCGCCACGGCGCTGGCGTACGGGCGGACCAGCGGGTCGTTGTCCACGTAGAGCACCCGGGCGTCCGGGGCCACCTTCTGCACCGCCTGGTGGGTGTTGTTCTGGGTGGGCAGGCCGGATCCGATGTCGATGAACTGGCGGATGCCCTGGGCGGCCGCCATCCACAGGGCCGTCCTGTGGTGGAAGCCCCGGTTCGCCCACGCCGCGTCGGCCAGCTCCGGCATCCGGGCGCGGATCTTCTCCGCCGCGTCCCGGTCCGCCGGGAAGTTGTCCGTGCCGCCCAGGCAGTAGTCGTAGAGCCGCGCCGGGCTCGGCGTGCCCGGGTCAACGCCCGGCGGGACCCGTTGGGTCTCGGTCATCTCTCCTCCGCGGAGCCTCACCGACCAGCGTGGCATGTGGTACGCGAAACACAAACCCCCGGCACCCGGCCCCCGGCGCGCATAGCAGACCGTACCGGCCACCGCCGCAGCCCGCCGAGGCGGCGCGCCGGGCCGCGGAGCGGCTAATCTCGCCACCATGGCGACCAGCCACGCCGATCTTCCCGGCCTCCGCAACCAGGTCGGGCGTGCCCTAGACGACTTCCTCGCCCGGCAGCGCACCAGGCTCGGCGACATCAGCGCGGACATGCTGCCGTGGCTCGACGCGATCGCCGGGCTGCTGGCCGGCGGCAAGCGGCTGCGCCCGGCGTTCTGCTACTGGGGCTGGCGCGCGGCGGGCGGCCGGGACGGCCCGCAGATCTACGCCGCGGCCGCCGCGCTCGAGCTGCTGCACGCGAGCGCGCTCGTGCACGACGACGTCATGGACGGCAGCGACACCCGGCGCGGCGCGCCGTCGGTGCACCGCCGGTTCGCGGCCCGGCACGCGGAGCGGAGCTGGCGCGGCCCGGCCGAGGAGTTCGGGGCGGGGGCGGCCATCCTCATCGGCGACCTCCTGCTGGCCTGGACCGACGAGCTGTTTCACGCCAGCGGGCTGCCGCCCGCCGCGCTGCGGCGCGGCCAGCCGGTGCTCGACGCGATGCGCGCCGAGATGATCTGCGGCCAGTACCTGGACCTGCTCGGCCAGTCCGCAGGGGACGGCACGGTCTCCAGCGCGCTGCGGGTGATCCGGTACAAGTCGGCCAAGTACACGATCGAGCGCCCGCTGCACCTCGGCGCGGCGCTGGCCGGGCGCCGCAGCGGACCGGTCACCACGGCGGGCACGCGCTACGGCATCCCGCTCGGCGTCGCGTTCCAGCTCCGCGACGACGTGCTCGGCGTCTTCGGCGATCCCGCGCGGACGGGGAAGCCGGCCGGCGACGACCTGCGGGAGGGCAAGCGGACGGTCCTGGTCGCGATCGCCCGGGACCGGGCCACCGCGGCCCAGCGCGAGCTGCTCGACCGCAGGCTCGGCGACCGGCAGCTGGACGACGCGGGCGCGGAGGAGATCCGATCGATCCTGGTCGGGACGGGGGCGCTGGCCGAGTGCGAGCTGATGATCAAGACCAGCGTCGCGGAGGCGCTGGACGCGCTCGAGGACGTGCCCATGGACGGCGGGGCCAAGCTCGCGCTGGCCGAACTGGCCGTCATCGCGACCGCGCGCAGTGACTGAACTCCGGCGGCCTCAGAAGGCCAGCGCCTGGGCCCGCCGGTTCACCTCGGTGCCGCGGTGCTCGCAGATCGCCTGGATCGGCGTGCCGGGCAGCGACTCGTCCGCCGTAAACAGCCAGCGCAGGGCCTCTGCCTCGTCGAAGCCGCAGTCGAAGAGCAGGGTGAGCGTGCCGTGCAGTCCCCGGACGACCTGGTCGCCGTCGAGGAAGGCCGCGGGCACGCAGAATGCGCCGCTCGGGCGCTGGACCGCAATCAGCTTGCGGTCGCGAAGCAGCTGCTTGATCCGGCTGGGGGGAAGGCCGAGCCGGTCGGCAACTTCGGTAACGGTCATCCAGTCACCGACGATGGCGTCGGCCTGGGGGTCGATCTGTGCCACGTCCGGAGAGTTTCCCACAATGAGCCTGCCGCCAAACACGCCAGAACAGGAGCCAGTCCCGGATGACGCCACCGGATGCCCGCCCGCGACCTGACCCTGGGGCGCCCCGCCCGGCACCGGGCCTGGCGGCGCTGCGGCCGCCGGCGCTCCGCCCCGGTGACCGGGTCGCGGTGCTGTCGGTCAGCAGCCCGGCCGATCCCGGGCGGCTGGCCGTGGGCCTGGACGCCTTGCGGTTCGCCGGCCTCGAGCCGGTGCTCTACCCGTCGGCCCGCGACCCGGGCAGCATGCGCAGCTACCTCGCGGGCGACGACCGGATGCGCACCGCGGACCTGCGGGCGGCCCTGACCGACCCGGACATCGCCGGCGTCATCTTCGCCACCGGTGGCTCCGGCGCGCAGCGCACGCTGGAGGCCATGGACTGGGCCGGCCTCGCCGGGCTGCCGCCGAAGGTGCTGGCCGGCTTCTCCGACGTGACCGCCGTACTCGAGGCGGCCGCCAGCAAGCTCGGCTGGGCCTCGCTGCTGAGCCCGGTGGTCGCGTCGTCGGGCGCGGACGGCCACTACTCGTTCGCGTCGATGCTCCGCGCGCTGATGCACCCCGAGCGGGCCACGGACATTCGCTACCCGATGGCCACCCGCGTGGTCGGCGGGACCGCCCGCGGCGTCACCCTCGGCGGGAACCTGACCCTGCTGGCGTCGTCGGTCGGCACCGACACGTCGTGGCCCGCGCGCGGCGGCATCCTGCTCGTGGAGGACAAGAACGAGCCGGACTACCGGGTGGACCGGATGCTGACCCAGCTGCGCCGCTCCGGGTACCTGGACGGCGTGGCCGGGATCGTGGCCGGGACGTTCGTCGGCTGCGGCGAGCCGGCCGCGATCGAGGAGATCCTGGCCGAGCGGC
>Ga0335073_10008267_pt1 | contig 14598 bp, 12 predicted proteins | sample Lox_Sample_22_FD_207093 | JGI IMG/M metagenome (GOLD analysis project Ga0335073, IMG submission 207093) | Soil microbial communities from Loxahatchee National Wildlife Refuge, Florida, United States - Lox_Sample_2.2 | ecosystem: Environmental > Terrestrial > Soil > Wetlands | place: USA... | reverse complement strand
GATTCTCGTGAGCGATGCACCGCTTCGGTCTTCCACACTGAACGCGCATCGAGCACGCGGAGAAAAACCGCGGAGGAATAGTTGTGCCTTGACAACGCCTTCGTCCTTATCGAGGGGCACCCAAAAACTCTGCCCGGCTCAGTCCGGGCCACCCGCCGGTCTAGTTGATTTCAGCCGCCCGCTCACGGATTGCAACGGCCTCTCGCGTTTTGCCAACGGATTCCAGAAAGCGAGCGAAGAATTCCGCCCCCTCCTTTCTTTCTGGATTTAGGGTGGTTGCGAGCCTGTAGCAATGCTCCGCTTCGGACTTTCTTCCCTGAACCGCGAGTATGTTGGCGAGATACAGAAGCGACCAATAATCGGTTGGGTCAATTTCAAGGCAGCGACGGAAGTGGTATTCGGCGCCGGCTAGGTCTTTGGCCCTTTGAAGGAGCCTCCCGACTGTTTGGTGGGCCATCAGGTAATCGGGGTCGATCTGAATTGCCCTGTCCAACAACTCCATTGACCTCTCAGGATTTGTCTTCTCGTCCAACAACGCCAGGTTGTAGAGTGCCTCTTCATAGTCGGCGTCGAGCTGGATCGCCTCCTCGAACGCACGTCGAGCGGCGCTGGGATCATCTAAGGCAACATATGTGTTGCCGAGAAATGTAAGAACCCGCGCACCGCGCTCGTGTTCGAGGGCCTTGAGGAACCACTCCTTGGCTGCCGCGAAAGACTCGCCGTCGCTCTTATCCGTCCTGGTTGCCCAGAGATCGCCAATGCCTTCCATGGCCAAGGGCAGGCTTGGCTCCAAGCGCAGTGCTTGCGCAAACGCGCTTTCAGCCTCTTCCCACTTCTCTAACTCTTGGGCAACTCGTCCGTAGCGGCAGAAAAAGACGGCATCCCGTTCTGCAATGGCAAGTTCCCTCCAGAGTTCGAGCGCCGTCGGCAGATCTCCCGCCTCCTCGGCCTGCTCGGCTCGATCTTCCATATCCATACCTGGGGCTCCGTCCCACTATTGATTTCTTGGTTATTCGTCTAGATCCCTGGAACTCTGTATCTGTTTGAGAGCGTGCTTAAGATCCTGTTTGCTCTTACTGTCGCTAACTCGGTAGCCGCCCTTCTTGGTCATAGCCTTCTGGTGCTGCTCTACTCCTTCCAGTTGGTCCTGTCGGCCCTGGAGCGATCGATCTTTTGCGGGACGGGTGGCCCGGAGTTGTATTGAGAGTTGACATTAGTGGTCTGGGACGAGGATAACACTTGGGGTAAATTACAGGTGAGGAAAAGGCGGATGGTTTTGTGTAGGGCCGTTGGCGTGGGGTGCCCCAGGTTTCGGCGTTGGAAACCTGGGTCTTGGGTTTGGTTTTCGTTTTCGTAGGCTGGTTGTCTGTCGTTTCGCTGTGGGTTAGCACTTTTCTCTGAGGCCTTCTGGTAGTGGGATATGCCGAGCGGACTCAAACGGCTCTACGGGAAAGGGCGTCTCCACTTCCTGACTTTCAGTTGCTATCACCGGCTGGCGTTATTGAAAAGTGCGCGGGCGCGAAGTGTTTTTGTGCGCGAACTGGCGCGGGTGCGGGATGAGCTGCAATTTCGGGTGATTGGTTATGTGGTGATGCCGGAGCATGTGCATTTGTTGGTGAGCGAACCGGCGCAGGGGACGCCGTCAAGCGTGCTGCAGAAATTGAAGCTGCGGGTGGCGGTTCGGTTACGTAAGCGGAGAAAACCGACGGCAGGGCAGATGACGCTGCCGTTTTCGGACAGCGAATGGCAGCCGAGAGCGTTTTGGCAGGCGAGGTTCTACGATTTCAATGTGTACAGTTACAAAAAGAAGATGGAGAAACTGGAGTACATGCACGCGAATCCGATCACGCGGGGGTTGGTGGAACACCCAAAGGATTGGGCGTGGAGTAAGAAGATGAAGAACGAAGAACACCCCGGGTTTCAAGAAACGAACTCCGGGGCACCCGCCACCCAAAACCAGAATCAAGGCAAGACCCAGGTTTCAGAGAGCGAAACCTGGGGCACCCAAACCTTCACCCGAGCCACGCGGCCACCCTCTGGAACCTAATGGGTTAGTGCGGCGGGTTCGTTGTCGGTGCCAGATGGCTTGTTCATGTGGGAAGACTCGTAGAGGGCGGCGGCGCGGGAGAGGGCGTCGGCGATGCTGGGGCAGATGTTGGCGGGGCCGACGTGGCGCTCGAATTCGGCTTGGTGCATGAGTTGGGCGGGTTGTTCGCGGGCGCCGCAGAGGAGGAGCGAGCGGCCGGAAGCGTGGACGGTGTCGGCGAGGTCGCGAATGGCGCCGAGACCGGTGGCGTCGATGGCGGTCATATTGCGAAGGCGGAGAATGACGATGGGCGGGAGAGTGGGCAGGTCGTCGAGGATTTCGGCGAATTTATCGGTAGCGCCGAAAAGAAAGGGGCCGTGGATGCGGTAGACGACGGCGTAGGGAGGAATGTCCTTGCCTTGGAGGACGTGTTTGCGGCTGTCTTCGACGTAATCTTTGGTGACGCGGGCGACGGTGGTGGTGCGGGAGACTTTGCGAATGAACATGAGCGCGGCGAGGACCATGCCGACTTCGACGGCGAAGGTGAGGTCGGCGACGACGGTGAGGGTCAAAGTGAAGAGCCAGACGCCGATGTCTGCCGCGGTCAGTTTCAGAATTTCGGGGATTTCGTGCCATTCGCCCATGTTGTAGGCGACGATCATGAGGATGGCGGCGAGGGCGGCGAGAGGAACGTTTTTAACGAGCGGTGCGGCGAACAGGACGATGGCGAGAAGAGTGAGCGCGTGAATCATTCCGGCGACGGGAGTACGGGCACCGGAGCGAACGTTGGTGGCGGTGCGGGCGATAGCGCCGGTGGCGGGCAGGCCGCCAAACATCGGGGAAACGATATTCGCGACGCCTTGGGCGATGAGTTCGACGTTGGGATTGTGCTTGTCGTTGCTCATGCGGTCGGAAACGACGGCGGACATTAAAGATTCGATGGCGCCGAGCATAGCTACGGTGAATGCGGGGGAAAGGAGTTGGCGCGCGATTTCGTAGCTGAAATGCGGAATAGCGATGGAGGGCAAGCCACTAGGAATACCGCCAAAGCGCGTGCCGATGGTTTCGACGGGAAGATGGAGGAGAGTTACGGCAATGGTGGCGCCGAAGGTGACGACGATGGCACCGGGGATGCGTTTGGCGAAGCGTAAACAGAGGACCATAACGGCGATAGATAGGATGGAGAGTGCTGTCGCAGCTGCGGAAAAAGTGTGCCAAGCGGCGCCGAAGGCAGCCATGCGATGAAAGAAATCGCCGGGGACATGATCCATCCTGAGGCCGAAGAAATCGCGGATCTGCGTGCTGGCGATGAGGATGGCAATACCGTTGGTGAAGCCGATGATCACCGGGCGAGGAAAATATTTCACAGCGGTGCCCATGCCGGTGATGCCCAGCAACACGAGTAGAACGCCGGCCATCATGGTGCAGACAAAGAGTCCGTCAATACCGTACTTAGCGATGATGCCCGCGACGACGACAACGAAGGCGCCGGTGGGGCCGCCGATCTGGGTTTTGGAGCCGCCTAGCGCGGAGATGAGGAAGCCGGTAACGATGGCGCAGTAGATTCCGGCCTGCGGAGAAACGCCCGAAGCGATGGCAAAAGCCATGGCCAGCGGGAGCGCGACCAAGCCCACGGTGACACCGGCGAGCACGTCGTGAAGAAATTTCTGGCGATTATAATCGCGCAGCAACAGGACCGACTTGGGCAGCCATTGAGCGAACGCTGAAGTCATGCGATCTCAATACCAGAAGGGGAAGAATTGTTAGAGGAATTGTAGCAGCGCCTTGGCGCGAGTGTACGCAGAGACGAAAGCGATGTGCCTGAAAGGAAAATTAGCGCAGGCGCTTTCGTGTTGGTTGTGGGGCCGGCGTTTTAGTCAGCGGCTTTGCTGCGGGGCTCCGCGGGCTTCCAGCGGAGAATGGGCTTGCGGGCGGCGGCGGTTTCGTCCAGACGGCGGACGCGGGTGGTGTGGGGGGCGGTCTTGACCAGTTCGGGAGTTTGCGCGACTTCCTCGGCAATCGAGCGCATTGCGTCAATGAACAGGTCGCATTCTTCGCGGGACTCGGATTCGGTGGGTTCGATCATCAGGGCGCCCGGAACAATCAGCGGAAAGGCGGTGGTGTAGGGATGAAAGCCGTAGTCGATGAGACGTTTCGCGATGTCCATGGTGTTGACGCCGTTTTTCTTTTGGAGGGCGTCGCTGAACACGACTTCGTGCATGGAAGGAAGGGAATAAGGCAGGTCGAAAGTGCCTTCGAGGCGCTTGCGGATGTAGTTGGCGTTGAGCACGGCATCTTCGGTGGCCTGGCGCACGCCGGGGCCATAGGCGAGGATGTAGGCAAGAGCGCGTACCAACACGCCAAAATTTCCGCCAAAGGCTTTTACTTTGCCGATGGAATCGGGGCGATTGAATTCTCGCACGAGGCGGCCGTTTTCCTTTTCCAGGAGAATGGGGATGGGGCGGTAGGGTTCCAGGATTTTTTTCATCGCCACCGGGCCAGCGCCGGGTCCGCCACCACCGTGCGGTGTGGAGAAGGTTTTGTGGAGATTGAGGTGCATGACGTCGACGCCGAGATCGCCGGGCCGGGTGATCCCGGTGAGGGCGTTCATGTTGGCGCCATCCATGTAGAGGAGGGCACCTTTGGAGTGCAGGATGTCGGCGATTTCGGGAATGCGTTGCTCGAAAATGCCGAGGGTGGAGGGGTTGGTGACCATCAAGGCGGCGACGTCGGGCGTCACCTGGTCACGCAGTTTGGCCACGTCCACCTGGCCGTGCGATTCTGACTTAATGTTTTCGACTTCGTAGCCAGCGATGACCGCGGTGGCCGGATTCGTGCCGTGGGCGGAGTCGGGGATGAGGACTTTTTTGCGAGGATTGCCGTTCTTCGTGTGATGGGCACGGATGAGCAGAAGGCCGACCAACTCGCCTTGTGCACCGGCGGCCGGCTGGAGAGTGACGGCGTCCATGCCGGTAATTTCGAGCAAGCATTTTTCGAGAAGCTGCAGAATTTTGAGGCAGCCCTGCGACAGTTCATTGGGTTGGTAAGGATGCTCGGTAGCGAGACCTTCGAGGCGCGCGACGAACTCGTTGACGCGCGGGTTGTATTTCATGGTGCAGGAGCCGAGGGGATACATGCCGAGATCAATCGCGTAGTTCCAGGTGGAAAGGCGGGTGAAGTGACGAATGACTTCGATTTCGCTGACTTCCGGAAAGCCTTCGACGCCTTCCTTGCGGTGATGGGCTCCGAGAGCTTTGGCCGGATCCGCAGCAGGGACGTCGAGCGGCGGCAGCTCGAAGGCGCGTTTGCCCGGAAGGGACTTCTCGAAGATCAGCCCTTCGTTCTGATTGGTATGGCGAGTGGCCTTTTTTATTTTGTCTGTCATCGCACCATTTCGTGCCTACGAAGCGCAAAGTGCCGCGCTGCGCAGGCGAGAGTTTGTTGCTACAGCGGTTGCTCCAGGGCGCGCCGCAGGGAAGCCGCAAAACGCTCGATTTCGGACCGCGGCGTAGTTTCCGTAACGCACACCAGGGCGTGTTTGGTAAGTTCCGGATAGAGTTGTCCCAGGACGAAAGGCCCGACGATTTTGTCTCGCAGGAGATAGGCGTTAACCAACTTTACGGAACGTGGCAGCTCGACCGTGAATTCGTTGAAGAAGGGCGCGTCAAACGCACGCCGGACGCCGGGAACTTTTTCGAGTTCAGCCAAAGCGAATTGCGCTTTCGAGAGGTTTTGCTGCGCCATTTCGCGCAGGCCTTCCTTGCCCAGGAGTGTCAGATGGACGGTAGCGGCCAGCGCGCAAAGCGCCTGGTTGGTGCAGATGTTCGAGGTGGCTTTCTCGCGGCGAATATGTTGTTCGCGAGTGGCTAGTGTCAGGACGAAGCCGCGATTGCCGGCGGCGTCTACGGTTTGGCCGGCGAGGCGGCCGGGCATTTGGCGAACGAATTTCTCTTTCGCGGCGACAACACCGGCGAAGGGGCCGCCGTAGCTGGGAGCGAGGCCGAAGCTTTGCGCCTCCATTGCGACGATGTCGGCTTCGACGGGAGGACTGACGAGTCCGAGAGAGACAGCTTCAGTGATCGCAACGGCGAGAAGCGCGCCGTGACCATGAGCCATAACCGCCAGGGGGGCGAGCGGTTCCAACACGCCAAAGAAATTTGGAGATTGCACTAAAACGGCGGCGACATCATTTTTCAAAGCGGCGTGCAGGGCTTGGTGATCAAGAGTGCCGTTCGCGGCGTAAGGAAGCTCCTCGACGAGGAGGCCGGAATTTCTTGCGTAAGTGTTTAGAACTTCGCGGTATTCCGGATGTACCGAACGAGCGACGAGCACGCGGCTGCGGCCGGTGACGCGTTCGGCCATGAGGACGGCTTCGGTGGCGGCGGTCGAGCCGTCGTACATGGAAGCGTTGGCGACTTCCTGGCCGGTGAGCTGGCACATGAGGGTTTGAAATTCAAAAATGGCTTGGAGAGTACCTTGTGTGATTTCCGCTTGATAGGGGGTATAGGAGGTAAGAAATTCGCCGCGCTGAATGATGGCGTCGGTCACGACGGAGCGCAGATGGTTGTAGACTCCAGCGCCCAAAAAACTGGTGTGTCCCAGTGAATTTTCGGCGGCCCGCGCCTTGAAAAAGTCGATGACTTCCGATTCGGAGAAAGGACCCGGAAGTTTCAGGGCTTCGCGCAGGCGGTAACGTTGAGGAATACTTGCAAACAGATCGTCGATGGTAGCTGCGCCGATCGTGGCCAGCATCTCTTGCCGCTCGGCAGGACTCTTCGGGAGATAGCGCATCAGGCCGAGGCTTCCTTGGCTTGCGAGGCGATGTAGGCTTCGTAGGCGGCGGCGTCCATAAGGCTGCCGACTTCGGCGGGATTACTGAGCTTGATTTTAATCAGCCAGCCTTCGCCGTGAGGGTCGGCATTGATTTTTTCGGGAGTGTTTTGCAGAAGTGCATTCGCCTCGGTCACTTCACCGGAAGCTGGAGCGTAGATGTCGCTCACGGCCTTGACGGATTCGACGGTGCCAAAGGTCTTGCCGGCTTCGATTTTGGCGCCGGCCTTGGGAACCTCGGCAAAGACGACATCGCCGAGCTCGTGTTGTGCGTAGTCCGTGATGCCAATGGTGGCGATATCGCCTTGCAGGCTCACCCATTCATGCTCTTTCGTATAGCGATAATTTGTTGGATAGGCCATGAGCACTCCTCGCTGCCCCGTTTAGGTGGGGCTACCTGAATCCGCTTGCGTCAACGGCTCACCACGAGCGGTGGAGCAACTTTCTGCCGCTTGTAAAACGGCGTCGCGACAACCCGCGCTCCACATTTTTGCGCGCGAATCTGGACGTAGACAGTTGTGCCGAGCGCCGTCATCGTTGGCGGCACGTAAGCCAAAGCAATATTTTTGCCGAGCGTTGGCGAAGGAGAACCGCTGGTAATGACGCCGACCGGCTCGCCGGCTTCGTTGCAGCAGCAATACCCATCGCGGGCGATGCCGCGTTCGCACATTTCCAGACCGACGAGCGCGCGCGTCTGCGGGGCAGCCTTGGCGCGTTCCAGTGCGGCGCGACCGATAAAATTGCCCTTTTCCATTTTGCAGTAGCGCTCCAGGCCGGCTTCCCAGACGTTAATGGATTCGCTGATTTCGTGACCGTAGAGCGCCATTTTCGATTCCAGGCGCAGGGTGTTGCGCGCGCCGAGCCCACAAGGAAGGATGCCGAACTCCTTGCCGGCCTCCAGCACGCGATTCCAGACCATCTCGCTGGTCGCGACATCGCTGGGCACGTAAATTTCAAAACCATCTTCACCGGTGTAGCCGGTACGCGCGATGAGGATAGTTTGCAGGCCGCAAACGGTTCCGTGCGTGAACCAATAATTTTTTATTCCACTGAGGTTCGCGTCCGTCAGTTTCTGCAACAGCTCCTGCGCGCGAGGGCCTTGAATGGCCAGTTGCGTGTAAGCGTCACTCAGATTCTCGACTATACAATCGAAGTTCTTCGTGTTTTGCTGAACCCAGTCAACGTCTTTTTCACGCGTGCCGGCATTGATCACCAGCAAAAAATCATCCTCGCCCAGGCGATGGACGATGACGTCGTCCACGAATGTGCCTTGGGGATAGAGCATCGCCGAGTATTGGGCCTGCCCGATCGCCAGCTTCGAGGCGTCGTTCATGGTGATGTGTTGAACAGCAGCGAGAGCCCCACCGGCAGTTTTGCCGCTGCGAATGCGGATGTCGCCCATGTGACTGACGTCAAAGACGCCAACACTGGACCGCACCGCTTTGTGTTCGGCAATAAGTCCGCCCGTCGCGGGATACTCGACCGGCATGTCCCAGCCGCCGAAATTGACCATTTTTGCGCCGAGGCGGCGGTGCACCGCGTTCAGCGGGGTTCGGCGAAGCTCGGTGACGGGTGGGGTGCTAGCGGATTCCATTCCGGGCGCTCAGGAAAAAGTTGATACTAACACGCGCACCGGAAGCCGTCAAAAATGCGGCCGAGGCCCGAAAGCGAGTGAACGGCTGTTACATGAGGCCAGACTGGCGGGCTAGCTTGAGCGCTTCGATAGCGGCTCCCCGGGCGCCGGCCGTGTCGCCATTGGGGATGACGTGAATGGGGACGTTGGCCTGTTCTTCGCGTTGGTCGGGCATGGCGGCACGCACTTCGCTGATAAACCACTGCTGAAATTCCTTTCCAGCTTCGAGAGCGCCACCGCCGACGATGAGGGCGTCCGGGTCGAAGGTGTTGATCATTTCGTCGAAGAACAGGCCGAGGGCGTGGGCCTGAATGCGGAAAACTTCTTTGCAAAGAGCGTCGCCCTTATCGGCGAGACCGCGGACGAGTTTGGCAGCCTGGTGGCGGTCGACCGAGGCGAGCTGGTGACCAGGATAGCCGGGGAGAAGAAAGGGCAGAATGTTGCGCTCGATGGCGGTGAGGGAGCAAAGCGACTCGAGGTCGCCGATGCGGCCACAGTTGCAGAAGGGCTGGATGCCGTGGATGCCAGCAATCGACTGGTAGGGAATGAGGACGTGGCCGAGCTCCCCGCCGAAGCCATTTTTTCCTTTGATGACGTTGCCATCGAGAATGATGCCGCCGCCGTTGCCGGTGCCGATGATGATGGAGACGGAAGTCTCGTGGGAATCGCCGCCGAAGATAGCGTAATGGCCCCAAAGCGCGGCCGCGTTGGCGTCGTTGAGGTAAGAGACGGGCTTGCCGAGTTTGTGGGCCAAGCCGTCGCGAATGTCGAATCCGGCCCAGTGGGCATGGACAAAGTTCGTAGAGCCGCGGGCACTGAGTTGGCCGGCGGCACTGGCGGGGCCAGGAGTGTCGAGGCCGATGGCCACGACATCATCGAGCTGAACACTGGCGTTTTGCGCAGCGATGAGAAGACCGTCGGCGATTTGCTGGAGGCAGATGTCGGGGCCCTGCTTGGCGAGCGAGGGATGCTCGCAGAGGCCTTCAATCAAAAACCTGCCCGATTGGTCTACCAGGGTGTAGTTAACGGCGGTGCCGCCCAAATCGACGCCAGCGACGACGGTCACGACAGACCTCCTGTGTAGGAGCGAACCAGCCTAGCAGAAATTGGTTGCGCTAAGTAGGCGAGAAGGTGCGTCGCGGCGCCCCTGAGGCGAACCTGTGTTACTTTGCTGCGGCGCGTGGACGGGAACGGCGCTACAGGTGGGCGATGGGGCAGGCGGCGATCGACGTGATGCGGCAAGACGTGCTCGGGATTGTGCTAGGAAGCGTGTTTTTGTTTGCGGGTCTGGTGGCTTGTGGATTTGCGCTGATGCGCGGGCGACAAGTGCGATTGTTGTTGTGGCAGGGAATTTTTAGCGCGATGTATGGGCTGCGGATTTTAGTGCAAGTGCCGGCGTCATTTCACCTGTTGCCCGAGGCGGTGTGGGGCGCGCGACAATCGGTCAATTCGGTGCTTACGGATGTGATTTTGCTGCCAGCGCTGTTGTTCTGGCTGGAGTTGAGCAAGGGGTTGCTGCGGCGCATGTTGCAAGCAACCCTGCTTGCTGCCGGGGCGTTGGCGATCGTAGGAGTGGGCACGACGCTGGTAACGGGACGGACGTTTCCGTTGGCGGGCACTTTCAACGTGATTGTGATCTGGACCGTGGCATTGCTGGCGGTGGTGAATGCGATCCCGGGCCTTTCACGAAGGTTTCTGGTGGTACAGAGCTGGGTCGCGGCGGCTGGGGCGGTGCTGTTTGCGGCGGGGGCGCTGTATGTGAATACAGCAAACCTGGCCAAGCGCACGCCGAATGGATTTGTAGAGCCGCTGGCCCTGGGGGTTTTCATTCTCGCGTTGGGATATGTAGCAGCGGAGAGAATGTTTGTGGACGAAAAGCGCTTGCTGGCGATTGAGAGTGAGCTGGAAATTGCTCGGGGAATACAGAACTCGATTCTGCCGCGAGACGTGCCGGAACTGAAGAATTTGCGGATCAGCGCGACGTACCGGCCGATGGCAGCCGTCGCTGGGGATTTCTATGATTTCGTCTGGGCGGACGAGCATCGCATCGGAGTGCTGGTAGCCGACGTGACCGGCCACGGAGTGCCTGCGGCGCTGATCGCCTCGATGATCAAAGTGGCGGTGCAGTCGGTGACCGGATGCGCGGCGAATCCGGGAGAAGTAATGCGCGGTTTGGACCGGGTGCTTTCGCTACAGTTGCAGGAGCAATTCGTGTCGGCGGCGTATTTGTGGGTAGATACGGAAAAGGGGCGAGCGTGGTATTCGGCGGCAGGCCATCCGCCGCTGGTGAAGTGGGACGGCCAACTGGAGCGCATCGAGAGCAACGGGATTTTGTTCGGCGTGGTGCCGGGCTCGGACTATCCGGTGCGGGAGATTCCAGTAAAAGCGGGCGATCGTTTCTTGCTCTACACCGATGGCGTGATTGAGCCAGAGAATGGGGAGGGCAGGTCGTTCGGGGAAGCGAAACTGGAAGAGGTAGTGAGAAATAGTGCCGGGCGAGGGGGACCGGAGCTGTCCGAGGAGGTCTTGCGAGGGATTCGGACCTGGCAGCCGGCGGGAATGGCGCAGCAAGACGACATAACCTTAGTCGTCGTAGATGTGGTCTGAAAAAACAAGAACAGCGCAAAGCAGTGGGCTGGGGAACCAGGCGGTGGGGAGTTGTCCGTAAGGGTTGCGCTGACAAGGAGATACAGCAAGGCTTGTATTGTACAGGCTTCACCGGGCCCCAAGAATAGGTTGGGTCCGTATGCCGAACCACCAAAAGACTGTATTGGTAGCCGACGACAACTCGGCGATTCGTTTTCTGATTCGTTCCTTGATTGAACAAGCGGGCTTTCAAGTGGTTGGCGAAGCCGAAAACGGGATCCAGGCGATTGAGCGGGCCAAGCGCATCCATCCAGACCTGATTCTGCTGGACTTGTCGATGCCGTCGGTCAATGGTGCGGAGGCAGCGTCGATTCTGAAACAACTGATGCCGGAGGTGCCCATCGTGCTGTTCACCCTGCACGAGGAGAAAGCGGGACGGGCGCTGGCCATGCGGATCGGGGTGGACTTATTTCTAGGGAAAGAGGCCGGATTGGCCCACTTGGTGGAGTCCATGCAGGCTTTGCTGGGTCTGAGCAATACAGAGCATTAATCTGAGAAGCCGCGGATAGATCCTCTTTTCTTTTACACTTCTTCTGGTGTCCCCGGACCGAAAACCTCCTGTCCGGAAGGCCAGTAACGAAAACACTGCTTGACATGCATACTCTGCTGGATGGGCTAAGCTGAGCGTGAGGGCCGACTGGCCCGAAACGAGGTTCTCCTGATGAAAAATACAACCAACCACAGGGCACTGGGGCAACATCCAATGGCCTAACAGGAAGGGGCCAGTGCGGCGGCCGGAAAAATGGGAATCGGGCGAGGGAACCGAGCGCCGCGACCACGGGAAGAGAGATAGGGCGAGTATGGGCGTGAACCTGAAGGGCCTTTCAGGCAAGACGACAACATCGATTGGGAGGGTAACTGGAAGCACCGTGCGAAGACTCGTGGTGTTTTTGACCGGGTCCGCTTCGGCCGTTCTAGTCTGTGGACTGGCGAGCCCGAGTCACGCCCAGCAGATTGGTGCGGAGGGGACGTTGGCGGCGTGGGACCTTACCGATACAAGGGGATCCGTGGCGGCAGCTCGCCAGCAGACGACGCCGGCCCCTGGAAATCTACGAGGAACCGTCGTCGATGCGACGGGTGCAGCCGTGGTTGGAGCGCGGGTGAGGTTAACGCGCGGAGATGCTGACGCCGGCCAGGAGGTGGTGTCCGACGAATTGGGGCAGTTCCAGTTCGCGGGAATTGCGCCGGGGCTATTCCAACTGACGGCGACGGCGGAAGGGTTTGCGGTGACGACCACGACCGGCAAGCTGAACGAAGGTGAGAATTATGTCGTCGCACCGATGGCGTTGATGTTGGCGGGAGCCTCGAGCGAAGTGCGGGTAAGCATGACCCGGACGGACATTGCGGAAGCCGAGATCAAGGACGAAGAGAAGCAACGGGTGCTGGGCATTGTGCCGAACTTCTATGTCACTTACGACCCGGCGGCGGTCGCGTTGACCGGCAGGCAGAAGTTCGAACTGGCCTGGAAGGCGACGATTGACCCGGTAAACATTGGATTGGTCGGAGCAACGGCGGGAATTCAGCAAGCGACGGATTCGTTCAATGGATACGGGCAAGGCGCTCAGGGCTACGGAAAACGTTACGGAGCCTCCTACGCCGACTTGGTGACCGGAACGTTTATCGGAGGCGCGATTCTACCCGCGGTGATGAAGCAAGACCCGCGATATTTTTACAAGGGCACGGGAACCAAGAAGGCGCGGCTGTGGTACGCGATTAGCATGGCCGTGATCTGCAAGGGCGACAACGGGAAGTGGCAACCGAACTATTCAGGTATTCTCGGCGGATTGGCGGCCGGCGGAATCTCGAATTTGTACTACCCATCGACGGATCGTGGGGCCGAGCTGACACTCGAGAATGCCGTGATTGGAATTGGCACGACAGCGGCTGCAAATATCCTGCAGGAGTTTGTGATTCGCAAGTTGACGCCGCATCCGCCGAGTTATGCGCCGCCGGTGGGAGCAGGGGCAGGTACGCCGAGCGGGAAGTAAGGAACGTCCTCGGTACTCTTTCTCAAGCATACAAATCGGTCGATCTGGATCGCTTGCGATTCGACGGAGCAGTGTGCTCGGGTGGTTCGCCAGGGGCGCCTAAGCAAATGCGTCGCGAAGGGCGAAGAAGGCGGGCTTGGGGTTGAGCTCGGCGTCGAACGGTAGCGGGCGCTGCGGGAGGCCGTCTTTGCGGGGACGGAAATGCTGGAGCCAGGAGTCGCGGTCCGAGAGGCACCAGGTCAGGACGGCTTTGACGGATTTGTGTGGAAGGACGGCGGCGAGGAACGAGCGATAGAGGTCGGCGACCTGACGGTCGCGTTCGGGGATGTCGGCGGGCATGAACTGGTCGTCGGCGTCGAGTTCGGTGACGAAGACTTGCAGATCGAGCTTTTCGATTTCATTTAGAAACTTGGGGAGTTGGGAGAAGGTGGGCGTGCCTTTGTCGGTGCGGAGGTGTGCCTGGATTCCGAGGGCATGGATGGGCGTGCCCTTCTGTTTCATGCGCCGGAGGAGGGCGAGGATGGCTTCGCGCTTTTGCTGTTGATCGTGGGCGTCGGTCTCGATGTCGAAGTCGTTGTAGGTGAGCAGGGCGTTGGGATCGGCGTCGGCGGCGGTGCGATAGGCGAGGTCGATGTAGCCTTCGCCGATGTTGGCGAGCCAGATGGAGGTAGTGAGGTCGTGGTGATTGTGGTGCTCGGGCCGGATCGCTTCGTTGACGACATCCCAGGAGTGAATGCGCCCCTGGTAGCGCGAGGCGACCGTGCGAATGTGATTGGTGAAAATGGAGACTGCGTTTTTGGAAGTGACGGTTTGCTCGAGCCAGGGAGGGTTGTGCTCGTGCCAGCAGAGATTGTGGCCGCGCATGAGGAGATGGTTGGATTCGGCGAAGTTGGCAAAGAAATCGGCTTGGGTGAAGTCGAAGCGGTCGGGAGCTGGATGGGTGGCGGTCCACTTCATTTGATTTTCCGGAACCAGGATCGAGCATTGGTCGAGGACGAGAGGAGTGAAGTCAAGGTGGTGGAGTTGCGAATCGGAGACGGCGGTGCCGAAAAAGAGCGATTTGGAGAGGGCGAGATCGCGGAGGCGCGGTATGGGAGAGGGAGGCTGTTGGGGGAGCGCGAAAGCGGCGAGGGCGGAGCCAGAGACCTTGAGGAAATTGCGGCGATGCATGGAGGGAGAGAATAGATGGTTTCATCGTGAATGTCATCGTGTGCGAGTGACATAGGCCGAGACGGTATAGACTTGGCGCATGATGTTTACGAAGAAGCTGCGGGAGGGAGTGAAGCGGGGCGAGATTACGTGCAGTGTGCGGTTCTGGATCGCGCCGCGAGTGACAGTTGGGAAACGGTACGCGATGGGGGAGGGGGCGATTGAGGTGGACTCGATTGAGCGGATCGGGTTGCCGGACATTACGCCGGAACTGGCGCGGGAGTCGGGATTTTTGGGAGTGCTGGATTTATTGAAGGTGGCGAAGC
>Ga0335073_10008265_pt1 | contig 14599 bp, 7 predicted proteins | sample Lox_Sample_22_FD_207093 | JGI IMG/M metagenome (GOLD analysis project Ga0335073, IMG submission 207093) | Soil microbial communities from Loxahatchee National Wildlife Refuge, Florida, United States - Lox_Sample_2.2 | ecosystem: Environmental > Terrestrial > Soil > Wetlands | place: USA: Florida... | reverse complement strand
CAAATCTCTGGAACCGAAAGCAGATGATTTGGCTCTCCAGATTGTGAAGACATATCGATTCTCTCCTGCCATGCGAGATGGTATTCCGGTACCAATCGACTTTCCATTCACCGTGAGTTTCACTCCTTCTCAATAGCCCTGGTGCGCAATAACTTGGGCTCAATGTCCCTTTTCGAGGGGAAATCTTCCGTTTGCCGGGAATAGGGCCAATAAGTCTATCTTTCTCTGAAAATGCTGAAGTATTCGGACTCTATGGCGGTGCTTGCAGTCCCATGCGAACCCGTCTCCGCGCGACCAGAAACTCGCCGTAAATACGGACGCATAGTCCCGACACACGTGGTATGAGCACAGAGCCAAGCAGTAGATCTGGATGATGCTGAATCGCCGAATCCACTCCCCTTTGCGGATCTGCATCGCGAAGTCAACCACTGTGGAATTTTCCCTCGCGGCTTGTTGTGAACTGTTGCCAACAGGGCCATGCGCTCACGATCTATTCAGACCCGAGGAGAGAATGCATCCCATCCGCGGTCTGGGGAAAGTCACTGTGCACGTTTCACCAGATGAATGGATAACAATCCCGAGATCCTTGGGATAAAGAATCTCTAGGCACCTTGCCTCCGGCACACGAACTTCCGCATCCCCATCAATTCGCCAGACTGCAAGAAAAGAGCGATTCGGCGATCGTACGCCGAGAACGACGGGCTTCATTGGGTCTGTGACATCGGACATGCCCAGTGGATAAAACGGGACGGCGTCAGGGATGTGTTCGCGGATGATCTGCTTGTAGACGCGGATGCCTTCTTTCACCTGAGCCGCGGCCGGCGCATCGAGACGGGCCAGATGCCCGCTCTGATGGATGCGCAGAAGCATTGCGGTCACCATGTTGAAGCTGGCCTGGTCGGCATCGGCTCCCTGCTGAGGATAGGACCAAAGGGCAAGCTGAGAGGGGGCTACTCCTGCCGATGCACCTGTCGCGATGGCCGGCAGGCGCAGATACTCCTCCTGATCCGTACAGGACTGAATCTGCGTGTGCGATAGCATGCCGTAATCCATGCGGCCGCCTCCGCTTCCGCAGTTTTCGATGACGAGCTCCGGATAGCGATCCAGGAGACCGTCGAGCCAGGCGAGCACAGCGCGGTTGTGTTCGAGCAGCCCCTGGCCCAGGCTATCGGCGTTCTGAGCAGTACCTTCCAGCGTGTCGGTGTTGTAGTCCATCTTGATGTAGCCGACGCCGTATTCAGCCACCAGCCGTTGAACGACACCATCGAGATAGCTGCGCACTTCGGGATTGCGGAAATCGAGGAGAAGGCGGGAGTTCTTAATGACTCGCTGGCCATGCCGCATGAAGAACCAGCTGTCAGGCTTCTCCGCAAGCGCGGAGTGCTTGCCCGCAACCTCCGGCTCGAGCCAAAGGCCCGGAACCATTCCTTTTTCGCGGATTCGATCCAGGATGAAACGGATGCCGCGCGGCCATCGTGTCTTCGACGGCTGCCATGCCCCGACTGTCGACGACCAGTCCTCGTTTCGCTCCGCATACCAGCCGGCATCGATCACAAAATACTCGCAACCTGCTTCAGCGGCAGCATCAATGAGGGGCAGCTCTTTCTCTTCGGTAGGATCGCCCCAGAGGCAATTCATGTAGTCGTTGAAAATGACCGGGCAGGCGAGATGCTGTGCCGGGCGCTTGCGTATACAGACTTGCTCTCGGTAACTCGTCAGCGCCTGCACTGCCTCCTGAAATCCGCCGCGCACGCAGCCGATCGCAACTGGTATAGTCTTGTAGGTCTTGCCGGGCTCGAGATTTCTCCACGCCTGGGAGTGGAGTTGATCGGGCCCTCCGAGATAGGCGTAAACATCCGAAGCGCGGATGCCCCCCTCCGAAAGGTTCGAGACTTCCCAATACCACGAGCCGTTATGTTCGATCTGCCAAAACCATGCGACGCCGAGTTTGGTATTCTCGACCACTGCCATAGGAAGATACTTTTCCGTTGACCAGCTTCCGACACTCGCTGCCGATGCCTGCGACCAGCTTGTGCGCATGTTCTCCACGAAGCCTAGCTCCGATGGGCGAAAGCTATGCCACTGGCCTTCTGCCATCCAGCTGTTGTAAGCGAGCCAGATTTTCAATTCGCGATCATAATTGACTGGATCGGCCAGACCGTGAAGCATTGCCGAGCTGAGATATTCGATACCAACCGGCTCCGCACCCGAATTGACAATCTCCACATGTCGTCGAACGACGGGCAGGCCGTCGAATGCTTCGTAGTGGGATTGGATGTCGAGATGAAGGTCGGCATCTTTGTGGCGCAGGATGAGAGTCTTCCCGCGGTCGCTTTGCTGTTCGTCCTTAGCTACAAACTGGAGACGCTGGCCGGGAGATCCTCCCGCCTGTTTCATCCCGGAATCGGGCGAATCCTCGCCGCTGCAGAGAAGCCCAACCTCTACACCGGACCAACGCGCGGAATTTTCGGGAGTCTGGATACCTGACGGCAGGAAGGTGTGCTGCCTGAGACGTCCCTGGGGCAGAGAGAAATTGAACTCCAGTTCACCGGTCTTCCAGGAAAAGGTCTCAGGAGAATGAGGCTCGGCGGCGTGGCCGGAATCAGAAGATGCAAGCAGGGCTCCGACACCCGCAGCACCGGTCGAAATGAGAAACGTGCGACGATCCATGAGTTTTTCCTTGCTGAGGGAGACATACCTCACGGCCATCCATTGGATTTCAGAAAAAGGCCGCCGATCAAAACCATTCGTGCCGCAGAACACCGAGCGCCTGCCGCATTCCCTCACGCAACCGTGATCTTGAGAGCAGCTGCGTAATCTACTTTTGGACGATAGCTCTTTGGAAGCTGTACCTGAAGAGCTTCAGACCGCTGCGTCCAGTCGAGTCGCACATCCGTTCCCACGAGTTCAACGCGTGCAATTTTACCCGGGCTGGTCGCTGCCGACAGTCCGAGTGAACCTACGAGAATCGGCTCCGCAGGCCACCCGAGCACGATGGCATAGATAACGCTGTTTGCCTTGTTGCGAGTGAAACGGATGTCCTTTTCTCCGAGCTTGCTGACGCTCCCGCCCTGGAACGAACCTGCCTTGATCATGTTGGGACCTTCGCCGGAGATCTTCCACGGCCGCGTCTCGTAGATGGCTTCACCGTTGACATCCATCCAGGAAGTCACGCCATCAAGCACAGCGATCTCTTTACTGTCGATGGTCCCGTCAGGCCTGCCGGGAACGTTGAGAATGAAGGTGCCGTTTTTGCTCACGGTATCGATGAGCCAGTGAATCACTTCTCTTGGATTTTGATAGCCGCCGTATTCGCCCGGCTTCTCATACAGGAAGCGCAGATAGTGCCAGGCGCCGATGCAGGTTTCCGACTGCCAGGGATACTTCATGATGCCGGCGGTCAAGCCACGCTCGTAGTCGGCAACCACCGCTTTCACAAGCCGGTCAGGAACGTCTTTGACGTTCAAGACCGCGTCCATCTTGCCGCCGTTCCTCTTCAGGCTGTTGTTGTAGAAGTACGCGCCGATGTTCATGCCGGCCCAGCCGAGCGGAAGGAGCGAGTCGTCGAAGTAGAGAAGGTCGGGATTGTGCTGATCGATAAGATCGCGGGTTCGATCGTAGAAGTTCTTCACGTAGGAAACATCCGGTAGCGCGTCGCCCGGATGCTTCACGCAGTAGAGGCGCTGCGGATCGAGCCCTTCCCACCACTGTCCCTTGCCCTGTGCCTCGGTAAGAGCGCCATCGTATGGAACGCCGGCAAGCGGCCCTGATTTGTCCGCGCCGTGAGAGGGCTGAAACCACCACCAATTGCGGGCCTGGTGCACAGTGACCCCGAAGCGCAATCCCTGCTTTCGAGCTGCGGCGGCCCAGGCGCCGACGACATCCCGGTGAGGACCCACGGCCGAGGAGTTCCAAGGGTGATGCTTCGAATCCCAGGCGTCGAAGTTGCAGTGATGATTCGCCAGCGCCACGAAGATTCTCGCGCCAGCCTTTTTGTAGCGCGCGATCAACTCGTCGGGATCCCAGTTGAGCAGCGTCCATTGCGCGCAGAGCTCTTTGTATCCGAAGCGCGATGCCGGCCCGTAATGATCGAGGTGATACTTGTACTGCCTCTGCCCCTCAACGTAGATATTGCGTGCGTACCAGTCTCCGGCTTCGGCCACGCACTGCGGACTCCAATGAGCCCAGATCCCGAACTTAGCATCGCGGTACCAATCCGGCGCTTCGTATTCGAGCAATGAATCCCATGTTGCTTTGAAGGGACCGTCTCCGGCGAGATTGGGAATCGGCGAAGCCAGCGGCACGTCGTCCCACATACCCCCAGCTATCTGCGATGGAGCCGGATTGTAATTCCAGGCCGGCTGCTGCCAGTTGGCTTCGTCCAATATGGTCGGGACGACCCCGCCATCGCTCACCTTGTAGAAGACACGTTTTTCCGGAGGCAAAGCGCAGAACTCTGCGTAGTCCCTGGTGTACCGGTTGAAACCTTCAGGCAGTTCGGAGTGATCACCGGACAAGACCTGGGCATACGAAGGAATCCCCGCGGATGCGGCTGCCATGGCAAGAGACTTGCAGAAACTCCTACGCTCCATAAGCTCCGGTTTCGCTCCTTGCAACCCTGATCGGCGCGGCCATCGGCCGGCTCTTGTACGGGACCGCTTCCTTCGGAGGCTGGTCCCGGTCCTTCGTTATTGGGAGGCGGCCGCATTCTGAAATAGCCTCGGCGCAAAGTCTTTCAGATCGCGCCGCCAAGTCTGCCACTCGTGATCGGTGCCGGGCGACTCATAAAAGATGTGCTGAACTTTTCCTTCGTCTAGCGCAGTATGCAGGCTTTCCAATCCAGACCTCATGCGTTCGGGCTCATTCGTGCCCACACCAATCCAAAGCAGGTGCACGCGCTTTGCGAATGCGGACGGATCGGCCAGAGCTCCGTTGTATGCGGTTTTGACGTCGAACTTGGCGCCCGTCAGGAATGGATTGCCCGCGCCGCTGAATCCGCCGATGTAAGAGAACAGGTCGAGATGATTGAAGGTCACTTGGAACGTCTCCATTCCGCCCATGGAAAGTCCAGCCATGGCGCGGTGATCGCGATCGGCAATGGTGCGAAATGTTCTATCGACAAATGGGATCAGCGCTTGCGTCATGTCATCTTCGAATGCGCCCATCCGTTCCTGCATGACTTTGATGAAGTCAGGCCCAAGAAACGGTTTGCCTGTGAGGTCAGGCACCACATACCCGGCGCGAGTTGCATAGCCATTCGCCATGACGACGATCATCGGTTTGGTGTTGCCGCCGGCAATCAGGTTGTCGAGGATGAAGTTCGCCTTGCCCTGACGGATCCACCCAGTCTCGTCCTCGCCTCCGCCGTGCTGGAGGTAGAGGACCGGATAGCGCGCCTTCGATGTGTCGTAATCTGGGGGCAGGTACACGAAGGCGTCACGCCATGTTCCGGTCACGCTGGAGTGGTACCAGATCTGGCGCACCTGACCATGCGGCACGTCCTTGGGCAGATAGTAGTCGGCGCCGGCTTCGGGGACTTCGACAGCGCTCGCCCATTTGCTGCCTCCAAAGTAGGCCGTACTTCCGGGATCGCTGACCTCGGCGCCATCGACAATGATGGTGTAGTAATGAAGACCGGGCGCCATGGATTTCGAAGTGAATGTCCAGAACCCGTCGGGTTGCTTCTCCATGTCGGCTTTTTCGCCGCTCCAGAAATTGACCCTTACTTTGGTCGCGTCGGGCGCCTTGAAGCGAATGCGGACTCGCGAGTTGCTGTCGACCTGCGGATACTGTGCGTCGAGAACATTGGACGATGCGGGTTTGAAGTCACTTGCGCCTTGAGCAAAGCAAAGACTCGCACTCAACAACATCAAGATTGCAACCGTTCGCATCATGCACCTCTGGATTCGGGAAAGGTTTTCACAACTCCGACAGCCCGGAAAATTGAAGCACCGGGATCGTATACCAGCCAGCCTGCTCAAATAAAGCGATTTTTTAGCTTGTTTTCCTCGCTATCCCCTTTATATAGTCATTCGGGTTCCGTTTTTTAGGATCAGCGACGCGTTGTAAGATTGCAGCCGCGACTAAGACGGTAAACGTTTGCTTGGAAGTGCATAGGGGGATAAATGTCTGTTTCTGCAACGAGCCGGCACAATGCCGGCGCTCTCCGAAACGTCGACCTAGTTTTACGCGCGTGCGCCAATTTGAAGTTGTTGTTGCTGGCCGCAGTGTTAGTGCCACCGGTGGCGTTCTCTCAGCCCCATCCGATCAGAGCGACGATTGACGCGTCGAAGACGGGAGCACCTATCTCCAAGAACATCTATGGGCAGTTTCTCGAGCACGGCGGAGATATTGTGAATACCGGCGTGTGGTCTGAGATGCTGACGGATCGCAAGTTTTTCTATCCGGTCGCCTCCAGTGCGCCCACACCGCCGCCGGTGATTGCCAATGCTGGAGGAAATCCACGGTTTCGGCGGACTCCCACGCGCTGGTGGGCGCCGGTCGGCGGCGATAGCGTAGTCACGATGGATACAAACTCCCCATACACGGGTGAGCACACTCCGCTCGTCAAGCTGGACACAAAGGAAGCGCATGGGCTGAGCGAGTCAGGCATCGCTGTTCGAAAAGGCAAGGCCTACACAGGACGCATCATCCTGGCGGGCAGTCCCGGCGCAGTCGTTAGAGTTGCGCTCATCTGGGGAAAGGAAACTGCCGATCGCCAGGTCATCACCATCCGGCAAATTGGCTCAGCCTACCGGAAGTTTCCCCTGCGCTTCACGGCATTGGCAGACAGCGATGACGCGAAACTTGAGATCACGGGCACAGGCACGGGCTCATTCCACGTGGGGACAGTTTCATTGATGCCTGCGGATAATGTGGACGGATTCCGTGCCGAGGTGATTGCCGCACTCAAACAGTTGCGCTTCGGAGTGCTGCGGTTTCCGGGCGGGAATTTCGTTTCCGCCTACGAATGGCGCTACGGAGTGGGCGACATTGACAAGCGGCCGCCGATCTTCGATCCGGTCTGGTCGGCAGTGCAGCCGAATGACGTAGGCACCGACGAATTTCTCACGCTTTGCCGCTTGCTTGGCGTCGATCCCTATATCACGGTGAACGCGGGCTTCGGCGATGCATGGTCGGCGCGCGAGCTGGTTGAATACACGAACGGCGCGGCTACAACGCCCATGGGCAAATGGCGAGCCGAGAATGGACATCCTCAGCCATATGGCGTGAACTTCTGGGGCGTAGGCAATGAACCGTGGGGCGACTACCAGATGGGGTCCATGTCGCTGCCGCAATTCGAGCTTAAACATAACCTCTTCGCCAAAGAGATGCGCAAGGTGGATCCTTCCATCAAGCTGATTGCCGGCGGCGCAATGCCCGATGTGATGGAGGGCGCAGATCAAGCGCGTCGCATCAACGGACAATATGTGCCTGACTATCTATCCTCGGCCGACTGGACCGGCCAGTTGCTGCTTAACTGTCTCGACAACATCGATATGGTCAGCGAGCACTACTATGCATCGGGCACACAGCACACCGATATGAAGCTGCAAAAAAAGGTGCCGATTGATCCGCCACTTTCGTTCATCGAGTGGCAGCGCGCTCCGGCAGTGCAGGTCCGGGCAAAGTATGAACATTACCAGGAGTATCTGAAGCGAATCCCCGCGTTACGCGCCAAGCCGGTCCCGATCGCCATTGATGAGTGGGCCTACTTCGGCGGCGGCCCCAACTCGTACAAGACGGTGCCGGCCTACGCGTGGGCATTCCACGAGATGTTCCGCCACTCCGACATCTTCCAGATGGGCGCCTTGACCTTTGCGACTGCAACGATGAGTTCCAACCGCACCGAGGCAATCCTCAACCCCACGGGCATGCTTTTCAAGATGTACCGCGATCACTTCGGCACCATCCCAGTTGAGGTCACGGGCGACTCTCCACAACCGAAGCCAGTCTTCCCGGCCGGCGGCGACCAGCCGGCAGTCAATCCCGGCAGCCCGACCTATCCTCTCGATGTAGTCGCGGCTTTCAGTGAAGATCGAAAGTCTCTCTCCATTGCAGTCCTCAACCCTTCGGACTCAGCGCAGAGCATCGAGCTCAAGATCGACGGAACGAAACTTGCAAGTGCCGGGAAATTGTGGCGCATGGCCCCGGACAAGATCGACGCGACAGTGCAGGTGGACAAGGCGCCCGAGGTTCGGGTTGAGGAGCAGTCGCTCGGCTCTTTGCCGGATGTCGTCACTGTTCGCCCCTTCAGCGTGAACATTTACTCTTACCCGGTGCAATAGACCGACGTGCTTTGAGAGAGACACATATGAGAACAACAAAATTGATCCTCACCTGTGCAATCGCAACGGCGATTGCACCCATCGCTGAGCTTCACGCTCAAGTTCAAACCATTGTTCCCGACCCGGTGCCGGGCGCAAAGCCCGTCGCGGTGGAACACATCAAGATCCACGGCGCGGCATTGGAAGGAAATCTCGAAGGCGAGGTTGTCGATCGCGATGCAATTGTCTTTCTGCCGCCGAGTTATGAGAAAGACAAGAAGCGCCGTTACCCGGTGGTGTATGCGTTGCACGGATACTCGATCGGAGCGGAGCAGTGGACGCACGAAATTCACGTACCGCAGACAGTTGAAGGAGCGTTCGCGCAAGGTGCGAGGGAGATGATCGTCGTCCTGCCCGATTCCAAGACGATCTACAATGGCTCGATGTATTCAAGCTCTGCGACGACGGGCGATTTTGAGAACTATGTTGCACGCGACGTTGTTGCCTACATCGACGCGCACTACCGCACCATACCTGAGAGGCAGAGCAGAGGATTGGTCGGTCACTCAATGGGCGGGTATGGTGCGTCGCGCATCGGCATGAAGCACCCCGACATCTTCGGCGCTCTCTACATCATGAGCCCCTGCTGCCTGTCGCCGATGGCCGGCGGCGGACCGGGCCCCGCCGATCAGATTAAAGAACGCGCGATCGCAAGCGAAAAGAAAGTGGCCGCGGCCAAATCTCCGGCCGACCTGGCCGCCCAGTCGCCGGGCTTTCAGTCCGCACCCTATGCAACCGCGGCCGCCTGGGCGCCCGATCCTAAAAACCCTCCGCTCTACTTCGATCTACCCACCAAGGATGGTGTTCCGCAGCCTGAAATTGCTGCGAAATTTACGGCCAACGCGCCCCTTGTCTTCGTCGATCAATACATCGGAAATCTCAGGCAGTATCGCGCCATCGCAATGGACGTTGGCGATCAGGATGGCCTTCGGTTCGATGCCACGAAGCTGCACGAAGTCCTCGATAACTACGGAATCGCAAACAGCTTCGAGATATATTCCGGCACGCACACGAGCGCAGTGGCCGATCGCTTCCAGAACCATGTGATGCCGTTCTTCAGCAAGAATCTCTGCTTTACCGAGGGTTGCCGCTAGCAGTGCACGCAAGGTAACGCCGGAACAGCGGACCTCCCCGCGATCCCGAGCACGAAGGCGAAACAAATCTGGAGAGAATGTATGAAACACCGCGTAGCACAGGTAGTCGGGTGCATGGTCACTCTTTTGGGAACGCTGCTCTGGGTTTCCGCCGCGAAGAATGGAATCGCGCAGGACTCAGCGAATCTGCCCTACATGAATCCGCAGCTATCGCCTGAGCAGCGCGCGACTGATTTGGTGCACCGCATGACGCTGGCAGAGAAGGCTACGCAGATGCAGAACAATTCCGCCGAGGTTCCAAGGCTGAAGATTCCTGCCTATCAGTGGTGGAGCGAGGCTCTGCATGGCGTAATCAATGACGGCGTGACCGAGTATCCGGAGCCGATCGGCCTGGCGGCCACTTTCGATACGCCGGGCATTCACACTATGGCGGCGCAGATCGGCATTGAAGGCCGCATCAAGCACGTGCAAAATCAGCGCGAGGGGCACACCGGCATCATGGGTGGCCTCGATTTCTGGTCGCCCAATCTCAACATTTTTCGTGACCCGCGCTGGGGCCGGGGGCAAGAGACCTATGGCGAGGATCCTTTCCTCACCGGCCGCATGGGCGTTGCTTACGTAACCGGTTTGCAGGGCGATGACCCGAAATACTACCTCGCTATCGCAACGCCGAAGCACTATGCCGTGCACAGTGGACCGGAACCCACACGCCACTTCGCGGATGTAGACGTGAGCAAACACGATGAAGTGGATACCTATGAACCTGCATTCCGCGCCGCCATTGTGGAGGGCAAGGCGGGATCGGTGATGTGCTCCTATAACGCGATCAATGGCCAGCCGGCGTGTGCGAATCAATATCTGCTGCAGGATCAGTTGCGCGGTAAGTGGGGATTTCAGGGGTATGTCGTCTCCGACTGCGACGCGGTAAGAGATGTGGCGGCCAATCATCGCTATCGTCCGACACAAGCACAGGGCGCGGCGATTTCGGTCATCCGCGGCATGGACAACGAGTGCGTTACATTCACGTTGCGCTTCGGCGACCCAGTGGAGAAGGCGTATATCGATGCAGTCCAACAGGGCTATCTTCCTGAGAGCGTTCTTGACTCTGCCCTCATTCGACTCTTTACCGCGCGAACCAAGCTCGGCATGTTTGATCCGCCGGATATGGTTCCTTACACGAAGATCGATGAAAAGGAACTAGACAGCGTTGAGCACCGTCAGCACGCCCGCAGGCTCGCAAATGAATCGATGGTCCTGCTGAAGAATGACGGTCTTCTTCCACTGAAATCAGGAATCAAGAAGATCGCGGTCGTGGGGCCGCTGGCCGACCAGACTCGTCCGCTCATTGGCAACTATGCCGGTCAGCCCACGCATATCGTGTCCATTTTGGACGGCCTCAAGGCTGAGTTCCCCAACGCAACCATCACCTTCGTCCCCGGAACGCAGTTCCTGCGCACCGATGGAAGCCCCCTGCCTGACGCTGTGCTATCCACTCCCGATGGCAAGCCCGGGCTGAAGGCTGATTACAACGAAGGCATCCGGAGAGGTCCGCCAACTTCGGGCGAGAACACGAAGCCGATCGTGAGCCGCACTGAGACCAACGTCATGCTGACCGAAGGCAATTTGCCGGCCGAGATTGCCGGCAAGAAGACTTTTGGTGTGCAATGGTCGGGATTCCTGACGCCCACCGAATCAGGGGACTTTCTCCTGGGTGTCCGGTGTGAAGGGTTCGGCCGGCTAACAGTTGACGGCAAACAAGTAGCAACGGCATTCGGCGGTGGCACGCGGGGACTCGCCTCCGGCGTGGGCCGCGTCCACCTCGAAAAGGGTCGCAAGGTCGCCCTTGAAGTCTCCTACGGAACCAGGAATAGTGCGCCGCATGCGGAGCTGATCTGGACCAAAGCGAACAATGCCCCTTCGCCGGAAGCGATCGCTGCGGCGAAGAACGCTGACGTGGTCATCGCCGTTGTTGGAATCACAAGTCAACTTGAGGGCGAAGAGATGCCTGTCACCGAACCGGGCTTCCTCGGCGGGGACCGCACCAGCATCGACTTGCCTCAGCCGGAAGAGGACCTTGTGGAGGCAGTTGCTTCGACTGGCAAACCGCTCGCCGTGGTTCTGATGAATGGCAGCGCTCTGGCCGTCAACTGGATCAACGAACACGCCAATGCCGTTCTCGAAGCATGGTACCCCGGCGAAGAAGGTGGCGCGGCAGTTGCAGAAACGTTGAGCGGAAAAAACAATCCTGCCGGCCGCCTTCCGGTCACCTTTTACACCGGAGTCGAACAGTTACCGAACTTTGAAGATTATGGGATGGCGAACCGCACCTACCGTTACTTCGCCGGCAAGCCGCTGTATCCCTTCGGCTATGGGCTCAGCTACACGAAGTTCAGCTATAGCGATCTGAGCGTGCCGACTCAGCCTACAGCCGCTGGACAGCCGGTGGCCGCAGACGTGACGGTCACCAACGCCGGGCAAGTGGCTGGAGATGAGGTTGTTCAACTCTATCTCACGTTTCCAGCGGTCAAGGGTGCGCCGCATATCGCTCTGCGTGGCTTTCAACGTATTCACCTCGAACCGGGCGCAAGCCAGAAAGTGCACTTCGATCTGAAGCCGCGCGATTTGGGCTTGGTTACGGAAGATGGCAATCCGATCGTTGCGCAAGGTGATTACACGATCAGCATCGGCGGTGGACAGCCCGAGACAGCAGCGCCTGTTGCGACTGGCCACTTCCACATTGACGGCCAATATGCATTGCCCGAGTAGTAAAGGGAGGTATTCATGTCTGAATCTTCAAAGCCCATGCTCACTCGCCGCGAGGCATTGCTTCTTTCGGCGACTGCGGGAATCGGCATGGTTGCAGGTGAACCTGCACTCGCATCGGACAGCATCAAGACTGCGGCTCACCAGGAACCAGGCAACGTCTCTACACCGCGCTCGGCGATCGCGAAGACGCAATACGGGAAGGTGCGCGGGTTTGTCGATGGCGGTGTGATCACCTTCAAGGGCGTGCCTTACGGCCAGACTACGGCCGGTGCGAACCGCTGGCTTCCCGCGAAGCCGCCAACGCCGTGGACAGACGAGTATCCGGCGCTGATCTACGGTGCGAATTGTCCGCAGAATCTGCACACCTGGAACGGCATCGAGCAGACTTTCCTTCAGGACTGGGATGATGGCTGGCAAAGCGAGGACATGCTTAAGCTAAACATCTGGACGCCAGGCTTGACCGGCAAGCTTCCGGTGATGTTTTACATCCACGGTGGTGGGTATAGCTTCGGGTCCTCATATGAACTCCCGTCGCATGAAGGCGCACAGATGGCGCGGCACCATAACGTCGTGCAGGTTTCGGTCAATCACCGCCTCAACATTCTCGGCTTCTTCGACGTATCTGAGATCGGCGGCTCTGCCTATGAGGATTCCGCAAACGTCGGCATGACGGACCTGGTAGCGGCGTTGCGTTGGGTTCACGAGAACATTGAAAACTTCGGCGGCGATCCGGATCGAGTGATGATCTATGGCCAATCCGGCGGCGGATCGAAAGTTACCACTCTCATGGGCATGCGCTCGGCTGCGGGACTCATCCATCGTGCTGCGGCACAATCGGGCGGCGGCGGCAACATACCCAGCAGAGACCAGCAAACCGAAGTTGCCGGCGTGGTAATGAAGGACCTCGGGCTCGCGCCGAATGACATCGAGTCGCTGCAGAAGATGGAATGGAGCAAGCTGGCGACCGCCGGCAACGCAGCTGTTGCCAAGATCAATCCTGCAGGGCCGCCCGTGATGGGACCAGGAGCGCCGGGCAAGCCGCGCGTTGGGTGGTCACCGTGCGTTGACGGCAAGGTGATCGACATGCGTGCCTTCTTCGACGCTGCTCCTGAGATTTCGAAGAACGTGCCGATGTTGATTGGCTCCGTCAGCGAAGAAGGCAACCGCATGTCCTCAAAGCCGACGGAAGAAGAGTGGCATGCCAGTCTGGCCAAAGCTTACGGCGATGAAAAAGCAACGGCCATTATCGCCGCGCTGAAGAAAGCCTATCCGCAAAAGCAGATTCGCACCTTGTCATATATGTGCAGCGGCAGCTTCGGATTGAACGGGCTTTCCATGCGTAACAACGTGGTGAAGATGGCGCGGTTGAAGCATGAATTAAAGGCCGCTCCAGCCTATGCCTACTACTTCACCTGGCAGACGTCGATTCTGGATGGCGTTCCGGGCGCATGGCACACGGCCGACCTTCAGTTTTGCTTCGACAATACCAAGCGATGCGAACAAGGAACGGGCAATACACCTGACGCACAGGCGTTGGCGAAGAAGATGGCAGCGTCCTGGGCCGAGTTTGCTGCAACCGGAAACCCGAGCATACCGGGCTTGAGCTGGTCGCCTACTGATCCTGAAACGAAGAGGACGATGATCTGGGATAACGAGTGCCGCATGGTAAACGACCCAGAGGGAGAAGCTCGCAAGATCATCCTGACCTGATCCTTAACTAAGCTTAAGAACGGATGAAAGTTATCGCCCAGATCGGAGTTTGCGCATCCCCCATACTATATGGCGCCTTCGCCATTGTTCCCAGAACAACTCGGCGCGGCGCAGTGCCATTCTGGGAACGCCTTGGCGGCCTCAGATCCGTGCGCTTTCACCAAGGTTCTGGCATGGTCGAGACTGGAGGGAAACGGCAGTGCGGTTCGCTGAATTGCAGTGGCGGCTAGACTTCCCGCCAATATTGGTGAGGCGCACCTCATAATCTGAAACGAAACCCCCGCCTGCCTTTTGCAGATTGATCCGTCGAAACACGCAGAATTGAAGCATGACTCAAGCCGTGTCGAACATGCTGCTGAAACACGCGACCGGTGTAAGCCCTTTATTGGAGTCGCTTTTACGATGACCGCGGTCGTGGGCGAGTAGAAAGGCTCCAGACTCTGCTCTAACCCCAGCGAGCGAGCCCAGAGCGCAGGGAGCTCAATGCCGCTGGCCCGCTTCATCGAGCGAGTTCGGCGAGAAGCCATGCCCGGGCCATCTTCCAGTCGCGCATCACGCTTTGGGGCGAGATCTTCAGCACCTCCGCCGTTTCTTCGACGCTCAATCCACCGAAGAACCTTAACTCGATGACTTTCGCTTTGCGCGGGTCAATATCTGCGAGCTCATTCAGCGCGTCGTCGATGGCAACCATCTCCCGGCTCT
>Ga0335073_10008264_pt1 | contig 14599 bp, 20 predicted proteins | sample Lox_Sample_22_FD_207093 | JGI IMG/M metagenome (GOLD analysis project Ga0335073, IMG submission 207093) | Soil microbial communities from Loxahatchee National Wildlife Refuge, Florida, United States - Lox_Sample_2.2 | ecosystem: Environmental > Terrestrial > Soil > Wetlands | place: USA... | reverse complement strand
TCCGGCGGCACCTGGATCGCGCCCGGCAGCGTCGGCTCGGTGGACAGCTCGCCGGCCCGGCTGCGCTCCAGCGGCCGCCCGGCCAGCCGGATGCCGATCCGGTTGCTGGCCGGCTGCACGATCCACGGCCGGTCGTAGAGCGTGGCGGGGGAGCGGAACCAGTCCGCGCGCGGCCCTGGCACCACCCGCACCGGCCGGCCGGCCGGGCCTACGTCGGGTGCCGGCTCACCGGCCGGGTCGCCGGCCACCACGGTGCCCACCGGCAGCCGGTCGCCGGCGCCGAGCACGGCCGGCCCGAGCCCGGAGAGCACGTCGGTGGCGCGCGAGCCGAGCACCGGGGCCACGGCCACCCCGCCGCGCACCGCCAGGTAGCTGCGCAGCCGGTCGGCCGGGGCGGCCAGCGCGAGGCGGCTGCCGGCCGGCAGGCTGAGCGCCATGCCCCAGCCCGGCACCCCGGCACAGCGCGCGCCGGTGAAGGCCACCGTGGCCGGGGCCAGCAGCCGGACCGCCAGCCCGCCGTAGGTGATCTCCACCGTGGCGGCCGACTCCGGATTGCCGACCAGCCGGTTCGCCAGCCGGTGCGCGGCCTGGTCCGCCGCGCCGGACCGCCCGACGCCCAGGTGCTGGTGGCCGGGACGCCCCAGGTCCTGCACGGTCGCCAGCGGCCCGGTCGCGATCACCTCGATCATCGCGGCACGAACCGCACCCGGGTGCCCGGCGCGAGCCTGGCCGGCGGGTCGGCGTCCAGGGTGAACAGCGGCGCGTCGGTGGTGCCGAGCAGCCGCCAGCCGCCGGGGGACGGCCGCGGGTAGACACCGGTGAACTCGCCCGCGATGGCCACCGAGCCGGCCGGCACCGACGCCCGGGGGCTGGCCAGCCGCGGCAGCCGGAGCCGCTCCGGCAACCCGGTCAGGTACCCGAAGCCCGGCGAGAATCCGCAGAACTGCACGGTGTAGTCGGCACCGCTGTGCAGCGCCACGACCGCGTCCCGGGACAGGCCGGCGGCTTCGGCGACGGCGTCCAGGTCGGCGCCGTCGTAGCGCACCGGCAGCCGGACGGGCTCGCCGGCCGTCGCGCCTGTGGCCGGCGCGTCGGCGGCCGCGTCGAGCAGCTCGCGCAGGCCAGCCTCGGACAGCAGCGCCGGGTCGAACTCCACCAGCAGCGTCCGGGCCGCCGGCGTCACCGTGAGCACGGCCGGATTGCCTTGCCGGACCAGCCAATCCCGGATCGGCAGCACCTCGGCCGGCGCGCCGAGTTCGACCAGCACCGCGCGGTCGCCGTAGCGCAGGACGGTGCGGCTCACGCGAACCGGGCCACCTCGACGCCGGCCCGCTCCAGCGCCGCCCGGACCGCCCGGGCGATCCGCACCGCCCCCGGCGTGTCGCCGTGCACGCACAGCGAGTCCGGCGCGACCGGCAGCTCGCTGCCGTCCACCGCGACCAGGGCGCCGTCGCGGGCCAGCCGCACCGTCCGCTTGACGATCACCTCGACGTCCTCGAGCACCGCGCCGGGTTCGCGGCGGGACTGCAGGCTGCCGTCGGCCAGGTAGGCCCGGTCGGCGAACGTCTCGACGTGGCAGGCCAGCCCGGCCGCGGTGGCCTGCCGGTGCAGCTCCGAGCCGGGCAGCGTGAGCACCGGCAGCGGGGTGTGCCAGGCCAGCAGCGCGGCCACGATCGCACCGGCCTGCACCGGATCGGTGACGGTGGTGTTGTAGAGCGCGCCGTGCGGCTTGAGGTAGCGCACCCGGTCACCGGCCGCGCGGGCGAAGCCCTCCAGCGCGCCGAGCTGGTAGAGCACCTCGGCGGCCAGCTCGTCCGGCTCGACCTCGATCCGCCGCCGGCCGAAGCCGGCCAGGTCCCGATAGCCCACCTGGGCCCCGATCGCCACGCCGTGCCCGACCGCCAGCTCGCACACCCGGCGCATGATCACCGGGTCGCCGGCGTGGAACCCACAGGCCACGTTGGCGCTGGTGACGACGGCGAGCAGCTCCTCGTCCTCGCCGGCGCGCCAGCGCCCGAACCCCTCGCCGAGGTCGGCGTTCAGATCCATCCGGGCGGCCACGCCCTCACGGTAGCGCCGCCGGCTCAGATGCCGATCAGCTGCACCGTCGACGGGGTCGGCTGGGCCGAGCCGCCGGCCGGTTCCACCGAGATGCCCATCCGGCTGACACCGGTCAGGTCGCCGTGCACCTGGTAGTCGACGTTGCCCGCACCGTCGGTGCGGAACGTCCCGCCGGAGATCGCCGGGCCGGTGTCGGGCAGCATCCACAGCTGGTAGGTCTTGTCCGCCGGCAGCGCCGGCAGGTCCCGGCCGAGCAGCACGATGCGGTGCTCGCCCGGTGAGTAGACGACGGTGCCCGAGCCCTGGCTGAGCGAGGTGGTCACCGCCCGCACTCCCGGCTGGGCCAGCAGCGAGGCCACCACCGACTGCTGGGCGGAGCGGGCCCGCGCGGCGTCCCGGTGCTGGCTGTAGCCCCAGCCGGCGACCACGATCGCAACCAGCGCGCAGGCCGCGGCGACCAGCTGCCAGGTGGAGCGGGCCACCCGAGCCCGCCGCAGCGCCACCACGTTGTCCGCCAGGGCGGAGTCCACCACCGGCGGCAGCGGGCGCACCTGCGCGATGCCGGCCAGCACCCCGGCGCGCAGCTGGGCCGGCGGCTCGGCCTCGCTCACCCGGCTCAGCTCGGCGGTGGCCTGGCGCAGGCCGCGCACCTCCTCCGCACACCGCTCGCAGCCGGCCAGATGCTCCTCGAACCGGGCCCGTTCGGCGTCGTCGAGGGCGTCGAGCGCGTACGCGCCGGCCAGGACGTTCAGCTCGTCGGTCACGACGCCACCCCCAGCGCGTCCCGCATCCGGATCAGGCCGTCCCGGATCCTGGTCTTGACCGTTCCCAGCGGGATCCTGAGCAGCTCGGCTACCTCGCGGTGGGTGTAGCCACCGAAGTAGGCGAGGCTGATCGCCTCGCGCTGCGGCTCGGTCAGCCCGTCGAGCACCCGGCGCACCCGCTGCGCCTCCAGGCTGGCCTGGGCCTGCTCGGCGACCGAGTCGTACGGGCGGTCCTCGGTGAGCGTGGCGTACTTGTCGTCGCGGACCGCGGAGGCCTGCGCCGACCGCACCCGGTCGACCGCACGCCGGTGCGCGATCATCAGCAGCCAGGGCAGCACCCCGCCCCGGGCCGGGTCGAAGCGGGCGGCCTGCCGCCACGCCTCGAGGTAGATGTCCTGGGTGACCTCGGCGGACTGGGCCGGGTCGCGGACCACCCGCAGCACCATGCCGTAGATCCGGGACGCGGTCAGGTCGTAGAGCTGGGCGAACGCCCCCTCGTCGCCGCGGGCCGAGCGGGCGAGCAGGTCCTCCGGGCTCGGTTCCGGCGCCTGGCTCGGCACGGCGTGCGAGCGCTCGAATCTCATGCCGGTCATCGTAGGCACCCGGGGCCGCACGCTGGCTTCATGTCAGGACTTCGGTGCGCACCCCCGCACCGGATTGCCGCACGTCACCGCGGCCGAACTGGCCGGGGCTCACCCGTCGGCATGGTCGGAGTGCGGGGCGTGGCCGAGGCAGAAGTCGCCGCCGCAGCCATGGCAGGTGGTGCGGGCCTTCGCGGAACACTCCTCTGCCTCGCACAGCCCGTACACCGGTGTCGGCCCGTACTTCTGCTCAAGGTTGGCTTGGGTGTAGGGCATTGCTCCGCTCTTCTCCGCCGGGTGCCCGCCGGGATCATGCCTGGCGCGCGTCGGCGCCGCAGCCGGCACGTGCTGCGCCCGGGCAGTCCAGCTCTCACGACCAGGACTGAGCCCGACGTCGAGTGGCCGGCCTGCGAAGCGAACCTGGTAGGGCCACCACCCTACGCCGGGACGGGAGGCGGTCTCCGGCGCCGATCAGCGGAAATCGAGCCGCTTGACGGCGCTGAACGGAATGACCGTGAGCCGCTCGTCAGCCCACCGGTAACCCACGTAACCGTCGGTACGGAGCCGTCTCAACACTTCCTCCGCAAAGGACTCCAGGTCGACGCCGAAGCGGCCGTACTCGCCATGTAACGGCCAGAGCTGATCGGCGGTCACCTCGACGGTGGCCTGCCCGGTCAGGTGGAAGACAACCTGCCGCCGATCGCCCGGCACCCGGCTGCCGTGCTCGGCGGCGCCGTCGGGTCGTGGGACGGTCATCTGGCACGCTCCTCCAACCCCGGGCGGACCGGATGCGTCGCGGCTGGCGGTGTCAGCGAGCGAGGGAGCCACGGTGGAACCCGACTGTACGCCCGCCAGCCCGGGCGGGGGACGGGTGGCGGGGCCGCGGGTGGGTAACCCGGGCCGGCTGGTAGGGCCGGGGGGACTCGAACCCCCACTGGCACGGACCTAAACCGTGTGCCTCTGCCAATTGGGCTACGGCCCCGTATGCCCGAAGATCGTGGTGCCCGTCGAGCCTACCCAGCGACCGGTCAGGCTGCGTCCAGGCCCAGGTCGCGGCGCAGCTTGGCGACGTGCCCGGTCGCCTTGACCCCGTACTGGGCGAGCTCGACCTTGCCGTCCGGGCCGATCACGAAGGTCGAGCGGATCACGCCGGTCACGGTCTTGCCGTACAGCTTCTTCTCGCCGTACGCGCCGTAGGCCTCCAGCACGGTCCGGTCCGGGTCGGACAGCAGCGGGAAGGTCAGCCCCTGCTTCTCCCGGAACGCGGCCAGCTTGGCGGGCTTGTCCGGCGAGATGCCGAGCACCGCGTAGCCCTCGGCGGCGAAGCCGGCCAGGTTGTCGCGGAAGTCGCAGGCCTGCTTGGTGCAGCCGGGAGTGGACGCCGCCGGGTAGAAGTAGACGATCACCCGCCGGCCGCGCAGGTCGGTCAGCCGGACCTCGTTGCCGTCGGCATCGGGAAGGCTGAACTCGGGTGCGGTGTCGCCGACCGCCAACCTCTGCGTCATGCGGACACGATAGCGGCCCCGGCTATCGCCAGGCTGGTGCCCGGCAATCGCTAGGCTGGCGGCTGAGACGAAGATCGGCTCAGGCAGCCGGAGCAGAGGAGTGCGGCGTGGCAGATCGCAATGCGGCCGAGATTCGGGCCGAACTCGACCAGGCCCGGGATCGACTGGCCGCGTCCGTCGACGAGTTGACCGACCGGCTGGCACCGCAGCGGCTGGTCGACCAGGCCAAGAGCACGCTCCGGGAGAAGGCGTCGTCGCCGGCCGGCAAGGCGGTGATCGGCGGGGCCGGCGTGCTGCTGACCCTGCTGGTGATCCGCAACCTGCGGCGCAGCCGCCGCTGACCCGCCCGATCCGTCAGGTCAGCCGGGGGCGGCCGGGGCGAGGTGTGCGCGCAGCTCGTCGACCCGCACGACCGGCCGGTCGAAGAGGATCACCACCTCGAGCCCGAGGTCGAGCCGGGCCACCGGCTTGGACAGCAGCACCGTGGCCGGGATGTCGAAGTGGTCGCCGGCCAGTGCCAGCCGGACCGTGACCGGGATGTGCGGCTGGAACCAGTCGCGGTAGTCCTGCGGCACCAGCCCGCGCAACGCCACCTCGGAGAGGTCGATCAGCTCGGCCGCGATCCCGGCCGGTCCCGGATTGCCGTCCTCGTCGGTGACCTCGAAGTCCACCGTCACCGCGGCGTCCAGCGCCAGCCGGGCGTACTGCCGGCGCTCTTCCCGCCAGGCGTCGTCGTCGACCTCGGCCACCAGCAGCTGGCGTCCCTCAGCCGGGCGCAGCTCGACCAGCAGCACCGGCAGCACCCAGTAGGCCCCGTCCTCCGGCCAGCTCACCAGCAACCGGGTGCCGGGAGCGTACGGGCGCTCGGCGGGCAGGTCGGCCGGCGGCGCGAGCAGCAGCGTGCCGGGTTGCTCGCGGTAACAGGCGATGACCGCACTCAGGTGCGCGCTGCCCTGCTGGTCCCGGAGCTGGACGTCGGCGCCCTGATCGGGCATGCGGGTCATGGCTCACCGTAGGACTGCCGGCGGCGAAAAGCCATCGCGGATCGCCGTCCGGACACGTCCGACACCTCAGCGCTCGTCCGGCTCGGGATCGATCGCGCTGCGCAGCGCGTCCAGCGCGTCGTCGCTGGTCGAGACCGCCTGCTCATTGGTTCGCTGGATCTCCTCGTACACTTCCTTGCGGTTCACCCGCACCGAGCGGGGAGCGTCGATGCCGATCCGGACGGCGTCGCCCCGGACTTCGAACACGGTGAGCACGATGTCGTCGCCGACGACGATGCTCTCGCCCACCCGACGGGTCAAGATCAGCACAGACACGCTCCCGCAAGCACAGCGCACATTCGGACAGGACGTACGTCCCGCCCCAACGCTAGCTTGCCCGCGGCAGCAGCGGTGCGCGCAGGGGCAGATCCGGGTCCGGCAGCACCAGCTGGACCGCGGTGCCGTGCTCGGCCGCGATGACGATCGGGGCGAGCAGGTTGGCCGTCGCGTCGGCGATGCCGTCGCCCACCGTGACCACCACCAGCAGCAGCACCTCGTCGCCGTCGGAGACGCCCAGCGCCGCCACGTCGGAGGGCATCAGCGACGGCTTGTAGTCCGGGAAGAACCGGCCCGGCGAGGCCACCACGAAGCGCAGCCCGGGGGTGCGGCGGGACCGCAGCGCGTAGAGCACACCGTGCGTGTCCAGGGCCGCGATGTCGAACTCGCGCTCGCTCTCGAAGCCGGGGATCGGCGCGGTGAAGGTGATCTGCGCCGGCAGCGTGGCCGGGCGCTCGTGCAGGGTGCTGGTCATGGGGCTACCTCAAGAAATCCAGGAGAGAGGTCTGACTGATCTTGGCGGTGGTCGCCAGCGCCGCCTGGTAGGCGGCGTTGGCCGAGCTGACCTGGACGGCCATGTCGGCCAGGTCGATGTCCTGCAGGTCCGACAGCTGGGACTTCAGCTGGATCGTGTTAGTGCTGCTGACGGTCTGCACGCTCTGGATCCTCTGGTATTTGGCGCCGGCCAGGGACTGGTCGCCGGTGATCGCCAGCTGCCGGGCGTCGAGTGCGGACAGGTCCGCGCCGAGCGCGCTCGGGTTGGTCTTGAGGTCGTTGGAGATCGTCGAGAGCAGGTCGAAGACGTTGCCGCCGTTCGGGCCGAAGGCGGTGGTGCCCGGCGTGTTCAGGTCGACGGTGGTGTTCGGCCCGACCGTCCGGCTCACCGTGCCGCTGTCGCCGACGTAGGCGCCGGTGCTGTCGAAGGCGACGCTGCCGGCGGTGGTGCCGCCGAAGACCGGCCGGCCCAGGTAGCTGGAGTTGGCCAGCGACAGCAGCGCCGAGCGGGCCTGGTCCACCTGCTGGGCCAGCGCGTCGTTGGACGAGGTATTGCCGGTGCCGGTGTTCATGCCCTGCAGCACCAGGGTGCGCACCTGCTGCAGCTGGCTGGAGATGCTGGAGTAGGCGCTGTCGACGGTGGTCAGCCAGCCCAGCGCGTCGGTGGCGCTGGTCTGGTACTGGGCCAGCTGCTTGACCTGCGAGCGCAGCTGCAGCGCGCTGACGGTGCCGGTCGGCGAGTCGGACGGCTTGGTGATCTGGCGGCCGGAGGAGAGCTGCTGCTGCAGCTGCGACAGCCGCGACGCGCTCGCCTGCAGGCCGAGCAGGGCGCCTCGGCTGGTGGAACCCTCGGTCACCCGCAACATGGTCACAGGCCGGCCCTCCCGGTGTGGTTGATCAGCGTGTCCAGGGTGTCGTCGACCGTGGTCAGCACCCGGGAGCTGGCCTGGTAGGCGCGCTGGTAGGTGAGCAGGTTGGTGGTCTCCTCGTCGATGCTGACGCCGGAGGAGGAGTCGACGAGCTGGTCGACGCTGTCGGTCACCGACTGCTGCACGGTCGCCTGCTGGCTGGCCCGCTGGGAGTTGGTGGCCAGGGTGCCGATCAGCAGCCGGTAGCTGGCGTCGGCGCCGGTGGTGGAGTTGCCCAGGTGCGAGTTCGCCAGCGCGACCGAGCCGTCGAGGTTGCCACCCGGCGTGCCGGAGGCGGCCAGCAGCGAGGGGTTGGTGATCGCCACCGCGATGGTGCCGGCCGTGCTGCCGGAGAACAGCGGCGTGCCGGGGTTGCCGGCCAGGTCGTAGCCACCGGCCTGCGCGGAGTTGGTCGTCGAGGCGAGCGCCGAGGCGACCGCGTCCAGCTGCGCCTGATAGCCGGGGATCGTGGTGGACAGGCCGTCCACCAGGCCCTGCAGGGTGCCGCTGGCCGGGCCGGCCACCGTCCCGCCGACCACGATCTGGTTGCTGGCGTTGACGCTCACCGCGGTCGAGGTGACCGAGCTGACCACCGTCTGGCCGCCGATGGTCACCGTGGCGGTGCCGTCGCCGTTGATGGTCGACTGCGCGCCGGCCAGGTCGGACAGGCTCTTCAGCAGGCTGTCCCGCTGGTCGAGCAGGTTGTTGTTGACCGAGCCGGTGGCGGTGCCGACCGCGATCGAGCTGTTCAGCGTGGCAAGCTCGCTGGTCGCGGTGTTGATCTGGGTGACCGTCGAGTTCGCCTGGTCGGTCAGCGACTGGGACAGCCGGTTCAGCGCGGCGCCGGTCTCGTTCAGGGTGCCGGCCACCCCGGCGGCCTTCTGCAGCACGACGTTGCGGGCGGCGCTGTCGCCGGGGTTGTTGGCGACCGAGGCCCAGGAGTTCCAGAAGTCGTTGAGCTGCTCGGCCAGGCCGTTGTCGCTCGGCTCGTTGAACAGGCTCTCCACGCTGGACTGGGTGCTCGCCGAGGCCTGCAGGTAGCCGTTGCGGCTGTGCTCGCTGCGCGCGCGCATATCGATCACCGGATCGTTGAGGCGGGACGTGCCGGACACGGTGGCGGTGCTGTCGGAGTGCTGGGTGGCGTAGAGGCTGGGCACCCCGGCCACCGGGCCCGCCTCGGCCAGCTCGGCGCGCTGCCGGACGTAGCCCGGGGTGTTGGCGTTGGAGATGTTCTGGCCGGTCACGTCCAGGCCGTAGCGCGCGGCGTTCATCGCGGTCAGCGCGTCGGTCAGGCCGGAGAAGGAACTCATGCTGGTCAGTCCTCGTTCGGCGTCGTCGGGCGGGTCACGCCTGCTCGTCCATCAGCAGCGGGCCGGAGTCGGAGGCGGCGGCAGTGCCCCGCGAGTCATAGGTCTGCACCGTCTGGGAGACCGACAGCAGCGTCTCGCGCACCGCCCGGGCGCCGGCCGCGAGCAGCGTGCGGTTCTCGCCGGTGACCTGCTCGACCTCGGCGATCAGGTCTAGCAGCGCGCGCCGGTGCTCGCCGTACAGGGTGGCCCACGGCTCGTCTGCGGCGGCCTCGAGCTGGGCCAGGGTGACCGGCACGGCCAGCCCGAGCTCCTCGGCGAGGGCGTCGGTCTCGGCGGAGCGGAGCACCTCGGTGCCGCGCAGCTGCTGCAGCGCGAACTCGATCTCCTCGTTGGCCTGGGAGAGCCAGCGGGTGCGCCCGGAGCTGACGATCAGCTGCTCCTCGACGAGCTTGAAGAGCAGCAGCTGCAGCGCATCCCGCTCGCGCCACAGCATCGTCGAAACCTCGGCGAATCCCATGGATGTGCTTCCCGTAGTCGTCTTCATCTTGACTACCTCACGACTCCCTTCAGGTACAAGGAGTTCATCGGCAAACCGGGCCGGTACTTGAACCGGCCCACCGGCGGCGAGCCGGGCGAGAACGCGCCTGCGAGTAGCGCCGGGCCGGGCCGGGCGTGGGGCAGGGACACGCCGCACTGAAGTCGTTGTGATGCAAGTCACATCACTCTGGGTATGCATTCCTTAACGCAGCCAATACATTAAGCCCGTGTTAGGGCACGACCTAGCAGAAACCTAACGCGAGCAAGGCCCTCGACCAGCCAGTGCGTCTGCCAGAGATGAGTACCCGATGACGAAGACCTCGAACACCAAGGCCACTTCCGGAACCGCCGCTGCGCGGGTGCCGGCCGGCCCGGCCGATGCCACGGTCGAAGCCCTGGTGCGGGACAACCTCGCCCTGGTGGGCCACATCGTCCGCGAGACGATGACCCGGCTGCCGGCGCACATCGGGCGCGACGATCTCACCTCGGCCGGCATGGCCGCGCTGGTGCTGAGCGCGCAGAGTTACGACGAGGCGCGGGGCGTGCCGTTCGCCCGCTTCGCCGCGATCCGGATCCGGGGCGCCCTGGTCGACGAGCTCCGCTCGATGGACTGGGCCAGCCGGTCGGTCCGCGGCCGGGCCCGCGAGGTCGAGGCCGCCCGCAACCAGCTGTCGGTCAGCCTGGGCCGCTCGCCCCGGCCGCAGGAGGTTGCCGAGCTGCTCGGGGTCAGCGTCTCGGAGCTGGGCAGCATCGACGCCGACGTGCACCGGGCCAGCGTGCTGAGCCTGCAGGGCTTCGCGCCGGAGACCGGTGCCGCGATGGTGCCCGACGCCCAGCGCGGGCCGGAGCAGCTGGTGCTGGACCGCGAACGGCTGGGCTACCTGCACGACGCCATCGCCGAGCTGCCGGACCGGCTGCGGCACGTGGTGCAGGCCTACTTCTTCGACCAGCGGCAGATGGCCGACATCGCCGCCGAGCTCGGCGTCACCGAGTCCCGGATCTCGCAGCTGCGGGCCGAGGCGCTCAAGCTGCTGCGGCACGGCATGGCCGTGGCCGAGCCGGACGCGGTGGCCGCGCCCGAGCCGACCGGCCGGGCCGGCGCCAAGATCGCCAGCTACGCCGCCGCGGTCGCGGCCCGGGGCAACCTGGCCAGCCGGCTGCAGATGTCCAACGTCTTCGCCGAGGTCACCCCGGCCGCCGGCCGCGCCAGCCACACCTCGATCGCCTGACGCACCCGAGCGGGGTGCGGCAGCTCGCACGATTTGTCCCCCGACCGCTCAAGTCCCATCCGCACCTGCCGAAACTACATATGACCCGATCCACGGATGGAACGGATTCGATCTGCACCCCCGCAGGTCGAGAGAACGTGACTCGCTCGTTTCAGGAGGAAACCCAATGAGTCTCCGCATCAACACCAACGTCGGCGCCCTCAACGCCTACGGCAACCTGTCCACCAACCAGGCCAACCTGCAGGACGCGTTCGAGAAGCTGTCGTCCGGCCTGCGGATCAACAAGGCGGCCGACGACGCGGCCGGCCTGTCGATCAGCCAGGGCCTGACCTCGCAGATCAACGGCCTCACCCAGGCCGTGCGCAACGCCCAGGACGGCACCAACGTCGCCCAGATCGCCGACGGTGCGCTGAACACGGTGCAGCAGATCCTGCAGCGCCAGCGTGACCTCGCCGTCCAGGCCGCCAACGGTGGTTCGCAGGACGCGGCCGCCCAGTCCGCGGCCCAGTCCGAGATCACCAACCTGAACACCCAGCTGGACAACATCTCCAAGACCACCGCCTTCGGTGGCACCAAGCTGCTGGACGGCACCTACGCGGGCGTCTTCCAGGTCGGCGCGAACAACAGCGCCAACGAGCAGCTGACCCTGTCGCTGACCTCGTCCGACTCCACCACCCTGGGTGTCAACGGCGTCGACGTCTCCACCACCGCCGGTGCCCAGAGCGCGATCACCACGATCGACGCCGCGATCGCCACGGTGTCGGCCTCCCGGTCCCAGATCGGCGCCACCCAGAACCAGCTCGGCTACACCATCAACAACCTGCAGACCACGATCCAGAACGTGACCGCCTCGCGTTCGAACATCACCGACGCCGACCTGGCGACGGAGGTCACGGCGATGAGCCAGTCGCAGATCCTCACCCAGGCCGCCACCTCGGTGCTGGCCCAGGCGAACTCGGCCCCGCAGGCCATCCTCAAGCTGCTCCAGTAGTAGCCGCTCGGCCCGCCGCCGGCTCCGGCCGGCGGCGGGGCACCACCGGCAGGCACCGCCCGCCGCACGGACTGCTCGGTCGTGGTCGGGATTGCAGACGTCCCGATCACGACCGAGCTTGTTTAGGCCCCACTGGAGGTAACGCAGGTGAGCAGCTTCTCGGTCGGCGGACTCGCGTCCGGCATCGACACCACCTCGCTCATCTCGCAGCTGATGACCGTCGCGGCCCAACCGCAGACCGCGCTGAAGAATCAGCTGGCGACCGAGCAGAGCGTGGTCAGCGAGTACCAGGCGATCAACGCCAAGCTGACCGCCTTCCAGACCGCGGCCAACGCCCTCAGCCAGTCCAGCGCCTGGGCCGCCGCCAAGGCCACCGCCTCGACCTCGTCGGTCATCGCGACCACCACCGCCGGGGCGACCATCGGCAGCTCGGCGACCTTCGACGTCGTGCAGCTGGCCACCGCCCAGGTCAGCACGGTCGCGGTGCCCAGCGGCGGCACCGTCGTCTCCACACCGGCCAACGGCATCGACATCACCGATTCCACCGGCACCGTGCACCACCTGAGCCTCGCCGACGGCAGCGCCAGCACGGTGGCCGCCGCGGTGAACACCGCCGGCATCGGTGTGCGGGCCTCGCTGGTCAACACCGACAGCGGCCAGGTGCTGCAGTTCACCGCGAGCTCGACCGGGCAGGGTGGTTCGTTCAGCGTGGCCGGACTCGACACCGCGCCGCAGACCCTGGTCGCGGCGCAGGATGCCAAGGTCGCCGTCGGCAACCAGGCCGCGGGTGGCTACACGGTGTCGTCCAGCACGAACACCTTCACCAACGTGGTGCCCGGCGTGACGTTCACCGTCGGCGCCGTCGCCAGCAACGTCACCATCACGGTGGGCAGCGACGCCTCGGCGATCAGCGACAAGGTCAAGGCGATGGTCGATGCGGCGAACTCGCTGCTCGGCGAGCTGCAGGCCGACACCGGCAAGGGTGCACTGCTGGAGGGCAACTACCAGATCAACGCGATCAGCCAGAGCGTGCTGTCGCTCGTCAGCCATGGTGATACGACCGGGGCGAGCTTCGCCAGCAGTGGCGTCCAGCTCACCTCCGTCGGCTCGCTGGCCTTCGACGCGACCGCCTTCGCCGCGGCGTACAACGCCGACCCGGCCGGCACCCAGACCAAGCTGTCCGGGCTGGCCAGCTCGGTGTCGTCGCTGGCGCTGAACACCTCGACCCAGACGGTCAGCCCGCTGATCAGCTCCGGCAACAGCCAGGTGGCCAACCTGACCAAGGAGATCTCGGACTGGGACACCCGGCTGGCCACCGAGCAGACGACATTGCAGGCCAAGTACACCGCGATGGAAGTTGCCTTGCAGAAGCTGAACTCCACGTCGAGCTGGCTGACCCAGGCGCTGAACTCGACCACCAACAGCTCCAGCTCCAGTTCCAGCTCCAAGTGAGCTAGGGCTTGACCCTGCTGAGTTCCCGCCGAACGTAGGGACGAACCGAGGGAGCTAGGGCTTGACCCTGCTGAGTTCCCGCCGAACGTAGGGACGAACCGAGGGAGCTAGGGCTTGACCCTGCTGAGTTCCCGCCGAACGTAGGGACGAACCGAGGGAGATGATCGACGTGCCGGTCGATGCCGCGCGTGCGCGCTACCTGGCCGACGCGGTGACCACCGCGACGCCGGCCCGCCGGATCGTGCTGCTCTACGACCGGCTGTGGCTGGACATCCAGCGCGCGCAGGCCGCCCAGGAAGCCCCTGACCCCGCCGGCCGGGCACTCTGGGACGGCGCCGAGGCGGCCGTCCGGGACCATCTGCAGCACGCCCAGCAGATCGTGGCCGAGCTGCTCGGCAGCCTGGACCAGGGTGCCTGGGCCGGCGCCGCCGACCTGGCCGCGCTCTACGGCTACCTGCTGCGCGAGCTGATCGCCGAGGCCGGTGCGCCGCGACCGGGCCGGCTGGTCCTGATCGGCACCATCGTCTCGGACCTGCGGGCCACCTGGCAGCAGGCCGCCGAGCAGCTGGCGGCGCCGTCCGAGCCGGCTCCCGACGTGGTGCGCGTTGGCTAGCGAGCCGCCGGCCACCTGGCTGGACGTGCTCGCCGAGCTGGAGACCGAGACCGCGCTGCTGGCCGAGGGCCTGCGCCGGGGCGAGCTGCTCTCGCCGATCCGGCCCTGGCACCCGCCGGCGCTGCCACCGATCCCGCCCGAGCTGGTGCTGCGCGCCCAGCAGCTGCTCGCCGAGCAGCACCGGCTGCGCCAGCAGCTGGCGGCCGAGCTGCGCAACGCACCGCCCCGCTGCCGGCCGCGCACCCCGGTGCCGTCCACCCCGGTGCCGCTGCTGCTCGACCGGCGCGCCTGAGCCGCGGTCCCGCTGTCCGAATCGCTGGGTAATTAAGTGATTTCTCTGAGTGACTTAACTCAGAACAGACACGGCCGATGGGATCACTGAGCACGGATAGCTCGCCCTCTCCGCCACGGATCGGCGAAGACCCTCTTGCGGGAAGGTTTTTGCGACCGTGCTCGACGACATCGCGTCCGTCACGCTCACCACGGCCCTGTCCGGGCTGTCCCAGCGCGAGCGGGTGAGCGCCAACAACATCGCCAACATCGAGACGCCGAACTTCTCGGCCAGCACGGTGTCCTTCGAGGACAGCCTGCGCGCGGCGGTGGCGGCCGGCGACCCGGCCGCGGCCCAGGTCGACGTCAGCCCGACCGGCGAGACACCCGGCATCAACGGCAACAACGTCAATCTCGACACCGAGACCATGACGGACGAGAAGACCCAGCTGCAGTACTCGCTGCTCTCCGGCGCCATGTCGGCGAAGTTCAGCCTCCTCGACACCGTGATCAAGGGCTGAGCGCGATGTCCCTCTTCTCGGCGATCAACACCTCCGGCACCGG
>Ga0335073_10008263_pt1 | contig 14599 bp, 7 predicted proteins | sample Lox_Sample_22_FD_207093 | JGI IMG/M metagenome (GOLD analysis project Ga0335073, IMG submission 207093) | Soil microbial communities from Loxahatchee National Wildlife Refuge, Florida, United States - Lox_Sample_2.2 | ecosystem: Environmental > Terrestrial > Soil > Wetlands | place: USA: Florida... | reverse complement strand
ATCTTGCCGCCGCCGGCGCCGCGCCGGTCGGGGTCTGGACCCAGGTGGGCATAACGACTGATGGTTCGCGCGGGATTATGTATATCAATGGAGCACCTGTGGTGACGAATAGTTCCATGGCCCTCACCGCACCGGACATAGCACCCACCAATGTCTGGTTTGGCCGGAGCCAGTTCCCGGCCGATCCCTATTTCAACGGCCAAATCAGCTCCATCCGTCTTTATGGCCGGGCGTTGGCACCGGCGGAAATTGTCGCGCCGCAGCCGCGCATTACCACGCCAACGGTGTTGACTTATTTCCAGCCCGGCAGCGTGATTCCCTTTGCCGGAACCGCAACCGATTTTGCTGATAATCCGCTGTCCGCAACCCATCTGGCCTGGACCGTCCAATTTTGCGGAACGAATACGACCAATATCGTACTGGGACCGCTGACCGGCGTGGCAGGCGGCAGCTTTGCGGTGCCGTCGGACCCAGGCAGCACCAATGGTTTCTATCAGGTTCAGTTGGTGGCTATGGATGGGGCAGGGAACACCTCAACCTGTTTTGTAAACCTATTGCCCGGGCCGACGAACAATGTGTGGACAGCGAGCTATCCCTTTGACAATGGTGCCGCAGACGCCAACAGCAATTTTAATGGCACGCTGGTGAGCGGCGCATCCACGCTTTCCGATCCCATACGGGGCTCGGTGCTGAATTTAAGCGGGGCGAGTCAGTATGTCAGCCTGCCTTCCGGCATCGGTGCCATGCGGACGTTTTCCGCCTGGGTTAAATGGAATGGTGGCAATGCCTGGCAGCGCATTTTCGATTTCGGCGCCGGAACCGGCAGTTACGCGATGTTGACGGCCGCCGCCAATACCGGCGCGTTGCAATTCCAGATCACGCCTGACAACGGAAACGCGATCTGGTTTCTGGACGCGCCTGCTCCGTTGCCGGTTGGTGTCTGGACACACGTGGCGGTGACGCTAAACGGCAGCGAGGCGGTCATGTATGTCAACGGACAGGCGGTCGCGGTGAACGCCAGCACTTATGTGCTCCCGTCCGATGTCGAGGGTTCGCAGGACTTTTTGGGCCGCAGCCAATTCTCCGCTGACCCGTATTTCAATGGCCAGATGGATTCGGTGATGATTTCATCCCAGACGTTGCCCGTCGAACAGATTACGGTTGCATCGCTGGGATTGGCTGGCGGACCGGCGGGCGTGATGGTCAACTGGCCGGCATTCAACAATGGCCTGGAGCTGTACAGCTCTCCCAGCCCTGGTTCCGGCGCGTTGTGGGTGCCGGTTGCCGGCGTGCCGACGGCCACGAACGGCATCAACTTTTTGTCCCTCACGCCGACGAACAGCTCGACGTTCTTCCGGCTGCAGACCCCGTAGTTTGATGGTTGCCGCCTGTTTCAAATGAAAATAAAAAACCTGTATTATGTGGCATCGGCTTTTCTGGCCGCATTTCTGGTTTATGGCGCGTCCGGCCAGGATTCACACTGGTCGGGTCTTGGTGGGGATGGATTGTGGGGTGACCCGAACAACTGGAATCCCGTCGGCGTGCCCGCCTCCACTGTAGATGCCAACGTCTGGCTCGACTCCGCAAATGGTTGGTCGGTGATGACGATTACCAACGGTGAAATGGAAAGCCCGGGGAGCGGGTCGTCCGACATGATTTACGGCCCGGAGTTTGGAGCCGGGCTCAACATTTACGGGACGCTAAACTGGCGCAATTACCTGGTTCCGGTGCAAAACGATCCAACGCACCCCAGCATTGTCAACTTGTTCAATGGTTCTTCGGTGTCCGGCACTGGTCTGGCGTTGGGTGACACCTGGTGGTACTGGGGCGGACCTTATGCGACGTTGAACCTGTACGGCAATGCGTTTGCGGGCATTAATTACATGTATTGGGGCGGCCACGTAAACCTGTATGGCGGCATCCTGAACATTACCAATGGTCTGACGCTCGACACGATTGACAGTGTATCGGACGCCACAAGATCCATGAATCTGGCCGGCGGCGAACTGATCCTGCCGAACGCCTTTGGCAGCACGATTAACAACTGGATTTCGCGGGGAATCCTTTTGGCCTACGGGAAGGCGCTGGACAACCCGGACATTGTCATCAATACAACCAGTTTGCCGGGGAGGACGATTGTAACCACCGTTCCTCTCGGCGGTTCCCTGCAAGACATACACCTGCAATCGTTGCCCACCAACCTGACCACAGGCATGTCCCAATCCTTAACGGTCCTGGGTGATTACCCAAACGTTCAAAACGCCGTTCTGACGGCTTTGGATCCGGCCACACTGCCGGGAACGATTGCCTACCAATCCAGCAATCCGAATGTGGCCGTGATTGACACCAACGGACTGGTCACCGCTGCCGCCGCCGGAAACTCGACTCTGACGGCTACACTGGGCGCGTTCGCCAGCACCAACTCGATCGCCATTACGGTGGGACCCAACACCAATCTCATGCCCCGTCTGCCTGAGGAACAGCCACTTTGGGGGTATGACTACATGCATGATCCCGGTACCATGATTTATGACGGCGTCCACTACTATGTCTTTGGCGACGGCCAGGGCGTTGGTGTCATCGATTCCACCGATATGCGGAACTGGAATTACGCCAATCCGGTGTTTCCGGGAAATCCCCCGCCTTGGACGACCAATTCTGTGCCGGGGTTCACCGGCTACTTTTGGGCCCCGGACGAGGCCTACTTCAACGGCCGGTATAACATCTACTATGCCTGTTCTATTTGGGGCACGATTAATTCCGCCATTGGACTGGTCACCACCCCCTCGCTCATCGCGCCGACGTGGACTGATCAGGGAAAAGTCATCCAGTCCAACCCGGTGGGACAAACGAACGCCACCACGGATCTGACTGCCTATAATTGCATTGATCCAAGTATCATGGTTGACACCAACGGCACAGTGTGGATGTCGTTCGGCTCCTACTCGGATGGTATTCTCATCATGCAGCTGGATCCCTCCACTGGCAAACGCATCTCTGCCAACTCGCCGATTTACCGCGTTTCCAACAATGGTCCGACATTTTTCAGCAGCACCGAGGAAGGCTCGTATCTTTACCAGCACGGAGGCTATTACTTTTTATTTGTCAACTTTGGCGGGTGTTGTGACGGCATTAACAGCACCTACAACATCCGGGTGGGCCGCAGCACCAGTGTCACGGGACCCTATTATGACCGGGCCGGTGTCAACATGACCAATGGCGGTGGCACGATGTTCTTGGAAAGCTCCGGCCGTTTCATCGGTCCCGGCCATGCCGCCATCCTAAACCTCAATGGCACCAATTGGTTCACTTATCACTATTACGATGGCAACAATGGCGGCACGGCCACTTTGGGAATCGGCGGGCTTAATTGGAGTGGCGATGGCTGGCCCGTTTTCACCAACGACTGGAGCGCGTTTTATCCCTTCAACGCGGATGCCAGTGATGCCGGCGGGCTTTACAATGGCGCATTGGAGAGCGGGGCGGTTATCACCAACGAACCGGGCTTTGGCAGCGTCCTCAGCCTTAACGGCAGTTCCCAATACGCCCTGTTGCCGATCCCGGTCGCCAACGCCAGTACCTTCGCGACCTGGGTCAAATGGAACGGCGGTGCGGCTTGGCAACGGATCTTTGATTTTGGCACCGATACGACCAACTATTTGTTCCTCACGCCGAAGGCAAATTCCGGCGGCATGCGTTTTGCCATTACCACAAACGGTAATGGCGCCGAGCAGCAGATTAACGCCCCGTTCGCGTTGCCCACCAATTCCTGGTGTCACGTTGCCGTCACCCTGGATGGCTCCACTGGATTGCTGTATCTGAACGGAATTCCCGTCGCCACGAATAACAACCTCACAATCCGCCCCTGGCAGACACTGGCCAAGACCAATTACATCGGCCATAGCCAGTTTCCCGCCGATCCATTGTTCGGAGGCGAAATCAGTTCGTTCCGCATCTTTGGCCGGGCCTTGAGTGGCGCGGAAATCAAAGACCTCGCTTACGCCCCACCGGCACTGGCTCATCGTTACAGCTTCACGTCAAACACGTCAAATGTGGTATGGGATTCCATTGGTATGGCGCATGGCATGCTCCAGGGCCACGCCGCCATCACGAACAATGCCCTGCAACTCACTGGAGTTTACGGCGATTATGTGAATCTGCCCGGCGGGTTGGCCTCGGGCGCTTCCACTGCCACGATCGAATTCTGGGCCAACTTTGGGTCCAATGGAAGCGGGGCACAACTCTTTGACTTGGGAGACAGCTCCAATGCGGTGGGTCAAAACTACCTGTCTTTCAGTCCCCATACCGTTTCCAGTACCGCACAATTGGGGCTGGTCACAACGGCCGGCACCTTGAACCTCACCACACCAGGAATCTTTGACAACCAGGCATTACAGGTGGATTGCATCCTGGATCCCCTAAACGGCTACGACGCCATTTATACCAATGGCATTCTTCTTACTGCGGTCACCAACACCACTCCGCCATTGAGCAGTGTCAGCTCGGCGTGGTCATTCATCGGCCGCTCCCTGTTTGGAACCGACGCCTGGCTCGACGCGGCGATTGACGAATTTCGTATTTATGACGGCCGCCTGACGCCGGCACAACTTGCCGCGAATAATCTGGCGGGGCCCAATGCTCTTACACTGCCGATCAACCTGAGTATGTCCGCTGCCGCCTCGAACCTGACGCTGACCTGGCCATCCTACGGCATTGGCTTTAGTGCTCAGACCAGTTCCACTTTGGGCACGAACGCCCTGTGGTCCCCGGTCGGGGGTTCGCCAATACTCAACAGCAATCAATGGTGGCTGACATTGCCGGCAACGAACAACCCAACCTTTATCCGCTTGATCAGATGACATTGAATGAATCGCTGTTTCGTTTATGTTTTATGGAAAAAGCATCCTCGTTTCAGAAGAGCCCGCGGCTTTTCATTCTGGATTGCTCCGGCAGTGACTCGTGACAGAGTTGCGGCTGAAGGGCAGGTAGCCGCAACGCTGACATGAAACTTGTCCGACATTATTCTAAAGGTTTCAAACGGGCCGTCAACGTGCTCGCTTTGATATCCGGGATTTTGTTCCCGGCACAGTCCGGCCGGGCGCAAACTCAGTCCAACACCGTTCCGGAGGCGCTCGCCATGCTGGGCAACCGTGGAGTGCGGGTACACGACCCTTCCGCCATCACCAAAGACAAGGACGAGTACTGGGTGTTTTACACGGGTCGTGGCATTCCCTCTTATCATTCGAAGGATATGGTGAAATGGAAGCACGGACCTTCCGTTTTTACAAATGCGCCCGCGTGGGCGGCCCGGGCAGTGCCGCGAAATCATTGGATCTATTATTGGGCGCCGGATATTATTCATCCGGGCGATCGCTATTTGCTTTACTACGCGGTTTCGTCCTTTGGTCGCAATGACTCAGCCATCGGGCTGGCGACCAATCCAACGCTTGACCCCGCTGATCCCGCATTTAAATGGTCGGATCAGGGACTCGTTGTGCAATCGACCGGCAAGGATGATTTCAACGCGATTGATCCGGCGGCCGTTTTGGATGCCCAAGGCCGCCTCTGGCTTGCCTTCGGCTCGTTTTGGAGTGGCATCAAATTGATCCAACTGGATCCGCAGTCCGGCAAGCGAATCGCCACAAACTCGACGATCTATTCGCTGGCATTCAACGATTCCATCGAAGCGTCATATATTCATCACCATGACGGTTATTATTACCTGTTTGTAAACTGGGGGTTGTGTTGCCGCGGCACGAACAGCACCTACGAAATCCGCGTCGGGCGCAGCCGACAAATTACCGGTCCCTACCTGGATCAGGAGGGGGCGGACTTGATGACTGGCGGCGGCAGCGTTTTTTTAAGTTCCAGCGGATCGTTCATCGGTCCCGGTCAATCGGGGATTTATTCCGAAAACGGCGCCGATTGGTTCAGTTGCCATTTTTATGATGGCGAACGGCACGGACTTTCCCTGCTGGCCATCCTGCCGCTGAGCTGGAATACGAACGGCTGGCCGGAAATCAACTGGAATAAACTGAGAGAACAACGGTAATCACTTCTCTCCCCGATGTTTGCTTCAAGTCGTAGGCAACGTTGCTTCCAAGGTCCACTGACCCCGGATGGGAAGGAAGGGGGAAATTCCAGAAAAGCGGGAGTCAGCGCATTTTGGTGATTCATACACGCAAAGTGGCGTTGAGGCTGCGTCAGGAAATCTGGTAAAGTTGGCTGATTCTAAAGTCGGAAGACCTCAACAACATCAAGCTTATGAAAGAAACGTGCAGAATACACTCTTATTTGGTTACCGCAGGAGCAACCCTGTTCATGATGACGCGCGCGATGGCGGACACCCATTGGACAGGCAATGCAGGCGATAACGACTGGAATAACGCCGGCAACTGGGATAGCGGTGTGCCGGGCGTTAATAACTATAATGTCTTTATAGATCCCCAATCAAACAATTCGTATGCGATAATCGGGGTTGGTGAAACCGCCAATGTAGGCACATGGTCTGGCACATGGGGTGTCGCTCCGGGTGGAAGCAGCCCGATTTATCCGACGCTTTATGGTCCGGAATGGGGACAGACATTAGACATTTATGGTTCACTAAACGTCGGGTGGTACATGGCCCCCGTAGGCAATACCAGCGTAATCAACATGTACGCCGGCGGCTCCTATACTGCTGAAGGAATAGGACTGGGCGACAACTGGTGGTTTAATGGGGGACAGGGTGTAACTTGGAACCAATATGGGGGAACGGTCAACATCGGCTATTTGTTCTGGGGCGGGTATTTGAACCTCTATGGCGGAACGTTTACCATTAACGAGGACCTCGGCGTCAACGATGCGGTTGGGCAAGTCGGCGGTGACTCTGTTAATCTGGTTACCGATGCCAACCGGATGATAGATCTCGCCGGTGGCGAATTGATTATCGCCGGCAATGCCACTTCTCTGATCACAGGTTGGGAGACCAGGAACATTATTGAAGGCAATGGAGTGCTTGGTAATGTTAACATTGATACCACGAGTGATCCAGGCTTTACCGTGATTACGGCGGTTCCGGAACCGGCCGGCATGGCGCTGCTCGGTCTGGGTGGCCTGGCGCTTTTCCTGCGCCGCCGGTGGGTTTCCTGAATGGCTCTTAAGATCTTTTTCGTTCCCGAGAGAGGCAGACTTGGGTCTGCCTCTTTGTTTTGGGCGGAAGGGCATCAACGTGTTTTAGATGGGTGATGCTGAATTCTCTCCCGGTTTGAAATCTGCTTCGCGTTGACGATTCAGCGTGTGTGGTGTTTATTTTGGAGGAAGTGGATGGCCGTTCAATGTAACCCGGATTTTCTGCTCATGCCTGACGAGATCACCAGCGACATTACCCAAATGTTGCAAGCCATGAAAAGCGGCGGCCAAGCGGCGGAGGATTTGCTGCCGCTGGTTTACAGCGAACTGCGCCGTCTGGCCGCGTCGCACATGGCGCAGGCGGCGCCAGGCCAGACGTTGCAGGCCACGGCCCTCGTGCATGAAGCCTGGCTCCGCATGGTGGGGGCCGGCGACCGTACGTGGGAAAATCGCGTCCATTTTTTCAGCGCCGCCGCCAAGGCGATGCGGCACATACTGATCGGCAACGCGCGGCGCAAATCACGGCTCAAGCACGGCGGCGGCCAGTTGCGCGTGGATATTGACGAATTGAACCTGGCGGCCGCGACGCCGGACGACAAAATCCTGCTGATGGATGAGGCGCTGGATCGGCTGGAAACCGGTGACCCGGAAAAGGCGCGGATTGTCATCCTTAAATTTTTCGGCGGCCTGACAAACCAGGAAGTGGCCAAAATTCTGGGAGTCAGCGAACGCACGATCGAGCGGCAATGGGCCTTTGCGAAGGCCTGGTTGTTTGAAAACATCCGCAGCCGGGCTTGAAACCGGATGGATTGGCCGCCGGCAAGGCTTCGCGCGGGTCCGGCGTCCACGGAAATCTCTGGCAGGATGGATTATAATCACAAAGCGCATGACGAAGACCACCGAACAGATGGAAGCCTTGTTTGACGCGGCGCGCCAGCTCGCCAACCCTGCTGCCCGCCGAACGTTTCTCGACGAGGCTTGCGCCAATGATGCAGACCTTCGTGCCCGGGTTGAAGCGTTGCTTTCCGCACAGGCCGACGCAGATAAATTCTTCAGCGAAATCGCCCCTCTCGCCCGGACGCCGTCGGGCGCCGGCCATTCGACCACCGGCACTGGTTCCGTGGGGACCGGAAGCCCGCCGGAAAAGTCCGTGCCGAGTGAAGGTCCGGGCAGCCGCATTGATCGTTACAAGTTGCTGCAAAAAATCGGCGAGGGCGGTTGTGGCGTGGTCTATATGGCCGAGCAGGAAAAACCGGTCCTGCGCCGGGTCGCCTTCAAAATCATCAAGCTTGGCATGGATACCAGGAACGTCATCGCCCGCTTCGAGGCTGAGCGTCAGGCGTTGGCAATGATGGACCACCCGAACATCGCCCGGGTACTGGATGCGGGCGCGACGCAAACGGGCCGGCCATATTTCGTAATGGAACTGGTGCGTGGCGTCAAAATTACAGACTACTGCGATCAAAATCATCTCGACACCGGCCGACGGCTCGATCTGTTCGTCCAGGTTTGTCACGCCATCCAGCACGCGCATCAGAAGGGAATCATTCATCGCGACATCAAGCCGTCAAACGTGCTGGTCACGTTGCACGACGGAGTGCCGGTGCCCAAAGTGATTGATTTCGGCATCGCCAAGGCCATCGAAGGCAAACTGACGGAGCAAACCCTTTTCACCGCCTACGAACAAATCATCGGCACCCCGGCCTACATGAGCCCGGAACAGGCAGAGATGAGCGGGTTGGACATTGACACGCGCACCGACATTTACAGTCTGGGAGTGCTGCTCTACGAGCTGCTTACCGGCCGGACGCCGTTTGATCCCAAAATGCTGCTGCAATCCGGCCTGGATGAAATGCGCCGGACGTTGCGGGAAAAGGAGCCGCAACGGCCGTCCACCATGTTGACCACGTTGCAACGTACGGAATTGACGGCCGCCGCCGTGCAGCGGCATGCCGAACCGCCCAGGTTGATTTCCCTGCTGCGGGGTGATCTGGACTGGATTGTGATGAAGTGTTTGGACAAGGACCGCCGCCGGCGTTACGAAACCGCTAACGGGCTGGCAATGGACGTTCACCGTTACCTCAATAACGAACCCGTGATTGCCCGTCCACCCAGCCGGCTCTACCGTTTTCAGAAACTGGTACGGCGGAACAAAATTCTTTTTGCGTCGGGTGCAGCAGTGGCGGCGGCGTTGCTCATCGGTTTGGGAACCGCGACCCGCCTGTTCTTCATGGAACGGGCGGCCCGCCGGGAAGCGGTCGCCGCTGAACAACAACAATACCTTTTGCGCCAGGAGGCGGAGCGGGCGCGGGCCAACGAGGCGGAATTACGCCGACAAGCTGAAATCCGGGAGAAAATCACGCTCGCCGACGTGCGGATCAGCCAGAACGCCTTTGAGGAAGCGGATGCTCTTCTGAACGGTGATATCCCGACTCAGCCTTCCCTGGAAGCCGCGCGGGTGTTCCGCGCCATTGGCGAGTGGCACGCCTTGCAAGGCCGCTGGCGGGAAGCCGCCAGCCGGTTTGGCGCGTTGATCCAGATCAACCAATTTGACGGATGGGACATGGCCTCGCTGGATTATCTCCGGCTCGGCCCGGCACTAATTGAACTCGGCGATGTGCAGGGTTATGACCGTTTCCGTCAGGAAACAATCGCCCGCTTCGCCGGCACGTCGCATCCGGTGGCGGCGGAACGGGTGGTCAAGATCGGCCTGCTTCTGCCTGCCGACCCTAAAACCATGAGCGCGTTGACACCATTAGCAGCAATCGCTGCGAAATACTTCGGCAGCGTCGCACCCGACAATACCAACGCCGAAACCGTCTTTCAAGCTGCCTGGGGTTCCATCTCGTTGGCGCTCATGGAATATCGCCGGGGGAACTACGCCAAGGCAGAAGCATGGTGCCGACGTTGCCTGGCTTATCCGGGCGACAACCCGCCGCGGGTCGCCACTGCCCGGGTGATCCTAGGTATGTCCTGCCGCCAGCTTGGCGAAAATCAGGAGGCGATCGCTCAATTGGCGGAAGGCCGGGAAAACATCGATGCCAACTTTGACGATACTTTGGACCCCGGCAGCGCCGCGCACGGTTTCTGGTTCGATTGGGTTTTTGCCCGAATCCTGTCCCAGGAAGCCACAACGTTAATCGAGACAACACCTCAAATCTCCCATCCTGTCCCCGGTGTAACGCCGGACTGAAGGCGAAGCAAGACCACCCCAGGATTCCGGCTGCAATTGATGGCCTTGATTCTGAACAGGTTCGGAACCAACCCACCCGTGGGGAAACCATTCGCGTCGCGGGATATTTTGACCCTTCCGATTGCGGGTAAAAAGCCTGGCGGGTTTGGGACCCAAAAGGCGTATATGAAGGTGTAATCCCTGAGTCGAGGTCCTGCCGGGGCCAAAGCCCCAGGTTGGCCCGGTGTGGGGGGACACACATGCCGCGCGTGCCGAAAGTCATTCTGTTGATTGAGTCTTCGCGCGCCTCCGGGCGCGCGCTCCTGCGGGGTATTGCGGATTATTCCCGCCATCATGGACCTTGGTCCTTTTCCTGGGAACCCGCCGGACTGGAAAAAGCCCAGCCTCTGCTCGAAACCGGCGACGCCGATGGGATCATCCTGCGCGACACGGAACAGGCGGAAGAGATCGTGGCGTACGGATTGCCGACCGTGGTGGTGGGGCACCGCAATACCGAAATCACCGGCATGGTCAACGTGGTGACAGATTCGGAAACGGTTGGCCGGCTGGGAGCGGATCATTTGTTGGATTGCGGCTTCAAACATTTCGCCTTCTGTGGCTACGAAAAGACTTTACTGGAGAACACCACCTGGTCGGACATTCGCCGGAGAAGTTTCTGCCATCGAATCCGGGCGGCAGGTTTTGAAAATCCGCCCCAATACAGGTTGTCCATGTCGGGGAGGGATTGGTCGAAGGACTGGCGTTCACTTGCCCACTGGCTGAAGGCACTGCCCAAACCCGTCGGCGTGATGGCGTGCAACGACGATTGCGGCCAGCGCGTCATGGAAGTCTGCAAACTGATCGGCCAAACCGTGCCGGACCTGGTGGGCGTCGTCGGCGCCGACAACGATGAAGTTGTTTGTGGACTGACCGACCCGCCGATGTCGAGCATCGCCATCAATTTTGAGCGCGCCGGTTATAACGCCGCGCATGCCCTGAATGGATTGATGCGACAATCGTACGCCGGCCCTTCGCGCATCATGGCGGCGGCGGCGCATGTGGTGGCGCGTCGCTCCACGGATTTCGTGGCGGCGGAAGATTTGCATCTGGCCAAGGCGTTGCGATTCATTCGCGACCAGGCGCGCCGTTGCGGCGTTTCCGTGGATGAAGTGGCCGGCTTCGCGGGGCTGTCACGACGCATGTTGGAAAACCGGTTCCGCAAAGTGCTGGGCCGTTCCGTGCTCGATGAAATCCGGCGTGTGCGGGCCGATCAAATCGCTCAACTGCTGGTCGAAACTGATCTGCCGGTGGCGCAGATTGCGGACCTGCTCGGTTTTGCCGACATGCGGCATATTGCCCGCTATTTCCGGGCCGGCAAAGGCATCAGCCCGCTCGCTTACCGCAAGACTTACGGTTCGTCGGAGTTGGGGGGGTGGCGTTCGCGAAATGGCGATTCTTTTCCGCAAAGTGGCGTTGTCGCCGCATCACCGCAAAGTAAAATATATTAATCAATCGAATTTTAAAAATGTCTTTTTCCCCGAAACGATATTCAAGAGCGTTTACGTTGATCGAACTGCTGGTGGTCATCGCTATCATTGCCATCCTCGCGGCGATGCTGCTTCCGGCGTTGTCTGCCGCCCGACAAAGAGCGTGGATTGCCAACGACCAGAGCAATTTGCACCAACTCGGCATCTCTGGAACGATACTGGGCGGTGACAACAATAACTTTTTGCCTGACCTGAGATGGCCGCCGTACGGGACCGGCACACCTCCCAATAATCCTGCCATCTACGGCAACTGGCCATGGGATATTTCCGATCTGTTTTGCACCAACATGATTATGTACGGGGCGAGCCGGAATATATTTTTCTGCCCGGCCAACGCCGCGTTTAATCAGGACAACGTGTGGAACTTCGGCGTGGCGGGTGCCAGCAATGCCACGGTCCAAAGCCAATTTCGCATCACGGATTATATCTGGTTTTTGCCGGGAGCCGGCTTGAATGCCGGAGGGACACGGCCGGAACAGCCTTACTGGCAGACCAATCTCCTGGGTTCGCCAATCAACCGACCCTCCAAATCCGCATGGTGTGCAGACGTCGTTGCTGCCGACGCGAGTTCACCGACTCCCTACGCTCACTTCAGGGTTGGCGGACTGCCCGGCAACGTAATCCAACGCACCAGCTTTCTAAATGGCAACCAGCCGGCGGGTGGCAACCAATTGTATCTGGACAGCCACGTCGGTTGGCACAATTGGCAGGGACTTACCGGGCCGTCTCTAAAAATCTTCGGCAATGATCCGGTTTTTATGTTTTGGCCAAACACCTAGCGAGTCTGTGATTTCCGACCCCTGTTAAACCATAAACTCAACTGCTCAAAAGTATGAAATTAAAAAATCTGTGTTATGCAGCAATCATTGCCCTGTTGGCATGCTTGACCCAAACGGCATCTGCCTTTGATTCACACTGGAATGGCACGATGACCAATAACCTCTGGAACAATCCCAATAACTGGAATCCCGTTGGCGTGCCGCCGCCGGGAAATCCGACAAACTTTGTCGGCAATGTCTGGCTTGATCCCTCTCCCGTGGATGGAGACACGGTGATAACAATTCCGCTGGGCGACGTGGAAACCCCCGGCATCGGCAATGCTACCGAACAATATGATACGATATTCGGTCCGGAGTTCGGATGTACTTTAAATGTTTACGGCACATTGGAGTTTGACTGGACAATTGCCCCATATCAGCCAGATCCAACCCCGGGTTTGCGCAGCCACATCAATCTGTGGGCGAATGCCTACATGTACACTTCCGGCGCGTCTTTGAATCTCGGTTCCGGCTGGTGGAATGTTTGCGAGGGCGCTTATGTGACAATGAACCTTTACAATAATGCCAACTACAGCAGCTTGGGCGGAGCCGGCATCTGGGTGGGTGGCCATTTGAATATCTATGACAGCGCAACCGTTTTGATCAATGGTTATGTCAACGACGACGCCGGACAGGCTAACAATGACGCTACCGCGGTTGTCAATATCGGTGGCGGTACGTTAAAGTTGCCGGAAGGTTGGGTGACCGGCGCTAATACGTCATTCAATGGCGGCTCTGGGACCGTCACTAACCTCGTCGCCAGGGGCATTCTCCGCGTTTACGGCAAGGGATATGACACCAATGACTTGATTGTCAGCGACAACGGGACCAACACTATTGTCCAGGCCGTTTCCCTGGGTGGAGCCTTGCAACGGGTTTATTTCCAGCCGCTGGCCCGTGCCACCGTGGAGGTCGGAAATTTTCAACAGGCGACGCTCGTCGGGGATTATTCGTCCGTGAGTGGAGTGCTCTTGAGCTCGTCGGAACCCGGCGTGGATCCGGCGACATTTTCGGCTCCGGTTTACACCTCGAGTAATCCCAAGGTGGCCACGGTGGATACCAATGGCTTGGTGACAGCTCTCTCTGCCGGCAGCGCGACATTGACGGCAACCGTTGGTGCGCTTGCCAGCACCAACTCCGTTACCGTCACGGTTGTCCCGGTTAATGCCACCCTGGTCCACCGCTACAGCTTCAATGAAACCTCGGGCACCACGGCGTCGGATTCGGTGGGCGGTTCCGCATGGAACGGCACGTTGGAGGGAAGCGGCACGGCCTTTAACGGTACGGGGCAGGTGGTTCTGACCGGCGCAACCAACAACGCCATTTTGGGCGACGGGATTGCCAGTTACGTGAGCCTGCCGGCGGGTCTGGTCAGCAACATGAATGAAGTTACGATTGAAACCTGGGCCAGCTTCAATACCACTACCACCAATAATTTTGAGAATCTCTTTGCGCTTGGGTTCTCGGATCTTAATCCCATTGATGGTACCTACGGGGACGGAGGCAACTATATTACCTTCTCTCCACATACCGGTGGTGGGACGGCGCAATTGAACTTCGGGCAGGGTACACCCGGAAATCTCGGTGAGAGAGATGCCATAAGTACCGGCACGTTGGACGGACAGAACAATATGCAGATTGTTGGGGTTTTTAGTCCCGATACAGGCAATGAAGCCTTCTACACCAACGGGGTGTTGGCTGTGAGAGTTTCCATGTTTAATGCCATGATGGATCCGGTGAGTTATCGTGATCCGGCGTTTAATAGTCAGAGCGTTCTGGCTTACCAACTGGGTGCGGACCCGAACAATTATATCGGCGAGTCGCTCTATGGAACCGATCCCGGCTTCAACGGTTCCATAGACGAGTTTCGCATTTACAACGGCCCGCTTACCGCGTCGCAGGTCGCAGCCGATTATGCCCTCGGACCGAATCAGCTCCGGGGCACCAGCCTC
>Ga0335073_10008262_pt1 | contig 14601 bp, 10 predicted proteins | sample Lox_Sample_22_FD_207093 | JGI IMG/M metagenome (GOLD analysis project Ga0335073, IMG submission 207093) | Soil microbial communities from Loxahatchee National Wildlife Refuge, Florida, United States - Lox_Sample_2.2 | ecosystem: Environmental > Terrestrial > Soil > Wetlands | place: USA... | reverse complement strand
CAGGTGCATGGAAACGAAGTGCCGCTGGCTGATCCGCTCCAGCAGATCTGGGACCTTCAGGATCTAGGCGGGGCGGACCGGATTGAGGCCGCGGGGAGGCTACGGGAATGGCTGCTCGAACGCCCCTGACTAGGGTCACCCTTGGCGCGGCCTCAGTTGCTGACGACCTTGGCTACGTCGCGCTCGCTGACCTGGCGCGGGCGCCTGGAGGCCTATCTGAGGATTACCGCGTCATAGGCGGTCACATGGTCACGGTTCTTGCCGCGAGGTGGCAGCTGGGGCAGGAGCTTTACCGGGAGACAGGTGACGTTGACCTTGGCATCCCGCCAATCGTGGCCCGGGATCACGATCTTGTCAGCAGGCTGAAGGCCCTCAACTACGTGCAGGTAGCCGGCAACCGTTTCGCGCGAGGACTACCTGATATTCCCGCCGGCATGAAAGAAATGGGTGGTTCAGGGGACCCCGAGGCGCTGATCGATGTCCTCATCCCGGCGTACACGAGCCGGGCACATGAGAATGTTCAGGTCGGAGAGGATCTCTTCACTACGGAGGTTCCCGGACTGCAACTTGCACTAGCCCGCCCGCCGGCCACCGTCACCCTGGGACTGTGCCGCCTCAACGGACAGATGCTGGAGTGCGAATTGCCCTTTGCCGATGAGGTGAGTGCTCTCGTGCCTAAGGGCCTGGCGACCAGAGTCCGGTCCAAGGACACCGACATAGCGGACATCTGGCGGTGCCTGGAGATAGCCTTCTCCGCAGGCGTCGGACCAGAGAACTTCGCAAGCGGCGTGCGCGCGGAGAGCGCCGAATTGATTCGGTCTCTCTTCAGCAGCCGCGGCAACGCGCCCGTAGCAGCCCTCGCCCCAGGGCAACGCCTTTCAGCTGAAGCCGCTGACGCCCGCCTTACCCGGATACGAGCTCTGATCGCACGCGTACTCGGGTCAGGATGACATGGCGTCATCACCAGAGATCGCTCCACGACTCCAAAATGACGCCGAGCGCCGAATATTTTTTGTGGCGCGGAGGTCCCTTCTGGTGACCGCATCGAGCGCAGATCACCCGGTTCTGCAGGGATGCGGGCCAGCCCGGCGACGGCGCTCGCCGGGGCGTGAGCGCGTTACCCGGCGCCTGTACGCGGTGTGCTCCGTGCGGGTGCCCGGGAGGGGACCGTCATCCGACCGGGCGGGTGAGCATGAGAGCGGCTTCGTCGTCGATAGTGATGGTCGCACCCGGTTCCACCGGCTGGTTGCGGTACATGATGCCCTGACCGTCGGGAGGTAGCCGCGCCGCAGGTAGATCCGTTGCGCGGCGCCGTAATCGGAGTAAAGGCCCACGCCGATGCCCACCACCTTGCTCCGTGCTGAGGCTGCTGATTCGGCGCGGTCCAGCAGCGCGTTCCCTATGCCTTGCCTGCGGTGCGGGGGCAGCACGTTGAGATCGGAAATCTCGGGGATCTGGCGCTCAGCGAACGGGCGGTAATCCGAAACCCACTGGAGCGTCACGTAGCCGGCCAACTCACCGCCCCATTGGGCGAGGAAGGCGAGCCGCCGTCCTTCTTCCTGCTCCGCGAGGTAGCGCTGATACATCTCGGGCGGCTTGTCCCACCCGAGGGCGGTGAAGGCAGCGCTCATCGTTTCCGGATCCGATTCGTCCATCAAGCGGATCACGAGCTGCACGGTCACGAGGGCCGCCATCCTCCTCGCCCGCCCGGTGAGCAAGGCATTTACCTGAGCTCTCGCCGTCATCGCCCAAGGCCGGCGACGGGAAGACCCGGTCACGCGGGCGCGCGCCTCGCGGCTAGATGTGGACGTTCACTCACCTGCCGCAATCCATAGTGATGCGGACCAGGGGGTCACGCAGATGGCGGGGCGAATTGATCGGTGGCTTGCGTGGCGAACCGGCGACTGAGCACGCTGTGCCGCCGTCCGGTCTTCCCATTCCGGGCAGAGAGGCGGGCGGAGGCGAATTCGGCAGAGCCGGGCCTCCCGTGGCGGTTGGGCTGCGCGGAACCGGTGATCTGGGGGTAGCGGAGGCCAGGCGGGGCGGTGAGGGCGCGGCTGGCCGGCCGTCATCCTGCCGTGGACCGGTGCCTGAGCACTGCCTGGCGCAACGTTTCTGCTTGGGCGTGCGCGGAGATAAGGTCGGCAGGCTGGGGGATTTCCCGTTCTGCGTCGGCGATGATGATGTGTGCCTGGTCCTGGATCGCCGCGCAGAGCCGGAGCAGCGCGTCGGCCACGGTTGGCTCGCCGGCGCCGTAGCGGCGGATGAGACCGCACATCACCGCGAGGTATTCGGGAAAACGCCGTCCAGGCACGATGACTGCCGCGCCGCCGGGGTGGCGGGCAACGTGGTTTCCGAGGGGCCGCTGGGCGAGAGCGCAAAAGATCACCGACAGGTGATCGATCGCCTGGACCGCGGTGTAGGGATCGTTGACCGCCGGGGACAGTGCCTTGCATGCTGTGTCGACCAGTTGCCGGATGCCGAACGCGGCGTCTTGCTCCAGGGTCCGCTCGAACCCGACCCGGACTCCGGCATCCAGGACCCTCGCGAAGAGACGCTGGTCCGGTGCCGGATCGCCTGGGGAAGCGGGCCAGATCCACGCAAGCGTGGTCCCGGCGACCACGTGCTCGCCGACCCTGGGCCGCAGCCGCAGGCAGGCCCGGTGCCTCGCAGCGTGCCCCAGCAGCGTGCGGCAGTGCACCGCCTGCACGTAGCCCGAGCGGCGGGAAGTGATCGCCGTGGCCCCGGCCGGGACCTCAGGTGCGTCCTCGCCGCCGAGGAGCAGTCCGTCCTGGATCACCAAGACGGTGTTGCGCTGCACCACGTTCATGATCGCATCGACCTGGATGGAGTGCACGAGGTGGTCGGCGAAGAACACCAGCAGGCCCAGGCTGACCAAGAGCAGCACGATCGAGCCGCTCACCGCGAGCCGGGGGAAACTGGCGGTGCGATTGCCGCCCGACACGCCGACCGTATACAACCCGGCCATGCTGTAGGCGAAGGTCGCGACGAAGGCACTGAGGACGACCTGGGTCGGCCGGTCCCGCAGGAAGTTGCGCAGCAGCCGGGGCGAGAACTGGGTGGACGACAGCTGCAGGGCCACCACCGTCAGGCCCAGCATCAGCGCGATGACCGTCACCATCGTGCCGGCGATGCCGATCAGCAGGTTGCGGGCATCGTCGGGAGTCCCCTGGAACGCCACCGGCGTGTGCACCCCGACGCTGATAACCGACAACAGCGACCCGGCGGCCAGGGCAGCCGCCGCGGACAGCGTGGGCAGCACCCACAGCGATCCCCGGACGTATTCCGGCAAGGTGTCACGGCGGATCATTCTCAGCCTCCTCATCTTCCGAGCCCAACCTCAAAGGCCCGGCCTGCCGACCCATTGCTGGCCTGCTGCGATAACACCACCAAGGCGCTGGCCGGGATGCTTGGCAACGGCGGCGCCGGGCCGGACACCACCGCGGTGCCGCCAAAGCACCGGCGGCTGATGGTCACCTGCGACCGCCGGAGCCAGCCACGGACTCATCACCCGGCCGGATGAACTCAGCGCCCGGATCAACCATTATCCATGGCTGGAACCGCATAAGCTCGCCGCTCTCGAGCCGCCCATAACGCCGGTCAGACGCGCGGCGGCTATCAGCTGGCTGATGTTTCCTCCGCATCGGCTGCCCGGCCGCGAGGCGGTGTCACTGCGGCAAGACGCAGGCCCGGCGGATTGCTTACGGGCTATCTACCACCACGCCGAGCCGCGCAACTTCGCGGAACGCGGCGGGCGCCAGGATCACGAGGGAACATACCGGCCAGCGCATAAGTATGCGTGTGCGCAACGCCCTCAATTCGACATCAACGGCAGTCTCCGCTACGCCCGTAGGAGAACGTAGAGCGCCAGATCGACCCGATCTGCGCGCCTCAGCTGATGACCGCCGAGGGGTCCCACAGCCGTCCATATCAGGCGCATCTCGCGCGCGTCCCAACTCAGGCAACGCTACGGAGAGTGAGCCCGGGCATGGTGCCGTGACCCGTGAGCACCGTGCCGGCGCCCCGGGAATCCCGCCGCAGCGCGTCCGCCAGGTCTACAGTGAGTCGCATGAACTCCCCGATCCGGGGATTTCTCACCAGTTTTCGAGTTCAAGCCCAGATTCGGGGAAATCTCACCGCTGTGGGGGTTCAAGTCCCCCCTCTCGGACACATATGCAACTCTCTGACCTGCGGTTATCTGCATGCCGACATGGGATTGTCTAAGCAACACCGCAGGTCACAGCCATGGGGTTCAAGTCCCTCTCGGACACACGCTTACGTACATGCTGACAGCCCATCCACATGGCCGAACCTGCCCGCTGCACCTAGTGGCCGGTCGTCGGCATGACTTCAAGGCACTCCATAGAGTGACGCTCGCATAGCGGTCGAAGGCGCTCCCGCGCCTAAACAAGTTGCCGATTGGGTGCTTGTCAGGTCAGCCGGCCTGCCGGCGGTGCGGCGGTGCAGAATATCCGGTATCGCTCGCGCTGATTGTGCCGTAGCGGCCGCATGGTCAAAGCGCTGCGGTCCCTGCCTCCAGGAAGCGCATGGCCGCGGCGACGGCCTGCTCGCGCTCGGTGCCCGGTTCGGTATCCACGACCTCCATCGCGATCGCGCCGACCGCGGCTGCGGCGATCCGGGGGCCGATGGCGCCGGGGGGGCTGCCGGTTTCGTCGGCGATCATGGCAGCGCCCTCGCGGATGGCCGCGGCCATCCGCACGGTGCGCAGCGCCCCGAGGTCGGGGTTGGCCGCGAACATGCGGCGCGCGAGCTGGTACATTTCCCGGTCCTCAGGCTCGGTGAGCCTGGTCAGCAGCCACCGGCCGTAGACGTCGTACAGTCTCTCGCCGGGCTGGCGGTCTTGTAGCGCCGCTTGGAGGGCCGCGACCCCGTCGCTGAACTGGTGCAGGGCGATGTCCTGCTTGGCCGGGAAGTACATGGCGACGGTCCGCGGCGCGACCTCGGCTGCTTCGGCGATGTCGGCGACCGTGGTGGCGTCGTAGCCGCGCTCGGCGAACAGTTCGTAGGCAGCGCGGATGATCGCCGCCCGGCGGCGCGCCTTGCTGCGCTCTCTCAGCCCGGTTTCTGTCATGCCACAAGTGTACATCAGACAGCAAATTTGCATCTGACTGCAGAATTGCACTAGGCTGCGTAAAGCGCCACACCGGCGGACCCGAAGGGACTCAGTACCATGAACCACACTGCCGCGCAGGCCCCCGCAGTCACCCGGGCCGGGTCAGCAGCACCCGCCAGCCCAGACTCCCGGCGCTGGCTAATCCTGGCAGTTGTCGCCGTGGCCCAGCTGATGGTGATGCTCGACGCCACGATCGTGAACATCGCGCTGCCCTCAGCCCAGCACGCCCTGCACTTCTCCGACATCCAGCGGCAGTGGGTGGTCACCGGGTACTCCCTGGCGTTCGGCAGCCTGCTGCTGCTGGGCGGCCGGCTCACCGACATCATCGGGCGGAAGGCGACGTTCCTCACCGGCCTCATCGGGTTCGCGGCGGCGTCCGCGGCAGGCGGGGCCGCCGGCAGCTTCAGCATGCTGATAGTGGCGCGCGCCTGCCAGGGCGCCTTCGGCGCGCTGCTGGCACCGGCCGCGCTGTCGCTGCTAACCGTCACGTTCCGGGACTCCAGGGACCGGGGCAAGGCGTTCGGCATCTTCGGCGCCATCGCCGCCGGCGGCGGCGCGGTCGGCCTGCTCCTCGGCGGGCTGCTAACCCAGTACCTGGACTGGCGCTGGTGCCTGTACGTCAACCTCATCTTCGCTGTCATCGCCGGCGCCGGCGCGGTGGCGCTGCTGCGCCGGCAGGCCGCCAGGCCGCGGCCCCGGCTGGACCTGCCCGGCCTGACCGCCGAGGCCAGCGGCATGTTCTGCATCGTCTACGGCCTGTCCAACGCTGCCAGCGACGGCTGGCACGCCCCGGCCACCTGGGGATTCCTGGCCGCCGGCGCCGTCCTGCTCGCCGCGTTCGGCTACATCGAGACCCGCGCCGGGGAGCCGCTGCTGCCGCTGCGGATCATCACCGACCGCAACCGGGCCGGCGCCTACCTGTCGATCCTGATCACCGGCGCGGGCATGTTCGGCATCTTCTTGTTCCTCACCTACTACCTGCAGGAAACCCTGGGCTTCAGCCCGGTCACCACCGGGCTGGCCTTCCTGCCCATGGTCGGGGCGATCGTCGTCTGCTCGAACCTGGCCAACATCGTCCTGCTGCCCCGCACCGGCCCCCGGTGGCTCGTCGCTGGCGGCATGCTCGCCGCCGCCGCCGGGCTGGCATGGCTGACCCGGATCGGCGTGCACTCCAGCTACGCCGCCGACGTGCTGCCCGCGCTGCTGCTCACCTCCGCCGGCCTGGGCTTCGTCATGTCCCCCTCGATGAACACCGGCACCGCCGGCGTCGCCACGCCCGACGCCGGCGTGGCCTCCGCGGTGGTCAACACCGGCCAGCAGGTCGGCGGGTCCATCGGCACCTCCCTGCTGAACACCGTGGCCGCCAGCGCCGCCGCCAGCTACCTGGCCGCTCACCTCAGCCCGCAGACAACAGCCGCGGGCCGGCCGGCTGCCGCACTGGCCCAGCTCGCCCAGGTGCACAGCTACACCACCGCATTCTGGTGGGCCGCCGGGATCTTCGCGGCAGGAGCCATCCTCGCCGCCCTGGTTTTCCGCCCCGGCCCGCCTGCGGCCGCCAGTGAGCGGTCCTAGACCCCCGGCAACCGCCGGGAAACGTTCTCCGGGCACGTCACAGGAGGCGGCCCGCCCCGAAAGGATCATGATCATGACAGCCCACCCAGGGTCTCGCGACCTTTTCCCGGCCCGGCCGGCCCGCGCCTGCCAGAAGGAAACCTCCGCGGGCCGGGACAGGCCGCTGCGCCGGCGGGCAGCGCGGGCCTGCATGCTAGTGCTCGCGCTGGCTGGCGTGCTCGGCCTAGCCGGCACGGGCGTGGCATCCGCCGCGCCGCAACGCCCGGGACAGCAGGCAGTGACCCAGGCTAGCTCGCCAGCCACTGTGCTAGGCATCAGTGGCGACGGCCAGACCACCACCACGCGGTCGCCGTTCGAAACCCCGCTGCGGGTGCTGGTCCTAGACGAGACCGGCCACGTGGTGGCGGCAGCTCCCGTCACATTCCGCATCCAGACCGGGTATGCCGGCCTGACCGGGACGGCGGCATTTCCCGGCGGCGCCCAGAGCACCGAGGTAATGACGGGAACTAACGGCCGGGCCGATAGCCCCGCCCTGACCGCCGGGGCAGACGCCGGGCCATTGCGGGTGGAGGCAAGCGTGCCCGGGGCGACCCAGACGGCCACGTTCTTCCTGCGGGTCGGCTACTCGCCAGCAGCCCAGGTCACCATCGTCAGCGGCGATGCGCAAAGCGCCCTGGCCGGCACGGGCTTCGCCCACCCGCTGGTGGTGCAGGCGCTCGACGCCCACGGGTACCCCGTGATGGACGGCTCGACAGTGACCTTCCAGATTGAGCCAACCGGTCCCCAGCCAGGATCAGCGACGTTCGCCGACGGGCAGACCACCGCCACGGCCGGCATCAACGCCGGCGATGGCCATGCAACCTCCCCCGCGCTGGTCGCCGGGAACAGGGCGGGGACCATCGAGATCATCGCCGAGGTCCCGCAGAGCCCCAGCACACCGCAGGCCGTTTTCACCGCGACCACGCTGCCGCAGGCGCCCACCACGCTGGAGGTCGCGGGCGGCAACTACCAGTTCGGTTCCGCAGGCAGCCTGTTCCCGTCTCCTCTGCAGGTCCGGGTCCTGGATCAGGCCGGCCATCCCATCCCGTGGCCTGCTGCCCACGCCAAGGTAACGGGGCCGGCAGCCATCTACGGCCAGACGTCCCTGGACGTTGCCGGTGACCAGAACGGCGTCATCTCCATGCCACTGGCCGCCGCCGGCGGTACCGGCCCGGTCACCGTCACTGTCACCGCCGGGACCGCCTCGGTGACCTTCCATGAGAACATCCCCGCCCAGGGCCGGGTCGTCATTACCCCCTCCCACGGCGACGGCCAGGAAACCCAGCCCGCCCAGCCCTTCTACGGCCTGCTGGGCGTGGACGCGGCAGACGGCGGCAACAGGCTCATCCCCGACTTCCCCCTCACCTTTACCGCCGACGGCCCCGCCGCCTTCGCCGACGGTTCCACAACAGCGACCGTCATATCCTCACCCCACACCACCAACTGGGCCCCGCGGCTATACGCGACCAGCGCGTCAGGGCAGGTAACCGTAACCGTCACCATGGCCGGCAGCGACACCTCCGCCACCTTCCACCTCAAGGTCGGCGACATCGACCGCCTCATCATCCTCGGCGGCGACAAGCAGACCGCCCCGCCCAACACGACCCCCGTGCTCGAGCATCCCTTCCCGGCACCGCTCACCGTCGAGGCGATCCAGGCCAACGACCACCCGGCCAGCGGTGAACCGGTCACCTACACCGTGCACGGGCCCGCGGTATTCGTCGTCAGCCACATCGGCACCGACACCCTCCACGTGGTCACCGGCGCCGACGGGCAGGCCGCAGCCGCCCTCTACCCCAAGTACAACGAGACCGGCCCAGTCACCGTCACCGCCAGCAGCCCCGACTTCGGCTCCGTCACCTTCACCGAAACCGTGGCCAGCCACTGACCCCGCGGCAACAGGCCCAGCAGCCCCCGATGACCCAGTCTGCCCCGGTCATCGGAGGCCGCCAGCAGGAATCGTGAACTTCGGGGTCAGTGCAATGTCGATAACGTAGGTTAAGCGCGAGTCGGCCTCAGACACACATACAACTCTCTGACCTGCGATTATTCGTCTCCCCCGTATAGGTCAGGCGAGCAACATCGCAGGTCACAGCCATGGGGGTTCAAGTCCCTCGGACACGTGCTTACGTACATGTAGAGAGCCCGCGCACGTGCTCAAACCTGCCCGTATGTGAGCGATGGCTGCCGTAGAGCATCACGTCGGGAAGCGTGGCCGCCGATGCTGTATCGGCGGCAGGCAAGACGCGGGCGCAAGCGCACAACGGAGATTGTCACCGACCTCATACCCGGATCATCTGCCGTGGCAGCTGCGAATGCCGTCGCATCCCCGGGATTGCCGAACAGGTGCCATCCGTGACGCCCAGACCCGGTGACGGGTTCTGGGAAGATGCCTGATGAGGATCAGAGGCGCTCGAAGAACTCGATCGTGGCCCGCACGGCGGCGGGGGTGATCAGGTGCCCGGTGTCCGGCATTACCGCGAGCTGGCCAGCCTGCAGCGCCCGGCAGGCGGCTGCCCCCTCCTCAACGGTGCAGAACGGATCTCGGTCGCCGGTGAGGATAAGTGTCGGCACCGTGATCGCGCGCATGTTCTCGAGGGTGTAGCCGTGCGGCTGGGTGACCCGGTCGAAGGTCTGAGCGATGACTGTCTTCCAGTGACCGGCTCCCTGCGCGCCATCATGATCTGCCTTCATCAGCTCGAACATCACCCGTAGGTCATCGGAACGGCTCGCGCTGAGCTCCGGGTCTGCCTGGGTTGCGTCGGCGCTGCCACCCAGCATCTGCCGCGTCATGGTGATGGCGGGTGCCTGCGGGTCGGGGTTGAACAGGTCGTATCCCCCGTGGTTCACGATCGCGCGCACGGATCCGGGATTGCGGATTCCCACCAGGGTCGCGGTCTCGCCGCCGTCACTGAAGCCGCAGATCAGCGGCCGGCCCAGGTTGAGTGCATCGATGAGGGCAGCAACGTCGTCGGCCAGCAGCGCAGAGGAGATCGGGCCGCCGGGGTGAACGCTTTCCCCAGATCCTCGTATATCTGGCGCGATCACCCGGAAGTGTTCTGCCAGGGTTCCCAGAAATGAGGCGTAGGCAAACGGAACAGGCACCCAGATCGGATTGGTCGAGACCATTGCGTTGTCAAGCAGGAGCAGCGGCTTGCCCTGTCCTGCCTCGATGTAATGGATGTCGATCCCGTTGGCCTGCACGCACTGGCCTCGGTGGGGACGTGCTCGTTTCGCCATGACTGGCCTCCTGGTCTAGGCGCGAACGGCCGCACGTCGATCACCTTCATCCCGTGGACCGCTCGCACGCTGTGTATTGAGGCCAACGATGACGTTCCGCCCGGCGCCGGAGCATCGGCGAACTCACCTATCCCTGGCTGATTCTCAGGGAGCACTCCGTGCGGCGAGCGCTGCGGCCTCGGCGCGCCGGCGCAGGCCGAGCTTGGACAAGATGCGCGCCACATGGTGCTCGACCGTCTTGCGCGAGAGGAAGAGACGCCCGGCGATCTCGGGATTTGACAGCCCCTCACCGAGCAGGGCGAGCACTTCCTGCTCACGGCTGGTCAGCCGCCCGACGCTCTTCGGGCCGACCCTCGCTGCCTTGATGCCGAGGTCGCGCATCAACGCCGCTGCGGCGTCCGCGTCGCGGTCGGCCCCGAGGTCCTCAAAGACCGACAACGCCGCCCGTGCCTCGGCCCCGGCCACCTCACGGTCGCCGCGCCCGAGCACCTCGGCCAGCAGCAGCCGCGTCTGCGCGGCGCGGTAGGGGATCCCGGCGTGGACGAACGCCGCGAGAGCCGTCTCCAGATGCGCGCACGCGGCTGGAACATCGGTCGCCGCGAGCGCATGCCCGAGCAGGCGCTCGCCGTACGCGACGATGAGGTCACAGTTGCTAGCGGCGCCAAGCGCGGCAAGGGCGTGTCCCCGTTCAAGCGCCGCGCCGCTGTCGTGCAGCGCGATCTCTGCCTCGCCGAGCAACTCGATCACCACGGCGGCATCGAGCCGGTCCGGGCTGGTCGCGGCGAGCCGGCGGCGCAAGACAGCCGCCGCTGCCGACGGCTCGCCCTGCCGCAGGCACACCGAGGCGACCGCCACGGCAGCCTCCTCGCGTCCCTCGACACCGCGCAGCACCCTAGCCGCGTCTTCGACCCTTCCCTGCGCGAGCCGGAGCTCGGCGAGCGTCCCGGACGCGAACGCATACGGCGCCTGGAAGACACTCTGCGACATTGAGATCGCATCTGAGAGAAATGCCTCGGCGGCGCCCCAGTCACCGTTTTCGAAAAGGACCCGGCCGTAATAGGTGCGGCATTCCGCATACAAGAACGGGCACCCGTACCGGTCGATGAAGCCTCGGAGTGACTGCACCCACTGTGTCGCGCGCTCCAGATCGAAACAGCTGCCGCACACCACCATCGTCATGCAGCTCATCTGCGCGACCGTCAGCGGATCGCCGCCCTCGCCCCCTATCACGGCGGCCATCGTCTCATCCAGGAGCGACATGCCTTCCTCGGTACGGCCCTGCTGCACCAAGGCCTGCCCGACGGCGTGCATCGCCATCAGCTCCAAGTCGGAGTTGCCGTTCGCCAGCCCGATCTCGGCCGCCTGCCGCGCCAGCGTCTCGCTCTGGACGGGGTCGTCCGTAACGTACGCGGTGGCCCCCAGGAGTTCCCCGCGTAGTTGTGGGGCCTCGTTCTCGATGATCCGCGCCGCACGGGCCAGCCATCCGCGGGCCGCGGCCGTATTGCCGAGATACCCCTTGTTGTAGCCCACCAGCGAGAGGGCAGCGCCGGCGGCAAGCATCGGATCGCCGCGGCGGCGGAAGCCGGCATACGCCTTCTCGCAGCTGGCGATCGTGCCCGCCAAGTCGCCGAGCCAGAACAGCGCGTTCGCCAAGCCGAAGAACGCCTCGGGTACCTCGGCCACATCAAGGGCAGCGGAAAAAGCATCGCGCGCGCCGCGCCAGTCCCCGATCGCTATGGCCTGAAACCCCGCCCCGACCCGACTCTCGACAACGCTTGGTGCACCGTCCGGCCCCTCGCTCACATCAGTATCGTCTCAGACCGCCAAACGGCATGTACCCGCCGAATGCCTGGATGAAGGACTTCCATCAGTAAAGCCGAGGGCGCCGAACGACCCGATCCGCAGCCATCACCGGGGCCGAGCGGCACGAACTCCGTGGTCAGAGCGATGTCGATCATGTACGTAAGGTGCGAGTCGGTCCGCGCAGCTAAGCCCCCGGACAGGTCACCCGCGTCCCACCAGCGCAAACTCAGCACTCAGCACACATGGGCTTCTTGGTGTACTCCCTCCGCACAGTCAAGCCCCCGGGCAGGTCACCTGCCTCCCACGAGCGCAAACTCGGCACTCAGCACACATGGGCTTGTTGGTGTACTCCCTCCTCGCGCCGAAACCCCCCAGGCGCGCCTGAACATTTACGCCCGAACGGCGCGGGCAGGATGCATCTGCTCGTGGCCAGCACCTGGCTTGTGCAGGCGTCTTGCACTACGCCGCGGCAGATGTCGCTGTGAAAGCGATGTTCCGGGCCTGAGAGTCGAGCGGGTGACGCTGTTGGTCACAGGCTCACGCCCACCAGCACCGGCTCGTTCGTTAGCTCGACGCCGAATGTCTGCCACACTCCGGCCCTGATCTGCCTGGCCAGGGCCAGCAGCGCGGCCGTGTCCGCGCCGCCAGGATTGGTCAGCGCCAGCGTGTGCTTGGTCGAGATGCGAGCGGCGCCGCCGTATCCCTTGGTGAATCCGGCCTGCTCGATCAGCCACGCCGCCGAGATCTTGACCGTGCCATCCTCGGTGTCGGTGGGGAGTTGCCGTACATGGGTCTGTGGCCCGCAGTGGTCGGCCGCCTTCCGCCGGACGTCCGCGAACTGCTCCGCTGTCAGGACCGGGTTGGTGAAGAACGAACCCGCGCTGCGGGTGTCCGGATCGGCCGGATCCAGCACCATGCCCCTCTCCCGGCGCAGCGCCAGGACGGCATCGCGGGCCTCCTCCAGCGGCACCTGGTCGCCCTCGGCCACGCCCAGTGAACTGGCCAGGTCGCGGTACCGGACCGGCGTCGACAAAGCAGGCCCGGACGCCGGCGGCCGTCCGAGCCTGAAGGTGACGTCAAGGACGATGTAGCGGCCCGTCGCCACGCCGGCCGCGGCCCGCTTGAGCATGCTCGTGCGATAGCCGAACTCGCACTGCGCCGAGCTAAGCGTGACGACCGCGCCGCTCTGCCGGTCAAACGCGCGCACGGCGAGAATGGTCTGGGCGACCTCCTGGCCGTAGGCCCCGACATTCTGGATCGGCGTGGCCCCAGTCAGGCCTGGAATCCCGGCCAAGCACTCGATGCCAAACAGCCTTTCTGACACTGACCACTCGACCAGGCGATCCCACGTCTCGCCGGCGGCTACCGTGACGACGACGGTCCGGGCGCCGTCGGGCCCGGTGCCGTTCAGGCTGCTGCCCTCGCTGAACGTGATGCCCGTGGTAGCGACGCGGATGACGGTGCCGGGGAAACCGGCGTCCGCGACGACAAGGTTGCTGCCCCCGCCGAGGAGAAGGACGGAGTCACCGTCTTGGTCAGCGGTCCAGACGGCCTCCACGAGTTCTTCGTCTCTCGTGACCTCGATGAACCGGCCGGCGGGACCGCCGAGTCCCAGCGTCGTATAGGCACTTAGCAAGGCCGTCATGGCCAATGCCGGGATACGTGATCGGAGTTGACGCCGAACATCAGCGCCCCGAATCCAACTGGCCCCTGGGATCGGCTGTGAAGTGCCCGGACCCGGAACCTATTCCGGTACGGTGCCAGCATGGTGCCACTCCGATTTCCAAGATAGCGGAAGGTAAAGCTGGCCTCGGCAGCACTTTTAGCGATGATCATCCCGCTCTCACCGATCTTCAGGGCGAACTCAACGTACGCCGGAGGCCAGCCTAAGCCGAAAAACCTCGCTCTGATCAACTTCGTATATCACGGCCTCGGCGCGCTTGTCAGCCACTGGTACGCCCCTAGAGGCGTCGCAGGAGCCAGTGGCCGCTATGACATCATCGGATGATCCCACAACCGCACATGAACACGCAATGGCCACGCCAGTCACTCTGGTGACATTCAAAAAACGACGTGCCACCGTACCAGGGCGCGGTACGAACTACTCGGCTGAGGGATTTGGCTTGCCTTTATGGAGCCGGAAGTGCTAAAAGTGATGAATATTCGTTTCGAAGGGGCAGCGGATGAGTGGGGCGGACGAGTTCTTTTATGCGCGGGGTGAGCTGTCTGTCGAGCAGATCCAGGCGGAGATCGCTCGATTCTGGCAAGACCTCGATAATCCTGGCAGTGCTGAGCTGAAAGCCGAGCTAAGCGCGCGCGGCCTTGACCTGACGTCACTGGCCGACGTCGACGCAGAGAACGCGATAACCGTGCGGGCCGCCTCAAGCGGCGTGGATCCGATCACGGCGGTACTTATAGTTTCGCTAGCACCCTCGGCGAACCACATCATCAAGAGCCTGTGGGAGACCGCCGTGCTTCCCTACATCCGAAAACGACGGGGTGAGGACGCGATCGGCGAGAAGAAGGAGAAGCGAGGCCAGGATTGACATCGCCTGCTTCCGACATACCTCCGCACGCGCAGTATGCCATTGTTGGCCGCTTCCTGGGCTTCCGAGCGCTCGCGCCTCATCTCCCGGTAATTGAGGCGGACGGCCACCGGGACGTCGCTGCCCGCCTTACCCAGGGATTGTGCTGGCTCACTAATGAGATGGTCGATGATCCAGACACTACGCAAACAGCGGGAGAGTTTCTCGGGAATCTCGTTAGCCAGCTTGATGATGAAGTACGCGGTC
>Ga0335073_10008261_pt1 | contig 14602 bp, 15 predicted proteins | sample Lox_Sample_22_FD_207093 | JGI IMG/M metagenome (GOLD analysis project Ga0335073, IMG submission 207093) | Soil microbial communities from Loxahatchee National Wildlife Refuge, Florida, United States - Lox_Sample_2.2 | ecosystem: Environmental > Terrestrial > Soil > Wetlands | place: USA... | reverse complement strand
CCGCTTCAACGGACGTCGTCATAATAGATGTCGCGACGGTGAAGAGACTTCATGGCGCCAAGATGCAAGATGGGCAACTCCGCCGCCATGATCTCGTGCTTGGCATGGCCTTCTATCAACCGAAGCGCCGCCTCCCTGACCAAGCACTCAGCATTCTTGCCTGACTTCGCGGCAATCTGCGCTAACTGCTGCTCCTGTTCGGGTGTGAGGTTCAGTTGCATGCTTTCAACTTAAGGCAAGGCTAACAGCCTTGCAAGGCTTGGTTGCTGCGCGTGCAGTGCCGGAATCACGTAAACATCGGGACCTGGCGCGTGTCTTCGGGGCGGCGTCCGCGGCGTCCCGATTTTTCGCCAATGACGCCCATAACGGTCATCTCCGACAATGCCGAGCGCGGCACGAAGATCCGTTGTGTGTTGGAACGCGGATCCGGCGGGATGATCGAGAATCCCTCGCCGGCCTCCTGTAGCAGGTCGTTTGGCATCATGCCTTCGATGACTTCGTTGTCGCGAAAGCGCAGCCGTACCCACAGTCCTTCCACGCGCGGGCGCGAGGTGAAGGTCTTGCGCACCAGCGACTCGGAATCGCCAAACTCGCGCACGAAGTACACACCCTTGATGTCGCGCAGATCGATGGTGACCACGTTGCCGGCGGTGTTCATCACCTCCACCTTGCCATCGGCGACGAAGGCGTCAGCGACGTAGCCGGTCACACTGTCGCGGTCCATCTTGCGGACAACGACCTTTTTGTGAGTTGTGGCCATGGCTGCGCTGGAAAGCTCCAGTCTGCACGATTGTCGCACTTTTGAGGAAAATGTGCCGCCTGGCTACCTACTCTGTAGCCAAAACGTCAACCCATGTGTTATTGTTCGCTGTGCAGCGCCTGAGGTGCAAATCTTCCCTAAGTACCGTCGTACGAGCGAGTTGCGGATTTTACAGCTAACTTGCCGGCGGCTGGATGTCGTGTGCGCTCTCGCCGGACGACGAGCAATGCACCAAGCTCTTGGAGTCGAGACATCCTCCTCTGGGCCCTATATCTTCGGGTTTTAGTCTTTTAGAGTCATACACTTAGATGGCTGACTACATCTATAGCATGGAGACCCGGCTCACCCCGGATCAGCAGGCGGGTGTGAACCTGGTACAAGAAATCGCGCGGCGCGCGGGACTGAATCTTTACCTCACGGGCGGCACCATCCGCGACCTGGTAACTGGCTTTCCCATCCGGGATGTCGACCTGAGTATCCAGGGAAATCCCCTCAAGTTACAGAAAGAATTGGAGAAAGCCGGCATTTCGGTGCAAGGCGTTGACGAAGAACTGCGCACGCTGCAACTGCTGATGCCGGGCAACGTGCGAGCGGAACTGAACATGACACGGGCCGAGACCTACGACCGTCCCGGCAAACCGCCAGTCATCACCCCCGCCACCATCAACGAAGATTTGCGCCGCCGCGACTTTACGGTAAACGCCATGGCGCTCTCGCTGAACCCCGGCTCGCGCGGCCTGCTGCTCGATCCCTTCAACGGCATCGCCGACATCGAGGCCAAAGTCCTGCGCGTCCTGCACAACTACGCTTTTCTGGAGGAGCCAGTCCGCCTCATCCGCGCCACCCGGCTGAGCGCGCGCTTCCATTGGCCGCTGGAGGAGCGCACCCAGGCCCGCTACGACGCCGCCAAAGAGAACAACTACATCGAATACCTTAGCAAGCGCATGATCGGCTACGAGCTGGAGCAGTTGGCCCATGAGGACGACCCGGTCCACATCATGCGCGCCCTGGAACGCGAAGGATGGCTGAAGCTCCTGCATCCGCATTGGACGATGGCCAAGATCGACTCCAGCGAACTGGGCCAACTGGTGAAGACGCGCCAGATGATGAACGAGCTGGGCTACTCGGTCGAGACCGGGCCGATCGTCATGTACTTCCTCACCCGCCGCATGAGCGACAAGGACACAGCGGAAATTCAGCGCATGATTCCGCGGCGCGACTTCGTGGAAAAATGGAAGCATTTGGAGAGCGGCGCACACGATCTTGCGAAGCGGCTGACCAGCAAGGAAGCCGGCATGCCGTCGGGCGCGTGGAAGATTTTGTCGCAGGCGACCCCGGAAAATATCCTGTTTCTCAGCTTGACCACCCGGCAGCAGGCGGTCGATCAGAAGCTGAAGAATTTCTTCACCAAGTGGCGGCAGGTGCGAGAGAAGCTGCCGCTCCCGGAGATGGCGGAACTCCGCATCACGGCCCAGTTGCCGGAGTACCCGGAAATCATGGATCGGGCGTTTCTGCTGCTGCTGGATGGCAAGCTGCGCTCGCATACTGAGATCATGAACTTCCTGAAGCCCTACGAGCCGCCTCCGCCGCCTCCGCCGCCGGCACCCAAGCGCGGACGGGGAAAAGCCGCGGCAGCGGCGGGCACGGCAGCGCCCGTGGCGGGCAAGCGCGGACGCAAACCGAAAGCGGCGGCGGCCATTCCGGTAGCCCCACCAGCAGCGCCTCCGCCGGCAACGCCTCCAGCCGCACCCGCCAAAGCGGTTGTCGCGGCGCCCGCTGCGAAAACCGCAGCAACCAAGCAAGTTGCGCCGCGCCCGAAAGATACGGGCAAGAAGGCTGCTGCCAAGAAAGCCGTAGCCAAGAAACCTGCGGTCAAGAAACCTGCTCGGAAACAGCCGGCGAAAAAGGTCGCTGCCAAGAAAGCCGTGGCCAAGAAAAGCGCGCCCGCCAGGAAGGCTGCGAAAAAATCCGCAGTGAAGAAGCCCGCCCGCCGGCGCTAGTCATCCGCTTGCCGGGCGGGGCCCTTGAAGAGTCTCAGCTGAGCAGCCGCGTGGGTTTATCGCAATTCTTCTTCCAACCGGACATCTTTTCTGTGGTTTCTTGAAACCAATGACGTAGCTCGGAGTGTAGCTCAGGCCGGGTGGTTGGTGGGTCCATTATGAAAGCCATTTTGTTTGTTGACGATCATGAGGTTCTGGCGCGTTTAAGTTGTGAGATCCTGGAAATGCAAGGCTACCGTGCGGTCAGCGCCTACAACGCGCAGGATGCGTTGGACAAATTCAAGCGCGAAAAATTCGATATTTTGGTGACCGATTTCCGCATGGAAGGCATGAACGGGCTGGAACTGGCGCGCCGCATCCATGCCACCGAACCCAATATTCCCGTGATCATCGTCACCGGCTACGGGCACATCGATGGCGGCAAGGACGTCAACGCCTGCCTGCAGAAGGAGCAGATGTTCCCCGCCCTGCTCGACAAGATCAGGACATATCTTGGCGAAGCGGAGAGGACGAACGCGTTGAAGAGCGCCTGATCCGCAACCGGTGTCCTGATACAAAGCCAATAACCAACACGCCAACGCCCCCTTGCTACACTTGACGCGTGCGACGGCTGATCGTCAATGCCGATGATCTCGGGCTGACCTCGGGCGTCAATCGCGCCATTTTCGAAGCGCACCGCAACGGCATCGTCACCTCTACCACGCTCATGGCCAACTCGCGTGCCTTTGCCGGCGCCGCCGAAATGGCGCGATCCGCCGAAGCTGATCGCACGCTCAGCGTGGGCTGCCACGTCGTATTGATGGATGGCGAGCCGCTCCAGCCGGCAGACAAAGTTCCAACCCTGCTCGAACCGCGGACCAACAACGGCACCGGCCGCTTTCGCGACAATCTCAATGACTTCATCATCGCGTCGTTTCGCCACAAGCTCAACCCGCAGGAGATTGAGGCCGAAGCCGCAGCGCAGATGGAGCGCATTCTGGGATGCGGCATTCCGCTTTCGCACTTCGATACCCACAAGCACGCGCACATGTTTCCCGCGGTGCTTCGTCCTTTGCTGCGCGCTGCCCGATCGCGCGGCGTGCCCGCGGTGCGCAATCCCTTCGGCCAGGTGTGGCCGCTACCGTTGAGCAGCCTTTTACGCACGCGACAGGTGTGGAAGCGGTTCGCGCAACTGAACGCGTTGCGCCGACTCGCCGGTCCCTTTCGCCGCGAGGTCGAGGCGCATGGCTTGCGCACCACGGACGGCTCGCTGGGGGTGCTGGCCACTGGCTCCCTCGATGTCAAGCTCTTTACCACGATGATCGACAACATGCCCGAAGGAACATGGGAGTTCGTCTGCCATCCGGGCTACAACGATGCCGAACTCGACGCGGTGCGCACGCGTCTTCGCCAGGCGCGCGAGCAGGAGTTGCAACTGCTGACTTCACCCGAGGCGAAAGATCTCCTGCAGCGGCGCGGTGTTGAGTTGATCAGCTACCACGATCTGTAGCCAGCGGTTGTAAGAATGGCGTCGATTGCCGCCGCTCCGCCAGTCGCGAGCTCCCACCCGGCACAGTTTGTTTCCCCAATGTTTCAAACCGTGACTGGAAAGGAAACGATGAGATGAGTGGGAACATTTTGCCGCGCACGGCGCGCTGTGGGAGGGTATTCTATCCCACGCGAGTGTCAACGAAGGTTTTCGCCTGCTGGTGTGCTTCGTGAAATCGCCGCACTGTGGGGAAGAGGCAGGCAGATCGTTGCAGCACTTGCGTGAGCCCGGAGAAATCGGTTTCCGGGCGGGGCGCAGAATGCAGTCCTTCTCCCAATTCATCTCGCAAACCGACGAGCAGGGAATCCTGACGACCGCTCCCTGCCGCGCCGATCTGGCCGGCGGCACGCTCGATATCTGGCCTCTGTACCTCTATCATCCCGGAGCGGTAAGCGTGAACCTCGCGCTGAGCATTCTTACCGCGTGCCGCATCACGCCGCGGCCCGACACCGGCATCCTGCTGCTGTCGCACGACACCGGCCGCGAGCAAAGCTTTGCGAACCTTGATCAATTGCTCGCTGCGAGGCATTACGTGCATCCGCTGGCGGCGTTCGTGGTCCGTTCTTTCAAACCCGATGCGGGATTCGCGCTGGAGACCTACTCCGAATCGCCGGCGGGAGCAGGAATCTCCGGCTCGTCCGCGCTGATGATCGCCACCGTTGCGGCGCTGGCCCGCTTCGTGGGACGGCAGATGGAGCTCGAGCCAATTCGCGTCCTCGCGCAAAACATTGAGGCGCAACTGATACGGGTTCCGACCGGCTGCCAGGACTATTACCCCGCCATCCATGGAGGCGTGAGCCGCGTGCATCTGGAGGCTGGTGGCGTGTGGCGGGAGGAGATTGCCGTCCCGTTGGGGGAAATCGACCAGCGCTTTGTGCTCTTCTACACCGGCGCGCCGCGCAAGTCAGGCATTAACAATTGGAAGGTTTTCAAGCAACATATCGATGGCAACAAGCAGGTGGTGCGCAACTTTGCCGAGATTTCGCGTATCGCGCAGGCGATGGGCAGTGCGCTTGCCGCCAGGGATTGGGATGCCGTTGAGAAGCTGATGGGCGAAGAATGGAAGCTGCGGCGCACCAATGCTCCCGGCATCACAACCCCGGCGATCGATAAACTGATTGAGGTGGCCAGGCGGCATGGGGCACGAGCCGCCAAAGTTTGCGGCGCCGGAGGCGGCGGCTGCGTCATCGCGCTGATCGAGAAAGGCAGCCGACGGCAGGTTGAGCAGGCCATCCGCGAGCAGGGCGGAGAGCCATTGGATTTTCATGTCGCCCGCGAAGGGCTCCGCTTCCACCCCGCAAGAAGGCGGCAAACCGCGTGAGCATGAGCAGATATACGGACAAAGCAGGCAAACTGAAGCCGATATGGGCGTTCGTCTTCTCGCTCATTCTTTCCGCCCTGGCGTTCTTCGTCTCCGGCAATATCGCGCATGAGGCCGGCGACCAACGTCCCTTCCGCAGCGAGTTCATCTTTCGCGGGCTGTGGATGCTGCTGCTGTTCGGCATTTTCATCTGGATGCTCACCATTGCCGATCATGTCGAGGACCATCGGCTGGCGGCGCAGGGATTGCCGCGCACGCGCGGCTGGCTCAAGCATTTCCTGATCGGCTGCGCCATCGGATGCGGACTGACGGTGCTGGCCGTCGCCCCCATTTATATTTGGGGAAGATTCAGGTTCATTCCCCTGATGAGCTGGCATCTGCTGCCGAACTTAGGCGCGGTGCTGCTGATGCTGCTGTGCGGAGCGCTGGCCGAGGAACTGGTGTTCCGCGGCTATCCCTTTCAGCATCTCGAGCGCGCCATCGGCACCGTGCGGGCAGTGCTGGCATTTTCCGTTCTCTACGGCGTGCTGCACTTGCTGAATCCCAATGCCAGCCGCTGGGGAGCGGCCAACACCATTCTCATCGGCGTTCTTCTCTCCGTCGCCTACGTGCGCACCCGCGCGCTCTGGCTGCCGTGGGGCATTCACTTCGGCTGGAACGCCACCTTGGGACTTATCCTCGGATTGCGCGTCAGCGGTATGCGAGTATTCAATTTGTGGCTCTACACGGACGCCTTCGGCCCGCAGCGCCTGACCGGCGGTAAGTATGGCGTGGAGGCGAGCGGCACCGCAGCTCTGGTGTTCGTTATCGGAATTCTGATCGTCTACAAGCTCCCGCTGCGCGCCTTGGCGCAATCCAGGAAGCCTGCTTCGGTCGAAGCGGCCGTCCACGATTCCATTTCCAGCATCCAATCCTAACCGCCGGTAATCCGGGATCGGCATATAATTGTCCGCAGTCGGGGTTCCCATGTACCGCGTTTCCTGCACGCTCCTCGCTACAGCTCTCCTGTTGCAGCTTCCCGTCTTCGCGGGCGACGCGAAATCGCCGGCTCCATCCGACCGGATGACGCCGCAAACCCGTCTGGAGATTATCCGCGACCTCACTGCCGAGCGGGTCTTCGTGCGCACCGTCTTTCCCCGCGGAGAACAAGGTCTGCAGCTCAAAGATGGCAAGCTGACTCCCGACAGCCAGCAGGTCGCGTCGCTGGTGACGGAGCACGGATTCGCTGCCAAGCCCGGCGACCGCGTCATCATCAGCAATGTCATCATCAAGGAAAAATCGATTGTCCTTGAGCTGAACGGCGGCAACAAGAGACACGAGAAGTGGTATCAGCACGTCTCCGTCGGCGCGGGCGGCGGCACGACGCCGTTGGGCGGCGCACCCAAGAGCCTCGAGGCCACCGGCTCCTCGCTCACCCTGGAGTTCGACAAGTACGTCCCCGAAATGACCGGCCAACAGGTGCGGGCCATGCTGGCGCTAGTCTTCGATTTCAAAGCGCTCACCGAGGCCGAGGCCTACCAGAAAACTTTGTCGCCCAAGGTGCAGAATGCCATCAAGAACCACCAAGTGCTGGTAGGCATGGACCGTGACATGGTGGTCTATGCCATGGGACGTCCACCGCGCAAGATCCGCGACAAAGACGACAACGGCGTCGATTACGAAGAGTGGATCTACGGATATCCGCCGCAGGAGGTGCAGTTCGTGCGCTTCGAGGGGCCGTTCGTGACGCGGCTGGAGATCATGACGGTGGATGGCCAGAAGATTGTGCGCACCAAGAAAGAAGTGGACCTCGCATCCCAGGAGGTCGAGGTCGCGCAGAAGAAGGACGAGCCCAAGCCGGCTAACGCTCCCTCGCTTCTCAAGCCCGGCGAACAGGCTGAGAGCGGACCGCAGACAACCAAGGCTCCCGCCACACCCTACCCGCCGCCTCTGGACGAACCAGTACCGACCAGCGCTCCCGGCAGCACCCCCGGGCCGTGATACGTAGCCGTTGCGAGTTTGGACCCTTCGACGACCATAGGGACTTCTGATCCGTGACGACACGCAGCAATCCATCGCAGGCCTGCCGAGCATCAAGCGAATCGCGTGCAAGTAGCTTCTGCGGAGGACAACCCTTTACGATCCTCTGGGAGGCAGGTTCAGCAGATGCCGGGGTCGGAAAAACACCCCCACCAACAGTTCCTCACCGAAGACCCGCCGCAGTTCAGTGAAACCAAAAAAAGGAATCAGCACCACGAACAGCAACCCTGTGAGACACAAAATTCCCTGCCAAGAACCGCCGCCGAGGACGGCAATGCTTTCGTGAAACGACTTGCCGTGAAACATGCCGACAGCGGCTTCTTCAGCAATTTTGAAACAAGCAAGCACCATAGTGAACGCAAAAGACTTTAGAAGCGTCGGATAAATCAGGGGCGCATCCCCGAGCTGGTCGCCCAAATGCAGCTCCTGGGCGACAAGCATGACCTTCGCTAGCGCCAGCGCGTTGATGAGGGCGAAACCATTGAGCGCGAAGTCGATGTGGTGCTCTGCCAGAATCAAGGATTTATAGGCTACGAACAAGGAAAACACGACAAAGAGGTAAGAAAAAATCACGAGGTACTCTCTCATCCCGTGAACGGCTTTCTGCTTCAGAGTTCGCTTGCTTCGACTCACAATAGCTCTCTCCCTGGAACTGGCCTCGAGAATCGCATTCATTGTAGTGCGACGTGTCCCCTTTTCCCGACGTCCTCCAAGCGACCACCCAGCGTTGAAACGCTGGGCTTAGATATGCTGCCCCCTTTTCGGGGACGGGTGCAAATGAGGGGCGCGCAGAGGCGAATGGCGTCTTTGAGGCTTCCGTGGGGCTTCTACTCCCGCCTCCTCACGTACTCCGGCACGGAAGGCAGCTCCTCCAGCCCGGCAAAGGCCGCTTCGATCTCGCCGAATGGCACTATTGTGTGGCAATATCATAAGAATTAACACACGTTTGGGACATGACCCTATTGCGCATAGGTGACGCTTGTAAGATACTTCCTTTCACTTGTCGTAACAGCTCAGCAACATCAGGGGCGGCAAAAGGAGCTTGGGCGGTATGAAACTACCCTGCAGGATTGTCGTCTGCTGTCTTCAGGTTTGGCTTGCTTGCTTCGCGACCGCACAAGTTGCGGTCACAACCTATCAATATGATAACTACCGTTCCGGCACGAATACTCTCGAAACTACCCTCACTTTGGCGAACGTCAATGTAGATCAGTTTGGCCGTGAAGCTATCTTTAACGTCACGGGATACGTGTACGCGCAGCCGCTATACGTGCCCAACGTGAACATCGGCGGAGTTCTGCACAACGTCCTGTACATCGCGACCGAGCACGATCAGGTGTACGCCTTCGACGTGAACAGCGGCCAGCAGCTATGGAACAGGAACCTTTTGATCAGCACGGGGCCGCTCATCCAGGTCAGTCCCATCTCCAGCAGCGACGTCAACTGCAATGACCTCGTCCCCGAGATCGGCATTACCGGCACGCCAGTCATCGATGTGGCCAATGATGAGATGTTCCTGGTTGCCAATACCAAGGAGATTAACCTCGTCACGCAGACCACGAATTTCTTTCAGACGATATACGCGCTCGATATCAGGACTGGGGCGTTGCGCACTCCGCCGCATCGCGTGACCGGGCAGGTGCCTGGCACGGGGCAGGGATCGCAAAACGGCTACTTGACCTTCGATCCTTTGCTCGAGGGCCAGCGTGCTTCCTTGCTGTTGTCCAACGGGCAGGTCTTTGCGGCGTGGGCTTCGCACTGCGATAACGGCGCCTTTCACGGTTGGCTGATGTCGTTCGATGAACTGACGCTGTATACCAGAGGCGTTTTTGTGGACACGCCCAACGGCAGCGAAGGAGGCTTCTGGGGCAGCGGCTCCGGTCCGGCGGCGGACTCTGCGGGCTCCATTTACGTCGGCACCGGCAACGGGACCTACGATACCGATTCCGATTACGGCGACAGCATATTGCGCCTGAATCTGGCAGGCTCAGGTCTTATGCTCGCTGACTACTTCACCCCCTGGGACCAGGAGATGCTGGATGACACCGACACGGACCTCGGCTCGGGTGGGGTCACGCTGCTCCCCGACCAGCCCGGCTCTCCTTATCCTCACCTGCTGGTGCAGGCCGGAAAGGAAGGCACCATCGACCTGGTGAATCGCGACAACATGGGGCACTTCAACCCCGTCAACGATGACCAAATCGTGCAGACGCTGCCCTTCATCATTGGCGGGCTCTTTGGCGGGCCGGCCTTCTGGAACAACAATGCTTACTTTGGCGGTATAAACGACAACCTGAAGGACTTCACTTACGATCCCCAGGCCCAACTGCTTTCCACCAGCCCGACGTCGCAGTCGGCGGAGACTTTCACGTTCCCAGGTCCTACGCCGGCCATCTCTTCCAACGGCGTCGAGGACGGGATCGTATGGATCGTGGAAACCGACAATGCTAACGGCGGACTGGCTGTGCTGCGGGCCTACAACGCCAGCGATCTCAGTGTTGAGCTCTACAATTCGCTGCAAAATCCCTCGCGCGATAGCGCGGGAAACGCGGTGAAATTCGTCGTGCCCACCGTCGCTGACGGGCAGGTGTTCGTGGCCGCGCAGAACCAGGTAGCGATGTACGGCTTGCTGTCTAGCGACCCAGGTCCGCGTCATTCTTCTGGACGCTGACCTGGACAGAGCATTAGTCCAGCGCTGGCGCCCGTTTACTTGCGCGTCTTCACGTACTCCGGCACGGAAGGCAGTTCTTCCAGCCCGCGACCGGCGAAGATCTCCTCGAAGTTCGTGATCAGTTCTCTGTGGATCAGGCCGTTGCTGGCGAGGACCTCGCGGCTGTCGAGTCGGAAGGGCGAGCCGTCAAAGCGCGTCACCATGCCGCCAGCCTCTTGCACCAGCAGCACGCCCGCGCCCGTGTCCCACGGATTCAGATTGAACTCCCAGAAACCGTCGTAGCGTCCGGAGGCGACGCAAACCAGATCGAGCGCCGCCGAGCCCGCGCGCCGCACTCCATGCGAGCGCAGCGTGAGCTGGTGGTAGAAGTGGATGTTGGGGTTCTTGTGGCGCTTGTGGCTGGGAAATCCCGTGCCCAGCAGCGATTCGGCGAGCCGCGGCGTTTTGGAAACCCGCATCGGCTTGCCATTCAGCGTCGCGCCGCCGCCGCGCTCGGCGGCGAACAGCTCGTCGCGCGTGGGATCGTAGAGCACGCCAACTTCGAGCTGATCGTCCTGTCTCGCCAGCGCGATGGACACGCAAAACACCGGGTAGCCATGCGCGAAGTTAGTGGTGCCGTCCAGCGGATCGACATACCAGCGATACTCGGCGCCGGTGTCGCTGCGCGTTCCCTCTTCGGCCACGATGCCGTGCTCGGGCCAGCGCGCCCGCAGCCGCTCGACGATCAGCTTCTCTGAGGCGCGGTCGGCCTCGGTGACCAGATCGACCTCGCCTTTGTACTCGATGGTGACGTGGCGGGCGAAATTACCCATCAGCAGCGCCCCGGCTTCACGCGCAATCGTTTCCAGTTCGGGCAGGTAGCGGCTCATTTGCCGTTGCTCGAAGAGTTGCCGTCGGAGGGCCGCGCTGCGGCATCGGCGCGCGGCTTGCGCACCGTGTCTTCTGCGATGTAGGCGATCTCGTGCTTGAAGATGAAGAGATTGGGCGCACCGTCGCGCGTCAGGCGCACCATGCGGCGATCGTAGTATTCGATCCAGCCGCGCACCACCTCGCCATCCATCAGCTTGATGCGCACCGGGCGCTGCTTCTCGCCCAGCATCTTCAGATAGGCGGCTTCCTGGTGCGTGTCGTCGGGCGGAGGGGTTCGTCCCTTGGGGTGGTTCGTGTCATTTGCGCCGCGGAAGACCATGCGATGATTGTAGCAGTCAGCCGTCAGCGGCAGGCGCAGCCTAAACATCTTCGGACGCGTCTAAGAGATTGGGGGTACACTGTGTGAGTAAAGTCACGAAGAGAGGTCCGTCCATGGCCACCGCTCGCCCGAAGACGAAATCGGCAATCGACACACTTATGGACAAGTTTGCCGAAATGGCGACGGAAGAATCCAAACGGATGACGGACGCGGAGTTCAAGCGCGCCGTCAAGGGCTCGAAGGAAATCATCAATCGAGTCCGCGCTTCTCGCGAACGCAAGCGCGGAACAGCCTGATCCAATCTGCCAGCTCTTCCGGCGTTACATTCTTCCTCCACTGCTTAACTAGCTGTACAAAATCGTCTTCCGTTCCGTACTCCAGAATTTCCGGCAAAGCTCGCCGTATCTCGGCGATTGCTTTCAACCGCTCCTCATCGTAGTAATCCCGTGTTGGCGAACCCGGCGGCTTCCTCATATTGCGTTTGTCGTCGCAATTGTAGAGTAGAAGCTAAGCGGGACATACAACCTACCGAAGATCTTGCGGGAGATTCCGGTACCTCCGGAGGTTGAAAGCTCCCATTCATTTCACTTTGCGCGAGAGCTACTCGTACCGCAGCGCTTCCACCGGATCGAGCCGCGACGCCTTCACAGCGGGATACATTCCGAAGAACAGGCCTACGCCCATGGCCATCAGTACCGCAGCGAAGACCGCCCAAATGGGCACCGACGTCGGCATGGAAGGAAACACCAGCGGAATCACTGCGGCCGCGGCCACGCCCACCAGCACTCCCACCAATCCTCCGAGACCGGTGAGCACGACGGCTTCGGTAAGGAACTGGCGGATGACGTCTGAGCGCCGCGCGCCGATGGCCTTGCGCACACCGATTTCGTGGGTGCGCTCGGTCACCGACATCAGCATGATGTTCATCACCCCCACGCCGCCCACCATCAGGCCGATGGAGCTGACGATGATGGTCATCAACGCAACCGTGCTCATAATCTGGCGAAAGTTGTCAGCGATCGCTTCCGCCGTGGTCATGCCGAAATTGTCCGGCTTGTCGAATGGTACGTGGCGCCGACGGCGCAGCAGGCCGCGAATCTCGTCCTCGGCCGCATCCTTGTAGCCGGGATAAGCTTCGGCGCCGATGAAGATCTCATCGTCAGCCGGATAGTGTTTGTGGTAACTGTTGTACGGAACCTTCACGGTACGATCGGCGCTCTCGTCCTTGAAGAGCTGGCCCTTGCGCTTGTCAAGCACGCCGATGACTTTATAGGGAATGCCGTCTACCAGAATGGTTTTGCCGATGCCGTCGTGCGCGGGGAAGAAGTTCTTATCGATCTCGTAACCGATGACGGCGACATCTTCACGATGCAGGTCCTCGAAATCGGTGAAGAACCGGCCCTGAACGACGCGGGCGTTGTAAACGTCCTGATACGAGGAGTTGGTGCCGGTGTAATCGAGGTCGGTGATTTCGTGCGTGCCATAGCGCGCGACCCGAAGCGGCGGCCGCTGCGCGTCAGGATTGATGCGCGCCATTACCTCCTCCGTTACCGCCTTGACGTGCGGGCACTCGGCGAGAATGGCTTTGGCGTCGTCCAGGGTGAGCGGTTTGCGGTTGCGCTCTTCCTGGCTCATGCGTCCGATGCGGATGGCGAAGTCCCAGCGAAAGATGAACAGGGTGTTGGTGCCGTAATCGTCAAGATACCCCTGAATATCGCGGCTGACGCCCACCAGCATGGAGGCGACGAAGATCATCGCCGCAACCCCAATCACCACACCCAATACGGTGAGCAGGGAGCGCGTCTTGTGCTCGCGCACCGTCTCCAGCGCCATTCGCGAATTGATGCCAATGTGCATAAGTGCAGGGCTGGGGACTAAGGACTAGGGGTTAGTGGATGCGCCGAATCAGTCCGGGTACCGATCCCTAACCCCCAGTCCCTAATCCCTAATTCTCGAACCTTAACGCCTCAATCGGGTCCAGCCGCGCGGCCTTGCGCGCGGGATAGACGCCGAAAAACACTCCCACCGCGGACGAGATGGTTATCGCGACCGCGACCGCCGAGAACGGGACTTCCATGGGCACGGGCGTCGCACTACGCACAATCACCGCCAGCACCCACGCGATGAACACGCCAATGGCTCCTCCGACCAGCGCCATCACCGTGGACTCGACCAGAAACTGCAGGAGGATATCGCGCCGCTTTGCGCCCAGCGATTTGCGAATGCCGATCTCGCGCGTGCGCTCGGTGACCGATGCCAGCATCACGTTCATGATGACCACGCCGCCGATGACCAGGAAGATGGAAACCAGTCCCACCATGCCCGAAGCCAGCGTGCCGGTGAGGTTCTGCCACAGCCCCATCAGGCTATCGCTGCCGAGCACCCCGAAGTTGTCATCATCATTCGGCGCCAGATGGCGGCGCGCGCGCATGAGCACGCGCGTTTCCTCCTCGGTCCGCGCCATCCATTCCGGCCCGCGCGCCTGAACATTGATGGCCATACCATCGCTGCTGCGCCCATACATCTTCAGCCAGGTCTGGACCGGGATGTAGACGAAGTTGTCCTGCGACTGGCCAAAGGTATTGCCGATGCGCTTGGCCACGCCGACAATCTGGAATTCCTGTCCGTCAACCGTGAGCGTCTTGCCCAGCGGATCGGTGTTGGCAAACAGCTTGTCGGCAACATCGGCGCCGATCATGCAGACCATGCTGCGGTGCTGGTTGTCGGTGTCGGTGATGTAGCGGCCGGTCGCGACCTCTTCCACGTCCATGTCGCCGATGTTGGCGGTCACGCCGCGCAGGTCGACATCCTCCAGGTTTTGCCGCTCACTGCGAATATTGGCCGGGCGGCGCACTTCCAGTCCCACCGCCTTGGGGAGCTTCAGGTTGTCGCGCAGCGCTTCGTAGTCTTCCCAGGTAATGTTACGATTGCGGCGCTGGGCCTTCAGCATCTCTTTGGTGTCGCTGATGATGCCGTACTTCATCACCAGGAACACATTGGATCCCAGATTGGCGATGCGGGTGGCGAAGTACTGGTTCATGCCGTTGATCAGGGCCACAACCAGGATCAGGGTCGAGACCGACAAGATCACGCCCAGCAACATGAGAAAAGACC
>Ga0335073_10008260_pt1 | contig 14602 bp, 13 predicted proteins | sample Lox_Sample_22_FD_207093 | JGI IMG/M metagenome (GOLD analysis project Ga0335073, IMG submission 207093) | Soil microbial communities from Loxahatchee National Wildlife Refuge, Florida, United States - Lox_Sample_2.2 | ecosystem: Environmental > Terrestrial > Soil > Wetlands | place: USA... | reverse complement strand
CGCGGACTTCTGAATGGCTTCGCGGACGGCGGCGTCGACGGCATGAGCTCGCTCATCGACGACATTCTGCGCCGGTTCGGCGGGGATGATGACTTTCCATCCGAGGTCCTTCACCCAGGTCTGCCACTGCGGCGCGTCGGCGGGATCGATGACGGCGACGGCGGGTGTGCGGGGCGGACCGGTGGGGGATGGCGCGGGCAGGTCGGACTGAGCGCGCGCGGAGGCCGCAAGCAGGCTAATAGTGCCGCAGACGAGAGCGAATTTTCTTAGCCAGTTTCTCAATGTCTTCCGTCTTCTTTACGGTGGCCATGGAGACCACGGTGTAGCCGTTCTTCTCGATGTCCTGTTGCAGTTGCTGCGCCAGATCGCTGAGCTCGGCGGCGTCCTTGGTGTTCTGATCGAATTCGGCCTTGAGGATGGCTTCCTTCTGCGATTTTCCGTTGGGCAGCTTGGCGTCGTCGTCCTGCTGCTGGGAACCGAGCGACGAGCCGCGGGGTTGCGGGATGGCGTCGCCGAGGCCGGATGGCACGGCGAGCGCAAGAAGAACCGCCAGGGAGAGAAGCGGGGCGGAGCGCTGAAGCCAAGGTGTCATGGAGGAACCTGCCAACTCCAATGATAGCGTGGGGCAGCGAAGAGGCGGCGGTCAACCGCCGCGCGGGCTGAAGCCCACCCTCCGCGTGCTACGATCAAGCGCGGATGGAGTTGGAAGACGATCTGCGGCGCATGCGCGAGGACTGGGACCAGCGCGCCCGGGAGAACGCGCGGCACTACATTGCGACCGAGCGGGCGGAGTGGAGCGACGAAGAATTCTTCGCGTCGGGACGGGCGGAACTGGCCGAGCAGATTCTCAACGACATGGAGAATATCTGTCAGGGGCGCGATCCGAAGGCGATGCGCGTGCTCGAAATCGGCTGTGGCGCGGGGCGGGTGACGCGGGCGCTGGCGGGCGTTTTCGGCGAAGTGCACGGCGTGGATGTGAGCGGCGAGATGGTGGCGCTGGCTCGCGAAGGGCTGCGGGATCTGGCGAACGTCACGATCTACCAGAACAACGGAATGGATCTGGCGGTGGCGCCCGATACGCCGTTCGATTTCGCATTTTCCATGCTGGTGATGCAGCACATCCCGAGCCGGGAGGTGGTGGAGACCTACTTTCGGGAAGTCTGCCGGCTGTTGCGGCCGGGGGCATTGTTCAAGGTGCAGATGCTCGGCCGGCCGCTGCCGCCGCCTCCCGCGCCGCAGCCGGCGGGTCCGCCGCCGGAATTGCCGCTGAAATGGAAGCTGACGGGGAAGATTCCACTGCCGATCCGCAAGAAGGTGCTGCGGCCGATTCGGGAGATGCTGGCGAAAGCGCCGGCTGGGCCGCCACCACCGCCGCCCGAGGTACCGGATACCTGGACCGGAGTGATGTATGCGCCCGAAGAAGCTTCCGCTCTGGCAGATTGCACGGGTTTCGAACTGCGCCATCAGCGCGGAGCGGGGCAGGAGTTCTACTGGCTGTGGTGCTTCAAGAGATCGCCCCGGATATGACGACGAAGCAGCTGGCGGCGATGGCGGGGTCGCTGTATCGGACAGGCCCGTGGGCGCGGCGGACGATGCAGCGACTGCGGCCTTACAACTGCCCGCTGGACGTGTTGATGTCGCTGGCGCCGGAGGGCGGCGAGGCGCTGGACATCGGCTGCGGTTGCGGCATTTTCCTGGGACTGGCGGTGGTGTGCGGAAAACCGATTTCCGGGGTGGGAATCGATACATCGGAAGCATCGGTAGCGATGGCGCTGGCGATGCGCGACGGGCTGGATGCGGGGCTGCGCCGGAGGCTGGACTTTCGGCGGATCGAATCGCGCGAGGAATGGCCGGCGGGTCCGTTCGACATGGTCAGTATGATCGACGTGATGCATCACATTCCGCCGGAACAGCAGGCGGCGAGCTTCGAGGGGGCGGCGAAGCGGGTGAAACCGGGGGGAATTCTGCTGTACAAAGACATGGCGCGGAGGCCGCTGTGGCGGGCGGCGATGAATCGTCTGCATGACGCGGTGGTGGCGCGGGAGTGGATTCACTACTATCCGATCGAGCAGGTGGAAGCGGCGGCGCGGGAATCAGGGCTGCGGGTGGTGCGGGCGGAGACGATTAACAAGCTGTGGTATGGGCACGAACTGCGGGTGTGGGAGCAGCCAGTTTAGACTGGACAGGCCCCAGGGCGAGCGTCGCTCGCCTGGACAGGTTGACAATCGGTCCGCCGGTTAGCCACCGGCCCCACAAGGGCAGTGATTAGCTGGCGGCCGGGAGCGTCAGGCCGGCTTTGCCGAGCGCGCGCTGCAGCAGGGCGATGGCCTGAATGTCGGCTACGTTGCGCGCCATCGAGATTTCCGACACCAGCATATGACGGGAGCGCTCCAGCATCTTCTTCTCCCGGAAAGAGAGCGGTTTGTCGACGTGCAGTTGCAGCAGCGACTTGAAGACTTCCGCCGCCTGCAACAAATTACCGCTTTGCATTTTCTCGGTATTTTCGCGGAAGCGCACTTTCCAATCGGGATGGACGGCGCACCATCCATTAGCCAGGTAGGAAAGCACACGCGAGATTTCGCGGTCCTTGGTGACACGTCGCAGGCCGATATTGGCGGCGTTGGAAAACGGCACCAACACCGTCATGCTGTTGTATCCCAGGCGTAGCAAGTAGAACTTCTCGAAGGCAGATCCGAAGGAACGAGTGCTGATATTTTCGATGGTCCCAACTCCCTGGTTGGGATATACCACCTTATCACCGATCTGAAATGTCATACGGGCGGTCCCCCACAAACCACCGCAATCAGGTGCTGTGCGTGATACGGATCACGACAACCATGAATGGTACGCTCACGTTGCAATTCTGTCAAGAGCGAGTGGCGCGAAAATCCGCATCTGATGCGGGTTTATGCATCATTCAGTGTGGAGAGACTGGGCACCTGGGAGTAGTTTCGCAAGCGCGAAACAGGGAGGGAAAAGATAACAATACACCTGCGACAGGTGGCAAACCTGCCGGAAACGTCAAGCGAGTTGTTACGACAACCGGTTCTTAAGCTCCGGCCGCGATCGCTTTCTCCTCCTCGACTGCCATTTCGCGTTCCTGCAGCAGCAGACGCCGCAGGGATCGCAGATCATTCAGAATTCGCCGGCTAGTGGTGATATGGAGATTGAGCTTGACCAAGTTATAGGAAACCAGCAGAAGGGCCTGTTTACGGCGATCCGCCTGTTCCCGTTCGGCCGCTGCAATCTCGGCCTCGACTTCCCGCCGGGCCTCATCGATCTCGGCGGCAAGCATCGCAATGTACTCGTGCGAGCCTTCTATGCTGTCAAATGGCGTTTCGGACTGATAGCTCAAAACAGCTCCTTTCCAAAACCGCCCTCCTCCGCCGGGGGCTCCATTCTGAAAATTAAGAGTTCCTCATTTTCGCACAAAAACGGGGAGAGTTGGCAAGGGGTAGATCCCCGCGGATGGGGTTATATTGCGCACTTGCGGAAAAAGCTGGCATGGGCCGCCGATGAACGCAAATGACACCCGGATCCGAGCCATTGGCTTGCGCCGGCATGTGTTTGAACTGGCGACTACGGCTTACGACCAGGATTTGTCGAAGGCCTTCTGGAAAGCGGCCATATCTTCGCGAGAGCCGACGGTGACGCGGACTTTGGTCGGCCAGGCTGGCCAGACACGGCCGATGATGACGCCGTTGGAGGCCATGGTGGCGGCAAATTCCTGGCCGGGCCGGTTCACTTCCATCATGAAGAAGTTCGTTTCGCTGGCGATGCATTTGACGCCGCGCTTGTCGAGGAAAGCCAGGGTGTCTTCGCGGATGGATTTGTTGAGCGCGCGGCGTTCTGCGACGAGGTTGGCGGCCTTCAGGCTGGCGGTCGCGCAGGCGACGGTGGTCAGGGGGAGCGGCGAAAAGCCGGGGCCGAACTGGCGGAGCTTGGCGAGCAGGTCGGGGCGGGCCATGGCGAATCCCATACGCAGGCCGGCCATGCCGTAGATCTTGGAGAAAGTCCGGAGGACCATGACGTCCTTGCCCGCGGCGACGAGGTCGGCGCCGGATTGAGCCTTTTCGGAGAAGTGAATGTAGGCTTCGTCGAGCACCACGATGGCGTTCTTCTGTTTGTGGGCGAGGATGTATTCGATGTCGGCCCGAGCCGTAACCGTGCCGCTGGGATTGTTGGGATTGCAGATGTAGTAGGCGCCGGCGTTGGGGTCGGCTTTGATCATCGCCTCGGCATCGTGGGAGAAGTCGGCGCGCAGGGGGACTTTGACCACCTTAGATCCGATGAACGCGGGAGCGCCGCTTTGATAGCCCGGGTCGCCCATGGTCCAACTGGCGGTGGGCGAGGTGAAAGCGCAAGCCACGCGGTGGAGCGGGTCGGAAGATCCGGCAAAGGCGGCGATGTGGTCGGCCGGAACGTTCTCGATTTCGGAAATGGCGCGCACCATTTCACCAGTTTCGTTGCCGGGGGAATAGCGCCAGCCCATGGGCGCGACCTTGGCGATGGCTTCGAGTCCTTCTTTGGACGGCCCCATGGGGTTCTCGTTCTGGTTGATGCGGACGGCGTTGGGGTCCATGGCGCGGCCGCCGCGTCCGGCGCGGCGCTGCATATCCTGCTGGGCCTGTTGGGCCATGGCGGCTTCGTTATAGAACGGCAAGGCGGCTCCGGCAGTCAGGAGACTGGCGATTCGGCCCAGTTGGCGGCGGGAGAATCCGCGTTGTAATAGCTCGTCGGTGTGCGGGTTGAGGCTCATGAGTGCAAATCCTTTCTGCTCCAAGGTGCGGAATCAGGAATACGAAGCTCGACCGGGAACCCTCCTGGCGGGCGCCAACGCGGCGCGCAGCCTGAATTTCATTGAGATTACATGGGGATGGAGCGGAAGTCAATGGCAGGCTAACGCCGGGCTGAAGCCCGGGACTGACAGGGCTAAAACCCTGAGCGGGCTGAAGCCCACCCAACGATGCGCAAAAAAGGGTGCGTTTTCCGTATTAATAATTGTGGGGGATTGCGCGGACGAATGGCGCAACCCGGCATAAATCGGAGGCTATGTGAGTTTGGAGTGTACGGAAACAACCGCGGCGCCGCGCTGGGGGCGCCAGTTTAAAAGCCGGCTGGAATTGGCGCTGCACCAGACCAAAGAACGCTTGAAGCAGTGGAATGCGGCGGCCGAACCGATCGTGGTGCGCGACCGCGGCCGCGAATATGTGATTCCGATCGCGACCTTGGACCAGGTGGAGGCGCAGGGCGATTACGTGATGCTGCATGCCCGGGGGCGCCGCTATTTGAAGTTGGAGCGGATGGCGGCGCTGGAATCGGCGCTGGATGCATTCGGGTTCGTGCGCGTGCACCGGTCGCGGATCGTGAACCTGGACCGGGTGGCGCGGATAATCCGTCACGCCAACGACGCCTTCGTCGTGTTGTCGGATGGGATGCGCGTTCCCATGAGCCGGGCGGGGTATGCGCGGCTGCTGGACGCCATGAGCTACTCGGAAGCGCCCGACACGGCCGAATTGAATGCCCTGGCCGACAGTCTGGGAGCCATGGGCGACAGCCAGATGGTACAGTAGCGGCTGAGTGAACGACTGCAAGCTTCGGGCGGTGATCGTCGACGACGAAGAACTGGCTCGGGGCTTTCTGCGCGAAATGCTCGCGGCGCACGCGGAGATTGAAGTCGCCGGGGAGTGCGCCAACGGATTCGAAGCCGTCAAGACGATCAGCGAAAGCTCGCCCGACCTGTTGTTTCTCGACGTGCAAATGCCAAAACTGGACGGCTTCGAGGTGCTGGAGCTGGTTTCGTCGGGGAATCCGAATCCGCCGCTGGTGATATTTGTCACCGCGTATGACCAATACGCCATGCGCGCATTCGATGCCCATGCGGTGGACTACCTGCTGAAGCCGTTTTCGGCGGAGCGGTTCGAGCGCGCGCTGGAACGCGCCAAGGCACGGCTCGGGCAGCGAGGGCTGCCGCCGGGGCTGGCGGAGGAAGCGCGCGCGCCGGAACAGCGTCCGCAGCGGATGGTGGTGAAGGACGGCTCCAAGGTGCACGTGATTCCCATCGACAAGCTGGACTACGTGGAGGCGGAGGGCGATTACGTAGCGCTGCATTCGGCGGGAAAGAGCTATCTCAAACAGCAGACGATTTCGGCGGTGGAAGGGCTGCTGGACCCATCGCGGTTCGTGCGGGTGCACCGGTCGGCGATCGTGAATCTGGAACGGATCACGCGCATCGAGCCGTATGCGCGGGATAGCCGGATCGCGATTCTGGCGGATGGGGCAAGGCTTCCGGTCAGCCGGGCGGGGTATGCGCGGCTGATGGAGGCAATGGGGGAAGAGCAGGGGGGGCAAGCGCCGAGATGAGTGGCGGGAGAAACTGCGTCGAGAAGATGACCGATCGAGTGCCTGGAGGCCCCGGCACGCCGGCAGGAGTGCCGGCGCGGCGCGCATGAGTACGTGCGCCACGGGCTAGTTGGACTCGCAGGGGAGGAGCAGGACGACGCGGTAGAGGCCTTCGATGGATGAGGGTTCGAAAACAGCGCGTTCGCCATAGCGGACTTCGAGACGACGGCGGACGTGGGCGAGCCCGACGCCGGATTTCCGGGCAAGGGGCATTTCGGGGTCGAAGGGGTTTTCGATGGTGATGCAGACGCCGCCTTGCTGTCGGCGAGCCTGCAATCGGATACAGCCGCCTTCCACCAATCCGGCGATGCCGTGTTTGACGGCGTTCTCGACCAGCGGCTGGAGCACGAGCGGCGGGACGTTGCAGTCGCCGCAATCGGGATCGATGGTTTCCTCCACGCGGAGCCGATCGCCGAAGCGCACGCGCTCCACGTCGAGATAATTGCGCGCCAGCGCCAGTTCCTCGCGCAGGGAAATATGGTCGCGATCGCCGACTCCCAGACCGCTGCGTAAGAACTCCGAGAGACGGACGCACATGTCGCGGGCGCGAGGGCCATCCTGCGTTGCCAGGGCGGCGATGGAGTGCAGGCTGTTGAAGAGGAAGTGGGGATTGATTTGCATTTTCAGCGCGCGGAGCTCGGCTTCGCGGGCCAGAGTGCGGGCTTCGGCGGCGCGATTTTCGGCGGCGCGCGACTCTTCGGCGGCGAGGGAAGCGTAGTGCATGCCCACCGAGAGGACATAGAGAAGCACACCCATACCGAGCAGCAGCGGCAGCGGACGATCGGCCGCGCCGCCGTTGTTGAGATTCGGCACGAACTCCTCCACCAGCAAGGAGACCAGTTTCGCGCTGCCGACGAAGACCAGACTGCCCGCGAAGGCGGCGGCGCCGAAAGTTCCGAGCAAGTTGGCCCATCCGACGCGGTGCAGGGGCATGGCGCGGCAGAGGTACCAGGGCGAGAGACAGGCAAACGCGAAGACCAGCGTGGCCGGCGTGAGCACGGCCAGTTCCACCCACCAGGCCAGGCCGCCGGCAATCTTGGCCATCAGCGACAGCAGGACCAGAATCGGGAGCCAGGCCAGCAGGTACGCCGCCAGGCGCCTGCTCGCCGCCAGAATGGGATGCATGGGGGATCAGTTCCGGACTTCGACGTGGCCGAAGACCGCGCCGCCGCGCACGATGAGGCGCTTGGGATTGGGATAGCGGCCGGGATCCGGCTGGCGAGTATTGTCGGCGAACGCGCCAAAAACGCCGGCGCCCTGCACGACAGCCAGCCAGTTATCGGGGATCTTCACTTCGGTTCCCCCGAAGACGACGGCGATATCGAGAGTGGCGACATCGCCTTGCATGGCGGCGTCGCGCAGGTCGATTTGAAACCCTCCAAACACGGCGTCGACTTTGCCGCCGACGAAGGTCTGGGAATTTACGCGGCGTTTGCCGCCGCCAAAGACGGCGGTCTCGCGCAGACGATAGCCGCCGCTGGAGGCGCCGATGTACTCGTCGCGCCCATAGCGGGGGAAGTTGAAGCGCAGCACGGTGCGATCGATCAACAGAAAGAGTCCAACGGCAATCAGGAGGACGGGCCAGAACCGCCAGACTTCATCGAAAGGGAGGATGTTGAGGTTATCGAGCAGGAAGAGGACGCCGATAACAATGAGAACGGAGGCGCCGATCCAGCGATGGGGGCTGGGCGAGAAGCGGTAGTTGTCGTTGGCCGGTTGCATGATTCCAGCGTAGGGTGAGACGGGCCGCGAAGCCCGCCGGAATCGACGAACGCGGTTGGGATGCCGTCGAATGGCGGGATTGGGCAGGTCGGACCATTGGCGCGAGGTTTCAGTGGGAGACTGAAGCTATGGCCAAGGAATCAACAGACACGCCGCTTCGCAAGCATGTCGACAACCTGCTCCTCATGAAAGGCGCGCACCTGAGCCTCGACGAAGCCGTGGCCGGCTTCCCGGCGCATCTTCGAGGGACCAAACCCCCGGGCGCTCCGCATACCGCCTGGCAACTGCTGGAACATATGCGACTGGCGCAGGAAGACATCCTGGACTTCAGCCGCAACCCGAAATATCAGGAGAGGAAGTTCCCCGACGACTACTGGCCTGCAAGCGAAGCGCCGCCAAGCGAAAGAGCGTGGGACAAGAGTGTCCGGCAATTTCAATCCGACCTGAAAGAACTCCGGGCGCTGATCGCGGACGCCCGGCAGGACCTGTTTGCGGCCATTCCGCACGGTCAGGGACAGACTCTGCTGCGTGAGGCGCTATTGACGGCGGACCACAACGCCTATCACCTGGGGCAGTTGATGTTTCTTCGCAAGATGATGGGGGCCTGAACAGTCGCCCAAGAAGGCGTGCAATGGTGCCGTTCGCAGCGCTGTTCCTCACGGAAGCAGCACGATGGGCGCGCGCCACACAGCGAAACGTTTTCCGCCCGGCTGGACCACGCTCACCTGGCAGGTGTAACGGCCCGGCTCCAATTTCCCCATGGGCACACTCAGGCTTACCGGCACGGCTTTGGATTTCGCGTTGAGACCCTCCGTGATCCGCAGGGGTGCGGTCTCAAACGCCTTTACGCCGGCACGATAGAATCCGACGGTCGCCAACATCGGCTGCGTCTTCTGCGCGCCCGGTTGGTAGGCTTCCAGGTAGACGTACATCTCGGAATCCTTGCGGAAGACGCGCGTCACGCTGGGGATGAGCTTCTCGTCGGCGTGAACGAGGGGACTTGCCGCAATCAGCTTTTTGTCTTTCTCCGCGCTGGCGACGGTGGCGTCGATGCGCTCCCGTTGATAGCTGAGCACGACCGAACTGAGCGGCAGATACCTGGTCTCGGAGGTCAGGTCCGGCACCTCGAATTTGGTCTCAAAGGTGCCCATTTTGCCGGTTTCATTTTCACGAGCCAGGAATTTCAGCGAGTACGTGCCCGGTTGGAGGACGAATCCGGTGTCGTATTCCAGGTTGCGTTTGGAAAGCTGGCCGGCATTGTCGCCCTTGAGCTTGACCGGGATATCGTCGCGAACCGTCGCCTGGAGGACGCCTTTGGAGTCCTTGATCTGGCCGATAAAATCCAGGCGCGTGCTGTCGGCGCCGCCGCGCCGCGCCAGTTCGATGTCGCTTCCCGGTATCTTCACGCTGACCGGCACGAAATACCGGTCCTTGGCCTGCCGAAAGTAGTTGATTTCCATTGCGATCGTCAGGTCCGTGACCGGATCGCCCAGCATCAGAGCCTCCTGCAACTGGCGTTCCCGGTCGGAAGAGTCGAAATGCTTGAACTCCTTGGAGGCGAAGTACCCGGTGCGATAGTCGAGCCTGGCGCTCAGATTCCGGCCAATCTGCACCTTGATTCTGCGATACCGGCCGTCGAGCGCCGTATTGTTGCTGTAATAACCCAGGATGTAATAGCTCGCAATGCCCTGCTGGGCTTGTACGATGCCCAGCGCCAGGTCGTTCTGGTCGAGCAGCGCCTTTCCGCCGGTGTCCGACGCCAGGGTATAGAGGGTCTCCTGCTGGCCCTGAAAGTTCGATTGCGAGGTCCTCTGGGAACTGCCGGAGTACATTGCCTGGCCGCCCTGCGAGGCCTGTGTGGCATCGCCGATCGGCGCGCTCGCGACCAATCCGCGCGCATCCACCGGATAAAACGCAACGTTGCCGCGGATGGCCGCGTTTACGGTGGCGCGCAACTGCGCCTGGTTATCGATGCCGTTCAACTGCATGCCGCTGGCGAAGTAAACCAGCGCTTTCTTCTCGGAAAGACTGCCCAGCATCCTCACGGCCGATTCCAGCGCCGCCAGTTTGCGATCCGTATTGAAGATATTGAATTCCGAATCATCCTGCGTGTAGGCCGCTCCGGTGTCACCTTCGCTATCGGCGCCCGTGGCGCCGTTGGCCATGCCGGTTTCGCCCGCCGACAGCGCTTTTACCACCTGGACGAGACGATCCCGATCGTCGGTGAAATCCTGTAGCACATTCAGGTCGGTCACGTAGGTCATCACCGCGACCAAGTCGGACTTCGTCATCTGGCTGTTCAGGAATTTCAAAGCGGCCTTCTGCGCGCGAAGCTGTTCCGCCACGGCCATTCCGGCCTGGTCGAAGAACAACACGAGCAGCCGCCGGTCCTTATATTTCACTTCCCCCTGGCGCGCCGGGGCGATCGGAGTCGAAACCGCCGGCTTGACTGCCGGAGTAGCGGGCGTGGGGCGCGCCTCGAGCGCCGGAGCCGGCAATGCCGCGTCATCCATCCGCTGGTATTCGAAGACTTTGATCGCTTGCGGTTTCCCGTCTTCGGTAACGGTGAAATCCGAGGCTTTCAAACCCTCGATCGGCCCGCCGTCCTTGTCTTTCACCGCGACATTCACCACCACCAACTGGGTATTTGCCTGAAACTTCACCCCGCTTTGTTGGACACCCGTTTGATTGCTTTGTTGGGCAATCGCCAGGGAGGCGATCAGAAAAGTCACTATGATTCGTTGCATACGCGCTCCGGCCCTCTAAAATCTGAACCTGACGCTGGCCGTGACCTTACGCATGCCGGCCGCGGCCGACGCGAGCCCGAACGTATTCGAGCCAAGCACCGTGCCCCAACTGGTAATCGTCACGTGGTTCAGGACGTTGGTTGCCTGAATTTGAAAATCGGCGCTGCGGCGCTCGCCCAATCGGAAGACCCGCCCCAACTGGCTGTCCAGCGAAAAGATCGTCGGACCGGGAATCGTGTTGCGCCCGGCGTTGCCCCAGGTTCCCGCAGCCGCCTGAGTGAAGGCCGCGGTATTGAACAGCATCCCCGCGGCTTCGATCGGCTGCCCGGTGGCTTCCGCGCGGATGGTGTTGCTGACTGCCGTCCCCGCGACTTGCGAGAGGTTGCCGCCGACCGTCGCCGTGAAGGGATTGCCCGAATGGACGTTGATGCTGCCGGCTACCGTCCAGTCCTTGAGCAGCGCCCCTTTCCAGCCGTTGAGCAGGGTTCCGCCCGCCATTCCCATGCCGCTCGAATACTGCACCTGCAAGTTGAGATTGTGGCGGGCGTCGAAACTCGAGAGGCCGCGCTCCGCGTCGAGATCCAGCCAGTTCTGCGCGACGGGTGTGCCGCCCTGCCCGCGTCCGCCGGTTCCCGCATCGTCGATCGACTTGGAAAACTGGTACGACGCGTGCCACATCATGCCGGAATGGAACCGCCGGTTCAACTGAAACTGCGCCGCGTGATAGATCGAATTGCCATTCGAGGTCTCGTAGATGAAGCTGTGCGGATAGCTCGACTCCACCGCGCCCGGCGCCACCGAATTCGGAATGAACTGCTGGTCGAGCCGGGTTCCTTTGGTGCCCAGGTAGCCCGCAGTCATGAACATCGAGAGCGGCAGGTCGCGCTGCACGGTCAGGTTCCAGCTCTGCGCGTATCCGATCCGGTAATTGGGGTCCACGGCATACGTGCCGCTGGTTCCGTTGGTGGTGGCCGACAGAAACGCGGTTCGAATATCCAACGGCGACGACGCCGAGCCGGCAACGCTGAGCGATTCGGCGAAGGGCGGCTGCTGCGCCATGTTACCGGCAATCAGGTTATAGACCGACGTGTTATGGTAAACGCCGTAGCCGCCGCGAACGACCAGCGAGCCCTTGGTCAGCGGCCGCCATGCGAATCCGATGCGCGGCGCAAAGCCATTCCGGTCCGGTTGGATCAGCGCGTTCGGCAATGTCCCGTAATAGGTCGACGCTTCCCCCGGCACGACTTGCTCGATCGCGGCATACCCGGGACCGGCCAGCAGGTTGACCATTCGGTCATAAAGTTCACTTACCGGCGACGCGTATTCCCACCGCACACCCACCAGCAGCGTCAGGCGCGGAGCGATGCGCCAGTCGTCATTCACAAATCCGTCCCAGCCCGATCCGCGAAAGTACTTGTCGGGATTCCCGTAGCGAATGGAGGCCGTTGCCGGCGTCCCCAAGAGAAAATCCGCCAGGTCGTATCCCGTTCCGGTCTGCGCCACTCCATTCACCAATAAGCTGGTGGCCGACCCATCGAAGCTGTAACTGCCGCGGCCGTTGCTGTCCGAGAACTGGTTGAACTGCATCCGCCGGTAGTCTGCGCCGAAGGTCAGGTTATGTTCGCCTCGAACCCACGTCAGGCTGTCGGAAAGCGAGCTGGTCTGGTTGCGGTTCAGCGATGAGTTTCCGTCGCTCAGGCCTCCGTAATTGGTGAAGCTGAGGTTGGGCGGACCCCAGTTCGCCGCGGCCTGCGAGGTCCCGGCGATTCCCACTTCCGCCGCGACATTGGCGCGGCTGGCGAAATACGGCTCGCTCTCCTGCCGCATCCGGCTGAAGGTGTACTGCACCGTATCGGTGACATGCGTCGAAAAGGTGTGCGCCCACCCCAGGTTGGCGTTCAGCCCGCTGCCCGATCCGGTGTCGAGGAACTGGAAGATGTTCGGTGTGGAACTGGAGCTGGTCTGATAACCCAACCCGAAATTGAGCCGGTCCCGTTTTCCAAGGCGGATGTTCGAGAGCCTTGCGTTCACGTTCTGCGAATCGTTCCGGCCGATCAGGGAGACCTGGTAATTGCGCGTGGCGTACGGCAGGTCGGGCAGCGGAAAATACTTCAGCAGCGCCGTGGAAGCCGCATTGATGCGGCTGGACGGAATCTTGTCGCCGGGGAACGGCGCGCCGTTGGTCGGATCGTAAATGGTAACCGGGACTCCCGACAGCAGCGTCTGCGAAAAATCGCCCGTTCGTTCCAGGGCCGTCGGCATATTCACCGGGTTCGACGTGCTGCCGGTGCGATTGCGGTTGAACTGGTAGTTCACCGTGAACAGAATCTGCCGCGATGCGCTCAGCAGCTTCGGAATCCGCAGCGGTCCGCCGAAATTCAGGCCGCCGCGTCCGTTGGCGTAAGCCGGCTTGCCCAGATCCGATCCCGTAACGGAAAAGCTGCGCGCATCGAGAGCCGAGTTGTCGAGACTGAAATTGGCGCCGAACTGGTAGGTGTTGCGTGGATCGCGCCGTCCGTTGCCGAACGCCACGGCATTTGGCCGCCCTGCCCAATCGGGTCCGCCGGGAGGTGGACCACCGCGTCCGCCATCCGGACCACCGGGTCCGCCGGGCCCGCCACCGCCCGGAGGGCCGCCTCCGAAACCGCCGCCTCCACCCGGCCCGCCACCGCCGGGAGGGCCGCCTCCAGGTCCGCCGCCGAATGATGCGCCACCCGGAGGTCCGCCGCGACCGCCACCCGGCCCGCCGCCGGGAGGGGGACCGCCCATTCCGCCGCCGGGAGCGCCCGGTCCCATTCCTGGTCCTCCGGGCATGTCCATACCGCGCGGACCCCAATCGTTCTGCGGACCCAGTTCCAGCGCGCTGCTGGTGCTGCCTTGCACCACGAAGGAATTGGCCGAGCTCTGGGTGAGATCCGCTACTTCGCCGGTCTTCAACGCGCCGTCGCTGGACGCGTTGAGGTCGGACGTCTGGGTCACATCGAGCCGCTGAAACGTCTGGGTTCCGCGGTTGTTGGCAGCCGTCTCCACGCGACCCGCGCGCGGCGAAGGCAGAGGCGAACCGGCGCCTCGTCCGTCGCGCGATTCAGGCGCGCCGCCCGTGGCCGGCGGGTTCGCGACGCCGGCCTCCTTCAAGAATTCCGATTCAGGCACGAACTCGAGGTCCCACACCGGAGATGGCGCGCCAGGCGTTACTCCAACCTCGCGGTTCAGCTTGCGGAACCCGGCCATCTCCACTTCCAACTGCCAGTCACCTTCCCCCAGATCCGCGAACCGGAATACGCCGCGTTCGTCCGTGGTGGCGATCAACTTCATCGGGCCTTGCGACGCTGTCACTGTAGCGCCCGGCAGAGCGAGTCCGCCGGCGCGAATCGTGCCGCTATACTCGGCTCCAATCAGCGCTCCGGCTGCCATGCAGGCGATCAGACCGCATCGAATCGAGATAGCGAGTTCAGGTGACATGTTGGTGAGTCACCCGGGAAGACGACGGCGCGGTGGCGCAAGTTTACAGGTGGAGCGAAGACTTAATCATCCTTAACCATCGATGCGCCGGCCGTGGCAAAAATGAACAGAGGAACCGGGGCCGCTGCGCATTCCGCCGATTCCGGCGCGATCCAAGTGGTTTGCTGCCATGACCGCGGCTGGAGATGCGCGTGGAGGCGATCAGCCGGCGGCAGTCTCACTTCATCCGGCTGCTGACGGCAGCGCCGATCAACGCCAGATCGTGGCTG
>Ga0335073_10008259_pt1 | contig 14603 bp, 10 predicted proteins | sample Lox_Sample_22_FD_207093 | JGI IMG/M metagenome (GOLD analysis project Ga0335073, IMG submission 207093) | Soil microbial communities from Loxahatchee National Wildlife Refuge, Florida, United States - Lox_Sample_2.2 | ecosystem: Environmental > Terrestrial > Soil > Wetlands | place: USA... | reverse complement strand
TTGATGCGAGCATCGTCCCACTGGGTGATGTCGCCGAGATAGATGGCGGCCACCATCGCGCCGTCGAGGTGCAGAGCGCCGGGCGCGACGCCTTTGATGTTCACCACCGGCACCACACCGCCGATGATCATCGGAAACTGCAAGAGGCCCGCGGCCTTGAGGTCTTCCGGCTTCAAGGGCATGTCGGAGGCGCCGAAGGTCACGGTCTTGGCCTTGATCTGCTTGATGCCGCCGCCCGAGCCGATGGACTGGTAATTGAGGCCGACCCCGGTGAGCTTCTTGTAGGCATCCGCCCACTTGGCGTAGATCGGATAGGGAAAGGTGGCGCCCGCACCCGAAATGTCCGCCGCCGCCGCGGCGAGGCTCAAGCCGAGCGCGGCGCCCGCGATGACGAGCCGTGTGGCGATCTTCATTTGAAACGTCTCCAATTCGACAACATCGATGTAATGAGGGAGCCCGGCCCCATGAGACCGAGCCGCAAGGTTACCCTGTACCGGGACCAACCTCTAATTGTCACGAGTCAATATGACTCTTTCGTTAACCCGCTCCGGCAGGCGTCCAGCCACCTCACGCCACATAGTCCGCCGCCACGGTCTCATCCTGCGGCGCGCGGCGCTCACCCAGCCCGTTGAACACCGGCGTCAACACGATCGCGATGAGCAGATTCAAGATGATCGTGTAGAAGGCCGAGTATCCGGGGAAGGTGAATTCGCCGATCTTGAGCGCGAAGGTGGGAGTGAGCTTCGAGGCCACCGCCATCGCGGTGCCGGTGTAGGTGCCGACCGCCCAGCCGGCGAGCAAGGCCCAGGAGTTGAACCAGCGCGTGTAGGCGCCGAGCATCACTGCGGGCAGAGTCTGGATGATCCAGATGCCGCCCAGAAGCTGCAGCTGGATGGCGTACTGGGTCGGCACGAAGATGATGAAGATGAGCGCCCCGAGCTTGGCGATCAGCGACACCCATTTCGCCATCTGCGCCTCCTGCTTGTCGGTCGGGTTCCTGTTGATGAACTCGCGGTGGATGTTGCGGGTGTAGAGGTTCGCGACCGCGATCGACATGATCGCCGCCGGCACCAGCGCGCCGATGGCGATCGCCGCGAAGGCGACGCCCACGAACCAGGACGGGAACAGGTGCAGGATCAGCGCCGGTACCGCGAAGTTGTTCTTGAACGTCTTGAAGCCCCAGGCAAATTCGGGCATTCCCGCAATACCCGCGGCGATCACGAACAGTCCCACCATGGCGAGGAGCCCCAGCATGAAGGAGTAGCCGGGCAGGATCGCCGCGTTGCGCCGGATGGCATGCCCGCTGCTCGCGCTCAGAATCGCGGTGAGCGAATGAGGATAGAGGAACAGGGCGAAGGCGGAGCCGAGCGCGAGGGTGGCGTAGGCGCTGTAGGCTCCGGTGCTGTGCGGCCCCGGGACCGCGAGCAGCGTCTTGTCGGCGGGCACGGCTGCGAAGATATGCCCGAACCCGCCGAGCTTGAGCGGCGTGACGATGATGATGGCGAAGGTTGCGATGTAGATCAGGATGTCCTTCACGATGGCAATCGAGGCCGGCGCGCGCAGCCCGCTCGAATAGGTGAAGGCCGCGAGCACAGCGAACGCGATGATCAGCGGCAGATCGGCGGCGTAGCCCGAGCCCGTCACGCCGAGCGCTCCGACCACCACCTGGATGCCGACGAGCTGCAGCGCGATGTACGGGAGGGTCGCGACGATGCCGGTCACGGTGATCGCGGTCGCCAGCCAGCGATTGCCGAAGCGCCCGCGCACGAAGTCGCCGGCGGTGATGTAGCCATGCTTGTGGCAGACGTTCCAGAGGCGCGGAAACACCAGGAACAGCAGCGGGTAGATGAGGATGGTGTAGGGCACGGCGAAGAACGCGACCGCGCCCGTGCCGAACGCGAGCGCCGGCACGGCGATGAAGGTATAGGCGGTATAGATGTCGCCGCCCACCAGGAACCAGGTGACGATGGTGCCGAAGCGCCGCCCGCCGAGTCCCCACTCGTGCAGCAGATCGAGGTCCCCCTTGCGCCAGCGCGCCGCCGCGAAGCCGAGCCAGGTGATGAACCCGAAAAGCACCACGAACACGCACAGCGCAACCCAATTCACGTCCGGCACGACATCCCCCTAAGCGCAGCGACCCTCGGGCGCGGCGCACGGCGCCCGCGCACCGCTATTCACGGGTCGCGAGATACACCACCGCCGTGAACACGGCGCTCACGATGACCCATAGCAACTGGAACCAGTAGAAGAACGGTATGCCGAGCAAGGTCGGCTCCGCCTTGTTGTAGAGGGGCGGCCACAGCACGACCGCGAACTGGATGATGAAGAGCAGGTACCACCAGCTCCCCTTGCGACTGTTTTTCTGCGCACCCTTCATGGCGTGGACTCTCTTTTGCCGAGTCGGAGTGAGAATTTATACGTATCCGCCGTGCCATGCCAGCCGCAGTGCTCGAGGGCTGACATCGAGCCGAGAGAGGCAAAGGCTCGGGGCGCCAGCAAGCGCCACGAGCCTCTGAACCCCGAGGACCCGATCTTAGAACGAGAAGCGCGCGCCGATCGCCGGATCGATCATCGATGTGTTGAGGTAACCGCTCGCGAGGCCATGCGACACGTTCGACCACATGGCGCCCGCATAGGTATCGAAGCGCTTCGTGAAATGATAATCGACCGACACCGAGAGCGCGTGGAAGTTGCCGCTGCACGCCCCGCTCACGACGCTCGAGCAGCCGGCATTGGCGCCGGTCGCATAGGCGTTCTGCTTCTCGCCGTAGTAGGCGAGCGCCGCCGTGAACTGCGGGGTCACCGCGTAGCGTGCGCCGGCCCAGTAGACCTGCAGGATCTTGTCGGCCTTCGCGTAGGCCGTGTTGTTCACCGCGCCGAGCGTGTATCCGCCGATGTCGTCGAATCCCGGCGCCAGCGCAATCGAGGGATTCATGTAGGTGATGTGCTGATAGCCGCCATAAACGGTGACGGGGACCGGAACCACGGCGTACAAGGCCATGACGCCGTACGATGCATTGTCCGAGATCGTGCCCGCCACCGAGTTCGAGGGCGAGAGGTTCAGCCCCGGCAAGTCGGCGAGCTGCGCGCTGCTCAACGTCCCCACCGAAACCGCATCCCGCACCTTGGTGTAGAAGGCATCGAGCGAGGCGCCGGCGTAATCGGCACCCAGAGCCACCTCATAGGCGGAGAATGCCTCGCCGGAGCCGGCGGTGGCATAGTTTTGCGCCGATGAGCCCTGCGTTTTGTAGATCGCCGCGGCATGCACCAGATCGAAGAAGTGGCCGTCATACTTGATCGAGCCGTCGAGACGCCGGTCCTGGGTGTCGCCGCCGCCCGCCGGGGTGCCGGACAGTCCGAGCAGCGAGAAGGCATACGAGGTCTGCTGCGGGTCGTACTTGGCGATGAGGTCGGCCAGTGTCGAGTTCTGACGGCCGAAGGTGATGGTTCCCCAGGTGGGGGAGCTCACGCCGACGAACGCCTGCTCGAACGGCTGTCCGGCGATGCTCGAATCGATGTTGGTGCTCTGCTCATCGAGCGGGCGGCCGTTGTTCTGCGCCACCGATTTCACCGCGTCGGTGATCTGACCCGACGCCGGGTTGAAATAGCTCTCGAGCTTGAACACCGCGGACCAGTCCATGAAATGCAGCGGCTCCTTGCCCTGCAGACCGACTCGCGACTGGCTCATGCCATTCGAGGTAAACCCGGAGACCGGATTGTTGCTGTTCTTCTGGACGATGTCCGAACCGCCCGAGATGAAGTAATTGCTGAACGGCGCGCCGTGGGTTTCATACTGAAAGTCCATGTCGATGATGCCGTAGAGCGTGATGCCGTGCCAGGTAAGACTTTCGTCGCTGGAGGCAGGTTTGGCCGATTGTTGCGCTTGCGCGACGCCGAGCGCTGCGAATACGCCGGCCGCCAGCACGCCCCATCGAGCCGCCGATCGAGCGCGACCCGCGCGGGTCCCGCTTGCCGCCCCCGGGGAAGCAAGGCTCAGATTGAATTTATGCACAAAGGTGACTCCGTGGTTGATTGTGATTGTTGCATTGTGACAACGCGCGAGGCGCGATCGATGATCACTGGCCACTGATGTCTTGCCGACGCTACAAGAGCGGACATCTCAAGCGCGCAATGACCCAGATAAAGCTAACGCGATCTGATACGACCGCGGAGAATTAGTTCTGCGTCTCCGCCAAAAAGATTGTGTTTTACTTGCTCTGTCGTTGCGTAAGAGCCACATCCCGCCTGTGGCGCCGCCGGATACGGTATATCTTCGCGGCCTCATGTTACATTTAGATGACACGGATTCAAGTTTCCGTCGAAAACGGCCCTTGCGTGTGCATCGCAGCAAGACCCGGCCTTGCCGGATCTCTCCTCGGCTTGGGACGTTGACGCCACAAATCGCCCGGGTGTCCGACGCCGCGGCTTACATGGAGTTGTTGTTGAGCCCGATCATGTTGATGACGCGTCCGCCCGCGTCGGCTTGCTCGGCCAGGCTTTGCGCCAGCTGCCTCTGATAGGGCGTATCGACGATCCCCCGCAGATACACGACGTGATTCACCGTTTGCACGGTGACCTGGTTGGGCGCCTCGAGGGTCGGGCTCTGATCGAAGAGGGCCTGTACCCGGGCGCTGATGTCACGATCGTCGGCGCAGCCTTTGAGGCCACAGGGTGCCAGCGAGGCGCAGCCGGCGAGTGTGGAGAGCAGCGCAAGCGCGCCCCAATACTCCGGACCTTTCGCCTGGCTGCCGTTCATGGCCGTGAGTGCCCCGTCTGCGATGACCTGTTATTCGACGCGCAGACGCCGGCGTCGTTCCTGCAAGCCTCCGCCGCCAGCATCCACCCGATGCACGGCGCATGCAACGGCGACGGCTTAAACGCTGCCCTTGGCAGCGGCCGTGTGCCCCCATTTCCACGTCATGTGTGAGAGCGCGCCAGCTCGGCAGCGGCCGCCACGACCCGTGGCGCCGCTCGCATATAGATCCTGCAGGCGGTCATCGATCGCATCGCGCGCCCGAAAAACGCGCGAGCGCACCGTGCCGATCGGGCAGGCCATGGACTGCGCGACCTCCGAGTAACTCAGCCGATCGAACTCGAACAGCGCGATCGCCTCTCGCTGCTCCGGTGGCAAGGCCTCGATCGCGGCGCTCACCTGCACACACAGCTCCTCCGTCAGCGCGACGCCCTCCGGCGTATCCCAGTCGGCGGCCGACGTCGAGGCCTCCCGGAGGTCCTCGAGCTCTTCGGAATCCAGAGGAGCGAACAGCACGCGCAGGCGACGGCGCGCCGCGAGCGCGTTTGCGGCCGAATTCATGGCGATGCGATGGATCCAGGAATAAAACTGCGCCTCGCCTCGAAATCCGTGCAGCGCGGCAAAGGCCTTCATGAAGGTGTCCTGGACGATATCCTCCGCGTCCGCGTGATTACCGGTGTACTGCAGGGAAAGCTGCAGCAGGCGACCGCGATACTTCGACACCAGGGTGCCGAATGCTCGGCGGTCGCCTGCCTTCGCGCGCCGCACCAGCCATCGGTCACAACTTCCCTCGTTCATGCCCGTTCGAGCCTGAGGGCCGAACATTAAAACCAGGCTAGGCCAAAATTAAGAAAATCAAATCAGGGAGTGCGAGCCAGGGAACACCGCGCAGATCGCTTCTGTCACGTCATGGGCCGACCGTGCAAGTCGGCCCCGGGGGAGAGCCGCAGACGCCGCGCCAAACTCAACCTGGAAATGACACCGCGCGCGAGCACGCACTCCTCGCCGCTCGCCTCGACCACCAGCAAGTGCGTCAGGCCCGTTCCCTGGAAGCGCTCGTACATGTCGAGCGCGCTCACCGACTCGAGCGATTCGACGTGTACCAGCGGCAGCTCCTGCCACGGGGTCATGACGTCCGCGACCGACACCGGGGCGAGCTGCGCGGCACGGCGCACACGGCGCGCGAGACTTGCGCGGGTGACGAGACCCACCACGAAGGGCTCTGCCTGTGCCGAGCCGCAGCGGGTCACGAGCAGCGAGTGGACGCCGAGGCGCGCCATTTCCGCGAGAGCGTGGGAAATGGGGCACTGGACATCGACGGATAACGGCGCGTCCCGGCGGAAATCGGTGAAGGCCTCCTGCGCCGAGGCATGCGGGTCGAGCAGAGGTGCTCTGACCTCGGTGCGGCGGTCGGCGCCCGAAAGCCGCGACGCGATCGTGAGCCCTTCAGTCATGCATTCTAGACTGCCGGCGGATCATTAAAGCGCCGCTAGGCGAACATTAAAACGGCGGAGTGATCCTGGAAACCGTGCGCGGCCCGGGCGCGCCCGAGGAACGGGCGATGAGATGCGCTTCAGTGCGCGGCCGGAAAGGTGATGCGGAAATTGCTGCCGCGGGCAATCGCGCTGTCGACGCGGATCTCGGCTCCGTGCAGTGAGCAGATCGACTTGACGATGGACAACCCGAGACCCGCGCCGCCGTCCTCGCGCGAGCGCGCTTCGTCGACTCGATAGAAGCGATCGAACACATGGGGGATCGCGGCCGGCGGTATGCCGACGCCCGTATCGGACAGCTCGAGCAGGCAAGTCCCCTCGGCAAGGCCGGTGCGCAGCGAGACTCTGCCGCCGCGAGGCGTGAAGCGGATCGCATTGTCGAGCAGATTGACGATGATCTGCTTGAGCCGCGCGCGATCGCCGCGGATTTGCGCCGGGCGCAAGCCCGACAGCTCGATCTCGATACCGCGATCCTCGGCCAGTAGTCGCATCTGCTCTGCGGTGCTCGCCGCGAGCTCGGCGAGATCCACTTTGACCCAATCGCGCTGTATCTCGCCCGAATCGAGACGCGACAGCACCAGAAGCCCGGACACGAGGTGCTCGAGCCTCGCCACCTCCTCGAGAACGCTGCCGACGCGCTCGCGAACCTCGCTCGAGCTCAACGACTCCGCCTCGGCGAGCTCCTGGAGCTCGCCCTTGATCACGGTGAGCGGCGTACGCAGCTCGTGCGAGGCGTCGGCGAGAAACTGCCGCGAGGTCTGCACCGAGTCGCGCAATCGGCCGAGCATGTTGTTGAACGAATTGGACAGCCGCTCGAGCACATCGCCGCTTCGCACCACCGGCAGCCGCTGCGCGAGATCCTGCATGCTCATGTGCTCGGCGGTCTGCGAAAGCCGGTCGACCGGGCGCAACGCCCAGCTCACCAGCCAGTAGCCGCCTCCCGCCGCGCAGATCACCAGCGCGGGGAGCAACAGAATCAGCAAGTCGAGCAGGCGCTCGAGCGCCGCCTCCATGGGCGCGAGCGTCACGCCCATCTCGACCAGGTAACGTCCGGAAGGCGTGCTCAAGCCGGTGGCGCCGAGCATCAGATGCTGAGCGCGCACGATGTGCGTGCCCGGCGGGCTCTCCGCGCTCGCGGGCAGCGCAGGCACCTGATCCGGATCGAAACTGCGATCGGAGGGAGGACCGGAGCGATAAACCACGACCCCCGCGCGCGATACGCGAACGAAACGATTGTTGATCTCAGGGGCGATGCGGTTGGATATCTCCCGATCGAGCAGCGAGATCGGCGCATCTGCGGGCAGCTGCATCAGCATCTGCTCGACCTGCGCGGATCGGCGCTTCAACGAGTCGCGCACGCTGGCGTAGAGATAGTGCTGCAGGCCGAAGAAGCCGCCCGCGCCCACCAGCAGGAACGTCGCGCTCAGAAGCAGCGTGTACCAGGCACCCAGACGGAAAACGAGCGATCGTGGATTCATGGTCCGCCGTGCCGCCGGATCATGCGATCGGGCGACTCATTCGGCCTCGGTCTCGCGCACGCAGTATCCGACGCCGCGCACGGTGTGGATGAGTTTCACCGGGAACGGCTCGTCGACCTTGCGCCGCAGGTAGCGCACGTAGACGTCGACGATATTGGTGACGCCCTCGAAGCTCTGATCCCAGACGTGGTTCAAGATCATGGTGCGCGAAAACACGCGCCCCGGAGAGCGCAGCAGATATTCGAACAGCGCATACTCCTTCACCGTGAGATCGATGCGATGCCCTCCGCGCCGCACCTGCTGCGTGAGCCGGTTGAGCTCCAGGTCCGCAATTCTCAGGACATCGGCTCGCTCGGCCGGCGTGCGGCGCATGAGCGCCTTGATCCGCGCCAGAAGCTCGGCGAAATCGAACGGCTTGGTGAGATAGTCATCCGCACCCGCCTCGAAGTGTGCGACCTTGTCATCGATCTGATCGCGCGCGGTCAGGATCATCACCGGGAGCGACGGATGCGCCTGGCGCGCGAGGCGCAAGAGCTGCGTGCCGCTCAGTTGCGGGAGCATCAGGTCGAGTACCAGCAGATCGTAGGAATAGGCTTCCAGGTAGCTCGCGCCGTCCCTGCCGTTCCACACCACGTCGACCGCGAATCGCTCCGCGCGCAAACCGCGCGCGATGAACTCGGCCAGCTTACGATCGTCTTCGACGATGAGAATGCGCACGACGCAATACCCCGTGGTGGATTGTGCGCCGCGGGCATTAGAATCTCACGATGACCGCATTAGGAGATTCTAATCGCGGCTAGTCCGCAGTGCCGCTCAACAACCGTCTCACCGCGGCGATCACGGCAGGCTGCGGCTGCCTGATCGCCGGAACTCCTTGATAGTTCTGCCATCCGCCGCCGAGGCTGCGGTAGAGCTGCACGAATTGTTCGGCGGCGGCGATTTGCGCCGTCACATACTGGTTCTGGATGCCGTAGTACTCGCGCTCGGCGTCCACCACATTGAGATAATCGGTGAGCCCCCGGTTGTAGCGCGCGGTGGCGAGCTCGACCGCGCGCTGCGCCGCCAGCATCGCGAGCCCGAGAGCGCCCATGCGCGCCTCCTGGGAGGAATAGCCCTCGAGGGCGTCGTCGACCTCCCGTACTGCGTTCAACACGGTCTTTCGATAGCTCACGAGATCCGCATGCGTCTCGAGGTCGGCGATGTCGACCTGGGCGTCGAGCGCTCCGAAGTCGAGTAGCGGCCAGATGGCCCCGGGCCCGAATGACCATATGTGCTTGCCGGCGGTCTGCGTCGTCCCGGGGAGCTCGCCCTGCTGAGCCCCGATGGATCCGACCAGCGCGACCTGCGGAAACAGATCCGCGGTGGCCACGCCGATGCGCGCACGGGCGGCCGCCAGCGTACGCTCCGCCTGGCGGATGTCGGGGCGGCGGCGCAGCAGATCGAGGGGCGCGCCGGGAGCGACCGGTTCGGGTAATGTCGGAATCAGACCCGGCGTGTTGAGCTCTTTGGCGATGGTCTCCGGAAATTCGCCGACCAGCACGGCGAGCGCATTTTGCGCCGCGCTCACTTGCGCCTCCTCGGGGGCGATCTCGGCATCCAGCGTGTTGAGCTCGCGCGTGGCGAGCGCAACGTCGAGCTCGTTGGTGATGCCGCGGTCGAAGCGGATCTGCACGATGCGCAGCGATTCGCGCAGCGCAGCGCTCGCCTGGCGCAGGACCCCGACCTGGACCTGATAGCCGCGCATGTCGAAGTACGCGCGCACCACGTCGGCGACCAGGGTATCGATGACGTTGTGGCGGGCCGCGGCCGCGGCCTGCGCATCGAAGCGGGCAGCCTGGAAGGCGCGCCGGTATTTCCCGAACAGGTCGATCTCCCAGACCGCGTCGAAACCCGCGAGCGTATTGATCTGGCGCAGTCCGGCCGAGTTGTCGCCGGACCTCAGGGCTTGATCGGCGCGCCCGCGTGTCAGGTCGCTCCCGGTGCCGCGCCCCTCGCCGGCGGTGGCGGCGACGTCGGGCAGCGCGTGGCCCAGGATCTCGACCTCGTAAGTACGCGCCTGCTGCAAGCGCGTCAGCGCGATCTCGAGATCGGGATTCGCTTGGATGGCGCGATCGACCAGCGAGTCGAGCTCCGAATCCCCGAGCGAGCGCCACCAGCTCGCAAGCTGCTCGTCAATGGCGGGCGCCGCGCGTGCGGGCGCCGTATTGCCAGCGTCCGCCCGCGGCGGGGCAGCGGCCTCGAAGGTCGGCGGAAGGTCCTGCTTCGGAGCGTGATAGCCGGGACCCACGGCGCAGCTCGAGAGGCCGACCGACAGCGCCAGTGCCAGCGCCGAGACGGCCGGTGCAAGCCCCGCGCACCTCGCTCCTCGCGCTTTCGCAAGTGCGCAGGCCGCCGACAGGGACCCGGCCGCCGACAGGGTCGTCCGCCTCACCGTCGGCTCGTGAGCGGCTTGCTCGCCGCTTCTTCGTTGACGGCAACCTTCTCGCCAGGAGCGATCTGGCTGGAAATGTTGAGCACCAGCCGATCGCCCGGATTCACGCCGGGACCGAGCTCGACCATGCTGCCGTCATCGCGGGCGATGGTGACATCCACGAACTGCACCTTGCCGCTTGGGTCCACGCGGGCGACTTGCGGGCCCTTGGCGCGAAACACGAGCGCCGCGGCCGGCACTTCGACCTGGCCCTTCGCGGGCAGGTCGAACGCGACGGTGACGTACATGCCCGGCACCAGCGCGTTGTTGGGATTCGGCAGATCGACCTCGACCCGCATGGTGCGCGCCTGCGGGTTGATCGCCTCCGCGGAGCGCGCAATCTTGCCCGAGAACACGCTCGATGCTTCGCCGATCGAGCGTACCTGGGCGGGCGTGCCCTGCTTCATCAACTCCTCGGCCGCGCTTTGAGGCACATCGACGAACACTCGCAGAGGGTCGTTCTGCGTCATGCGGTAGAGCGGCGTCGTGGTCGAGGCACTGCCCGCCGTCACCAGGTTTCCGACGTCGATCTTTCGTTCGGTGATGGTTCCGTCGAAGGGAGCACGCACCTGCTTGAACTCGGTGAGCGCGGCGTACTGATCGACGCGCGACTTGTCCGCCGCCACCTGGGATTCGGCGGCGTAGAGGCGCGCAGACGCCGAATTGTAGTCGGCCTTCTTCGACTCGCGCTCCTGCTCCGAGACGACGCCCTTGGGCGCGTCGCGCCAGCGCTCGTTGGTCGTCTTGGCAAACTCCGCCTCCGCCTCGCGCGCCGTGACCTGAGCCTGCGAGGCCTTGAGCGCGCCGCGCGCGGCGGCAAGCTCGGCATCGAGCTCGGGAGTCTCGATGGTGGCGAGCAGCTGGCCCTTCTTGACGTGATCGCCGATGTCCACCAGCCACTTGGCGACGTAGCCATTGACGCGTGCATAGATGGTGCTTTCGTACCAGGCGGCGGTCTGTCCGGGCAAGGTGAGCGCCTGGGAAGCCGCGACCGGACGCGCGCGCACGACATCCACGGGCGGCGCGGCGTGGGATGCCGCCTCGGATGCTTGCGCCACCGCGCGCTCATCGAAAAAGCGTACCACGCGCACCACGATGAATGCGGCGAGCAGCACGCCGACCAAGATGATGGCGGCCTTCTTCAGACGCGGCCCGGTGTCGGGATCGAAGCGGGTCGAGACGCTGCCCGTTTCTTCGCGGGACACATCGTCGGGCACTGATTCAGGCGGTTGCATGAGAGACACCTGTGACTGCGGAAACGGGGGACTGCCGGCGGCGCATCAGGAAGTACATGGTCGGCACGAAGATGAGCGTCGCAAAAGTGGCGAACAGCAGCCCGCCGATCACGGCGCGCCCGAGCGGCGCGTTCTGCTCGCCACCCTCACCGATGCCCAACGCCATCGGCACCATGCCGACGATCATCGCACCCGCGGTCATCAGCACCGGACGCAGACGCGTGTAGCCGGCGGAGGCGGCGGCGCGCAGCGGGCCGTCGCCCGCGGCCATGCGCTGGTTGGCGAAGCTCACCACGAGAATGCTGTTGGCGGTGGTGAGGCCGATGCACATGAGCGTGCCCATGAGTGCCGGCACGCTCATCGGCGTCTGCGACAGAAACAGCATCCAGAGCACGCCTCCCAGCGCGAACGGTACCGCCATCAGCACGATCAGCGGATCCACCCAGCTCTGGAAGTTCATCACCAGAAACAGGTACACGAGCACGATGGCGAGCCCGATACCGGTGAACAGCCCCGAGTAGCTCTCCTGCATGGTCTCTATCTGTCCGCTCAGCTGGATCGAGATCGCCTTCGAGGGGTCCGGGCGATGCGCCGCGAGCACCTTGTCGATGTCGTGTGCCGCCGAGAACAGATCGCGTCCCTGCACGTCCGCCTGCACGTCGAATACCGGCCGGATGTTGAGCTGCGAGGTGACCATCGGCACCGTGCCGCGGCCGAACGCCGCGAGATTGGACAGCAGCTGACTCTCCCCTTCCGCCCCTCCCGGCGCCATCGGCAAGGTCTCGAGGTCCTGGGTCGAGCCATAAAGATACGGCGGATACTGCACCGCCAGCGGATAGCTCACACTGTTGCGGGGGTCGACCCAGAAGTTCGGCGCCGTTTGCGCGCTCGAGTTGGTTGCCACCAACACATTGTTCGCCGCCTCCTGCTGGGTGACGCCGGTCAAGGTGGCAAGCGAGCGGTCCACGTCCACCTTGAGCGCGGGCGCGTTCGGCACTTGCGCCACGTGCGAGTCGACCACGCCGGGCACCGCAATGAGCGCACGCGCGATGCCGGAGGCCACGTCGAACGCCGCATTCTGGTCCGGCCCCGATACGCGCACGTCGATCGGCGCCGGCTGGCCGAAGTTCAGCACCTGATCCACGATATCGGCGGGCTGGAAGAAGAACTGCAGCTCGGGGAAACGCTTCGGCAGCTCGCGTCTCAGCTCGGCGATGAGTTGCGCGGTGGGTTGGTGCTTCGCGGTGAGCGAGATCAAGATTTCGCCGTCCATCGGCCCGACGGTCGCCGAGTCGCTGAGCGCAATGTTGATACCGCTGTACGGCAGGCCGATGTTGTCGAGCATGATGTCGATCTGGCGGCTGCCGACGAGGCGCCGGATGTCCGTCTCGACCTCGGCGAAGTACTCCTGCGTTCGCTCGAGCCGGGTGCCGGGGGGAGCACGCACGTGCAGTCGCATCTGGCCCGCATCCACCTGCGGGAAGAAGTCGCGGCCGAGCTGCGGAAACAGAAGCGCAGAGAGCACCATGAGCACGACGAAGGCGGTGACGGTGGTGGCCGGCTGCGACAGCGCCCAGCAGACCGTGTGACGGTAGCGCTCGCGAAAGGTCTCGAATTTGTGCTCGAACCCGCGCTGCAGCCGCACCAGCGGATTGGCCGACGGCTGCACACCGCTCGCGTGGTGCACCGGTCCCGATTCGTAGCGGTGCACCGAGCGCGCCATCAGGTAGTTGAACAGCACCGGCACCATGGTGAAGGAGAGCGCGAGGCTCGCGAGCAGGGCGCCGATGACCGAGAGCGAGAGCGGGGAGAACAGGTACTTCGCGGTCCCCTGGAGCAGGAACACCGGGACGAACACGATGCAGATGCAGAGCGTCGAGAGGAATGTCGGCACCGCCACCTCGGCGGCGCCGGACACGATCGCCTGGTGCAGCGGCTCGCGCATCGCGACGTGGCGCTCGATGTTCTCGATCACCACCGTGCCGTTGTCGACCAGGATGCCGATCGCCAGCGCAAAGCCACCCAGCGTCATCGTATTGAGCGTTTGACCGGTGACGTCTATGAACAGCACCGCGGTCACGATGGACAGCGGGATCGCCGCGAGGATGATGAGCGAGAGCCGCAGGTTGCCGAGGAACATGATGATCACGAGGGCGGTGAGAGCGGCCGCCATGCAGGCGCTCAACAGCACGCTGTTCAACGCCGCCTTCACGAACACCGACTGATCGAACAGCGACTTGATCGATACGTCCTTGGGCAGCACGTTCGCGATGTCCTTCATCGCGGCGCGCACGCCGTCGATGACCGCGAGCGTCGACACGCCGCCGGTTTTGCGAATCACCATGAGCGCGCCGGGCGTGCCGTTCACCGACACGGAGTTGGTCTGCACCTGGAAACCGTCGTGCACGTGCGCCACGTCGCGCATGAACACCATGCGGCCGCCGACCTGCTTGATCGGGAACGAGTTGATGGACTCGATCACGTCCGGCGTATTGTTCATCGCCAGCGTGTAGTCCTTGTCGCCGATCTTGACGTCGCCCGCCGGCAGTATCACGTTCTGATGCTGCAAGGCCGTGCTCACGTCGGTGGGCGACAGGCCGCGCGCCTCGAGCGCGCGCGGATCGAGATCCGCCATGATCACCCGCGGCTTGCCGCCGTAGGGATACGGGACCTCGGCGCCGTGGACCACCGCCAGGGACGGCCGGATGATGTTCTGACCCAGGTCGTTCAGCTTGGTATCGGGAAGCGCGGTACTCGAAAGGCTCAGCTGGATGATGGGCACATCCGTGGCGCCGTAACGCAGCACCAGGGGCGGCGTGATGTTGGGCGGCATGTACTTGAGAACCACCAGCGCGCTCGAGGCGAGCTGCGAGATGGCGCGCGTGACGTCCGCACCCTCGTGCAGGTACACCTTCTCCACGCCGACGCCCTCGTAGCTGGTTGCCTCGATGCGCGAGATGTCGTCCACCAGCGAGGCGAGCTGACGCTCGTGCAGCGTCAATATGCGATTCTGCATGTCCTCGGCACTCATGCCGTTGTAGGTCCAAACGACGGCCACCACCGGAATGTCGATCTCGGGAAAGATGTCGATCGGCATGCGCAGAGCCGCGCCGACGCCCAGCAGGCAGATGAGAATCAACATGGCGATGACCGTGTACGGTCGCTTGAGCGCGA
>Ga0335073_10008258_pt1 | contig 14604 bp, 15 predicted proteins | sample Lox_Sample_22_FD_207093 | JGI IMG/M metagenome (GOLD analysis project Ga0335073, IMG submission 207093) | Soil microbial communities from Loxahatchee National Wildlife Refuge, Florida, United States - Lox_Sample_2.2 | ecosystem: Environmental > Terrestrial > Soil > Wetlands | place: USA... | reverse complement strand
GATGTCGGCGCTGGCATGGGTCATGCGGATTTTCCACTTGCCGCCCTTCACCGGCACGAGGATCTCGCTCACATGCGTGTGCCGCGTGGTCGGGCCGTTGGAGAAATTGGATGTGATCGCCGACACCAGAACCGCCCAGACGCCGTTGCCAATGGGGTGGGCTTCCTTCAATTCGTAATCGAAGGTGTAGGTGCCGAGATTCGTGATGAAGTCTCCTTCGGCACGCTCGATCTCGTCAGGCCCGTGCGCCATCGTGCCGTCGATGCCGATCAGCAAGCCGTCCGGCGTGTAAAGCGCGGCGAGCGCGGCCGCGTTCTTCTGATTGAAGGCGGTTTTCACTTGCTCGGCCATGGCGCGCGCCGCGGTTGCGGCTCGTTCCTCCGGCGATGGCCGTTTGTGTCTTTGTGCGAACGCCGGTGCGGCGGCAACGCAAACGGCGAGCGCGAGCAAGGCGATGCTTTTCCGCATGATCGATCTCCCCCGATAAGACGTGACGCGCCGCCATCCTACCGCATGTTCTGACGCGGGTGGCGGACCGTCTCGGTCGCCGGTACGGACCCGATCGGCAAGGTCACAGCGATGTTCTCGCGAGGGCCGGCGGAGTCATGATACTGTGTTTGAAACAGCCGGAACCGGCGGATCGCACGAATGGAGCGCGTGTGATGCTGAACGATGAACTGATTGCCGTGGCGATTTATGCGGGTCTGGCGTTTCTGGTCCTGGGCTTCGTGGTGCGCCACCGGCGCTTCTTCTGAACGGCCTAGGTATCCGTTTCGCCGCCGAGCAGCGGGTCGGGTCCGAAGCGGTTGCCGCCGACGGTGCCGCGCCGGCATCCCAGCTCGATGAACGACCACAAATGGAAAGCGAAGGCGACCGCCAGCAGGATGTTGCTGCGCGCGAGCGCACCCAGTCCGCCAACCAGAAGCGGCGTCGCGATGAACACGAGCAGCCACCAGCCGCTCTTGTTGCGATCGTGAAGACGCTTTGACGCCACCGCCACGACCACCCAGCTCAAGAGCAGGCCGATCACCACCGATCCCACAAGGATCGTCAGCCCCAGCGAGGCCGGCAGCTCCTGCACCATCACCGTGTCGACCGCGATCCCGATGGCGACCACCGACACGCTCGACATGCCGAGGAACAGATAAAGCATGAGCACCAGCAGGATCGGGATCGCGGTCAGATTGCTCATCACGTCGAACATCACCGGGTCGAGCGCCAGCGCCGCCGCGGCCAAGACATAAATCGTCAAGCCGAAAATCCAGAACCGCCCGCGCGCGACGCGGCCGTAAAAGCCGAAGAAGAATCCTATTGGCGACATGGTCCCCCACCACACCCCGACCGCCCCGCGCCCAAAAGCGCCAAGGGGGCAGGTCGCCGGCAAATTAGCGGGTTACGGGACCAGGCGATAGCCGCCGGGTTCGGTCACCAGGATCTGCGCCTTTGCCGGATCGCGCTCGATCTTCTGGCGCAGACGATAGACGTGGGTCTCGAGCGTGTGCGTGGTGACGCCGGAATTATAGCCCCACACTTCGTTCAACAGCACATCGCGGCCAATGATCCGCTGGCCCGCGCGGTAGAGATATTTGAGGATCGCGGTTTCCTTTTCGGTGAGCCGCACCTTCTTGCGCTGGACCGCGTCGGTCAATATTTTCGCGCCCGGCCGAAATGTGTAGGGGCCGATGGTGAAGACCGCGTCCTCGCTCTGCTCGTGCTGGCGCAGCTGCGCCCTTAGCCGTGCCAGCAGCACATTGAGGCGGAACGGCTTGGCGATATAGTCGTTGGCGCCTGAATCGAGGCCCAGGATCGTGTCGGCCTCACCGTCGGCGGCGGTCAGCATCAGGATCGGGGTGCGGACGCCGCTGCGCCGCATCAGCCGGCACAAATCGCGTCCATCCATGTCCGGCAGTCCGACATCGAGCAAAATCGCGTCACAGTGCCGCAATTTGACGTGGTCGAGCGCTTCGGCCGCGGTGCCAGCCTCGCCGGTGGCGAATTCCTCGTGAAGCTGAAGCTGTTCGGCGAGCGAGCGGCGCAGCGCCACGTCGTCATCCACGATCAGGATCGTTCGCCCGACGCCCATGTCCGTTCCCCTGCCTCCGATCCCTTATAGGCGCCGCGGGCGCCAGGTCTCCCCGTCACCACTCGACCGTGACCCCCTTCCAGAAAGCGACATGGTCCTTGATGTTGGCCGCCGCCGTCGATGGCTCGGGATAATACCAGGCGGCGTCCTTGTTCTCCGCTCCGTCGACCGACAGCGTGTAATAATGCGCCGTTCCTTTCCAGGGACATTTGCTGGTCGTCGGGCTCTCCTTCAAATACTGGGCGTCGACGGTGCCGGGCGGGAAATAGATATTTCCCTCGACCACTTCGACCTGGTCGCTCGACGCGATCACCTTGCCGTTCCAAAGCGCACGGGCCATCGCCTGCTCCTCTCTTTCGGGTTCTACTCAACCCGCCGGGGGCAAGGCCAGCAGGTCCCGATGACCGATATGGGCCCTCAGTCGCCTTTGTTCCACCTGATCGAGGCGCCGCCGCTCCCAGCCCGTGGCCGATCCGGCCGCCTCGGCCTCGCCCCGCACGAGCGCCGCCAACAGCGCCGGCCGCTCGGCGCCGATGCGCCAGTCGCTGGCGGCAGTCGAAATCACGAACCCGTGCGGTGCCAGGCGGGCGGCGAGCGCCGCGCTCGCCGCCGCCCCCAAGGCCGGCCCGAGCCCTTTCTCCCGCCGTTGGTGCCGCGCAAAAGCCGCCGCGACCCGGGCGTCGTCGGGGTCGGGCGGCCAGTAACGGCGCTCTCCGTCGACCGTCAGCGCGGCAAGGAACGGAACCCGCCGCCGCACGAGGGTCGCCGTCAGCCGCTCGAGCCAATCCGCGCCGACGAGGTCCAGAAACGCCGACGCCGCGATCCCGTCCGCGGCGAGATCATCGAGCCCCGCGGCAAGGTCGCGCGCGACGCTCTCGAAGTGCAAACCCTGCATCGAGGCGGGTTGCGCGGCGAGGAGCGCCTGATCCTTCTCCACCAGGAGCCAGGTCGGTGCCTCGCGGTCGGCGAAGAAGGGGGAGAGCGCGCGGGCATTGGCGCCGGTCCCGGCGCCGAGATCGAGGATCCGCGACCGGTTCGACAGCGCAGCCGCAAACCGGCGGGCGAGACCGGGATCGCGGGCCGCGCGGTCCACCGGCTCGCGCAGCGCGAGCCAGGACGCTGTGAAATGGCTCATGCGAGCAAGCGCCGCGCGCCGTCGAGCCAGCGCTCCGCCGCCGCATCCCAATCGGCAAGCGCCGCCCCCGTTGCCGCCGCGCCAAGCGCCAGGCGCTGGTAAAGCGTCGGCTCGTTCATGACCCGCGCCAGCGCCGCGGAAAGCGCGGCGACATCGCCCGGCGGCACCAAAAGGCCGGCGCTTGCCGGCACGGTCTCGGGAACGGCGCCGCCGGTCGTGGCGATGATCGGCAGGCCCCAGGCCATCGCCTCGGCGAAGGCCATGCCGAAGCCTTCGTGATAGGAGGCCAGCACGAACAGGTCCGCGGTCTCGTAGGCTTCGGCGAGCGCCGCCTGCGGCCGTTCGCCCAGGAGCCTCACGCGCGGGTCCATGTCGTGGGCGGCGAGCGCGCGCCGGACCGCCGCCACGGTGTCGGGATCGCGCGTCAGGCTGCCGATGATGTCGAGCCGCCACGGCCGCGATGAAAGCCTTGCCAGCGCCTCGATCAGCGCGAGATGGCCTTTGCGCGGCGTCAAGTTTCCGACCGACAGCATCCGCATCGCGCCCGACAGGTGGCGGCGGGCCACCGGGCGGTCGGGCTTCATGGTCCCGGGCGGCGCCAGCGCGATGCGGGCGCGCGCCACGCCATAGGCCGCAACGGCGTCTGCCGTGCGCGCGCTCGGGCAGATCACGCCGGCCGCGAGCGGCATCAGCCGCGCCTCGACCGCTGCGAAGAGGCGCGCGGCCGCCGCCGTCTCTTCGGCAAGCGTGTGATGGACCAGCAGCAAGAGACGGAGCCGCGCCGCTTCGTGCGCGAGGCAATCGGCGAACCCGGCAAGCGCCAGCCCGTCGATCACCGCGACCGCGCCATCGGGCAGCGCCGCGAGCGCGGCCGCGCACGCCTCTTTGGCGCGCTCATCCGCGGCGGGGAAGGTCCCCGCCAATTCCCGCACCGAGACATCGAGCCCGCGCGCGCGGAGCCGGTCGACGAGATGGCGCGCGTAGAGATATCCGCCGGTGATCTGCTCGATCGAGCCCGGCAGCAGGAGCGAGAAGCCCCTCACCCGAGCGCGCTTTCAAAGCTCGCGCGCGCGATCGGGGATTCCCGCAGCTCGACCTTGAGGCTTTGCAGCGCACCCGCGGTTCCGGGTCCAAGCGCGCCCGCCGCGATCTCCGCCTTGAGGCGGCGAAAGATCTCGCCCGCCAGAAACTCTGTCGTGGTGTTGCGGCCGCGGAACGCCGCCACATCGTCGAGATTGCGATAGGCGAGCTCGCCCAGCACGCGGTCGAGCAGCGCCTTGGCGAGCCCGATGTCGCACACGAGGCCGTTGCCGTCGAGCGCCGCGCGGCGCACCTCGATCTCGACCGCGTATGTGGCGCCGTGAAGCTGTTGCGCCGGTCCGAAAATCTCGCCGACGAAGCTGTGCGCGATCATCATGTGGCCGCTGACGGCAAGGCTGTACATCGCCCCCTCCTCAATAGCGCACGATCTGCGCGAGCGCGCCTGCAGGCGGCGATGCGGCAAGCCGCGCCATCGTCTCCGGCAACCCGTCGAGCCCGCATTCGCCGGTGACGAGCGCGTCCAGGCGCGGATCATCGAGCAGCGCGAGCGCGAGGTCGAGCCGCCGCTCCCGGCTCCAGCGCGCGCGGCGCACCGGCGCCACCGCGCCCACCTGGGACGATACGAGCGAAAGCCGGCGCGCGTGGAAATCTTCGCCCAGAGGCGCCGCGACCGCGCCCTCACCGTACCAGCTCATTTCGACCACCCTCGCCTCGAAGCCTGCGCAAGCGAGCGCCGTCGCGAGCCCCGCCGCCGTGCCCGACGCGTGATAGACGAGATCGGCATTCCCCGGCGCGCGGTCGGGCCGCGAAAAATCGCACCCGAGAGCGCGCGCAATTGCCTCGCGCGCGGCGATGTCGACCAAGGTCACGCGCGCGCCCGGAAGCTTCGCCGCGAGCGATGCGATGAGGCATCCGACGACGCCCGCCCCCACCACCACGATCCGGTCGCCGACGCGCGGACCGCCATCCCAAAGACCGTTCACCGCCGTCTCCATGTTGGCGGCAAGGGCCGCGCGGCTGTCGGGCACGGGTTCGGGCACCAGCCGCACCGCGCCTGCCGGCACGACATAGCGGTCCTGATGCGGATGGAGGCAGAAGACGCGCTTGCCGACGAGGTCGCGCGGCCCGTCTTCGACGATCCCGACCGAGGCATAGCCATATTTGACCGGCGCCGGGAAATCCCCGGCCTGGAACGGGCACCGCATCGCCTGATATTGGCTTGGCGGGACACGGCCCGTGAAAACCAGCGCCTCGGTGCCGCGGCTCACCGCACTTGCGAGCGCGCGCACCGACACGTCGCCATCGCGCGGCGGCGCCAGGCTTTCGCGTCGGATGCCGCCGCGGCCCGGCGCCTCGATCCAAAACGCGCGCGCTTCAGCCATCGAACACGCAGTCGTGAAGCCGGGCGCCGCCTGATAGGGGTGGCGCTGGTCGTGCGGACGCTGCTAATCGGCTCCTCATGGGGAGAGCCATACACATTTTCGCGAGAGAGAACACCCTTCGGCGCAGCGCGCTGGCGTCGCTGCTGCCGATCGGCGCGGCGCTGGCCGGTGCGGCGGTCCCGCTGGGCGCGCCGGGGGTCTTTATGGCTTTGGCCGTCTATCTCGGGATCGGAGCATCGGTCCTGCGCGGGCTTGACGCGCATCGGCCGAGCCGGCGCTTTGGCGCCGCCAACAGCGTGACGGCGGCGCGCGCCGCGGTCGCGTCGCTTCTGTTCGGCGCATGGATCGAAGGCGCGCCCGGGTCCGGGCTGCGCCTGGCGCTGACCGCGCTTGCCGCCGTCGCCTTTCTCGCCGACGGACTCGATGGCTATCTCGCGCGGCGCGGCACCGCGACACGGTTCGGCGCACGCTTCGACATGGAGACCGACGCGCTTCTCGTCTTGGCGTTGTCGCTCCTCGTCCATGCCTGGGGCCAGGCCGGCGCCTTCGTGCTGCTGAGCGGAGCGATGCGGTATCTCTATGGCGCGGCGCGATGGGTTGTTCCGGCCCTGCGCGCGCCGTTGGCACCCAGCGTCCGGCGCCAGTCGATCTGCGTCGCGCAGACGGGCGTGCTGATCGTCGCGATGGCGCCGCCCGTGCCGGCGTCGTTCGCCTCTCCGCTTTGTGCCGCGGGATTGGTTCTCCTTATCGCGTCCTTCGCGATCGATTGTGCCGCCGCTTCATCGGCCCGCGCCCGCACCCTATATTGAACGTCAGCCATGCCGGACCAATCCGCCAGCGCGTCCCCGTCGGCGCGCGCCCTGCGCCAGGTCGACCACGCCGTCGCCGATTTCCGCCGCGGCGAGCCGGTGGTGCTGCTTCATGACGGCGCGGCGCTGGTGCTGGAGGCGGCAGAGACGCTCACCTCCGAGGCGCTGACGCGTCTTGCGCGGCTCACCGGGCGGCACTTGTCGCTTGCTTTGACGCGGCGAAGAGCGGCCCGCATCGGCCGCGCGGCCGCGCCCGAAGGACCGGGGGGCACTGTCCTCATCCCGATTCCCGAGGGCAGCGAGGTCGAGTTCTTGCGCCTGCTTGCAGACCCCGGTGAAAGCGCCGCCGCGCCCGAGACCCAAGCTTCCACGAGCGTGCCGCCCGGCGCTGCCGACGCGGCCGTCGAGCTGGCGAAGCTCGCGCGCCTGTTGCCGGCGGTGATGCTGGGACCGGTCGACGCCGCGACGTCCGCCGAGCTCGCCGCCGACGGCATCCATACCGTGCGGTCGTCGGACATCGTCGCCTATCGCGCCGAGGCGACCCGCACCTTGCGGCCGGTAGCGGACGCGAAAGTGCCGCTCGCCGATGCCGAGAATGTGCGGGTCGTGTCGTTCCGGCCCGCCGACGGCGGCAACGGCCACATCGCGATCGTGATCGGCGCGCCCGATCCGGCACAACCGGTGTTGGCGCGGCTTCATTCGGAATGTTTCACCGGCGATCTCCTGGGGAGCCTGCGCTGCGATTGCGGCGACCAGCTTCGCGGCGCGATCGCGGCCATCGCCGCGGCCGGCGCGGGCGTGCTGCTCTATCTCGCGCAGGAAGGACGCGGCATCGGCCTCGTCAACAAGCTGCGCGCCTATAACCTCCAGGATGCCGGGCTCGATACGTTCGACGCCAACGAGCAATTGGGATTCGACGCCGACGAGCGCGTCTATTTGCCGGCGGCCGAGATGTTGCGCCAGCTGGGCTTCACCCGGGTGCGGCTCCTGACCAACAATCCCGACAAGGTGACGGCGCTCGGGCGTTGCGGGATCACGGTCGTCGAGCGGGTGCCGCACATCGTTCCCGCCAACGAGCACAACGAGCGCTATCTCCACGCCAAGGCCACCCGCCACGGTCACCTGCTGTAAGCGGCGCAGCGAGGCTCAGGATCACGCGTGCGTTTCACCGTCGACGGCGGCAAGCACCTCCGCGACGTTGTCGAGGCTATCGAGCTTTGGTTGGCCCATCGACACGGACCGCGTGCGAAACGGCCGCGGGTTCTTTTGCGCCGCAAGCTCTCGCAACCCGCGGCGAAGGGCTTCGTTCACAACCGTCTTTAAGCTCGCCTCTCTCGCTTTTCGCAGGCGTTCTAGAGCGGCGGCGACGTCGGCGTCGAGCGTGAGAGTCGTGCGCATGCATCAAAGCGTATTGGAGATGACGCGCTGATGTCAAAGCGGGGCAGATCGTCCCGACCGGCGAGGGATCCTGCAGCGGCGGACGGACCCCAGCAGCAATTGGAGCCTGTGCCGGCAGTTCTTGCCGGGTCGGCGGTCGGCGGGCGCACGTGCGGCGTGCCCGACGCTGCCCAAAGGCAGGCAAGTATCTGAAATGATGGTTGGACTCCGACGGGTCGAGCACGCCGTCGAGGTGGCATCGCGCTTGCTTAAGCATGAGGGTCATGACCGCTAGCGCCGTCGCCGTCACATCGCCCGCTGCCGCTGCCGCCGCCCCGCCCAGTCACCCGACGGCGTGGCACAATGGCAGCTCTTTCGGGTTCCGCGACCTCATCGACATCGTCAATCCGCTGCAGCATATCCCGATCATCGGCTCGATCTATCGCTGGGCCACCGGTGACCGCCCGGGCGAGGCGGCGCAGATCGCCGGCGATGCGCTCTATGGCGGGCCGATCGGCGTCGGCGCCGGCCTCGTGAGCGCCATGTTCGAGGATTCGTCGGGCCGCGACCTTGGCGAGCGCGCGATGGTCGCGATGTTCGGGCCGGGCAAGGATGGTCCGGCGGTGGCGAGCGCACCGGCGGCGTCCCCGGCGACAACCGTGGCGCAGACCGCCGGCAGCGCCCCCGCCGCGACGGCGGCACCGGCAGCGAACCAGCTTTTCGGCGGGATCGCCCAGCCGCCGCCAACCCGCGCCGCCTTGGCTGCCTTGGCCGTTCCCGATCACGCGCCGATGTCGCTTTACAGTTCCCCTGCGCCGGCGGGCCAAAGCGCGGTTCCGGCCAGCGTCCAGAATCCCGCCGCCCGCGCGCTCATCGCCCGCGCCATCCCGTTGCAGCGGGCGGTGCCCGCGTCCCCCCGCTCCGGCGCGGGGGTCAACGCGCCGGTGCCGCTCGAAATCCCGCCGGGCGCGTTGCCGGCCGGGTCGGTCCCCTCCGGCCGTCTGCCGATGCTCCAAAGCACCACGCCGCTCGACATCTCGCAGAAGATGATGGACGGGCTCGACAAATACATGAAGCTGGAAGAGCAGCTTAAGAAGGAAGGCACGACCCCTGCGCCGGTCCCCGGTCCGGCGCCCGGCGCGCCGCCGACCCCGGGTGTCGACCTGTCGCTTTAGGATCAAATTGTTGTGATCGCTGGGAAAATGGACGAAAGGGCAGGCTTGCTGACGCATGCCTGCCATTGAATTTTTGCACTGCGAAATAGGACCGGATCGGTCTTGAATTCCGGTCGGCGCAAAACCATTTTACCTAGCGTTAGGGATGCCGCCCTCTAATTCGCTGGAGCTTTTCCATCCCGGCGGCGTTGACGGATACGATGAACACCAAGATCGACACCTCGCTCGTCCGGCTCGTTGAAGAAGCCAAGCGCTTCCCGATGCTGACCGTCGAGCGCGAGTTGGAGCTGGCGCGCGCCTGGCGCGAGCGCGGCGACCGCGACGCCCTCAAGGACCTCGTGGGGAGTCATCTGCGTCTCGTGATCAAGATCGCCCGCGGCTTCACCGGCTATGGGCTGCCGCTCGCCGACCTCGTCGCCGAGGGCAATGTGGGGCTGATGCAGGCGGCCGAGAAGTTCGACCCCGACCGCGGCTTCCGCTTCGCCACCTATGCGATGTGGTGGATCCGCGCCGCGATCCAGGAATACGTGCTGCACTCCTGGTCGCTGGTCAAGGTCGGGACCACCGCGGCGCAGAAGAAGCTGTTCTTCAACCTGCGCAAGCTCAAGGGCCGTATGGACGAGCTGGAGCAGGGCGACCTGCCCAAGAGCGCGGTCGAGCATATCGCCACCGAGCTCGACGTGCCGGAGTTCGAGGTGATCGAGATGAACCGGCGCCTGTCCGGAGCCGACACGTCGCTGAACGCGCTCGTCGGCACCGACGCCGACAGCGAATGGCTCGATCTCCTGCCGGACGAGCGGCCGGGCCACGACACCGTGATCGCCGACCGCGACGAGTTCCAGCAGCGCAAGGAGCAGCTGGGCGCCGCGCTCAAGGTGCTGAACCGGCGCGAGCGCGACATCATCGTCGAGCGCCGCTTGAAGGACGAGCCTTCGACCCTCGAGGAGCTGTCGCATCGTTACGCCGTGTCGCGCGAACGCATCCGCCAAATCGAAGTGCGCGCGCTCGAAAAGCTGCGGCATGCGATGCTCCATCCGGCGAATCTGCCGGGCCCGGAGGACGCGTTCGGCGCCGCCGCCTAGGCCGAGCCGCGGGTTCATTCAGGACTAAGGCGTTTTCGGGGCATGCCCCGGAAGCGCTCCCGTGCGCCCTTGCTTCCGTGCTAAGAAGCGGCGTTCTTCTTGGCACCAAGTACAAGGGCGATGGCAGCCTCGAAATCCCGCGCCGACCCGAACGATCCGCCGGCGCGGCCCAAAAAGCAGGCGCCTCGACGCGGGCTGCGCCTCAGGCTGCCGCGCGGCAATTGGTGGAAATGGAGTCTCCTCGCCCTGTTGTGGGTGGCGATCGCCGGCGCCGGCACCATCGGCTATTTCGTCCTGACCCTGCCGTCGACCGACGATCTGGCCAGCGCGACGCGCCGGCCGTCGGTCACGCTGCTTGGTGCCGACGGGACGCTGGTCGCGACGTTCGGCGATCTTTATGGCGAACCGTTGCGGCTTTCGGAGATGCCGAAATATCTGCCCGAGGCCGTGATCGCCACCGAGGACCGGCGCTTTTATTCCCATTTCGGCATCGACCTCGTCGGCACCATGCGCGCCGCCGTCGCCAATCTGCGCGCGGGCCACGTGGTTCAAGGCGGCAGCACCATCACCCAGCAGCTCGCCAAGAACCTCTTTCTCACCAACGACCGCACCTTCAAGCGCAAGATCCAGGAAACCCTGCTCGCGCTTTGGCTCGAGCACAAATTCTCCAAGAACCAGATCCTCGAGATCTATCTGAACCGGGTCTATCTCGGCGCCGGCACCTATGGCGTCGACGCGGCGGCGCACCGCTATTTCGGCAAGTCGGCGCGGCAGCTCACCCTTTACGAGGCGGCCGTCATCGCCGGGCTGCTGAAGGCGCCGACGCGGTTCAGCCCGGTGAACGACCGCGACCTCGCGGCCGACCGCGCGGGCCAGGTGCTCGCCAACATGGTGGATGCGGGATACATCACCGAGGCGCGCGCCACCGCCGCCGCCGCCCAGCGCAGCGAGCTCGCCGCCGTCACCACGCCGCCCGGAAGCCGCTATTTCGCCGACTGGGTGGCACAGCAGCTCAATGGCCTGCACGAGGTCGAAGGGCACGACATCGTGGTGGTGACGACGCTCGAGCCGAAACTGCAGGCGGAAGCCGAATCGGCGCTCCTCGGCACGCTCGACCGCGACGGCGACAAGGACGATGTGGAGGAAGGCGCGCTCGTCGCGATGAGCCCCGACGGCGCGGTGCGCGCGATGGTGGGCGGCCGCGACTACAATGACAGCCAGTACAACCGCGCGACCCAGGCGCTGCGCCAGCCCGGCTCGTCCTTCAAGCCGTTCGTCTATCTCACCGCGCTCGAGCACGGGGTGCGCCCCTACGACCATTTCTATGACCATCCGATCCGCATCGGCAAATGGGAGCCGCATAATTTCGAGAACAAATATATGGGCGACGTCACCGCGTCCGAGGCGCTCGCCCAATCGCTCAACTCGGTTGCGGCCCAGGTCTTGGAGCGGGCCGGCATCGACAACGTGATCGACACGGCGCACAAGCTCGGCATCACGAGCCCGCTGACGCGCGACGCGAGCCTTGCGCTTGGCACCAGCGAGGTCTCGCTCATCGAGCTGACCGGCGCCTATTGCGCCTTTGCAAGCGGCGGCGTCGGCGCATGGCCGCACGGCATCGTCGAGATCCGCGACACGCGCGGCGCGGTGCTGTGGCGTCCCGAAGGCCACGGCCCCGGACGCGTCATCCCGGCCGAGACCGCGGGCGAGCTCAACCGCATGCTGATGGGCGTGATGACGCACGGGACCGGCAAAAGCGCGCAGCTCGACCGGCCGGACGCCGGCAAGACCGGAACCACCCAGGATTCGCGCGACGCGCTCTTCGTCGGCTACACCGCCGACCTCGTCACCGGCGTGTGGTTCGGCAACGACGACGATTCGCCGATGCGGCACGTGACCGGCGGCACTTTGCCGGCACGGACGTGGAAGAGCTTCATGGTCCAGGCGACGGCGGGCATGCCGATAAGGCCGCTGCCGCTCGACGAGGAGGGCGTCCCGGTCGCGTCGGCGGGGGCTCCGGGCGCGGCCCGCGGCGGCGACGGCCTCGTGGGCGGGCTCGAGTCGCTGTTGCATTCGATCTTCGGCGGCGACGCCGCGGCGCCCGCTTCTGCGGCGCCTTATCCGCGGCAATAGGCGTCGCTATAGCGTCTGCGCCTCGAGCGGCAGGTCGAGCGTGGCGCGGCCCCACATCGTGCCGTTCACGTCCCAGTTCAGCGCGTGGTGCGCGTTGGCCGCGGCGATGTCGCGGAAGGCGCGCTGTATCGGCTGGCTGAGATAGACGGCGGCGCCGCCCATCGCGGTGAATACGAGCTCGACCGCCTTGGTGCACATGCTTGCCGCATAGGCGCCGTCGCGGCGCCAGCGCGCCTTCTCGGCAAGGCTCGGCACCGTGCCCGCCTCGGTGAGCAACGTCGCCTCGTCGCAATCCTTGAGCATCAGCGCCGACGCGATGTCGGTGAGCGCCGACGCCTCGGCAAGCCGCACCTGCACGCCCGCGATATCCGCGAGCCGCTTGCCGGTATAGGCGCCGATGCGGTTCGTCATGCTGGCGCGGTAATCCGCGACCGCGCCACGCGCCAGGCCCAGCGACACCGCCGCCACCACGAACGAGAAAAGCCCGAGCGCCGGCAGCTTGTAGAGCGTGCCGGGATTGACCGCGCTTCCGGGGGTCGATCCGCCGGCGATCGCCGCCAGAGCCAAGGTCCGGCGCGACGGCACGAATGTCTCGTCCATTTCGACATCCTTGCTGCCGGTGCCGCGCAGGCCGGTGACGAACCAGCCGTCGACGATACGATAGTCGCTGGCCGGAACCAGGAAGATCCGGCTTTCGAGCGCCCGCCCGCGCTCGTCCCGCACCACGCCGCCCAGCAGGTTCCAGCGCGCCGGGTCGACGCCGCTCGAGAACGGCCAGCGGCCCTTGAGCCGATAGCCGCCTTCGACTTGGACGGCGTGGCCCGCCGGAAACACGAAGGCCGAGCTGATGAGGTCGTCGGGTGAGGCGTCCCACACCTCGTCCTGCGCCTCTTTCGGCCACATGCCGAGCATCCAGTGGTGGCTCGCGAGGTTGGTCAGCACCCAGGCGGTCGAGCCGCAGCCTTCGGCGACGATCGCGCCCAACTCCACGAGCGCCCGGAACGGCAGCTCGCTGCCGCCGACGCGCCGCGGCTGCAGCATGCGGAACAGGCCGCTTCGATGAAGATCGGCCACCGTCTCGTCGGGAAGCCGGCGCAAATCCTCGCAACTCTGCGCGCGGGCGCGCAGCGCCGGATTGAGCGCCTCGGCACGTGCCTTGAGCGTCGCAAAATCGGCCATCGTTCCTCCCGACAGGCCCAATACAGGAGACACTATGTCGCACGCAAGACCGGCCCACTCGAGGAGTGGGCAGATTTTGCGGTTGCATCCCACGTTTCGTTTAGCTTGGTATGTTGGGAGGAATTGCGGAGGCAACGATGAGCGAAATGAAGACCGATTGGGACATCGCGAACTCCGTCGCGATGCGGCCGATCCTGGAGATCGCGCGCGATCGGCTCGGCATCCCGGCCGAGGCGGTCGAGCCCTATGGCCATTACAAGGCCAAAATCGGTCTCGATTACGTGAAAAAATGCTTCGCCGAACGACCGGACGGCAAGCTCATCCTGGTGACCGCGATCAATCCGACGCCTGCGGGCGAGGGCAAGACCACGACCACGGTGGGGCTGGGCGACGCGCTCAACCGCGTCGGCAAGAAGGCGATCTTGTGCTTGCGCGAGCCGAGCCTCGGGCCCTGCTTCGGCATTAAGGGCGGCGCCGCCGGCGGCGGCTATTCGCAGGTCGTGCCGATGGACGACATCAATCTGCACTTCAATGGCGATTTCCACGCGATCGGCGCCGCCAACAATCTGCTCGCGGCGATGATCGACAATCACATCTATTGGGGCAACGAAGCGGGGATCGATCCGCGCCGCGTCTCGTGGCGGCGCTGTCTCGACATGAACGACCGCGCGCTGCGCGAGATCGTGTCGTCCTTGGGCGGCGTCGCCAACGGATTCCCGCGCGAGGATGGGTTCGACATCACCGTGGCGAGCGAGGTGATGGCGATCTTTTGCCTCTCCAACTCGCTCGACGATCTGCGCCGGCGTTTGTCGAACATCATCGTCGGCCAGACCCGCGACCGCAAACCGGTGCAGGTCAGCCAGCTCAAGGCCGAAGGCGCCATGACCGCGCTTTTGAAGGACGCGATCAAGCCGAATCTGGTTCAGACGCTCGAGCATAATCCGGCCTTCATCCATGGCGGTCCGTTCGCCAACATCGCTCATGGTTGCAATTCGGTGATGGCGACCAAGCTCGCCTTGAAGCTCGCCGATTACGTCGTGACCGAAGCGGGCTTCGGCGCCGATCTGGGCGCGGAAAAATTCATGGACATCAAGTGCCGGAAGGCGGGCCTCAAGCCCGACATGGCGGTGGTGGTCGCCACGGTGCGCGCGCTCAAGTTCCATGGCGGCATCGCGCGCACCGATCTCGGCAAGGAGAACGTCGCCGCG
>Ga0335073_10008257_pt1 | contig 14604 bp, 14 predicted proteins | sample Lox_Sample_22_FD_207093 | JGI IMG/M metagenome (GOLD analysis project Ga0335073, IMG submission 207093) | Soil microbial communities from Loxahatchee National Wildlife Refuge, Florida, United States - Lox_Sample_2.2 | ecosystem: Environmental > Terrestrial > Soil > Wetlands | place: USA... | reverse complement strand
TTCAAACAAAAACGGCTCCGATTCCTCGGAGCCGCTGCAATTTCCATTTTCGATTTTGTGCGGTCTACCGCGAGCGAATCTCCGGGCGGCTTTCCGCCATTGACCCCACCGGCGGTGTGCCCTTCAGACTTTCCAACATTTGCTCCTTGCGATACACCAGCGAATTGATGTCGTAGGTCGCTAGTTCAAATCCATGACCGTGGGTGATCGCATCCGTGGGGCAGGCCTCGACGCAATAGCCGCAGAAGATGCAACGCGAATAATCAATGTTATAGACCTTGGCGTAGCGCTCACCCGCGGAGATGCGCTTCTCCTCCGTGTTCTCTGCCGCTTCAATATAGATGCAGTTCGAAGGACACGCCGCCGCGCACAAAAAGCACCCTACGCATTTCTCCAGGCCCATCTCGTCGCGGTGCAGTACATGAATGCCGCGATAGCGGGGCTGGAAGGTCACCGGCGCGGCGGGATAATTCTCGGTCACCGTCTTCTCAAACATGGTCTTGAAGGTGACGCCGAACCCCTTTACCAGCGCTACGGCGGTTGCCCCAATTTCCGATATCAGTGATCCCATAAGGTTTTCAGTCTAGCAAACCCTCTCGCACATTCCAATTCCGCCCTTATCGTACATTACACAACCCTTTGGAGTGCCTTCCAAAGTTCTCAGTTTCGGAGAAGTGAAACCCAAGGCCCACCCTCACAAACCGAGGGTGGGGCACCCGGCGGGAGGAAAGGCCTCACCCCTAGAAGGGGTGAGCTACAGGGTGGATGGGGGCGCCGTTTGAGGCTGGGATGGGCTAACTCCGGCAACCCAACCGGAATTTTCTTTTCGCTAGCCAGTCGCCACTAACCACTCGCCACTGGCTTACTTCAACGCTTCCACAATCTGCTTCCCATGAAAGCGCCCATTCTCAATGAAAATCTCGCCCGTATGCTTCCCGGCCACGACCACCCCCGCCAGATATATGCCCTTCACATTGCTCTCGAGCGTATGCATGTTGAGCTGTGGTCGACGGCTCTCCGGATCCAACTTCACGCCCAGCGCCTCGATGAATTCGTAATCGGGGTGATAGCCGGTCAAGGCAAACACCTGCTTGGCCGGCACAAACCGCGGCCCGTTTCCGTTCTCCAGCATCACGCCATCGCGCACAATCTCTTTCACTTTCACGTTGAATAGCGCCGCAATCTGCCCGGACTTGATGCGGTTCTCAATATCCGGCCGCACCCAATACTTCAGCGAAGCACCCAGCTCTTTCGCACGCACCAGCATGGTCACGTTCGCGCCATTCCTCCACAAATCCAGCGCCGCTTCCACGGACGAATTTTTCCCGCCAATCACCACGACATCCTGGTGCCAAAATGCGTGCGGCTCCGTGTAGTAGTGATCCACATGGGGCTGGTGCTCTCCCGGCACACCCATCTCGTTCGGCAAATCGTAATAGCCCGTGGCCACCACGACATTCTTCGCCGCATAGCGCTGTTCGCAACCGTTCTCCTGATGCGTCACCACCGTGAAAGCCCCGGCATGCCCGTCCACGCGCAGGACTTTCTCATACAACCGCAACTCCAGTTCGTAATGCTCCGCGCCCTTGCGGTAATACTTCAGCGCCTCGACGCGCGTTGGTTTGTCACCCCCGCACACCATCGGCAGGCCGCCGATCTCCAGCAGTTCGGGAGTGGTGAAGAACACCATATGGATGGGGTAATGAAAAATCGAATTGCATAAGCAGCCCTTGTCAATCACCAGCGGCCGCAGGCCCGCGCGCTTCGCTTCCATGGCGCAGGCCAAGCCGGTCGGTCCTGCTCCCACGCACACTAGGTCATAAGTAGTCATACCAGTTCGATTTCCTCTTCCCTTCTTCGGTTACCACAATCTTTGTTCGACTGCGGCCGCGCTGCGAAAGCTAAAGCTCAACGCAGAGGACGCGGAGGAGCACGGAGGAAAAGGTGCCATGCCGTCTGTCTTCTCAACTGCGTGGCGTATTATGCGTTGCCCACTTCCAACATTCCCTCCAATTCCTCCCGAAACGCCTCCAGCTGGCGCAGCCTCTCCTCCGTCGCGGCCACTTCGCTCTTCTTCCAGACAAAAACATCGCCGCCCGGCTTCTTCAAGCGCACACTCAAATTTCCATCCACAATCAGTGTGACCGGCGCCATTAACCGCAATCCGCCATTTTCCACGGGCGTCAACAACGCCGCGCATTCCCCACGATGCACACACAACACACTCTCATACGGAGGTATCGCAATGGGCCGAAACCCCGCCGCAAACAATCGTTTCAATACATCCGCCTGCGCCGGCGTAAACTCCATGCTCGAAATTATACACGCGGCACTGTCCACTTCCCGATTCGCGATCACTTCACGTCTCGTGCTGTTCTGGAGTTAGCGGTTACTTTGAACCTTTTTGCGGAAAGGGCTTACCGCAGAGGAGGAGAAGAAGAGGCGCAGAGTGCGCGGAGAGGGTGGTGCGGCAGGGTCGCGGCTAAAGAGGTCGCGGAAAAAATCGAAAAGCAATTCCTGGGGGGCTAAAGCCCAGTTGATTGCCAGGCATTTATGTCGGAGCTGAAGTTCCGACCCCGGTGCCAAGCACATTTGTTTTATTTTTTCCGGAGGCTGTTTAAGCGGGGACCTACGAGCCAAAGGGCTTTCTCTGCAAGTTGTGAAGCCTGCCCTACGCGCAACCCAAGAGCACAGGCAGGAGTGCCTGTGCCACGTGCCCACTCAACGCAGAACGGCGCAACTCGATGCCGAGCTGCGCCGTTCCATCCTGACCAAAACTTTACTAGGCGTTAGGCCGCGGTGGAATCCGCGGTGTCACTGCCCTCGCTGCCCTCCAACTGCGCCAAAATATCGCGCAAGGTGCGGATCAATTCATCGCGCGACACATGGCTCTTCTTGAACTGCAGGCGAAACTTGAAAGTCTCATTCTCGGGCTCGTAATGAAAAATAAAGGGCTGGGGCCGCTGCGGACCGCCCTTCTCGTCGGCGCGTTCCTTTCGGGCTTCGTCGCGCGTCAATCCCCCCTGCAAAATCCGCGCGAACATTTCCAGCATTTTCTTGTCGGTTTGCTGCTTGGCGATCTGGAGAAGCAACGACTTGGCCACGATGCCGTGCTCGATGCACTTTTTCCGGATGGCGTCGGGAATATTCCGCAGCATCAGCGTCTCGCTCACCGAACTCCGCGATTTCCCGAGCTTTTTCGCGACATCTTCGTGCGTGTAATCAAACTGCTCGGCCAACCGCTGCAACCCATCCGCCTCTTCAAACGGGGTCAAATCCTTGCGCTGAATATTTTCGATCAGCGCGATTTCCAGGGTCTCCGCATCGTCCGCCATCTTCTCGATCGCTGGGACTTCTCGCAATCCCGCCGCGCGCGCGGCGTGATACCGGCGTTCGCCGGAGATGATGTAGTAGCAGTCTTCCCGGGGCATAAAGCGAACCAGCAAGGGCTCCAGCACACCTTTTTCGCGAATTGATTCGGTCAACTCGCGCAAATCGCCCAGCGCCTTGCGGGGCTGCTCCGGGTTAGGGCGGATCTGCTCCACAGGGATCATACGGCCGACGGCCGCGCCGCTATAACTTGTCAACGATTCTACGTAGTGCGCGTCATGCCGCATCTTCAGCGTGACTGGCAACCCGGCTTTCTTCAACACGTTGTACAACCTCCGCTGCAAGTTTTTTGTACTCGATGGCCCCCGGCGATTTGGGAGCAAACGAAAAGATGGTCTCTTTGTAGGCCGGACTCTCTTCCAGCCTGACGTTTTTGCTGATCTTGGTCTTGAACAGCACCTCGCCAAACACCGAGCGGATTTGCCCGTGGGTGTCGCGCGAAATATTGGTGCGCTTGTCGTACAGCGTGATGACCACGCCCAGCATGCGCAACTGCGGATTGGGGCGGGCGCGGATACGCTCATACGTTTCGAGTAAATCGTCGGTGCCCTCAATGGCAAAATAGGCCGCCTGGATGGGAACCAGCAGGTGCGTGGCAGACACCAGCGCGTTCACCGTCAAAATTCCCAGGGAGGGCGGCGTATCGATGATCACGTAATCGAAATCCTTCAGCACCGGGGCCAACGCATCCTTCAAGCGATAGGGCGCGTCAAACTGCCCGCTCAGCACCGTCTCCAGTTTTGCCAGCGCCAATCTTCCCGGACCCACGCTCAACATCGGGTCCTTGCTCGCCTTGATGACATTGGCCATCGGCGTGTGCGCGTCCGACAGCACTTCGAACATCGACTCCTTCACTTCCCCCATATCGAAAAACGCAATGGTCGAGTTCGCCTGAGGATCCAGGTCAATGAGCAGCGTGCGCCTGCCACGCGCAGCAATCCCCGCAGCCAAATTGATAGCCGTCGTGGTCTTCCCCACCCCACCCTTCTGGTTCGCAACCGTTATGATTGCTGTCATCGTTTGCTACCGCCTCCACTGCACCATCGAGCACTCCGGAACGGCAGGCTATCCGCCGTAGCGCCCGGCGCGTAGGCACACCACCACTGCACGAGGGCACTTATACCACACCATTCTGTCTGTATTTATGCCGGCAGCCGAGCCCCATGGCATACGCCTACTCTAAGTTCCCTACCCTAACCCACGCAAGGGAAAATTGCCGTTTTCCCAATCGCCCGGTGGAAATCTCGTCCCCGGCCCCGCTTCTGCGGCCAATCCCACCCCAAAAACAAAAACGGCGCGACCATGGGCCGCGCCGCAGAACCGCCGCTTGCCGATACTTTGGTCAGAACTCCACGCCCCAAAAATCCGCCGGCGGCTGCACCAATTCCAGCCCCAACTCCCATCCCGTCCGGCCTTCATGGCCACGCCAAATCAAGACCGCTTCCGCTTCGCTTCCATTGCCGCGGTTCCGCAACCGCAATTTCTGTCCCACCGCAAAACCCTGGGGCACAATCGCCAAGCAGCCCTTCGGGCTGATATCCACGGTATACCCGTCAGCCGAATGGCGCGCTCCTGCCTCACTCCATTCCACGGTCACGAGCACGCGCGAATTCACCCGAGCGCCCGCGCGGACCTGCTGCATCTCGTTCAATTCATAACTCGTCTCGTTCGTTACGCTCACGATCCCGCCTCCGAACACACACTTACTCAGTTTTCCTCATCTCACGCTAAAGTGCGCTACTCCTCGCGTCAATGGAACTAACGCCCCATCCACCCCTATCAGTCATCCCCAAGGGATCTTAGTGGCACAGGCACTCTGGCCTGTGCTCTTGGGTTCCGTCTCCGAAGCGGAAAGCCGATCAATAAAAACCGTAGGCTTTTCACTCGGCCACTCGCCACTGCCTTGCCATGCTATCTTCTTAAATCACACTCCCCATGTCCTTTTTCCCTATCTTCCGCCGCGAACTCCGCCCCACTCTGCACCTGGCCCTCCCGCTGATCCTTGCGGAAATTGGCTGGATGTCCATGGTCATCGTGGACACCATGATGGTAGGGCGTCTGCCCTATTCCGCCGAGGCCATCGGGGCCGTCAGCATCGCCTCCAGCATCTTTATTGTGTTCGCGTTTTTCGGCGAAGGCCTGCTGGTCGGCCTGGATACTCTGGTTTCGCAATCGTTTGGCGCCGGGCACCGCGAAGACTGCCATACCTCGCTGGTCAACGGCATTTACCTCAGCTTCGCCATTGCGCCTTTTCTCGCCATTCCAGTGTGGATCATTCCCCGCTATTTCGAGCGCTTTGGCGTCACCCATCCGGTCGCTGTTCTCGCCGCGCCGTACATGCGCACGCTTTCCGCCGGACTCGTGCCCCTGCTGCTGTACTTCGCCGTACGCCGTACGCTGCAGGGCATGAACATGGTGCGTCCTATTGCGTTCGCGTTGGTCACCGCCAACATCGTCAACTTCCTCGGCAACTACATCCTGATCTTCGGCAAATTTGGCGCGCCCGCTCTCGGCGTCACCGGTTCCGGCGTGGCCACGTGCATTTCTCGTGGCTACCTGGCCTTCGTTCTAGTCGTTTATCTGCTGTGGTATGACCACCGGCACAAAACAGAACTTCTGAACACGCCGCTCCAGCCCAATATCAACCGCATCCGCCAGCTCATCGCCCTGGGCGTGCCCGCCGCGATTCAGCAAACCGCGGAAGTCGCCGTCTTTGCTCTTGTGGCCACGCTTATCGCTCGACTCGGGGCTGTCGTCCAAGCCGGCCACCAAATCGCGCTCAACACTGTGGCCTTCACCTACATGGTGCCGCTCGGCCTTTCTTCCGCCGCAGCGGTGCGCGTTGGCCAAGCCTTGGGTCGACGCGATCCCGTCGGCGCGCGCAACGCTGGTAACACCGCCATCCTGCTCGGCGCTACGTTCATGTCCAGCATGAGCGTGGTCTTGCTGGTCTTCCCGCGCTACATCGCGCGCTTCTATACCGCCGACCCCACCGTCATCCACGCGGCCATCACGCTACTCGCCGCCGGTGCGGCCTTCCAACTTTTCGACGGGATCCAGACTGTTGCCACCGGCTCGCTGCGGGGCACCGGCGACACGCGCACGCCGATGATTTGCCACTTTTCGGCCTACTGGCTGATGGGACTGCCGCTTGGCGCGTATCTCTGCTTCCGCCGACACTGGGGCGCGCTCGGCCTGTGGGTCGGGCTCAGCGTCTCCCTCATCCTGATTGGGATTCTCTTGTTGACCTTCTGGCGCCGGCGCTCGCACCGGCTTGTCGAATTGGCAAGCTTGTCGGCCTGAGTCTTTTTGACAGAAAGAAAAAACTTAACGCAGAGGGAACAGAGACGCGGAGTTCGCAGAGACGGTCATGCTGTACGGCTCTGTTCGTCTGCCTCACTCAAGATTTTCTTCTGCCCGCCGATAGAGCACACAAGGGCTCTTTTGCCTGCAGGAGAGAGCATGAATCGCATTTCTTTCGTCGTAGCCTCACTCGTCCTACTCCCTCTGAGCCTTGCCGCTTGCAGTTCTTCGCAATCAGGCCCCGATCCACTTCCCGGGTCCTCTCTGAACCTCATCTTCGTCGTCAGCGAAGACCTGACCTACAACGCACCCGGCGACATCAACTCCAACACCGCCAATCTCACCAACCAGGGCTTGCAGCACGCGCTGATGCTCAGTTCCTTCCTCACGCGCAACGTCGCGGGCGACGGTCCTCTGGTCGGTATCTATGCGCTCGAGCCCATGACCCACCTGCAGACCCCAAGCCGTTACCCGGATATCGTCCCGCTCGAAACCGTGGAGCAATTCGCAATGCTCAATCAATTCACTATTGAGCAGGCCGGTTACCCCACCACCACCGCCAACAGTTACCCGGTCTTTTCTTCCTACCGTCAGGGTTCTGTCCCCCCTCTTGTCGCTCCTCCGGTGTCCTTCTGCTCCGCGTGTCAGGGCCTCGACTTCACCGATACCGGCGACGACAACGAAGCTTTGCTCTCCTCGATCCTGACCGCCAACGTCCCCGGCGACTACGTTTTCTCTGCCCCTTGGAAAACCATCCGCTCCGTCATGACCGCTGTCAATCAACTTGGGGGTTTCCATCTCGCTCTTCCCTCGGAGTACGCTGGCCCGAACATCGTTTACGCCATTTCCGTGTCTTCTCCCCGCAACGCCGCCCTCCTCGTCTACAACAGCCGTCTTCCTTCCATCTCCTTCTATCCTTACCTCCCGCCTCTCGCGAATGTTCACCAGGCTTGCCCGGCGCCGACCATAAATATTCAGGTCAACGTTGGCGTCGGCGGCGCGGTTCTTCCCCCTGGCATCAACACCAACGAAACCGTGTATTTCATCCGTCATGCCGAGGCCCATCCCACTCTGCATTGGGACGACGGCAACTACATCGCCACAGGCCAGTGGCGCGCGCTGTACCTGCCGCAAGCCTTAGCCAACGTCATTCACCCCTCCGCCGTCTATTCTATTGATCCCGCCAACGACATCCCCATCCCCATCGAGGACGCCGCCCCTTCCTCTTACGTCCGCCCGGTGCTGACTGCCGAGCCCTACGCCATTGCCAATCATCTTCCCTATCAGTTAGCCGCATCCGTAGCCGTTTTCCGTTCGGATCAGAGCGCTCCGCATCTCGCGACGCTCGCCAGCAACTACTTCTTTACTTCCGAGGGTCCCAACCTCTCGAATCAAACCATCCTGGTCGCTTGGGAACACGATCACATCCCGCCGACGGTCAATGCGCTCCTCGCGAGTTACGGCGTGCCGATCGCTACTCCCAATTGGCCCGCCACCGACTACGATACGATCTGGACTGTGCACCTCGACGGGCATGGCAATCTCTCCATCGACAATTCCCTCTGCGAGGGCATTGACTCGAATCTCCTCCCCCCTACCGCCCCGCAATTCTGAACCTAAGCCGAGGAGCGGGTGCCCCACCCTCGTTTTCGGAGGGTGGGTCTTGGCTTACTCCTATCTCGCCGGATGCCTCCGCGCCCTCTGCGCCTCTGCGTTAAGCTCCTCCCCCAAAAAAACAAAAACGGCACAAGCATCGCCGCGCCGTTCCAAATTCCCAAGGTTTTTACTAGCCACTAACCACTAGCCACTAACCACTGCCTTTTACATCTTGTATCTACCCAAATCTTCGTCGCTCAGTCCTTCGAGATAATTTCGCAACTGCTCGTTGGTCGACCGTTCCGCCAGGGCCGAACTCACCTTCGAATTTTTCAGCACCACTTCATCTACAAAAATCGGGCAATCCATCCGCAAGGCTAACGCCAACGCATCGCTGGGCCGCGAATCGATGCTCATCAACTCGCCGTCGCGCTCCACCCAGATCAGCGCATAAAAGGTGTCGTCGCGCAGGTCGTTCACGACGATCTTCTGCACCGACACTTCCAAGCCTTGTAGCACATTTTTCAGGAGATCGTGAGTCATCGGCCGGGGCGTTTGCACTTTCTCGATTTCCAAGGCAATCGCGTTGGCCTCGTACGCCCCCACCCAGATCGGCAGGATCGCCTGGCCCTGCACATCCTTCAACACCACAATCGGCATCTGCGTTACAGGATCCATCATCAGGCCGCGTATCTTCATTTCCACTTCCATCGCGCCCTCCTTACCTAAACACACATGCCGACCGCCCCCAAACTTCAGCAAATCAAAACCCGTCATTCTTGACAGTGGCACAGGCACTCTTGCCTGTGCTCTTGGGTTTCTCTTCTCCAAAATCGAGAATTGACGACTATCAACTGACGACTATTAACTAACGACTGTCAACTGACGACTCTCAACTCTCCGTTCACTCTTCTCTCCCACCAAACTATTCGGGGTCGCTCCCACCACCTTCACCTGCACGTAGTCTCCCAGACTTTCTTGCGCGCGGGAAGTGAAATTCATCACTTTGTTGGATGATGTATGCCCGCTCCACTGAAACTCTTTCTTGGACTTGCCTTCCACCATCACTTCCAATTCCCGCCCCACGAGCTTCTCATTCCGGGCTCGCTGAATTTCCCGCTGCTTCTCCAGCAAAATCGCCAGGCGCCGCGACTTTTCCTCTTCCGGAATGGCATCCGCCATCTTCAAGGACGGGGTATTCGGGCGCGGGGAATATTTGAAGCAGAACGCCCCGTCATACTGCGCTACATCCAGGAGCGACAGCGTCTCCTGGAAATCCTTCTCGGTTTCTCCCGGAAATCCCACAATCAAGTCCGTCGTCAAACTGATCTCGCGTTTCGCCGCGCGCAGCATGGCAATTTTTTCCAGATATTCTTCGCGCGTGTACGTCCGCGCCATCCCGCGCAACACCTTCGTCGACCCGCTCTGCACCGGCAAGTGCACGTGCTCACAAATTGCCGGAACGGCTTCGATGGCTTCCACAATATCCTTTCCAAAATCGCGTGGATGCGAGGTGGTAAACCTGACGCGGCGGATTCCCGGCACTTCCGCCACGGCCACCAGCAACTCCGAAAACCGCATTTTTCTTGCCGACGGATCCGCGTACGAGTTCACCGTTTGCCCCAGCAGCTGCACTTCCGTGTAGCCCGCATCCGCCAGTTGCCGCACCTCTTCGAGAATCGACGCGCTCGTGCGGCTACGTTCCGGTCCACGGGTGAACGGCACCACGCAATAGGAACAAGCTTTATCGCAGCCTTCGATAATGGTTAGATAGGCCCGCCAGGGATTATCCCGCCGCGTCACTTCCGTCTCGAAAGTCTCGTCGGTATCCGTATCCAAACCCGTCACGCGCCGGTTCCCCGCCTCCAGTTGCGCCAACAATTCTGGCAATTTCCGGTAGCTCGCGCTTCCACACACCAAACTCACCCACGGCGCGCGCGAAAAAATCTTCTCCCCTTCTTGCTGCGCCACGCACCCCAACACGCCAATCGTTTGACCCTCTCGTTGAGTTACGCGATATTCCCCGAGACGAGAAAAAACCTTCTGCGCCGCCTTCTCCCGGATCGAACAGGTGTTGTACAGCACCACCTTCGCCGCGTCCGCGGACTCCACCTGCCGATACCCGCGCGCCAGCAGCACCCCCGCCACCTTCTCGGAATCGTGCTCATTCATCTGGCACCCAAACGTCTCGAGATAAAACGTTTGCGCACTCTCATTTAGGTCTGTGTAGCGGTGGCCTTCTGAGGCGGGCCGTTCGGCGAACTCACCGCTGCGGGTCGTGCCGCCACCGACACTCCCACGCGCGAGCCTCTCGAGCCCTATATCAAACGCCTTCCCCATAACTCGCAGTCTACCATACGCCCACTTGGAGTGCGGGAGCCCTGCTCCCGCCGGTGACGCAGCCGACTCCACACCGCGAATCGCTCAAGGCAAAGGGTGCGGCACCGCCTGAAGCTCGCGAAACCCAAGAGCACAGGCAGGAGTGCCTGTGCCACACTCTTGAAAAACGAAGGGTGGGGCACCGGCGACGAGGGTTGCGGGTTGAGACTCCACTTCAAGCACAACCTGCGCGTCCCCTTCAATCACTCCACGCCAACAATCTTCAACCCCACCGCATAGTTCGCAGGCAAGTTCTGAGGCAACTCCACCGCGAGGCCTTCACCTACTCCCTTCCACTCAAGCCCTCCGCCCACTCCCAGCAGCGTCACCGTCGCACCGGGCTTCACCGTTAGATCCTGAATCGTTACCGTGTTCCCCTTCGGTTCCCCGAAAATAAAGGCATACACCGCCCCGTCCTTCTGCGTGAACCGCACCTTTAACCCATCCGCGGTCTCGCCTTCCGCGCGCTTCCACGGACGCGTCGCGTAAATCCCTTCGCCATTTTGCGCCAGCCATGCGCCCAGCGCCTTCAGGCGATCCATCTGCACCGCCGGAATCGTTCCATCCGCCTCCGGTCCCACATCCAGCAACAGGTTCCCGTTTTTGCTTACAATGTCCACCAACAGATAAATCAACGCGTCTTTTGCGATCGTTTCCTTCTCGCCTTCCGCGCGGTTATAGCCAAACGACCTGCCCAGCCCGCGGCACTCTTCCCACTTCTTCGCCTGAATCGTCTTCAACGTTTCATATTCCGGCGACACAAAATCCGAATGCTTCACCCCAAATCGATCATCGATCACGCCGTCGGGGATCGCGTTGTAATACTCCGCCATAATTTCCAGCGGGTGGCCGGACTTCGGATAATCAATGTCATTCCACAAAAGCGAGGGCTGATACTTGCGGATCAACTCGCGCATGTGCGCGTCCGCATATTTCCCGTAGGCCTCGCTTTGCGGCTCCACGCTCTTCGCCTGTTCCCAATTCCGGATCGGGCCTGGAATGAAGGTCCAGTCGTATCCGCCCGAGTAATACAGCCCCATCTTCATGCCCTGCGCCCGCACTGCAGCCGTCAATTGGCCCACAATGTCGCGCGTGGCGTGTTGCTGGTCCTTTGGTAGCGTGGGATTCGGCGTTTCGCTGGGCCACAACGTAAAACCTTCATGATGCTTGGACGTGAGCACCACATACCGCGCTCCCGCCATCTTGAAAATCTTCGCCATCTGCTCTGGATTCCACTTTTGTATTTCCTTATCGAAGGTCCCGGCAAAGTCGTAGTAGTTGTAATTCGCTCCGTAATGTTCTTTGTGATATTCCTGCGTCGGCGAACCGTCCAGCCGCAACGTATTTAAGTACCACTCCGCATACGGGTTCCTTTTTAAGTATTCTTCCGGGGTCAATTTCTTGAGCTCGGATTCCGGCGTCAACACCGCCCATCCCGGCACCGAATACAAGCCCCAATGAATGAAAATGCCCAGCTTCGCGTCGTCATACCATCCCGGCAACGGATGGGTATTCAACGATTCGAGCGTAGCCTCGTACTTCTGTGGCACAGGCACTGTTGCCTGTGCACTTCCATCCGCCACCTCTCCGGGTTGCTGTAGCGATGGCTTTACGCCGCCGGCCTTGCGCTCCCGAGCCCAGCCCAGCGAGTCCGCGAGCGCTACACCTCCCAACATCACCACCAAACTCAACACCGCACCCACCCGCCTCCAGTTCATCCGCGTCTCCCTTCCGCTCCTCTGGTACTCTTCCACTCTTTTAACTCTTCTTCTCTCCCCGCATCGCCGCCACTCTCTTCCTGCCCTTCGCCGACCCTTCCACCACCTTTTGCAAATTCTGCATCCACTCCGGCAATCCCAGCGCCGCGCGAAACCCCTTCAGCCACGGCTGCAGCTTCGCGTACTGGAAATACATCTCCTGGCAGGTGTCGTACACCAACCCCTCGCTCAACATCCCATGCAGCACAAACGCGCACACCATGTCCCAATATCCATACACCTGCAACACGAATCCCGACTCTTTCCCGCCTTTCTTCACCAGTTCCACCAACTCTTCCGCTGACTTCGGTGCAAACGCTCCACCCACAAAGCTCCGCGCCTCGCGCATTACCGTCTCCCGCCGCAACTCGTACAACCGCAAAATCAATTCCGCTTGCTCTGTACTGCGCCTCATCTTCGTCCCCTCTTGTGGTCGTTCACTGTTGAACGCTTACACTCTTCAACTCTGTACCCGAAGCCGATCTCCCTGTAGTTACCCACGCGACCACGAACAACACGCCCAACAATCCATCCGTCGCCACAAACAGCAAATCCCGCGAATTCGTCCGTCGCTGGGTCACCAGGATCGCCACCGCGATCGCGTAGGAAAACTTCTCCAGGATCGATGGAATCATCATCAGTCGGTATTTCAAGGGATCCTGCGCGATCACCAAAAAAGCGATCTGCCAGGCCAAGCCCAGTCCCACGAAGCCATAATAAAAGCCCGGATGTGTAATCGCCGGCGGATCCTGCCGTCCAATCAAATTAAACATAAAGTACAGCGGAGTGATCACCAGCAATCCCCAAATCCCCGCTACCCAAAACACCAACTTCGCAAATCGCATCTCCCCTCCCGCAAATTCCTTGCCTCTTCCTCTACCTCGTTGTACCTTACTGCCACCTCGGTGCCGCCTACGCCGAAGAGAACAACATCCGTCAAAACGGCCCCCGTTGCGCCTTTTCGCGGCATCGCCTCGCCCGCTTGACCGCCCAGCGCTCCAAGGACCAGGAGATCGTCATGTTTCGTTTCGTGCCCCTCTTCTCCGCCCTCGCTCTTACCCTTTTCTCCATCCCCACTGCTGCGCAAGATGCAGCAGCGCTCCAATCTTATTTCATCGGCAAGCAAGTCACCCTAAAAATCGATATGCCCGGGAGTCAGAAAGGCGTTGACTTGCGCTTCAACAAGCCCTCCGCGATGGACTGGAAAGAAAACGGTTCGCGCATCAAGCAATTCGGTGTGGCGATTCATCAGGGTGACGTTGCCCGCATTACCTCCATCGTCCTCAAGCGCGACATGATGGAATTTCAGCTCGATGGCGGCGGCTTCGGCACTGCTGGCGACGACACCAGCACCACCGTCACTGCCAAGCCTCTCGAAAAAAGCGATTACGAAAAGGATTTGGAAAACCAGATCGCTAACACCGACGATCCCGACAAAAAGGCCGACCTGCAACGTCAACTTGATCGCGAACGGGCTCGCCGCGAGCGTCAGGACTCCCAAAATCAGCACCAGGCCCAAATTGCCAGCCAACAGAAAGCCGCCACGGTCGCGCAGAATCGTGCAACCGGTGGCTCGCGTTTCAATCTCCGCTGGTCTGGCTCGGTGCCGCCGAACCTGAGTCCTGACATGGTCAAGCAACTACTCTCGCCCTACGTGAGCTTTGCCGAAGTTCCGGCGGCCAACGGCACAGTGGCAACGAACCCGCCCGCGGGCAACTCGGCGTCCGAACTGAAGCGCGGCATGACACTGAACGAAGTCGCGGGACTCCTCGGCCAGGGCAAGCAAATCTCCGAAACCGTCGGAGACGGCGGCCTGAAAACGCAAGTGTACGAGTACAGCACCCCGGACCATCATGTGCAGGTGACTTACGTGAACGGCGTGGTGGTCCAATACACGATCAGCTCCAACTAACCAACAGCGCAGGCCAGCCTTCGTCTCGACCCAAAATAGGAAAGCGGAGGCCAGCCAACTTGGCCGCGCCTCCGCGTTCCTCACCAACGGAAACTGCTATGCGAACCGGTTCCCTGCCTACTTCGCTCCCCAGAATCCCGGATCCGCCTTGATCCACTCCTCTTTCACGTAGCTCATATGCGGATCCACGGAGAACAGTTGCTGCGACGAACTCGCCACGCAATCTCCATACATTTCATTCAACTTCTTCATTCCTTCTTCGCCCAT
>Ga0335073_10008255_pt1 | contig 14607 bp, 9 predicted proteins | sample Lox_Sample_22_FD_207093 | JGI IMG/M metagenome (GOLD analysis project Ga0335073, IMG submission 207093) | Soil microbial communities from Loxahatchee National Wildlife Refuge, Florida, United States - Lox_Sample_2.2 | ecosystem: Environmental > Terrestrial > Soil > Wetlands | place: USA: Florida... | reverse complement strand
ACGGGGCGTGGCTGGCCAAGGCCGTGATCCCACCGGACCGCAGCAGCTGGGGCACCTTCGCGGAGCTTGCGGAACTGACGCTCGCGCGCAACCGCGGCCTGATCAGCGCAGCGGCGGGGGCGGCGCCGGGCACCCAGGCGCGCAAGGTCGGGGACTATTACGCCGGCTTCATGGACGAGGCGACCATCGAGCGCTTAGGGCTCCGGCCGCTGCAACCCGGGCTGCAGCGCATCGAGGCGATCCGGGACCGCGCCGGCCTGGCCCGGGCGCTGGGCGAGACCCTGCGTGCGGACGTCGACATCCTCAACAACACGAACCTCCACACCGCGAACCTGTTCGGGCTGTGGGTGGCACGGGACCTCGATGATCCGGCCCGCTATTCGCCCTTCCTGCTCCAGGGCGGGCTGGAGCTGCCCGACCGCGACTACTACCTCGACCCCTCGCCGAAGATGGCCGACATCCGCGCCAGGTACCAGGCACACATCGCCGCCGTGCTGCGCCTGGCGCAGACCCCGGAGCCGGAAGCGAAGGCCGCGCGCATCTTCGAGCTGGAGCGCCGCATCGCAGCGGTCCACTGGAGCCGCGAGGACTCCGAGCAGGTGCTGAAGGGGGACAATCACTGGACGCGCGCGGATTTCGGCGGGCAGGCACCGGGACTCGACTGGGCCGGCTTCTTCGCCGCCGCCGGACTTGCCGCCCAGGACCGGTTCGTCGTGTGGCAGCCGAGCGCGGTCCAGGGCATCTCGGCGCTGACGGCCGGCGTGCCGCTCGCGGACTGGAAGGACTATCTGCGCTTCCACTTCATCGAGAGCCACGCGGCCTATCTGCCCAGGACCTTCGTCGAGGAGCAGTTCGCATTCTACGGCCGCGTGCTGTCCGGCACGCCGCAGCTGGCGCCGCGCTGGAAGCGCGCCGTGGACGCCACCAATGAGGCCCTGGGCGAGGCCGTGGGCAGGCTGTACGTGGCCCGCTACTTCCCGGCCGCGGACAAGGCCCGCGCCCAGGTGCTGGTGCAGCACCTGCTCGCCGCCTTCGCCCGGCGCATCGACAACCTGCGGTGGATGTCGCCGCAGACGCGCGCGCAGGCGCAGGCCAAACTCGCCGCGCTGCAGGTCGGCGTCGGCTATCCCGACCGCTGGCGCGACTACTCCGGGCTCGAAATCCGCGCCGGCGACGCCTTCGGCAATGCCGACCGCGCCCAGCTGTTCGAGTACCGCCGCAACCTCGCCAAGCTCGGCCACCCGGTGGACCGCGGCGAGTGGGCCATGACGCCGCAGCTGGTGAACGCCGTGAACCTGCCGGCCATGAATGCCCTCAACTTCCCCGCCGCCATCCTGCAGCCGCCGTTCTTCGATCCCCGGCGCGACATCGTCATGGACTACGGCGGCATCGGCGCCATCATCGGCCACGAGATCAGCCACAGCTTCGACGACCAGGGTGCGCTGTTCGACGCCGGCGGCCGGCTGCACAACTGGTGGACCAAGGCGGACTTCGAGCACTTCAGGGCCGCGGGCCGGCGCCTGGCGGCGCAGTTCAGCGCCTACCACCCCTTCCCCGACGTGAGCGTCAACGGCGTGCAGACGCTCAGCGAGAACATCGCCGATGTGGCCGGACTGTCGGCCGCCTACGATGCCTGGCACAGCACGCTGGACGGCCGTCCGGCTGCCGCGGCCGGCGGCTACACGGCCGAGCAGCTGTTCTTCATCAGCTTCGCGCACAACTGGCGCTCGAAGACGCGCGAAGCCGCGCTGCGCCGGCAGATCGTCACCGACGGCCACGCCCCGGCGCAGTACCGGGCCGATACCGTGCGCAATCTCGATGCCTGGTACGCCGCCTTCGATGTCCGGCCCGGACAGCGGCTGTACCTGGCGCCGGCCGACCGCGTGCGGGTGTGGTGATGCGCCGGCCCCGGGCCCGCTACTGACCGGCCTGCCAGAAGAAGCCATTCCCCCGGGCCCTGATGTGCCCCACGCCGGGGAAGGGGAAGTGCGGAGCGAACACCAGCTCGCCGCTGCGCGCCAGTGCGGGCAGTTCCTCGAGCCGGGTCGCTTTCGCCGTTGCGGCGTCCTCGTCGAATTCCACTGTCCACTGCGGCTTCGCCAGCGAGACGATCGAGCTGTGCGCCAGATCGCCGATGTCCAGCAGCCGCTCGCCGCCGGAGACGATCTCGTAGCCGGTGTGTCCCGGCGCGTGCCCGGGCAGCGGCACCGACCTCACGCCTGGCGCGACGCGCGCGCCCGGCGTGAAGGTACGAACCTGCCCGGCGATGACCCTGCCCATCTGCGGCGACTGCTGCTGCAGCCGCTTCCACGCCGCCGCGGACATCCGGATGGCCGCCTGCGGGAAGGCCGATGCTCCGGCGGCCGTGACCAGCCCGCCGATGTGGTCCATGTGCGGATGCGTGATCAGCACGTCGGTCACCGCATCGGGCGCCACGCCCGCAGCGCGGAGGCTGGCCTGCAGGCCGCCGTGCAGCTGCGCGCCGACTCCGGTGTCGAACAGCAGCACGCGGGAGCCCTCGCGCAGCAGCAGGGCATCGACGCTGAGCGTGATGCGGTCGGTGGGAACTCCGGCATCCCGGAGGACCTGCGCCACGGCCGCCGGGCCCGCGTCCACGCCGAAGGTCCTGCCGTCGTTGGCCACGACATAGCGCGCATCCTGCAGCGCCCACAGCTCCAGCCGGCCGACATGGAAGGATTGGGCCGCCGGCGGGGTCGCCTGCACGCCGAAGTCATCCGCCCGGGCGGCTCCCGCCAGGGCAAGCCCCGCCAGTCCGAGGCCCCCGAGGGCGGCCGCCATGGTTGATGTCCGCATGCGCACTCCGCGGTCCACGTTGCCTGCCGTGATGTTGCCTGCTGCGCTGCCGCCTACTGCGATATTGCGAACAGGGAATAGAACCGCCGGAAGTCGTGCTGCGACAGCGCCATCGGATCGTGGTCCGGGCTCGGCAGCGGCTGCACGATGTCCCAGTGCTCCGCGAGCTGATCGTCCGCATTGAACCGGACGATGTCCACGATCATGAAGGCGGGCAGCAGCTTGTAGAGGATCACGAAATCGCCGTCCTCGAAGATCAGCAGCGGCCGCCACTGCTCGCGGCCCGCGCGGCGCATCGAGATCTCCGTGACGTACCGGCGGATTCCCTCGCGCCCCTGCCCCACCCCGTGCGTGTGCTGCCTGTAATCCGGCGCCACCAGGGTGTCGATCAGCGACGTCTGGGTGCCATGCACCACCTCGGCGGTGAACTGAAGGAGAATCCGCTCCCTTCGCGACAGGTCGGTGCGCTTCAGGGGATCGTAGGGATTCGCAGCCAAGATGACCTCCGGAGGCAGCGCAGCGGGCGCCCATACTGCGCCGCGTCCAGCCGTGTGGGCAATGCCGTAATCATCAGCGCAGGGGCCTGGGTGCAGGGCCAGGGCGCAGGGACTGGCCGCGGGCCCGATCCCGGCACCCGCTGATCAATCCGGCAGCACCGCCCCACCCTTGATGGCAAAAGACGTCCATACGCCGGCGGTGCGCGGCAGTCCCGGCCGTACCTGCGGCTGCCCGCCGCCCACCCACACCCGGACCCGCCCAGGCACTATGCGCCGCCGGCCCGCCGGGTCCACCACGCTGAGGTCGCGGCCGCGCAGCGTGAACCGCACCGTCTGGCGCTCGCCGCGGCGGAGGTGGACGCGGGTGAAGCCGGCGAGGGCGCGTCCCGGCGCACCGCTGACGCCAGGGTGCTGCAGGTACAGCTGCACCACCTCATCCCCGGCCAGGCTGCCGGCGTTGGTCACGTCGACGGCGACCTCCACGTCCTGATCCGGGGACACCGCCGTCCGGCTGAGGTGCGCATTGGAGTACGCGAAGCGTGTGTAGCTCAGCCCGTACCCGAAGGGGTACAGCGGCTCGCCGCCGAAGTAGCGATAGGTACGGCCGGCCATGGAATAGTCGTCGAAGGGCGGCAACTGTGCCACGGAGCGGTAGAAGGTGACCGGCAGGCGGCCGGCGGGATTGATGTCACCGGCCAGCAGCCCGGCCACCGCCGTACCGCCGTCGCCGCCGGGATACCAGGCCTCGACGATGGCGGGTATGTGCCGGTCCGCCCAGTTGATGCCGAGCGCGCTGCCGTTCATGAGCACCAGCACCGTCGGCCGGCCCAGCGCCGCAACCCGCTCGAGCAGCTGCTCCTGCGGCGCCGGCAGGTCGAGGCTGGTACGGTCGCCGCCGGCGAAGCCCGGCGCGCTGATGCGCATCTCCTCGCCTTCCACCCGCGGCGACAGCCCCTCCACCATCACGACCAGGTCGGCGCCGCGCGCGGCGGCAAGCGCATCCCCGGCTGCGGTACCCGCATCGATCAGGCCGCTGCCCTGCACATAGGTGACCTTCGCCCCGGGGAAGCGGGCGCGGATACCCGCCAGCACCGTGACGGGGTGGGAGGGCGTGCCGTTGTAGTTGCCCACCAGTGCATCGACATTGTCCGCGTCCGGCCCGATCACGGCGATGGAGCGCGGCGCGCGCTCGAGCGGCAGCAGCTGGCCGGCGTTCCGCAGCAGCACCAGCGATTCCTCGGCCATCCGCAGTGCCACCTCGTGATGGGCCGGCGTGTCATTGTCCGTCGGTGGAATGCGCGCGAAGGGATCCCGTGCGGGCGGGTCGAACATGCCCAGGCGGATACGGGCTTCGAACAGCCGCCGCAGCGACCGGTCCAGCAGCGCCTCGGGCAGCAGCCCCTGGTGCACGGCGCTCACGATTCCTTCAGGCTCGGTGCTCCAGTGATTGCGGTAGTCGCCGCAGATGAGGTTCATGCCCGCGCCGAACGCGGCGCTGACCGCGGTGGCGGAGTCCGGCCGGTAGCGGTGTCCCTCCGGTATGAAGATGTCGGCCACGGCGCCGCAGTCGGAGACCACGTAGCCCTGGAAACCCCAGTCCCGGCGCAGGTGCTCCTGCAGCAGTTCCGGATTGGCGCAGGCGGGCTTGCCGTCGACGGCGTTGTAGGCGCACATCACCGACTGGACCTTCGCCTCGGTCACCGCCGCGCGGAATGCCGGCAGGTACGTGTCCTCCAGGTCGTGGCGCGAGACCTGCACGTCGGCGCGATGGCGGGTCGATTCCGGACCGCTGTGCACCGCGAAGTGCTTGGCGGTGGCGATGGTCTTGAAGTAGTACGGATCATCGCCCTGCAGGCCGGTGATGAACGCCACCGCCATGCGGCTGGTGAGGTAGGGATCCTCGCCGTAGGTCTCCTGGCCGCGCCCCCAGCGCGGATCGCGGAAGATGTTGATGTTCGGCGACCACACCGTGAGCCCGTGATACCAGTCGGAGCTGCCGTCGGGATGGACACTGGCCGCGTACTTGGCGCGGAACTCGGTGCTGATCACGTCCGCGGCCCGGTGCAGCAGCGGCACATCCCACGTCGCCGCCATGCCTATGGCCTGCGGGAACACCGTGGCGAAGCCGGCGCGCGCCACGCCGTGCAAGCCCTCGTTCCACCAGTTGTAGGCCGGCACGCCCAGCCGGGGTATGGCCGGCGCCGTGTGGCCGAGCTGCGCGGCCTTCTCCGCCAGGGTCATGTGCGCCACGAGGTCGGCGGCGCGGTCGGCCGGCGACAGCGCGGTATTGCGCAGCGCCCGGCCCTGGTCATCCTGCGCGGGTGCGGCGGCGGCCAGTGCCAGCGCCACGATCGAAGCCCATCCGGTACGTCTCATGCCCCCTCCGCTGCCGCGGATGGTAGCCCTGATGAGGGGATGTCTCCAACCGGGAGCCGTGGATCGGGTGGTGCGCCGTGGGCAGCCGACCGGCGGCTGTCCACTCCCCGGCCTCAGCCGCCGGCAAGCCTCACTGGCTGGGCAGCACCGGCACCCACCTGCCTTCGCGAAGCTGCACGGTCGCGGTCATCAGCAAGGCGCCCTGGCCACGGATGATCCGGTCCACCACCGGAAAGACCCTGCGCGCCTCGGGGTCGGCCATCCAGTCCGCCGCTTGGATGTGGTAGGTGTAGCTGACCAGCGTTTCGAGCGGGCCGCCGCGCACCTGTTCCGGCGGTATCCACTTGACCACCTTGTCCAGGCTCAGGTGGCCCACGCAGAAGTCGGCGTCATGCTCCACCGCCCCACCGTGGATGCCCATGGTGGTGTGCTTCTTCTGGAGGTAATACCGGCGACCCGCGGCGGTGAGCGAATAGCGCCTCGCCGGTCCAGCAGAACCCGGCTGCGGGGACGGCGGCGCACTGGGCTGCGCGCCGGGCGCGGGAACCGCCGGGATCGCCACCGACCGTACCAGCCCCAGGTGCTGCAGCACCGGCAACTGCACCGCGTCGTCGCTGGGCGCCTGCCGGTCCTGCGCCGTCACGACCCGCGGCCAGGTGAACTTGCCCACGCAGAGGTCGCCATGCTCGGCCAGGTACTGCGTCACCGCCCTGGTCAGCACCGCCCGGCTGGGTTCCGTAGTACTCGCCCGGGACTCGGCCGCCACGCACATCACCCCGGCCGCCGCAGCGACCAGCCATGCAACTGTCCTCACACTCGCGCTCATGTAACCACTCGCTCCAAACGCCCTGCGGCGGTCAGTTGATGCAATTCGGATCCTGGGGGGTCACCCCCTGCACGTAGCCGTCGGTCAGGGTTTCCAGGAAGCACAGCAGGTCCGCCTCGTTCTGGGCGGTCATATACGGCGTATCGCCCGGTTGCAGGCCAAAGGGGACGTCCACGGTGTCTACGTCGGCCTTGAGGGCGGCCGGAAGGTCGTTGTATTGCTGCACCACCCCGTTGACCGTTGGGTACCAGGCCGCCGGATTGGTGTCGCGCGTGTTGTAGAAGCTGATGACCTGTGCCAGGGACGTGAATACGCCATTGTGGAAGAAGACGTTGCGCGTGGCGGTATTGCGCAACGTGGGCGTCTTGAACATGCCGCAGAGCGAAGCGCTGTATGGCAGTACGTGCGGGATCAGATAGGGGTTCACCGGGTCGGGATTCACCGCGGTGCACAGCCCCAGGTCGTAGTAGGTCGGCAGACCGATCTTGGTGGCATTGGCCGGAATATTGGGGTTGCGCGGCGCGCCCGTGTTCTCGTACGTGAAGTCGGTGAACATGGCGCCGCCGCCTCCGTTCATCGGGCCGTTGTAGTGGCAGGCGAAGCAGTTCCCGGTGTAGTTGAAGACCAGGTAGCCCCGGTTCTCGGCGGCCGTGAGTGTGACGGGCTGCCCGTTGCTGAGCTCGAGCGTGGTGGCATAGTCGTACTTGCTGGTGAAGGGATGGAAGCTGGGATCCTCGAGCTGGTACTGCTGCAGCGCGAGGCCGACGTCGGTGAACGCCGTGGCCGGGTCACTGAAGACGTTGGCGCCATAGGCCTGCTCGAACAGCGCGGCGTAGCTGGCGTTCTGCACTACGGCAACCACCGCGGCCGGACTCGCATTGTCCATCTCGTAGGACGACAGCAGCGGTATGGAGACCTGCTGGGCCAGCGTGTCGGCCCGGCCGTCCCAGGTGAAGCCGCCGCCCGGTGAGTTCGTACTCACGCCGTCCGGGTTGGGGGCATTGTCGTCGTACGGCGGTGTGTATTCCTTGTACGTCAGCGTCGGCACCGCCCTGAAACCCGGCGTAGTGAGGTTCGGGCCGCCCAGCTGCACCGGCCGGGTGTTGGTCGTGGACTGCGCATAATGATTGTTCGGGTCGTGGCAGGAGGCACAGGACATCTGCTTGGAGGCTGACAGGTTCGTGTCGAAGAACAGCTGCTGCCCCACCTGCGCCTGAAGGCTCAGCGTCGTGGTGGACTGGGCATGGACCAGCGCCGCCGCGCCGGCGAGCACACAGATTCCAGTCCCAGTGACCAGAATACGTCGTACGTCGCGCGCCTCACGCAACTTGCTTGAATCCCCGACCACGATATCCTCCCGGACTCCCGCGGAGTCCTGCGTTGTTCCAACAACCGAGGGCCGGTCACGAGCGCCGGCCCTTGCACATCGGATCCGTCGCATCCGGTCGGCGGCCGGCGGGTGCGCCCGCCGACCGCCGGCCGCTCATCACTGCTGCGTCTGCCAGAGGTTGGTCTGGTTCGGATCCGGTCCCGTCGTGGTGGGCGGCGTCACGGCACCGAGGCTGACGACACGGGTCACTCCGGCCGGGAACTGGTACACGTGGTTCATCGCGCGCACCGCGTCGAAGTGCGGATTCGAGCTACCCGCAAATTCCGGCAGCACCGTGGCGTTCTGATTGATGAAGTTCTCCGTGTACTTGGAACGGTTCACGTACGTGCCCGGCAGGCCCGGATCGGCCAGCCCGAAGATGTCCTGCAGCGTGCGCACGAACGAGAAGTGGCTGTAGTAGTCCGTGTCGTAGAGCCCCCCTGGCACGTTGCCCAGTGCCATCTGGTTGCTGTAGAGGCCGAATATCGTCACGCCGTGCCCGTGGTTGCCGGTGCTGTACGCGGGGGAGGTGAAGGTAGTAGTGGTAGTGCCACTCTTACCCTGATATGCCTCGGTGAACGGCGGCAAGGCGGAAACACTCGAGACCACCGCACCGTTCGCGGAGAACGTGACCAGCTGTGCCGCGCTGTCGCCGCTGCGCTGGGCATTCCAGCCGCAGCAGGACGTGGTCGCCGATTCGCCTTCGTCGAAGGTGAGGACGATGGCGACCCGCTTGGTCGGATCGTTCCAGATTGACGAGGACTCGATCTTCTTGATGATGTTCTCGGCCCAGTAATCGGAACGCGGGCTCAGACCGTCGTTGTGCATGTCATCGTCCTGGTCGGGGACGATGAAGTTGTAGTTGGCCACGTTGCCGGCCTGAAGGTCCTGCGTGAACTGATCCTGGGTCCAGGGCTGGGTGTTACCGGTCCACCAGGAGGTGATGCCGTTCTTGGTGGCGTAGGCCTGAAGCGCACTGTCCCAGTCACCGGCACTCGTGATGGCGGTGGTACCGGATCCCGCATTGCTGGGGTAGCTGTACGCGATCGCATTGCCGTTCACGTCGGCGGTGCCGTACGCGCCCGAAACGCTGCGCGAGTTGAGTACGAAGTCCGGCTGCGCCGCCGCATCCGCGTACCAGACAGCCGGGTTGTGCTTCATGGCGCGAAGCGAGCTGCCGTAGGTGGCGCCGTCGACTCCAACGATCGAGCTTTCGCTCGGATTGTCGAACCAGAGGCCGCCGTTGGCGGCGTTCCAGCTGCTGGCCCCCACGTTCGCCTGGGTGCCGGCCGGTGACGGCCACAGCGATCCCTCGTACACGTGCCAGGAGAGGCCGGCGGCGTCCAGGGAATTCCACAGGTTGCCGCGCACTCCGGTCACGGCCGGGTAGGGAAGGCCTTCATCGCTGGCCTGGCCCCAGTCGTCGGCCCCGCCCAGTGCCAGATAGTTGGGCTCACTCGGATCGCCCGTGGAGAAGTAGTTGTACAGCAGGTTGCCCGTCTTCAGGAAATTATTCATGAACGGCAGGGTGGTTGTGTTCATGACGGTGGACTGCGATTCGTTCTCTTCGATGATGACGAAAACGTAGTCGTACTGCGGCATGCCTTCGAGGTTGTAGGCCCATTCCTCGGCCTGCGGGATGGTGGCGACGGGGGTCTGGTCGGTGCCCGTACATCCGTCGGCATTCGTGGGATCGAAGCTCGCGACGCTCGGGCAGTCGAAGTTGCCGCGCAGCTCACCGATGGTGTCGCCGCGGTCGACGAACTTGGCCGCCAGCTGGAGGCGCCCCTGCGCGATCACCGACTCCTTGAGGATCGCCGGCAGCTCGGTGGTGTCCGTGACCTGGGTGGGCGGCAGCAGCACGTCGGCGGAAGAGACGTCGATGCGCTGGGCCAGGTCATCGACGGCCTGCGTGTAGGTCAGGCCCTGGTTCTCGATGGCCAGGGCAACCTCCGTGGACAGCGGGGTGAGGTTCACCGTCGCCGCCAGCAGCGGACTCCTGGTCGCGGCCTGGATCTGCGCCACGTTCGCGCGGAACACGTTGCGGCTGGTGATGGCCTGGCCATTGTTGGTCGCGCTGGTGCTGATCTGGGCCACCAGCGGCGCCAGCGTCGGGCTGGAGAGCTGGAAGGCGCCGGTGGAGGACGTGGTGGTGCTCGGCTCGCCCGGATCGCAGGCACCGTTGCCGTTCAGGTCGAAGCACACCGTGGCACCGGCGTACACCGAAGCCACCGTGCTGGCAGGCGAGGAGGCCGCGGCGGTGTCGGCGAACACCGGCGGAGTGAAGAGGGCACCGCCGACCACGCCCTTGACGATGGACACGGAGGCGAAGGCGGAGGTGGAGCACAGCGCCAGCGTACTGGCGACCGCGGCCGCGACCGAGCTGGGCCGCGGGGTCTTGAAATGGGACTGCATGTTCAGATCTCTCCCTGTATCGATGCGTTGGGATGGACCACTTCGGTCAGGCGGCGCGACGGCGGGTAAAGCCGAACAGGCCCAGACCCGACACCAGCAGCGGCAGGGCTCCCGGAACCGGGACCGGCGCCACTTCGGTCAGGCTCCAGCTGCCGGCGACGCCGGGGGAGTCGAGCGCCAGCTGGGTGGCATTGCCCTCGGCGGTGCTGAAGGAATCGCTCTGCAGGAAGTTGGCGGCGACCGCCTCATAGATGTCGTTGGTCGAATCGTTGATGTAGGCGAACTCGTAGTCGGGCGAGGTGTTCGTCGCCGCGTCCACGTCGGAGAACACGAAGTTGTTGAGTGCGCCGTCGGCGTAGACCGTCACGGGCGTGGTGTCATCGAACGCCACCTGGCCCGGGTTCCAGGTGTTGGCCTGCAGCGTGGCATTGCCGTAGGTGACACCGCCGGTCGTGACGGGCGCGAAGGCGATGCCGTTCAGCGCAACCTGTATGTCGCTGATGTCGGTCACAGACTGGCCGCCGTTGGTGGTGATGCCGCTGAAGGAGCCGGTGACCTCCTGGCCGTCGGCGAACGAGTAGGAGAAGTCGAAAGTACCAGCGCTGGCGGCGGCACTGGCGCCGAGCGCCGCGGCGACGACCGCTGCGTTGACTAGGAATTTCATGTGCAGGACCTCACTGGATTGATTGACCGGGAGCACGAGCGAACGGGACCCGGCCGCCCACCGCATGAGCCGGACCTGTGGATTTCGGCGCTGCGCGCTGGGCGACCGCGGGCGATGCTGGTGGGTCTGCATGAAGTCTGAGTTACATATTCGTGACTCGTATTGCAGTGCACACATTTGTGTTGCGTTCGACATCACGCTGCAATGCAATAGTCTTGCCTATGCTGGTATTACAAGCGCTGAATGCAGACATCAAGGTGTGCCAGAACTGCAACGTGCGCGTAGGACAGATGGCGCACGATCCGGGTGCAACCCGCCGGCGTACCCGCGTTGCGCAGTGGTGTCCGGCCGTGCAGTGCATGGCGGCGACGTGCATGCGGGCGCGGGCGCATGGCCCGCGATATCAATTCCGTCATATGCATCTGCGATGCTTTTCTGATGGGCGCCGTCGTCCGCATCAAACCCGAGTTGCGCAGCTGGATCGAACACAATCTCGATCGCGGCTGCCCGCCCGAGCAGCTGATCGAGGGCATGATCGCACAGCGATTCGATCCGCCGGTCGCCCAGGGGCTGGTGCGCGCGTTCGTGGACGCACGCAGTGCGGGTGTGCCCATGACTGCCGATACCGTGAGGATAGACATGCCCACGCAGGCCGGCGTGAACGACCCGCCGCGCATGACGGCCGGCCACTCGATCGTCACGGCGGACCGGATCGTTTCAGTCGTGGCACGGCTGTCGCGGCCGATCATCGCCGTACTGAGCAATGTGCTGAGCGCCGGGGAATGCGAGCAGCTGATTGCGCTCGCCCGGCCGCGCCTGAAGCCTTCGACGGTGGTCGATCCGGTTACGGGTGAGGACCGCGTCGCGGAACATCGCAACAGCGAGGGTATGTTCTTTCATCTGGGCGAGTCGCCGTTCATCGCCGCACTGGATGCGCGGTTTTCCCGGATCATGAACCTGCCCATCGGGCACGGTGAAGGTCTGCAGGTCCTGCGGTACGGCCCGGGAACCCACAGCACGCCTCACTTCGATTTCCTCGTACCGCGCAATCCGGCCAGCGAAGCATCACTGCGCCGCAGCGGACAGCGGGTCAGCAGCCTCGTGGCCTACCTGAACGATGTACCCGGCGGGGGCGAGACGACCTTCCCCCATGCCGGGCTGTCGGTCTGCCCGCGCCGCGGGAACGCCGTGTACTTCGAATACTGCAACAGCCGCAGTCAGGTCGACGCGGCCTCACTGCATGCCGGCGCGCCGGTGACCGAGGGGGAGAAGTGGGCCGTGACGAAATGGATGCGCGAACGGCCGTTCGTCTCGGCTGCGGCTGCCGGGTCGTGAAGGTGGCCGGGCCCTGAGGTTGGGCCGCATCCTGCCTGCCATCGCCGTTCATCGCGCCAGAGCATACCCATGCACGCCGGTACCCAGGATTTCGCCTCCCTGCTGCATCCCGTATCCACCGCCGAGTTCTTCCGCGGCTATTGGGAGTGCAGGCCGCTGCTCATACCGCGCAATGACGCCGACTTCTATGCGGAACTGCTCACCAACCGCGACCTCGAGGACATCATCTCCGGTTCGGACCTGCGGTATCCGGCGATAAGGCTGGCAAAGAACGGTTCCTACTATCCGCCGCAGGCCTACACGACGGATGTCACTCTCGACCGGCTGACGTTCCATGGAGTGCCGGACGTCAACAGGATTTCCCTGGAGTACGGGCGGGGCGCGACCATCTCGCTGCCGTCGTTGCATCGAACCTGGGCCCCCCTGGGCTCGTTGTGCCTGCGGGTGGAAGCAGCCCTGGACTACGCCACTCACGCCAACGTCTACATCACGCCGGGGGCGGCGTCAGGGTTCCCCGCCCATTACGACACGCACGAAGTGCTGGTGCTGCAGATTGCCGGCAGGAAGCGCTGGCTGATCGATGAGCCGCCCTTGAAGCTGCCCCACAGCAGCCAGAGGTTCAGGTCCGCGGGCTTCATGCCGGGACCGAGGATGATGGAGGTCGAACTGGCGGCCGGCGACGCCCTGTACCTGCCGCGGGGCTTCGTGCACTCCACGACCACATCCGGCTGTCACTCGGCGCATGTGACCATCGGCATCAATGTCCTGACGTGGGCCGACCTCGCATGGGAACTCGTGCCCTCGTGCGTTGAAAACGAGGAGTACCGCCGGGCATTGCCCCCCGGATTCGCGAGCCGGGCAGAACTGCGGCCGGCGGTCAAGCAGCAGCTGATGCGGATGCTTCCCGGCAGTCCCGTGGACCATGATGCGCTCATCGACCGGGCGATTGCGGTGGTGCAGGCCGGGCGCCGCCAGACCCCCGCGCGCTTTCGCGCCGACGTGGTTGCCATCACCGCCGACTCCCTGCTGCAGACGCCGGTCAGACAGCGCTATGGTGTCGCGCGGAGCACGGATCGGCTGCAGCTCGGCTTTGATGGCAGGACGTTCGTCTTTCCGGGGGCCATGGGCGGGATTCTGGAGGCCATGTGTGCCCGTCCGGCATTCCGCGTGGCGGATCTCGCCGCCGGCGCCGATGCCGAGACGGCGCTGACCTTTGCGCGCGCACTGCAGAGCATCGGCTTCCTGCAGGTCATTGCGCGCTCATCCCCGCCTGCCTGAGCAGGCTGGAGCGGGCGATACCGCCGAGGCTGTCCGACGGCGACATCCCTTGTCCTAAGCAACCCTTCGGCTTGGACACGCCCGCTGGTGAATCGCCCGACGCGGCGCAACCACCCACGAAAGGAGTCGACCTGGTGCGTGCGGATTGACGATAACCGGCCGGGTGGGCAGGCCGGCAACGACCGTCTACAGCTCGCTCACCCACACGCCCACCGATAAGCCGGCGCCCACCGGCCCGAAGAACGCACCGGTCACCGGCGACACCTCCTCGGGCAACCTCGCCACGGCCACGGCGATGTGCCGGGCGCCGGCAATCTCGCCGCTGGTTGGATCGAAGCCCTTCCAGCCAGCGCCCGGCAGGTACACCTCGGCCCAGGCGTGGGTGGAACCGCAGCGTCCATCCTCGAATGGCGCATGCACGTAGCCGCTGACAAAGCGCGCGGCGAGGCCCAGGGAGTGCGCGGCCGCCATGAACAGGCAGGCGAAGTCGCGGCAGGAGCCCACGCCGCGCGCGAGCGTTTCGCCGGCACACTGGACGCCCGGCTGCTCGCGCACCTGGTAGGTCAGCGACCGGCTGACACCCGCGCACAGGCGGGCGAGCAGCTCATAGGTCTGCACCGGCTCGCCGGGATGCCAGTACCGCCGCATCCAGGCCCCGAGCGCGCCCTGATCGCCTCGCGGAAGGCTGCGCAGATAGGGCCGGAGAACTTCGGCCGAGTCGGCGTCATAGGTGAAGGGATAGTTCACGGCGAAGTCCGCAACCAGGAAATTGAGCGGCGTCTCGTCGAACTGCTGCACGACGCACTCACTCACGACGGCGAGATGTGCGGCGGGCGAGTCAAAGCTCGCAATTGCGACGGAATTGTCGTAGGCATCCCGGAGCCATCGGATCTGCGCCGCGGGCCTGATGTCGAGCTGCGAGCGCTCGATGTGCAGTCCCGGCCCCTCGCGCGGGCGCAGCAGCAGCCGATGAGGCTGGAGCTGCACGGGGCCGCTGAAATCGTAGCAGGTGCGATGAAGAATCCTCAGGCGC
>Ga0335073_10008254_pt1 | contig 14608 bp, 16 predicted proteins | sample Lox_Sample_22_FD_207093 | JGI IMG/M metagenome (GOLD analysis project Ga0335073, IMG submission 207093) | Soil microbial communities from Loxahatchee National Wildlife Refuge, Florida, United States - Lox_Sample_2.2 | ecosystem: Environmental > Terrestrial > Soil > Wetlands | place: USA... | reverse complement strand
GTGGGAGGTGGACCTTTGATGAGATATTTCTGTCATGGTGACTGAGTCGTGACAGACTCATGAAGCAAATTAAGTGACGTAGAGGTCGAGCCAAAATAGCCAGCGAGACAGGAAAGGCTAGGCAGAGGAGTGGTGGAAAAATGAACTGCCCTGCCAAGGGACTTTGAAGTCGTGAGTGAGACCGACAGCACTTGTCTTTCATGGTCCGCGAGGAACCAAGTGACTCGACTGTACAGGTTGGATTAGGGCCACATGATGCTCTTTGGATCGAGAGAAGTCTTCCATGGAGATATTTCGGTCTTTGCTGGGAATTATTCATTCTTGGCGGGGGCGGGCAACTTGAAATTGGGGTGTGCACGGTCAAAATTCGGTGTTTGTGTGCCTGAGAAAGTTGTCGTGCCTCACCTCGAAGTTGCTCTTGCCTGGACAGCTCGGTGATCTCCGCCAGCTCATTTATCACCTGCCAACACAGATTCCGCCAGGCCTTCTCAAGAGGACGAAAGAGGGAAGGTTCTGTCATGCTAGTCAAGATTCTTACTGGTTCTAAAGGTTGCGCCGGATGGTTGTGCCGCAAACTTAGTAGCCAAGCCAATTGGCCGATTTTTCAAGCATTTGCATCCTTGGCGTCCATTGGTGCCTGTGCTGTGACGATCCTTTGCCGTCCCTTGAGAGAAAGGATTTGGGATAAGCGGTGTGCAAAACATTTCGGGAACACGTGTGCACATCCTTGGTTGGCTAGGCAGATTACTCACACCCGAATGGCTTGTGTATCTGTATCTGAGTCCGTGGGCGCCGCTCGCGTCAAAAGCTTCCCATCCGCAGTGCTCTACTTTCAAAATCTGAGGACACGCGGGATGGTGTTGGTTCGGATTGTACAAAGTGGGATATATTACCATGGACGGAATATGCGAATCCTATAACACAACGATAGGTTGCATTGCAGCCAAGATGCATGGCGTGATCGATCTCGGAGTTATCGCCGATTACTCAACGGGAAGAGCATTGCTGATTTTCCCACCGGCATTATCAATCAATTTATGACTCCGACGTGTAATACAAGTTAGAAGTCTTTTCTCCATCGTGGGGGAGAATTGAGATTCGAGTTCCCACGTTCCATAACTGTTGACATTTGAGTCGTCCAGATTTGTACTTGCTTGAAAAAAAGCAAGTCGCCAAGCTCAGCCACAACCGCAAGCCTTCTCAAAACCAATACGGTCAGCTGAGGGCCTGAACATTTTGCCCGGCATTAAGTTATTGCGCAATACTCCGCTCGGGTCGGGGAATATTTAATTCCCCAGATTATCAATTTGAGATATACTGGAGCAACTAGAGACAATCCAACTCGTCCACACTTTTTCCAAACATGCCTTTCTCAATGCAGTTCATGAGTCCAAGTCGACCCAGCCTTGACGGCAGAAAACGAAGGCTATCTACTGAAGAAGCCAACCGCATCATTCGTATTGCTCGACGAAAGAGCATGGATGGAGCATCACAAAAGGACCGCAATCTTCGTGTCTTCCTCGGTCATTCACACATCGCCGAGACTCTCAAGCATGAGTTCATAGACGTCGACCAGTCATCTCATGACGTCAAGCCTAACAGCCCATCTCGCCCACAAACCATCCACTGGGCAGACTTACTCCCAGCAAAAGACGGAACAACAGAGGACGAAGCATTAGCGTTCGAAGATGACGGCGAGGAAGACTTCGGCTCGCTTGCGCTTGTCCGCACACCCTCTCGGTCCGCCCAGCCGCCGAGAGCGTCAGTGTGAGCCTTTCTAGCCTTCAGTCGCGGGCGTTGCCCATTTTCCAGAATACTTTAGGAGTACTACGATCATGAGAAGCCAGTTTCTCCGCAATCCTATTGCAAAGCCAAAGGATGAGGCTTCAGGCCCCTTCCCCACGACCCACAGCCGGTCAAGCAAGGTCCAGCTGAATCAGAGGTGTCAACACACATGTTCGCCCAGTTCAGTAGGGGTGCCTCAAACCAATCCAATTCGCCCAATCCGAAACTAGAAGGAATCGTGAATTCAGAAAGGTCAGCAGCTGGTGCTTCAAAAGCAGCCTGGAATTGACCGGGAAAGCCATTAGCGTTAGTCGAATGAGACTGGAATTGTTGTGCATCCGCACAGAACCGAAGGATGCCGCGAGTCAGATTAGGCGAGGTTAGAGATGTGTCCAGAGGGTCTCCGTCTATGAGTGGGGTCGAGGCGAAGCTGGACGATTCCGTGTTGTAGCAGTCATAACCCTGTTGCAGTGAACAACTCGGGTAATTCATCAAATTTCGAATAGATGGCTCTTTTCCCTGTAATGATGAATTTGAAAGTGGTCGTAGGCCTGTAGATGCATGCAGCTGATCAGCGCTCAGGGTGGCGTCCATGGGCAGCCATGGGGCCGAATCCGGGACAAGGCCCTGGCGTGTTTGGCCACTCGGATGCAAATTGCCGTGATTAGGAATCGAGGGAGGAGACGAATTTGCAGCACTAATGCAAACCTGCTTGGCTGGGTTCATTGCGGCAACGAGTTCGTTAGAGGCCGAGCTAAATTCGACGGTATGTTGATCTCCAGTTGTAGTCCCGGTACTTTTGAATAGGCAAGCATTGGTGTGAACGTGGACGTGAGGTGCATTGGGTACGTGTTCAAAGCTTCTCCCATTCTTGCCCTTGCTAATTAGGCGATGGGAAGATGCTGCAGGCCCGCGTGCAGATTGAACTTGTGAGGCGCATTTGGCAGAGCAGACTGACGGCTTTGGGGTTCCGCGTAACGGTGACATTCTGTCCGTGTGTGTCTTCCTCTCCAATGACATGCTGTTAACGAGTGTACGAAGTCTGCCGACCTCTTGTAAAGCTTCTCCCAGCGATGTATTAAGCTCTTCGTTCCTGACTTCAAGATCTCGACAGGTTTGTTTTTGGCGTTCGCGAAATGCCTTCTGTGCTGCCCGGTTCTGAGCTCTGCGTTTCTTCGGACTGTTAACATGGCACTGCACGGTACAGGGAGGATATTCGCACTTACCGAGACATTATGGCCGGGTTCAGTTTCTTTGTTGTGTCTTTGGTCTGATGCAAGTCCATTGTGACTCTTCCACCTCCAGATTTGAATATCCGCCACTCTTTCGCATTTCCCTTGCTTCAACTGGCTGAACATTTTCACATCGGTCTGTTGAGGGCCAAGCACACCGGCGCAGAAACCGTTATTATTGTCGCCTTCTTCATGGTTGCAGTTTGCATTACCATCTGCAGCCATCTGATCCGAAGATTTGTGCCAGGATCGAAATAAAAGGCCTTATTCCCTCTGTGTGCAAGTACGTAGGCCGACAAGCCTCCTAGTTATCGCCAACCGGCTTGCGACACCTCATCAGCCCTCAGTTACGCTCTTCGAGGTCGAGTTAAGAGCAGGATGAATTGGGTTTGCCATGGAAGATAAGTCCTTACCCCACAGAAGGACCAAATCTGACAGCTTTCGTTTGGTGGGATGATTATAGCGTGTGGAGATCAATGTAACCAGGATGAGTGTGCCGCAGATGGAATTGAGGTGCCAGAGAGGCGGGTCGATAAATATCGGGGACGGGATCAGCTTAGTTGCGGTAAGGTCGCCCCAAGGGGCTAGAAGAAAAGAAACTATGCACATTTCTTAGTCAGATAAGCTATCTTAGAACAATTTAGGGGCGCAGTTATTGCGGAGGAAGAAGTCGAAGAAGGCGCCGCACCCTTCATTGTAGACGGGAAGATCCATCGTGTATGTAACAACAATTTTGTTGGGCTTTTCATGGGGATTAGGCTGCAAGGGCCCATCGAGATGCTGATTCGGACTTGTAGCATGGAAATTGCTTCCCCGGTTGGTCTGCGATAAGGACAGGAACTGTCGAGAACTGCGTGTGCATGACACTAGTCATCTGCCGAAGTATGATGAGGAAGGTACTTCTCGTCTGTAAAGAAGCCTTGCCACAGTGCGTCATGTTGCAGCTGCTGTGAACCCAATCTTGAACGGCGATTTGGGGGTATCTGGAGAGGGTAATTGACAAGGGTGAAAGCGAAGACGAGGGTCGACTAGAAAGTGCGAGGCCAGCTTTGGGAATCCCGCCACCAAAAGTCCAATACCTCTCACCGACTACCGAAGATGGTCAGCGCCGCAAAGAGCAGATTGCTGCTGCATAGTGCAAATACCTCGTCCCATAAGCCAGGTATGTCGAATGTACAAAGTCGAACGCATGTCTGGAGCTTCGAGAGCGTTGTGCTGGGATTGCTTTCTGCAGCATAATCCCCGCACCTCCGTACAGTCTAGTAATTCATTGGACCTCGGTTTGATCTGCAGCCCTTCGTTAATGCAGGCGATCGCATTTGAAATGAAGATGTGATAAAAGAGCTGTGGCAGCGTGACATCACGACACCAAACCGTGTTCGACGCGTTCTCTTGCCGCTTGGGTGGCGCATCTAAGCAGCCTACGGCTATTAGCCATCACTATTCCCCATTTGACTAGCGGAGATAGAACGACCGAGACCACATCCACTGTCAGCCTTACAATTGCTGCAGGACAGCCACGCCCTTGGATGATGGAATCAAAACCAGTGATTTTCCAAGTGGCCAACCTCGAATTACTGTCAACAACAGTCGGAGTTCCTCCCCCAGGGGAAGTCGCAAAATCATCGCGATCGTCTCGTCCGAGACGTCGAAACGAATCTCAAGGAGCTCCAAGCGGCGGTCTGAGTGGCGCTGAATGGTCTGCTATCCACCCCAATTGAGAGTCTGCAGCTTATCCGGGGTGATACTGCCTTTGCCGCTGGCCGCATGCCCTAAAATACGAAGGCACAAAGCTTTCTCCGCAGCGCACCATCGCGGCATGCAATCTTAATCCATGTGCTTGTCCGTTACAAGGCCACCCTACCCTATACGGCGCTAGAGCTTGTGCATCTTACCAATTGCATTCTGCCTCCACACGAACGTTTTTACCGGCCGCTTGAAAGTACGACACGGGACTAAGCTAGGCTGACCGTGCTCCCGGATGCTAGTTTGTTAGGAATCATCTGGTAACCTCCTCTTAATTTGGTCGGATTGTGGCCCCACATCAATCCACTTGTCCTAGGACACGTTACGGTTGGGTAGGCTACTGTAGTCTTGCAGACGGGAATTGACTAGTTAACCGATGGCCACCAGTGTGGACCTCAGCTCCGTGGATCGGCCACCTTCCTACATTTGTCATTGGGGATACATGACAAAGATCTTGCTCACACGACGTTGAGCATGATTGGCAATTTGGAAGTTGCGTGGCTCGCGGAGGACCAGTGCCAACGTCTAATGTTTAAGGGTTGTGTCAGAGTAATGGCAGGGGTGGGGTGTAGTCGAATCGCCACCAATAACGAACAGTCCTCGTTTGAGAATTCGACTTATCAGGATCAGGATCCATGTGATATTCTCAATTAACAAGACATGCATCCATTATGGCAATTCATTCGTAGTGTTTGCTGACTCAGAGCGCTTTTTTGTCCCTGTCCTCCAAATCTTGAAATAGTTCAGTCTGACACACCTGCGTTTCGTTCTACCTTTTACTGTCAAATTGGTGAGCCGAATCCAGAACCTTTCACAATCACAACAGAGGGGGTGGTCATCAAACAGGCAGTAGTCGAGAGATACCTTCGGGATCTCCGCTTGGTCATTCATAAGTGGCTCGTTCCTGAAATGATGCAGGTTCAAATGACTACCGAAGAAGCTACTTACGACCAGCCAAGACAGCCGAACACGCTAGAGATCTCCTAAATAGGAGGATTTGCATTCGACACCCTTATGACCATATATCTAACGGGGCAAGGCTATTGGATGACTTCAGCGAGCCGGAACTATGGGTTAGAAGCTGCTGAATCTTTAGATCCTACCTCTTCAACACTTACCCCATCCTTAACACCTGTACCCTGACTGAACACAGAACGGCACTGTGCATCCGACACCCCAGTTGTTCGGGCTCTGGGTTGGTCGGTAGCATGACAGTTAAAGACAAGCCAGCTGATCGAATTTTCTGGTCTGAAGTCGTCCGAGCCATCGGGCGGCCTTGTGAACGTCAACTTCTCGAGCATCGGTACGTCTCCTATCCCTTACTGATACAGCGAAACTGACAAGCGCCCCCAGATGCCTTGCTCCCTTGAAACGACCACACCTTACAACATGCTAGGAAATCACCAATTCAACGACTCGATTTATTAGAGCCAAGAAATCGCGAACCGCGATCGAGTTCCGGTGGTTGCGAAAAGTACAAACAGCATCTCCCTCTTCAAGACCACCCCAGGCTGCAATAGACTGTGTCTGCAGCTTCAGTGGCCATGGAGATGCCGACAATTAGTCGCGAGAAGAACTATTTTCCCTCATATCAGCGAAGCAGTTTGAGCGACAAAATTCTCCCCAAGCTAGACTTCTGGACTTGAGGAGCACACAATTACCGAGCGCGTGCTGGTCAGACTCAAAAATGTCATAACTGACGGGAAAAGCGTTTGGGGACTTAATCCAGCGGCATAACACTTCCACTCATAGAATCAATACAGCTTTCTCGGTAGGCTTTGTTTTCACGGCCAGAAGGTGGGTACACTCATCAACGAAAGCGCGAGACATCAGCCTAGACAGGAGTAAAGCGGCCTTGGAAGCTGTTGGTAAACAGATCTCCACCCAAACCACCCGACCGCAAGAGCCATGCTGTCCATCAAGAGCCATCCAGTGTCATGTTCAAAGTGTACAGCAAGGCCAGAGCAATAGTATCCAAATTCAATGTCTGCTCGTATAACATAGGCCGGTGATACGTAGATGATGTTCAACACCCTTAGGCCCACCTCTTCATTCGCGACTACAAATGCGCTTTCTAGAATCTCTTGCGCGCAGCAGGCAGGTGTACATAGAATTGGTTGTGGAAGCACTGCTTGTTATCTGTTCTACCTGGGGTGGTTGTAGACGTAAAGAAACCCCTATCGGTCGAGTGCCTGTCTCGTACGATATAGCTGGTCCTTGCCCAGCTGAAGTGCAGGAGCCCGTGAATTGCAACCGAAACACGGCCTGCTAGCAAAAATTTGGTCATACCCGACGCCTCCCATGCCAGTAAGCACAGCACGACGGCGTACATCCGAAAGGTTCTGTGAGCGTGTCACCGTCACCGCGTTTGGAAGGAATGTGTTCCAAGCTACGATGTTCTGGCTTACAATAGCTTCAATGTACAGCAAGTAAGCCACGCCTGCAACACTAGCTTTAAGCTGCATCCAAATGACGGGTGTCTTACACCAAGATGTAAGTCTGCTCTTCAAATGTTGGTAGGTTTGAGACAAAGGTCCAAAATGGGTTGGTTTCCTCCCTCGACAGCCCGATTTCTTGCCTCCGCTCCCGGGCTGCCCTTCGCTTATAAGACTCATGCTCTGGCGCCCATGGCATCTCTTTGACGAAGTCCTGTGCCACGTAAGCTGCGCCCACGAAGAGGAATCTGGATTGCGCGGCTTGTTGGCTGAGTGGCCGAAGGATCATCGGCGTTCTTGCACCAAGTAAAAACACCATGATATCGTGAACCTGTGTTTGCTCGGGAACGAAGGCATGACGAAACCACTGCATACTAGTAGGAATTTCAATTTCGGGCCATAACACACTGCCAGAGCCTAGAGTTGTAGGTGGATTGATGATATGCAGAGACATGTAAGCTCTGCATCGTGGAACTTTCAGTTCAGGGAATGTGTCAGTGATCTCGGCGGGCGAAGGTAGTTCATCAGGCACGAGCTCTAGCAATCCTTCACGTTGTACGATTGTGCCGCAAAACCAGCCCTTTGATCGCAGCACGCCATGCTCGTTCGCATCCTGCCAAGGGGTCTCTTTGATTTTGTGGTAATAAGGCCCGTCAATCCAGAGGTCGCCTTCAGCGGACCTATGTTGAATTGCACCGGATTTCTGCCGGTCTGAGGATCTGCCCGTGAATTGGAAGTGCGGTGATGGCAGTGGCAAGGCAACATTGCGCCAATCTGGCGTCCAGCTTGGAATTTCAAGGTCGCCGGGGGAATAGTAGGGCGCTAGGTAGAGCACATCCAACGACCCTTCACGATTGACCAAGTACTTTGTGGCCTCTTGGAAGACCTCGCTAACCGATTTCAAGTAGCTGATACTGATTGTCATCTGAGTAGTGCCCTCTCCCGATTTGCCAGTGGGTTGCACGTTCGTCATGCCCAAGACCGCGTATATCTTGTCTCGGTCGTCCGTAGCTTCGAAGTGGCCAGAGTTTGCCAGAACGCCTGCTAGGTCGCAAAGTTCAGATCTCGCATCTTGAGCTTGCTCTTTTGGGTTTAAATAGTGGTGCATCGATATCGGAAGGCCAATCTTGAGGAAGGAGCCTCGAGCCGTGTCTCCAACGTTCAGTCTACCAAGCTCGGCTTGCGACGCCCTCTTGAGCCCCGCAAGACTTGAGATAGCCAGCACGTCCCGTGGAAGGTCTTGCCGTTCGTCTGGCGGTAACAGCTTGGCGAGATCACAGCGCTCCAGAATGTCCCCAAATGCCTCCCAGGAGCAGATGAAGTCCCCGAAATGAATTGAAATCTTCCTGGCAGCAAATATCTCCTGTCGCACCCATGTGCGGCGAAACCACGGTCGGTCTAGAAGAGAATGTATGCCAGAAGCGAAATGCTGGAGACAGTCCGAACAAGCGGGCAAGGGCGTGCTCCCGGCTGTGACGCCTTCGTGCTGTTCGGCAATCTGATGACACGCTCGGACTGCAAATCTTTCTCCGTGACTTTCCTCGCCCAGCCAAACAAGGACTGTAGAGGCCTTTCGAAAAATGAGAAACATTTTGGCGATTTGATCTGCCTTCTCCTCCGCATCTGCTTGATTGATGCAAAGCGCATCAATCCAGAGATATCGGGGCCTTTCGGGCTGTCGAAATCGGCGCAACATCTGATACTGCGTTCCGAGTATTGGCATGAGCTGGCTGTTACATTTCAGAGTATGCGTGGGCGTAGGGTAACCCCAGCTGTACGAAACAGCTTCATATGTCGTCCACTCTCTCGTGCCTGAAATCACTACGCCTTCATGATGTAGTAGGTCAACAATGCAGAGTGTCGAACTTAGAGAGTCTTCGGTTTCGCCAGGTTCGAGACGCAGTAAGCGCGTCTGGTACGGCTGAAGAGGAGAATACGGCGCTTGGAACGATGCTGCTTTGAGCGATTTAATACATGGAGCAGCATCATGTTGGTGTACTTCTCCAGCAGGCGTGCGAGCTCGATGAAGCGAGCATTCGCCTGGACCAACTAACTTCCAGGCTGAATTTTGGGCAGCAGATTCAGCGGTCAATGGACTCGCCGAACGAATCAAGCGTTCGGGTAAGTGTCCCGATTGGAGTCGACGGCCGGACATTGACCAGTGGCAGGAGAGTATTTTCAAGGGTGCACAATCACATCCATTACGGCGTTTCAGCTTCGGCTTCGGTCTTATGGGACTATTTCCACACGGATGCGGAGCGTACGGCCCATGCTGACAGTTCTCCTTAACCCCGACTGTGAGAATTGGGCCCCCGCAGTGGTCGGACTCCCGACTAAAACTCCACCTTTGGCGATTCTAAAGGACCCTTATTGTAAGGCCACCCAAAGGGGATGTAACATCAATGCTTATCGCTGAATTCAAAAGAACAATGACGCAAACTATATGAGTTCGATCATTCTCAGAGACAGTCTTGAGACGTCGTAGCATTGCATAGCTTCTACAACTAGATACTTTTGTTTACTTCACCCAGAATCACACTTCCTCTGACACAAAGTGGCAATATGTCGTCCACGGCGATACCGAAGGGCTCGACTGTTCTCATCACAGGTGTCAATGGCTACATAGCTTCTCACGTCGCTGACCAAGTGATCACCGCGGGGTACAGAGTTCGAGGAACAGTCAGGAGCGAGGCCAAGGGAGAGCTAATGACTGAAGTCTACGAAAAGAGACATGGCCCTGGTAAATTCGAGTCCGTGGTAGTCCCAGACATGACTGTAGGCCATGCTTTCGACGACGCCGTGAAAGGTATGCATTCAAAGTACCCTTTAACCAGTGTCGAGAGCGTGTCTCGCTTGAGCAGCGATACTCAGATACCAGGGACCCTCCATCCTTGAAGACGCCATTGAGCCTAACACATCGCGAAGGTTGCTCGGGAATCGCACACGTCGCGACAGACCTTAGCTTCGGTGTAGATCCCAATGTGGTTGTGTCTCCGGTATTGAACTCGGTTAAGAATCTCCTCGAGCTAGCCGCGGCGGAGCCGAGCATAAAACGATTCGTTTACACCTCGTCCGCGATAGCCGCCACGTATCCAAATTCGCGCGAGATAGTCCACGTTGACTCGTCCAGCTGGAATCACGCCGCTGTCGATGCCGCATGGAAACCACCCCCATACGACCAGGATCGCATGTGGGCCGTCTACGGGGCAAGCAAGTTCCAATCCGAGCAGGCTTGCTTCGACTTTGTCAAGGAGAAGAAGCCGGGCTTCGTCCTCAACACCGTCGTGCCCAACTATGTAATGGGCGAGATTCTGGACCCCCGACAGCCAGCCTCGTCCGGTGGTCTTATTCGCGCTGCGTGGGAGGGCCAGGAGGTGCCGATTTTCGCAAGCTTGCCATCTGAGTACATGGTCGATGTCAAGGATGTTGGTAGACTGCACGTTGCCGCGTTGGTGGAGCCAGACGTGCAGAATGAGCGTCTCTTCGCCTTTTCACAGGTGTACAGTTACAACGAGGTTATGGATCTGTTGAGGAAGCTGGGGCCAGATCGCAACATACCTAAGAATATAGATGATGACTCGAGAGACTTGAGCACCATCGATACCAAGAGGAGTATCGAATTGCTTCAAAGGATGGGCAGGCCTGGGTTCACAAGCCTAGAGGAGTCGATCAAAGAAAATATCGGTATCTAGAGTCGTACAGCAGATTTATGGAAGGGAATGGAGAAGGTAGAGTCGATTTAGATGGTGTAGAGCCCTATATCGAGTTTATCAGCGACCGCGACATAGACTACCATACCGTGCTTATGATGGCCTTCAATTGTCAAACAACTTTTGGCATGAGAAGTCTGCCAAGAGTCTGCACTGAATATGCGAGAAATCAGCGGAAAGGCCCAAAGGTGCTGGAGGCGTGCAGATCTGGTGCAATTGGTGCTGACCACTCAAAACTGGGAAGGGGTACTGTTGGCAAGATTCCGGGATTATCGCTATCAAGCTGATGGCTGGAGTTGCTACGCAAAGTTAACCTCTGTCGGCCAAATGCCAAAATGAGTGAAAGCCAGCCTTTGTCTATCGCGATGCCATGGAGATTCCTACCTCCGGCTTCTAACTCCCAATTCACTTAGGATGCAACGGTTGAGAAGCCCCGCCATATCGGATAGTTGTTGAAAAGCAAAGCTTATGAACTCAGACACAATTTTCTATTCAACTCAGTCCTTGCCTTTTCAAGAGACACACAACAACATTTCCCGTCAATTGCACCCGGGGCCGCCCCTAGCGCTGCTCGTATCGTTGAATCCACGAAAGCGCTGTGCACGACTTCAACGTCTTTGTTCTGCAAGGCTTCGGGATACAAAGAACAAAGGTGGGTCCCTCCAGCGTTAGTGATTGTTCTTCCACCGAATTGGTGAAGGGCTGTGTAAAATTGCAATGTCAGCAACCTTAGGGAAAGCAAGGACGCTGATGGGGGCCTTATTCCGAGTCTAGAGTCAGCAATCAAGTTACACGATATCAAATACATCCCCGATTTGAATTCCAAAGTCGTGCCGGCGGACGGCACAACAGCGACAAACTCATTGGCTTCTTTTCCTGGCTTAACCAATCAGCCCGTGTCGTCACCAAGATCTCAACAGACTGTCGGATATCGGGTCGGACCTCTGTTTGCGAGCGCCAGCCTCGATGAATCAAAGGCTGATTCCTTGGTGCCCGGATTGGCTCTTGCTTGGTCTCATTTTCGTCCGCGCGTTTAATTCTACCACCTGCCTACGAATTGGCAATCGATTAGGTGAGACTGGCGTTGCATTGCGATTTTCCTTCCGCAACCCGATCCGCCTCCCGAATATCGAGAGTGGAAGGGGTCAATAGACTTCGCCAACCTATGCCTCGTATTTGCAACCAGCGGTCCTGGGAAAAAGGATGCAACCTGAAGAAGTTTCCGAGGAGTCTTTGTGCGTGCGGTGACTGGTGAAGGGCAATCGATGTGCCAAGCATTCTCCATCGCCAAGGCTCGTTGTCGTGCGGGCACGCGCTTTGTTGCTTACGGCTGTGCTGCTTTTCGGGCAACGTGTTGACGCAGTTGCGGACATCCATACTGGATGAATACCTTGATATAAGGTGTCAGCTTATCCCAGACACGTCGAGTGAGTCTTCCCCATCCCACTGTTAGCTTCATCGTTCAAGCCTTGACTTTCTAACCTTGACAATGGTCTTTCTTGCTACAGAGCACCGAGACCTTCCAACAAAGGATCTACTTTCCTGGATCTTTGATGAGCCCGGCTATGATCCAAACAAACCTGTACTGCCCCCAGAGAAACGGGAGAATTCATGATGTCGTGGGGCAACGGCTTACCTTCGTCTCTTTTTAGGTCCTCCTCGATGCTGTCCATCCTGAGCGATCAGTATCCTTAAACCAAGCTCGAACTGCTATTCGTAAACTTGTCGCTGGATTTCAACATGCCGGTCTTCAGCGAGGAGACTGCGTCTGCGTGCACTCCTTCAACGACATCTACTATCCCCTCTTGTTCCTTGGCATCATCGCTGCCGGCGGTATCTTTGCCGGGACAAATCCTGGGTATACACAGTATGAACTGACACACCACATCAAGACTGCAAAGGTCCGGTTTCTGATAAGCGAGCCCGAGATTCTGAGTAATCTACAAGCTGCTGCGAAAGAGTGCAATATCCCGCAAGAGAATTTGTGGATATTTCACCCTCTACCGGAGCAAAAGTGCCTAGAAGGATCAAAGAGCTGGCAAGAACTGCTGAGTCATGGGGAGAGAGACTGGATTAGATTCAACGACCTGAAGACATGTAGTACAACTACTGCAGCGAGGATGTTCAGTTCTGGCACCACCGGCCTGCCAAAGGCGGCGTGCGTTACCCATCACAATTTCATTGCGCAGCATGAGCTCGTCTATGAGGGTTCCAACAAAAAGCCGTATGATGTGAGCAAATCCCTTCCCGAGTGAGGTGTGTTCCTATATGAATATAGAGACTAACTAGTCAATGGGCAGGTCGTCCAACTATTTGCAATGCCCTTCTTCCATGCTGCCGTTGCCCCACGAGCTCATACAGGTGCTCTCAAGGCGGGATGGAAGACGTTTGTCATGCGTCGCTTCGAGCTAGAGCCGTTCTTCGCGTACAGCGAAAAGTACCAGGTTACGGAAAGTGGTGGCGTCCCACCCATGATAATCGCCATGATTATGAGTCCACTAAGAAACAAGTATTCCTTGAAGAGCACAAAGGCCGCAATGGCTGGTGGTGCGCCACTGGGGGCAGGCCCACAGAAGCGATTTGAAGATTTACTGGGTGGAGCACCTTTCACACAAGTGTACGGAATGACCGAGACTACGTGTATTGCCATGTTGATTCCTTGGCCCGAACATGACTATACTGGCAGCGCTGGAAGACCAGTCGCAAACGTCGATGTCAAATTGGTGAACGACGAAGGGCAGGATATCACCGCATACGATACCACAGGCGAGTTCTGTTTCCGTGGGCCAATTGTGATTCCAGGCTATTTCGAAAACCCAGAGGCAAACAAAGCTTCTTTCGATGCTGATGGTTTCTTCCATACAGGCGACATCGGTTATTGCGACAGCAAGACCAAACTGTGGTATATTGCCGATCGGAAGAAAGAACTCATCAAAGTTCGTGGTTTCCAAGTTGCACCGGCAGAACTCGAAGCAATCTTGCTCGGTAATCCAGACATTGTTGATGCCGGTGTCATTGGCGTACCAGCTAGTGGTTACGAGGGTGAGGCACCACGGGCGTACGTGGTTCGGAGACCAGGGTCTGATCCGTCTAAGCTTACGGAGGAGGCGGTCAAAAATTATGCTGGGGAGAAGCTATCGAAATACAAGAGGCTAGAGGGTGGTGTCAAGTTCGTGGATGCGATACCAAAGACTGCTTCTGGGAAGATTTTGAGAAGAGTACTTCGGGAACAGGCGAAGAAGGAACTTGGCTTGTCATCGAAACTATAGAGATCAACACTAGACGGATTCACCGTGAGCTGCCATTGGATTTATTCGCCAAATCCTCCAACTGTGTTTGCCCCAGTGAGTTGAAATCGATCACTTGCTCTTTCGCTTTTGTCTATGTCTTACCGAAGTTTCACCTCGGCCCTTGTCTATTGTCGGTCTACATGGGCTTTCTCTCAACTCCTCCTTACGCGGATCTGCTTCATGTTTCTTCTTTCTTCGACAGGCTTAGCCGATCTTTCCGTTTGCCAAAATGGCATCTTACAACTTTGGCTAACATTCATCAGCCACTACAGAGAACTGACATAGCATTCATACTTCATAAGGTCCGATTGCATAGATTCCCTAACCCTCACCAGCACGGCAAGTCCCAAATACTAAGTGAGTGACATAAAATTTTGCTTAAGCACCCAAGATCTACAGCCCCAGTATCT
>Ga0335073_10008253_pt1 | contig 14609 bp, 10 predicted proteins | sample Lox_Sample_22_FD_207093 | JGI IMG/M metagenome (GOLD analysis project Ga0335073, IMG submission 207093) | Soil microbial communities from Loxahatchee National Wildlife Refuge, Florida, United States - Lox_Sample_2.2 | ecosystem: Environmental > Terrestrial > Soil > Wetlands | place: USA... | reverse complement strand
GTCATAACACTGTGGACAAACTTAAAACACCACGGCTTGGTTAGGAAGGTTCTTCACGAATATACCAAAGTTTAGGCACGATCATCTTTGATATGTAAATAATGATGATTCTACATTCATTCGAACTTGTCATCTTCTCCTTCAAGAGGTTCATGCTTCGCCCGCACAGGACTTAAAGCAGACGTATCAAGAGGTCCAAACGGTGGTGCTTGCGTTCCTATTAAACTCTTGCGATGCGCCTTCGTGTCTAGTTGTTCGCTGACCTCCTCAATGGGTTGATTTGTTGGCTGATTCAGTTGATCCGATTCATCCTGATCAGGTTCATAGCCCCTTTCTGCCAACTTCGCATCAGCAATGGCAAGTGCTAGATCATCGAGGTATTCTTTGATCATGTAGAAGCCAAACTGCTCATCCTGTTGTTCATCAAACCTGTACAACCTGATTGCTTCGGCCAAGCATTTCTCAGCTTGTAAAAGCTTCCCAAGTTTCAAGAACTCCTCGACAGCCAGAGTCATCCAGAGTGCTGCTTTTCTCCAACGGCTACCCCAGTTCATCGAGCCGATGCCCTTTCTCGCGTGATAAATCGAAGCCGTTCGCTCCGTAACAAGAGCATATCCGAATGGACCTACAAGACCAACTTCCAAGATCCTTCCTGCCCACTTCGCACCGTCGTCTGTAGTGCTCGGCCCACGAGCCTTCATTAGCTCTACGCCTAGTAACAAAGATCGTAACGCGTAGTACGGTGCTATACACCTGTGGACATAGCTATTCACGCTTGCTTCCAGCATGCGATCGAGAGTTTCGGGTTTTGTCTTGCTTGAAGATGGCGATGTCAGCAATAGCGCCGAAATGGCGGCCATCTCGTTAGCACCAGCGTAATATTTCCAAGCTTTGTCATTCTCGTAATCCTGCCGCAAGAGATCATACGTTGAGTAGGCGAGTTTGTAGTCTCGTAACATGAAAGCGTAGTCCGCCAGTTTACGCATCAAAGCTTCAGGTACGTCCGGGCGGTAGAAGCCTTGAAGAGAGTCGTAGTTGGTGTTTCCAGGTCCGGCTGATTGCAAACCGGGAACAGGAGAGGATGAAGTGCGAGTAGAGCCAAATGGTGTCCACCGCTTGGTGAGGGAGGTGAGGCGGCCGGTAATGCCACGACGCCGGGTAGCGATGTGTTCATTCCATGTCGCTGAAAGGCGTTCCATACTAGGAATGACCGACTGCAGTACTAGTTCACGGGTAAACGTGCGAATAGCAGTGACATCGGATTCAAATACGAAAGGGGTTGGATCCCCGACATCTTCAGAGGATTCTCTTCGCTGGATTTCTGCCAGTTCCTCGCCTGCAGATATCCATGAGCACTGCGGCATACGCGTGCTGTCATCGTCTGATGCAACGCATTGTGCACTTCTCATGCGAAGAAGATGGCAATGCAAGCCGAAATGCCGCTTCATTTGTTCGTACAGAGATATAGACTTGTTAATGTCGTCGTTATCTTCATCGTGGACGAGAACGTAGTAGCGCAAATACTCATTGTTCACCCATTGCGGCAATCTATCATCACCGTTATTGGAACTCTGATATAAACTCCGGAGTTCTTCGATTGGTGACGGGTTTCGAGAACTGATCGCAATTACACAGGCGACTGGATGTGAAAATGTTTCGTGAGGTGAGAGTGGAAAAGCAGAGAGTAGTCTCCGTAAGTACAGAGAGTAGAATGGCGAGATAGTGTCCAGATTGGAAGGCGCTAGGTTTTCTCCTTCGCCATCCTTCGTCGAAATGTAATCCGTGGGATTATTAGAGTGAAACTCGGAATAAGATAAATGTCGATCAATTAGTTCCTCAATCTGAGAAACGTTGCCTCCTGCTCTTAAAACGCCTGTCGTTGGTCTGCCTTCTTCTCTGCTCAGACGGCCATTGACAGAGTCGCGCTTGGTCTCATAACTCGACCTATTACTTGGCCGTCTTGGTTGGTCGATCCCATCTTTTAGACCGACAAATCGAATACCAAAGTCATCAAAAGTCTTACTGGAACCAATGCTATCTCTTACAATGACTTTTCCTGTTACAGTATCTCCAAATGGTCTGATCAAGTCTAAAAATCCACCGGGAAAGCCTTTGTGAAGCAGAATCTGCTCGGTATCGGCTGAGGCTAAAACTCCAACATGTGGCGCAAAAGCTCGAACGATGGTATTTCTAGATTCGTCCGGCTTTCCGCTGACGAGACTAGGAGAAGCAGCTCCATTCCAGGTAGGTGGAGAGAATACGGACCCGGTTACAGGCGTGGAGCTGCCAGAGCTGCGTCGCGATTGTGGCAGGGAAGCAGTGGAAGCGAAGATGGAAGAGAGCGACGGATTGGGTAATCGGAATGGTAAGTCGGATTCGGATGAAGAGGGAGAGGTTTTCCGCTTGGGTAGGACTATCGAGCTCTCAGATTCGGTGTAGTCTGCCGCTCTGAATGGAGTGGCATCCGATGAGGACGTCATGAAGGTCGCCTACGCGCCCGACTCCGGTGCTGGCTGCGCGCTTTGGGTGAATCTTTTCGCATGGGTCTTGAATACTGTCGCTTGGTGTATTTGCGACTGCTGAGGAACTTGATCTGAGTTGATAGTTGTGTGGCGACGTGGATGTTTGGAGTTGGTTCAAGCTCCTGCTCACTATTACCTCTAATCAATAGGCTCGCATATTAACCCGAATCCTACCTCGTCAAAGCTTGCCCGTTTTTCGCCCGTGACTCAACATGGAATTTATACAACCCAATACAAAGCTTCGCAAAACATGAACACAGTTGATGAATGAGTTCAAGGTTTATCAAAGCGGTGGAATCGTCTCTGCGGCACTCTAACAAGAGTTGGCGCGTGAGAAGATTCAGTGACCTCCAAGAGAAGAGATTGGCCCTGCGGACAAGTCACCTGCGAATGTCAACTGCAGGATCGTCGACTGCTCACTCTGAGGACTCTAGAAGTCCAAAGCGGGTCAGATTGAGTACATCATCACCTCATATTCGGCAAGAACCGTCTCAGCGAGTTCAATCAGAAGAAATGGCCACCACTTCTAATTTCAGCTCACCAGCCATTACCTTGAATGAAGTCGAATCTAAATTCCGCCAGTTACTGTTAGATGTCACAGAATTCATTAAAAGCAATCCTGTCTCGTCATCCGCCGGGGATCATGGAGTCGAAGTACCCAAGGACCTTGATCAACAGCATTTGGAGCTCCGTTTCACTGGTGGATGGGTTCGCGACAAGTTACTTGGCATTGATAGTCACGATATCGACGTGGCCATTAACAAAATGACCGGCTATCAGTTTGGCCTCAGACTCAAAGAGTATCTTGAAACACCTGGAAACGCTCAGAAGTACGGCATCAACGCGGATCAAGCGAAGAAAGCCGGGAGTCTGGCCAAAATTGAAGCGAATCCAGAAAAATCGAAGCATTTGGAGACCGTCACGACGAAAATTTTAGGGCTTGACATAGATTTCGTAAATCTCCGTAAAGAGACTTACACTGAAAACAGTCGCAATCCCATAATGGAGTTCGGTACGCCGGAAGAGGATGCCCTGCGTCGCGATGCTAACATCAACGCAATGTTCTTTAACATTCATTCATCCAAAGTTGAAGATTTCACTGGTCGAGGGTTAGAAGACTTGAAAGCCAAAATCATGCGCACTCCACTTGAACCCTTCACCACCTTCAAAGATGACCCTCTCAGAGTCCTTCGGCTCATTAGATTCGCTAGCAGATACGGCTTCCTCATTGAGAATGATGTCCAAAAAGCAATGGCCAACGGGGACATTAAAGAAGCACTGCTTTCAAAGATCACTAAAGAGCGAGTCTACGCGGAGCTGGAGAAAATGCTTCGTGGTCCCAACCCTCGACTGGCGGTGCAGTACATCGATCAGCTTGGTTTATACCATACGATCTTCGCCAACCCCGTTCAAGGAAAGGACCGGTTTGTCCCAACAACTAATAATTGGAGCATCGTATACGACACGCTCGAAGAAATTTTGGACGATGATAAGCGTCGAACTCTTCGTGACGACATAATCGAAACTGAAGAAGACCGATTTCTAGCGTGGATGGTTACTGCGATTATTCCATGGGCAGAAGCACCACTTCCACCACCTCCGAAAAAGGGGAGACACCCATTGCCACAAGCGGCAACCGTAGTCCGAGAGGGACTCAAAGCACCTAACAAAGTTACGGATCTTATCACCTCGTGTATCTTGAACAAAGATGACATTGTCAAGCTGAAAAATAAAAAGTGTCATGATCGCGAGTCTTTGGGGATGGCGGTACGAAAATGGGGTCATACTTGGAGACTCCAATTGCTCTTTAGCATGCTGAACGACATCTTCACAGAACCTGAAGTAAAGGGCGGTGAGCATTAATATTACACCTGTTCAAAGAATCAGCGCTAACCCGATATCAAAGGTTCACTCTCAGAGTATGCTCGTCTTGTGTCTGATATTCGAAACTTTGGACTATCCGATGCGTTCAACATACGGCCACTCGTCGATGGCAAAACGTTATCAGCCGCTCTGTCCACGAAACCTGGGCCATGGATGACACAGGCTCTGGATATTATTATGGCATGGCAGCTACGGAATCCAGATATCATTGATCCGGCTGCTGCAATCGAAGAAGTCAAGGCATCCGATCTGTTAAGCAGCATCAATGGCTCTACAAAATCTCAAGCAGAGCCACGGAAACAGGGTGAGCTTACCTCAACCCTGATATCCCATTTCCTTCGAAAAGAGCTAAAACCACTTTTCGCGCAGGCGAACACAAAGGCTGATATAACACCGGCCGGGAGGAAGACCATAGGCGAGCTGCCATCGCGATCCTTCGGGCAAGATGGACCCGTTTTGGACGACGAGAAATCAAAACCCTGGAAGCATCAATCAGCATGGGCCATCGACCTGTTAACCTGGATCTGTATGAAACTAGATATGAAAATAGTGGAACAAGAATGGGGATATCTCGTACCACCAATACTCACTCTACTCGAAGACACAGACACGTGGATCCGCGCAAAAGGCTGCGATCTCCTGCGACTACTACTCCTGTCCACACCTACCCTACTGCTTCAACGAACAGGCCTAACTCCGCTCTTCGAGGACACACTCACCGTCTCACTCTCCTATCTCCCAACCCTCACACCGCAAGAGGAATCCGCCATCCTCCTGCCCGCCGCCTTCTCCGCGCTCCTCACACTTATCGACGTCGCCCACCCACCCCCACCACCGCACTCGCGGCCCTCCACAGCGCGCCTGGCGTCCCTTACGCGCTTACTCCGCCACTCCATCCTGTCGCCATTCGCGCACGCTTCCGACCACCCGCTCGCTGCAACCGCGCTGCTCGCGCCTATGCCAACCATCCTCGACCGCTTAGGCGTCGACGCCGCGCCGCACCTCAAGGACGCGGTGCCGCTGCTGGCGGGCGTGTTGCGGGATGCGCTCGCGCTGGCCGCCCACCCGCCGCTCGTGCTGGCTGCGGCGCGCGGCCTGCGCGCTGCTGTGGGCAACGCTTGGCCGAGGATGCCGGCGTGGAGGGGCGCGGTGCTGGGCGGCGTGGTGCTCTGCTGGGTTAGGTGCGTGGAGGTGCTGGGTGCGCCTGGCACGCGCGAGGATGCGGAGTTGGGCGCTGTGCGGGAGGAACTGAAGGCTTGCGTTGGGATGCTTAGAGCGGTGATGGTTAGCCAAGGGTTGGGTGAGGCGTTTGAGGACGAGGTGAGAGTGTTGGCGGAAGCGGATGGGCAGCTGGAGAAGTTGTTTGAGGGGTTGGGTTAGGGGCGTGGCTTTGGGGAGTGCGGTTGATTCCAAAGCCACGGAGTTTGCGGACAATTCAAGATATGTGGGCCACCAACAGTCATCTCATTCAATAGTATATCATTATAGATACTTCAAATGGTACATTTCTCTTGATACGGCGTCTTCTCTGTCTTGGCGCAGCTCGTTCCTACGCAGCCATTGAACTCGGCCGAGTGGTGAGACGAACATGCCAGTCAATTGCGCCAAACGAAGAACGTTCCAATTAACGTTCAAGCGGCACTTCTGAAAATAACCATCGGGAAAGTAATGAGTTCAATTGTCGTCGAATTATTAGCCTTGAAAGTACCTCGTAGTTAGAAGTTTGGAGGGGTTCTGAAAAATCTCAGGCCATACAATAAGGCATGAAAAATATCGGCCTCCACATAAACACCGCATATCCGAATAACGTTTCAGGCTTAAAATGAGACCATTTAGGCTTCATTTTCGTCTCATTATTGCTTCAGAGGTAATGGGTAGATAGGTATATAACTAGGAGCGCTAGGCTTACCGAATAGCGCTCCAGATCGCTCAATTCCATACCATATGTGCCTCAATCTCGCACGGACTCTCGTTTCTCAGGTTCTTATGATCGTTTGTCAGCACACAACTGTTGCATTGCCCGTTTTGGGGGATGCCGAGGTGTGATGTCATGCCAGCCCATGGGTTTCTTTTGGCTTTGCTTTCAAATCCATAGCGAAGAGTATATTCTACACACTAGGAGTAGCTTGCTTACCTCGGACCTTACATCTCTAACACTCAGTTTGTTTGTCCGTTGTTCGTGCGGATCGTCATGATTCGACCAAACCTAGCAGCTTCGACTGATGGGTTTGTAAGAGGAATCGCCAAAGAAGGCAACATAACGAATGTACACAATGTTTGAACGCAGAAGACGACCATTTCCTTCTGCTTCACATACCTATAAGTATCTTTGGAGAGACGGCGAAGATGGAAACGTGTAGCATTCAGCTACAGAAGCTTCAGCTTAAGAGCAAGAGCAGAGTCGAAACAAAGCAACACTGCCTTTGATATAAAACCAGCTTCTACTCAATTGGTTTACTACCTTAGTCTAACATACAACGCAACACTATGTCTGCTCCAACAGGAATGCCGTCACCAACCAAGAAGTGGCACACTGACACTTATGCCTCAATTTCTCCTTCAAACCCGTCACTGTCGATGAAAGGGAAGAAAGTGGTTATCTCCGGCGGTGGTTACGGTATTGGCCGTGAAGTTGTTCTTGCATACGCTGAGGCTGGTGCTGCAGAGATTGCCATTCTCGGTCGCAAGGAAGGACCGCTCAATGAGACCAAAAAGCTCGTCAAAGAGAAGTTTCCTGAGACACAAGTTTCCGTGTACATTGCAGACATCTCAGATCCTGTACCTGTGGAAGCTGCGGCGAAGCAGTTCGGGACTTGGGACATTTTGGTTCTGAACGCTGGCTACATGGCAAAGAAGGAAGCGATGGACACGGCCGACCTAGAAGACTGGTGGAGTGCTTTTGAGGTTTGTCATCTACCGCTATCATGGGAAACGCGTGTCACTGACAAGATCTTCCACATTTAGATTAACGTTAAGGGTATGTTCATACTTGTGCAGACGTTCCTACCCTTCAAAGGCAAGGATCCAGTCATAGTCGGCACATCGACGGCTGGTGTTCATTTCCCGGAACAACTCATGGTCGGTCACTCCAGCTACATTGTCTCGAAGCTCGCCATAAACAAGCTCATCCAATTGCTCGCTGTTGAGCATCCGGACATTCATGTTGTGTCCATTCATCCTGGCGTCATCGAAACTCAAATGTTCCATAAAGCCGAGGTGGAGGGCCTTACTTTCGACACCATTCAGCTCTCTGCTCACTTCACCCTTTGGGCTTCAAGCCCAGAGGCACGCTTTGCGAACGGAAGATTCCTGTGGTGCAATTGGGACGTTGATGAGCTGAAGACGAATGCTCAAAAGATTGAGGACAGTGGCGATCTCTTCAAGCTCACCTTTGGCGGATGGCCATATGCGCAGTTGTAAGGCTTGTAGGTTAGGGAAACCATGGAAGGGTTGATGGAATTGGTATTGGGCTGGTTGATACGTTGTAGGCGAAACTACGCGTGCCAATGTGTGTTAGCTGAGAAGTACAATGTTTGTTCCAACTACATTAAGTGTGCATTGTTCCCATTTCTTGATAGAGATATCCAAAGGATGTCTGAGTCTGCGCAGTTCGAAGGATATGGGCTTGGGTTTAGTATTATGGCTCAATCCTAAAATACTTTGGAGCTTCTTCTCTTTGACAGATGAATTTAATAACTCAATTGCTCCGACTTGTACGAACGAATTCCTGTTTCCGGCGGTAATTTATACCCCTGGCAGGCTGTGAGGCGTCCTTAGAGAGGCGCAGCATCACAGCGGTGAGAGGAGCTAGAGCAGCTGCTAGGGTAGTAGCAAGGAATTAGCGGAAGGAAGTGGTGGCTGAACCTCGTATAATAAATGAGTGAAGCCGTAACCTCTTGAACACCATCTTGTTCTCCTTCCCATCAATCCTCCGTTCTGACTTGCGATTCTGCTTGAGCTGAAAAGCTTCAAGAGCTCTTTCGCGTTTCCGAAGTGAGTCATGCCAGTACTTCAACAAGGCTGAAGATGATATCCGGCGCTGTTTTACGGGAACTACAAGAGTTGGAAAAGTTGGCTCTGGCCGTGTACAGGAAATGTATGCATAGACATCACTCTAAAATGCCATCACTTAATGCTAACAGAACTTAAGGTCGAGACTCTCAAGGTCAACATCAACCTCGTAGTTATGAAGACATAACTAAAGCCCCAAACAGGAGAATATCGTAACCTCGCAAACGAAATTAGACAGCTGGCGAATACCCTTCAAGATGTACAAGACGCGATCAATGATCGAGGTATTGACTCTTCTAAAGGAGAGGATATATCTAGCAAAAGTCGGGATTGCGATGTACTCCTCAAAGACTTGGACGCCATCGTGACAAAGTACAACAGTCTGCCATTACAGAGCAAGAGAACTTGGGAACGCATGGGTTGGGAGCAACAAGAAGGTGGAGATATACGACAGCGCCTGACCGATTCTGTTAAAGGCTTCCAAAACTTCTATGAGAGCCTCTCGCAGAACGCACAGGCTCAGATTGAGCAAGCTCTTGAACAGCTAGCCGCTGAGATCAGAAATGGGCGAGCGGATGCAACATCCGTGGTGACCCTCGGTACTTCTGACAGCTCTAATTCCGACTATGATAATGACGACTCCGGTTGGGCTCAGGTCGTCCGGGACCTCAAGGACCTGGGAATATCCGAGGCTATTGCAGCAAACAATAGGGCCTTTATCGTGGATTGGATCATGCGCGCTATCAACTTAGGCCAGCTTGACGAACAGACGCCGGCGATAGAGGCTACTACACCTATTAGAAGTACTCCGTCGCCAGTATTACCTCAACCGATTCCAGAGCAAGGCCCTTTTTCGCCTCAGTCTCAGTATCTATCACCTCAATCCCCATGGCCCAGCCGAATTTCGGCCCACGAACTTGTACCAGAACAGGACGGGCTAGAAGAGGAGGGCTTCATCGACGACTCTCCACCATCACCAATTGAAAATGAAGTTCCTGACACGAATCTGGCGTGGATCGCTCAGAAAATCGTTCATTTCTGGAATCAAAAGGAGTGGACGAAGGCGAGGGAATGCCTTAAGGAACAGCTAGAGGCTGTCCGTCGTGGCCAGACCCTCGACATAGGTGGTGTGAGTGTTGCTCCGGATCAGCGGATACTCCAACACCTCATCGGAATCACTTATAGTTATGAAGGCGACTTCATCCGTGCCAAGGAAGCGTTCCAGTCAGTCCTAGAAGGCATCTATATGCCAGGTCTGCCTCTTGACGACGGTGACATTGCTGCTGCACGATGGCTTGGCGAGACATGCATTCAACTGACCGAGGTGTACAACTCCTGTTTGGCTTGGGCTATTGCACTCTGCGGTGCCCGAAATAAATTCAATGCCAGGGAGATTCCATCGCGGTTCCTAACAGACTTGCGAGACCTCAACCAGAATACATCTGGTCTTTACGCGCTCAAAAACTCCTTTGTCCGTAGCAACCGCGACGCCACAACAATCTTGGGTCGCATGTCTAACATCGACAAGTTTCAGATTGTTGAAGCTGCTCTCGGTCACATCAACAATATGGGCTACGTCACGCAGACGGCAAATGGTACAACTTACCGCTTTGCCCCACCATCCTCGATAGCCATAGCAGAGGGTTTTCTTATCCAGCCTCTCGTCAGCCAAACCTCGTGGCCGCTTCCTCAAGATCCCTATTTCCGTGTCCGTAACGCTATTAGCCTACTTGTGAGCCTATCGAGGCCCAAAAGTGCATTCCCATTCGATCAAATCCCGACTTCCGGCGGTCTAGGTCATAGCAAAGGGCTCATTTACACCACCAAAAACTCTGCTCAATGGCTTGTCGACACCGTTCGTCTTGCACTCTCCACCTACGCCATGGAATGGAAGATCTCGGGTCCAATGTTTCTGTGTCGTCTCTCGCGCAGCTACGAACGCATTGCCTATTACGAATGTTATGGGGTGAAGATCCGTAAACTCCCGCTGCGTAACATCTATGGCGTCAAAATCACCGAGAAACTGTACTCGACTCGAGGCTTCGTACAGTCAGTAATACTTGCTAACGGTGAGGAGGAAGAGCGAACCTTGCCCAACAGCGAAGAGGCCAAACGTCGTCTCATGATTAAAGAAGAACTTGGCAATCGCCTGCGAGACTTCCTGACGGAGGCGGAGAAGGCATTGGCCGAAGGCAGGAAGTTCCCTCCGGACTTCTATTTTCCTCCAAAGGCTCCATTTGAACTTGGTTCGACAATTCATAGAGGCTCAGAATTAGAGGCCAGCAGTGCGTCTGAATTGCCCGGCCAGCAAGAGCCCCAAGAGCTGGCCATGCCGGAAGTTTTTGAGCTACCTACCCAACGATATGAGTGACAGTACGACATTGGCATTGTTTGGATGCATTGATATTTCAAGCGGCGAAGTAGACATGGGATTGCTAGGAATTTAGATACCCGGACACTATATTATGTACATATATGATTCAAATTCTGTGGATAAACGGATCGATTACGAAATTTCAGTGGATATACACGGAACCTCGATTCTGTTATGTACCAGAAATTCTCCGATGACGCACTTTGGCAGCGGAGAATATTTCGCACTAAAACTTCATACCGTAGAGTATTTGAGAGGTGCGCCACTTCATCACAAGACCACTCCGCAACTATTCAAAAGGAGATACAATTTCGGATTGCGGAAATGTCTGTGGAGAAGCTAATCACAATCTCACCGTCGACAAATAAGCCTATTCTTGAGCGCAATGGACTCACTGACCAAGATCTTGCTGATCTCCCAGCCACTGCGACGGAGGCTTTCAAGTCGTTCCAGAAGACTACCCTTGCAGAACGGCAGGCAATTGTTCGAAATGCATTGAAAGGGCTAGATAAAAGGAAAGATGAGCTTGCGGAAGAACTCACAGAGCAAATGGGCAGGCCGATTTCATATACGGCGAAAGAAATTTCAACCGCAATAGCTCGGGCAGAATATCTTCTGAAGGTTAGCGATGAGGCTTTGAAAGATACGGATGGAGAGTCAGAGAGAGGATTCAAACGATACATCCGCAAAGTTGCGGTTGGTCCGGTTCTAATTCTATTTGCGTGGAATGTAGGTTTGCAAATGCTCTCTTAGAATGGCCTGATTTGACCAAAAGCAGTATCCATATCTCATCCTCGTCAACTCGCTGATACCAGCCCTTCTGGCTGGAAACTCAGTCGTACTCAAGCCTTCACCACAAACGCCAACAATTGTAGAACACGTCCAAGAAATCTTTCAAGACGCCGGACTTCCTCCAAATGTTATCCAATACTTCCACTGCGGCTCGCTTATACAGCTGGAGTCAATCGTCCGCGCACCTGCAATCCAGCTCATCTGCTTCACTGGATCAGTTGCTGGCGGCTTAGCCGTACAATCTGCGGCGAGCGATCGAGTAGCGGTACGTGTGGGTCTGGAACTCGGCGGCAAGGATCCCGCATACGTTCGCTCCGACGTCGATATAAAATGGGCCGCGGAGGAGATAGTGGATGGCGCCGTGTTTAATTCCGGGCAAAGCTGCTGTGCTATTGAGCGTGTCTACGTCGCCGAAGACATCCACGACGAATTCGTAGCTGCCGTTCAAGAGGTGCTGAAAGGATACGTTCTGGGTGATCCATCGGACCCGAAAACAAACCTTGGACCTGTAGTCTCGAAGCGATCCGCGAATACCATTCGCTACCACATCAAAGATGCGCTTGACAAAGGGGCTAAAGATGTCACACCTGAGAATGACTCCTTCAAATCACCTCCAGCGGATGGCAATTACGTTGCGCCGACACTGCTGATCAATGTCAATCACGATATGTTGGTCATGAAAGACGAGACTTTTGGTCCTGTTATCCCGGTAATGAAGGTAAAGAGTGACGATGAGGCCATCCACTTGATGAATGATAGCCAGTTCGGATTGACTGCTAGCATCTGGACGAAAGACGTCACGAAAGGCAATGAACTTATCGACGATGTCGAAGCTGGTACCGTTTTCGTCAATCGTTGTGACTATCCGAGTCCCGATTTAGCCTGGATCGGTTGGAAAGATTCTGGAAAAGGTCAGACGCTGAGTAAATTCGGGTTTGATCAATTCGTTAAGCTTAAAAGTTATCATATCAGGGACTATCCAAAATAGCCGCCGATGGAACTTTGGGTTCGACGAAAGTATGAAATTTGTCTCAGATCACTCGCAAAGATGCAAGGCTCAACGAAAGGGAGAAAAGGCGTTTGCTCACCCTCACCTGATTTGATGTGTGAACTGAAAGGAAAATAAGCACAGGACGTCGTACTACCATCCGATATTACGCCACTACGAAACCATTCGGAGATTTTCCCGTCGATCAAATTCAATCTGTTGGGCACAGTGAGATCCAATGAGCTGGTCTATCGTGGCTGGTGATGAGGGAATGTGTCCCATATGTAAGGGCATGTTGTACAAGCTTTCAAATTGGTGACCGACAAAGCTCCCTCGCCCAAAGATTCGAGATAGCTGAAAGAAAACGATCACAACATGCAAATATCAACGTTTTCATTCGATATTGCATGTACCTTATGTTCGCCAAATGCTCAAATGTTGATGTGAAAAGTACCGAGAGCATTTTCGAAGTATTCTTGTCAAACATTGAAATCCAGCTGTAGAAGAATGCATGTCATCTCACAACTGCAAGGAATGATTCAGAATCGCGTGGCGGGTCATGACAATGTGTCACCCTTTTCTCTTAATTTGTATCCTTGATCTTTTATATATTTACCCTTGAGGGTAGCTGTCCACTTGACTATCAAACCGTCGTTTACTACATCCTCATCTTTCGAGGCCTAGACCTCGTTTTCCTTCGTTTGACATTCTGTCCGCTGTATCGTCTCTCTCTTGCCTGCAAGCGTTTATTGCAAGTCGATTCTACCGTTGTTCATCAGAGATCTCTCTATATTGCAACTCTATAGCAGCCATATTCTGTGTCCACCTACACCATACATTCTTACCAAGTGCGGTATTCCTCAACGCTCTTTTTGATCTTCAAATCAACATGACCACCTTCAACAAGTTCAAGCGATGCCTTCTTCGACTTATGTGCTGTGGAGATAGAGTGGAACCGGAGTCTATGTACAAGATCGTATGTATTGTAGGCCAACGAGTTTAGAGACGGTTCTCATAAGTCATTAGAGCGATCCTTATGATTTTAGAATTGAGGACTGTACAATTCCTGAGCTTAGTGCAGCTGCTCAAGCAGTCGCTAGAGCACAAGCAGCTTTCGATGCTTCACGAATGCCGTCTATCAGTGTCGAGCCGATGACGACGGCGGGTGCTTGGGCGAGTAGTGATTCTGTTACATTGTCGAATGAGAAGGAGTAGTTGATTTGCAAAGGACAAAACGTTTTCCGGAGATGGAGATTGCGAAAAGTTTTATATAACAGTCTGTCCTAATCTAAATGATCTTAATTTCGAAATTTCGAGACGGTTCACTAATGACTGCTCAACGCCGTCTATACTTTGCTTGACACAGCATGCTGGTGTCGCCTATGGAGCATGGAAATGTGTATACGATGCTATGAGATTGCAGGGCCTGATCACCGAGTAATTCTATCGCTTTTCGTCTTCTAGAATAGTGGCCTTATCTTCAGCTGCTTTCCATACCTCGTATGGATCAAACGGGTCAAAAGAGTCCTCCTTGATGGCTGTCTCAGCCAGTCTCTGCAGCGGTACGAACAAGTCGCCAATAAAGTCATCATTAAGATACTCGCCTTGAGCCCATTTCTTCATGTCGTCCCAGTAGATCCAATGCCAGCCTTCGCATTTGTCTGGTTCTCGAAGTTCAGGCTCCTCGCCGTCGAAGAGTCCACAACCCACAAGGATCGTTACGTAGTGGAACTTCTTGCCTTTGTCTTTGAAGACCGTGTTTACAGTGGTGAGGTAACGCATCCGTTCCGGCGAAAGCTGAAGGCCTGTTTCTTCCTCGAGTTCACGGGATGCGCATTCCGCGAAGCTTTCACCAAATTCGAGATGACCACCTGGCACTGCCCATGTACCTGATACGGTGCAAGTTAGACCTCCAAAATGAGCTGAAGAGTTCGGAAAGAAGTATGCTAACCTGATCCTAGACTCCCTTTCCGTCTTCCCACGATGAAGTTACCGGCGTCAGCTTCTTCAACAGCACGTATGGCGAAGACCCCGACGC
>Ga0335073_10008252_pt1 | contig 14609 bp, 16 predicted proteins | sample Lox_Sample_22_FD_207093 | JGI IMG/M metagenome (GOLD analysis project Ga0335073, IMG submission 207093) | Soil microbial communities from Loxahatchee National Wildlife Refuge, Florida, United States - Lox_Sample_2.2 | ecosystem: Environmental > Terrestrial > Soil > Wetlands | place: USA... | reverse complement strand
CAGTTATTCCGCCTGCCTGCCGATCCCGATGTTCCGGTGATCATGGTCGGCCCCGGCACCGGCGTCGCGCCCTTCCGCGCTTATCTCGAGCACAAGCAGGCCGGCCGCGGACGCTGGCCCATGTGGCTCTTCTTCGGCGATCAGCGTGCCAGACAGGACTTCCTCTACGAGGACGAGCTCCTTGCCTGGCAGAAGTCCGGCATCCTCAATCGCCTCGACACCGCTTTTTCCCGCGACCAGTCCTTCAAGATTTACGTCCAGGACCGTGTCCGCGAAAATTCCGCTGAGATCTGGCGCTGGCTCGATCAGGGCGGCTACTTCTACGTCTGCGGCGACTCCAAACGCATGGCTCCCGATGTCGAGGCTGCCCTGCTGGAGTCCGTCGCCACCCACAGCGGCCGCGGGCCTGAATACGCGAAGGAGTATCTCGCGGACATGAAGAAGCAGAAGCGCTACCTCCGCGACGTGTACTGAGAGCTCCGGTCGACAGACTGCTCAAAAAAAAGAGGCTGGCGAACCACACCAGCCTCTGCAAAGTGAAACCAAAGATCAGCGCGTTGCTCTGGCTGGCACACCGTGCCAGCGTTGGGACATCGCCCTGACGGTGAGAGCCTGATAAAGCGCCGCCAGCCCCACCAGCACGTAAACGACGCGGCTGATCGCCGAATAAGGCCCGAGCAGCGCGGCGACCAGGTCAAAGTGAAAGGCTCCGAACAGACCCCAGTTGAGTCCGCCCACGATCAGCAGAACCACTGCCAGCACATCGAGTGTCTTCATGACATTTCCTCCCGGACGGTGGAGTTCACCGCCCCCTACGACTTCGGCGGCATCAGAACCGCATCGATGACGTGAATCACGCCGTTCGACGCCGGAATGTCCGCCTTGACCACCTGCGCGTCGTTGACCATTACCTTGCCGTCAACGACCCTGAAGTGAATGCGCCCGCCCTCCACGGTCTTTGCTGACGTCATGTGCATCACCTGCTTCGCCGTCAGCCGCCCTGCCACCACGTGGTAGGTCAGAATCGCCCGCAGCTGATCCCGATTTTCCGGTTTCAGCAGCATATCCACCGTGCCTGGCGGCAGTTTCGCAAACGCCTGGTCTGTCGGAGCGAAGACCGTGAACGGTCCCTTGCCCTTCAGCGTGTCCACCAGGCCCGCGGCTTCCACAGCCCTGACCAGGGTATTGAAGGAGCCCGCCGCCACCGCGGTGTCGACAATGTCCCTTTGCGGAGCCGCCGTCGCAACCCCCGTCATCAGCGCCAGCGCCAGCGCCCCCACGATCTTCAGCTTCATCACAATCCTCCTGAGGAGCGTTTCCCGCTCCCGTGCTATTGACAGTAAGGCAAAAATATTTGATTGTGAGGCAAGCATGGTTTCCCGGAAGACTTCGCTTGATTGCGGTGCAAAAACAGGGAGGGGAATTTGAAGCAGAAGAAAAATCCCCGCAGGCCCGCTGCCGCCCTCTCCGTTCCCGATGCCATCGAGGAGAACATTCGCCCCTATGGCATCGCGGAGAAGCTGCGTAGTCTGCGTCTGCGCCGCAGCATGGGGCTGGCGCAGCTGGCGGCGCACACGGGGCTCTCACCCGCGATGCTTTCCCGTCTGGAAAATGGCCGCCTCGTGCCTACTCTGCCGACGCTGGTGCGCATCGCCATTGTCTTCAACGTTGGCCTCGACTACTTCTTCACCGATCCCCGCCGCCGCCACGTGGTGGCCGTCTCGCGCAAACACGAGCGCCGCCGCTTTCCCGCCGACCCTAAAGCGTCCGTCGTGCCCTGGGACTTTGAGAGTCTCGATTTCCGCGCGCAGGAGCGCAGGCTGCACGGCTTTTTGGCGCACTTCCATGCGCTGCCCGTCTCAAAAAGCGCGTCGCACTATCACCAGGGAGTGGAACTGCTGTACCTGATCGAGGGCGAACTCGAGCTCACCATCGGCGCTGAGACGGTGCGTCTCGCTCCCGGGGATGCAGTCTACTTCGACGCGATCCAGAAGCACTCCTACCGCAGCCTCGTCTCCGGCTCCTGCACCGCCGTCGTCGTTACCACCGGCGCTCCTGCGTGATTCCATCGGCCCCTTACTTCTTCTTCGCCGGCTCCTTCACGCGAAACGCATAGAGCGTCCGGTCGCCGAGGTCCTGCTTCACGCCCAGATCCTCAAGCCCCTTCTTCGCGTCGGCCGGCAAAGGCTTGCCGACCTCAAACACGATCGCCTCGCCCTGCCACGAACCCACCAGCGTCTCCGAGACAAAGGCATAGGACGCCGTCGCTTTCGGCACCGGCACAAAGATCACTTCGCCCGCGTGCCACTCCGCCGCGAGTCCATCGTGCGACACCGGCAGCCGATCGTGCACCTTCAGATTCACGGTCAGTTGCACGGCCGGCCCGTGCGTTTCAACCGTGTAACCAACGGTGTTGGCATCGCGGATCAGCACATCGGTGCGGTCGAGCGCCGCGCACCCTCGCTGCTTCGCCGCTGTCTCCGCGCATTCATACCGCGGCACGCCAAATTCTTCGATCGAGTACTGCGCCGGGATGGCCAGATTGCCGGTCGTTTGCCCCGCGCCATACCGCGTTCCCGCGCTTACTGCGATCGTCGGCGCCGGGTTCAGCCAGTGTGTCTCAGCGGACGGCTCGACGACGGTCGTCACCAGCGAATATTGCCCCACCGCGGCCGGTGGTTTCTTCGCATCCTGGCCGGGATCCGCCGCGCCCTGCCCCCAGACCGCGCAGCCTCCGAACCCGCCCCACCCGGCGACCAGCAGAATCCCAGTCAGCCCCCTCACAGAAACCCCGTGCCCGCGCACTCCGCACCTCGCTCCGGCAACGCCGACAGCAGCATCATCGCTGGCCGCGGACCTTGCGTCAGCCCCCTGAAACGCAAACCCTGGGACCTCGGTTTCGAAATGGGTGACCCGTCTCTCCGGTGCCACTTCGGAAATTTCTTGACAATCCGTGAAATCGTACTACTGTATTAGTACAGATGGCGGCTCGTTGGAGCCGCCCCCGATGACTCGATGCTCTTCCGTGTCCATTCCGCTTCCGGCGTCCCTATCTATCTCCAGATCGAGAACCAGGTCCGCCACGCCGTGGCCGCCGGCGCCCTGCGTCACGACGACCCGCTGCCCTCGGTGCGCAAGCTGGCCGCCGAGCTCCGCGTCAATCCCAATACCGTTGCGCGCGCTTTTCAGAACCTCGAGCGGGAGGGTGTGATCCGTACCGTTCCCGGCGGCGGCTGCTATGTCAGTCAGCAGTCGCCAGGGCTGCTCCGCTCGGAAAAGATTCGCCGGCTCAAGCCGCTGGCGATCCAGCTGGCCGTCGAAGCCAGCCAGCTCCGCTTCCCGCGCGAGGAAGCCCTTCGCCTGCTCGACCAATCCTTCCAGGAACTCGGAGACAGCCATGAGTGATCCCGTCATTCTCACGCGATCGCTGGTCAAACGCTACGGCCGAATCGTCGCCCTCGACGATCTCTCGCTGTCGGTCCCGCGCGGATCCATCTACGGCTTCCTCGGCCGCAACGGGGCAGGGAAGACCACCGCCATCCGCGTTCTCGCCGGTCTTGCGCGGCCAGCTTCCGGCGAGGCGACGGTTCTCGGCCTCGATCCGCAGCGCGACCGCGTCGCTCTGCTCGAACGCACCGGCTTCGTTATCGAGAAAACGCTTTTGCCCTCCCTCACCGGCAACGAGATCGTTCGCTTCAATCGCAGCTTCTTCCCCGGATGGTCCGACGCGCTCGTAAAGAAATACGCCGACGCCCTCGAAGTCCCGATGGATCGCAGGTTCCGCAAGCTCTCCCAGGGCAGCCGCACCAAGCTCTGCCTGCTCGTGGCCCTTGCCCAGGGCGCTGAGCTCCTCATCCTCGACGAGCCGACCCTCGGCCTCGATCCCGTCATCACCGACCAGCTGCTGCGCATCCTGGTCGACGACGTCGCCGCCTCGGGCCGCACCATCCTCATGTCCTCGCATCATCTGTCCGAAGTGGAGAAGATCGCCGACTGGGTCGGCATCATCGACCGGGGACGCCTTCTGCTCGAGGCCCAGCTCGACGACATTCGCTCCGCCTACGCCCGCGTGCGCGCTTCCGGCCGCGATCTGCCCCACAGCGGTCCGGCCATCCTCACCGCCGCGACGACCGGAGAAATCAGCGAGTATGTTCTCCGCTCCGGCGCCGCGGAATTCACCGCGGAACTCAGCCGCCAGGGCGCGGTCATCCTCGAAGTCTCGCCCATGAACCTGTCCGAAATCTTTCTCGAACTGGTCGGAAAGGAGAAGCCCGATGCTGTGGAAGTGCTGGCGTGATCTCCGTCTCTTTGTCTGGATCGGCCTGGCGTGGCTGGCCGTTGTCTTCGCAGCCCTTGTCTATGTTCGCCTGCACGGTCTTGCCGAAGCGCACATTGCCACGGCCGACCACGCGGCTCGCGTCGAACCACAGCTTGCTGCCGGACTCATGTTTATCCAGATGGCCTTCGTCCTGCTCGCCTGGTCGATGGGCACCGTCGGCATCGGCCGCGATCTCGGCCACGGTGCCGGCTCGTGGATGCTGACGCGTCCCACACCCCGCGGCCGTTTTGTCTGGACCGAATGGGTTTCAGGCCTGGCCACGCTCGCGGGCCTGCTCGCATGCGCCGAATTCATGTGGTGGGTGGCCCTGCGCCTGCACATCTTCCAGTTCTTCATCGATTCGCCCAACCCGGCGGCGACCCCGCTTCTGATCGAGCCCACCCTCCCCTTTGGTCTTGCGACCGTCGCCTCCCTCTGCGTCTTTCTTTTCCTTGCCCTCATCTTCAGCGTCACCCACTGCGGCACGGTTTCGCTGCGACACTCCACCCGTGGCCTGATCTCCTGCCTCGGATTTTTAATTGCCTATGGCATCCTCTTTCACGAGATCGCGCAGCATGGCCCCCTCTGGATGCCCCGCCTGCCCGACCTCTTCCTCGACCCCTCCGTCGAGCACGGTTCGCCGCTCACATACCGGCCCGATCTGGTGTCGTCGATCATGGAACGCCTCGCAGTGCTGCCTTTGTTCCCGCTGATCGCGCATCTCTTTCTGAGGCAAGCCGAAGTCTGAATGTAGCTCCGGAAAAACGGGGAAAAGAAAAGGGGAGGGAATCGATCCCTCCCCGTCGCGAGCGTTAACAACCCTGGTCTAGTGTCCGGTTTCCGTATAGAAGGCCGCCAGATCGTGCTTGAACTCCTTCAGCGCCTCCACATTCAGGTACACCATGTGGCCGGACGGGTAGTAGCCAAATTCAATGTTCTTCGCCAGCGCCGGTGCCAGCATCGTTTGTGCCAGATCGTACTCCGTGATGTGGAACGGCGTCGCCAGGTCAAAGTACCCGTTGGCCGAAAAGACCTTCATCTTCGGATCCTTCCGCATCGCGTCCGCCAGGTCGCCGGCCAGGTAAGGCGCTCCGCCACGTCCACCGTAGCCGAACCGCATGCCCGGCATCCGATGGTGCTCGTCCCACGGTACCTCGGAGATCGACTGGGTGTGATAGGTCTCCGTCGTGTCGTACTTCAGGTCGTTCACCAGATAGTTGTGGAAGGCCGCGACAAACGCGCCCGTGATGCCTGTATCCGACGGATCGAACCCCGGAAACTCGCCGGCGTTGTCCACATCTGTTGCTTCAAAACGCGCGCCGTAGCGTCCCAGAATGTCCCCGTCCTCCCGCATCAGCTCCTTGCGGAACCGCGACGGATTCACGCGCAGATTAGCGTCCTTCAGGTACTGCACGCTCAGCCCGGTAAACTGCGACATCTTCGTCGCCACCGCGTTCAGCTGCTCGGGCGAGATCTGGTCGCCCGCCCGCAGAGCCGCGGCAAATTCCCCGTCGGCAAAGGTCCGCGCCTGGGCAACCCACGTCTTGATGTCCGCCGGCTTGTTCTGCACTTTGTCGTGGTACCACGCGATCGCCGCGTAGGAAGGCAGCGTGCCGATATATTCCTCGTCCAGCCCCGGCGAGCCGTCGGCGAAGTTCAGGATCGACGACAGCAGCACCACGCCGTTCACGTAAACTCCGTCCTCTTCCAGCGCATCGGACAGGCCCGCCGAACGCGGCGTGCCATAGGATTCACCAAACAGATACTTCGGTGAATTCCAGCGATTGTTCACCGTGATGTAGCGGATGATGAACTTGTCGAACGCCTTGATATCCTGATCGACCCCGCGGAAATCCTTATCGGTGCCCTTGCCCACCGCCGTCGAAAAGCCGGTCAGCGGAGCGTCGATGAACACCAGGTCGGACTTGTCCAGCAGGCTGTACTGATTGGGAACCAGGTGGTACGGCGCCGGCCCCGTCGCATCCGGGCTGTCGGTCTCGATGCGCATCGGCCCAAACGAGCCCATGTGCAGCCACAGCGTCGCGGAGCCTGGGCCGCCGTTATACAGGAACGTCACCGGCCGGGTGGTCGGATCCGCCCCATCCAGCGTGTAGGCGACGTAGAAAATGCTGCCGTAAGGATGGTCGTCTTCCCCGTCCCGGATCAGCAGCGTACCCGCGGTGGCGGTGTAGTGCAGCGTCTGGCCGTTCAGGTTCAGGTCGTGCTTCGTGACCGAACTCTTTTCCGGCGGAATCGGCTCCGGCTTCTCCTGCTTATTTGCGTCGCCCGCGTGCTCGTCCGGGCGCCGCTGCTCCTGGGCGCGGAGCGTCTGCATCGTACCCACCACAAACAGCGTCCCCAGCATCAGGACGCAGGATTTGCGCAGCAACTGGCTCAAGGTGACCTCCAAAGGGATCTTGTTCTGAATATCTGCCTGGGAAAAAGCCGGGGGATGACTGCCGTCAGGGACGATACAGGACCAGGAAAAGTCTCACCCCGCGGTGCAAAACCTGTCGCAGAGGGAGTTACCTGCCCCGCGGGAAGCTGCGGATCCAGCTCTCAGACACCGGTTCCGCGCAGCACGACGTTGGCCGTCTGCACAAGGATGCGCAGATCGAGCCAGAAGCTCCAGTTCTCCACATACGCAGTATCCAGGGCGATGTATTTGGCGAAGGAGGGGTCGTGCCGGGCCTGTACCTGCCACAGCCCGGTCAGGCCAGGCAGCACCTCCAGGCGGCGCATGTGCTCCAACTCGTACTTCTCCACTTCGCTGGCGATCGGCGGCCGCGGCCCCACGATGCTCATCTCGCCGCGCAGCACGTTCAGGAACTGGGGCAGCTCGTCGAGGCTGTACTTCCGCAGAATCCGGCCGAGTCGCGTCACCCGCGGGTCGTTCTTCACCTTGAACAAGACCCCGTCCCGCTCGTTCAGAGCGCTCAGATCCTTCTGCATCCTCTCCGCCTCATTCACCATGGTGCGGAATTTGAAGCAGGGAAAGACGCGTCCGCGTTTGCCGATGCGGTCCGAAACATAGAACACCGGCCCTTCCGACTCCAGCTTGATGGCGAGCGCGACCAGCAGCATCACCGGCGCAGCGATCACCAGGGCGAGCAGAGAAAGAAGGATATCCACAGCCCGCTTGCACAACAGGCCCACCATGCGCGGGCTGCGCCGGTGCAGCGGGCAAACCGGAAAAATTCCCAGGTACTCCACGCGCGCATTCGTGGTCAGGTCGCCGTAGTATCCGGAAATCGCGCGCACATCCACTTCCATCTCCCGCGCGTCCTGCACCAGGCGAATCGTGCTTTCCGACGGATAGTATTCGGCGATGACCACTTCGTCGATAAAGTGCTGCCGCACCAGCTGCCGCAATTTGTCGGTATTGCCCAGAATCTCCTGAGGAGCGATCTCCCGGATGACCGGCGATCCCGGGGCCGCCACGAATCCGGCAAACCGGTATCCCAGCCGGGTGTGCATCTGGATGTGCCGGCTCATGGCGTAACTCAGCTGATTCGTTCCCAGAATCACCACGTTGCGCAACTCGATGCCCTGCGCGTATTGCCGGTACAGGGTGTAGCGCCGGATTCCCCGTCGCACGCACAGCGTCACGGAGGCGGTCATCACCAGCAGGATCACCAGGAGCCTGGAAATCGCTATGCCGTGAAACATAAACAGCGCCCCGCACAGCAATAGCCCTGCGTTCAGGCACCCCTGCAGCACCAGCCGCAACTCATGCGTTCCCGTCCCCGTGGGGATCGTGGCATACAGGCCGTAGCGCCGCGCCACCAGAATGTACGCCAGCAGAAACCAGCCCAGATAAAACAAATCCAGCGGCGTGTTGGGAACGGTCTTCAGGCCCGCGCCGGGAACCAGATCCCATCGGGTGACCAGCATGCGCAGCAGAACGGCCAGACCAAACGCCACCAGGATCGCCAGCACGTCATTGAACATCACCACAGCTGAGGCGACGCTCGACGGTCCAATGCCCGGTCGCCGCGTCGGCAGCTGCAGCACCGCACCCTGAGTTCTACTTCTGTCTTCTCCGTTCCGCAGGTACTCTGATGTCGCCATATCCTTCGGTCGGGCCGGCATCCATCCGGCTGGGTAAGTCCTCGCGCCGCGGGGAGATCTGCCGTTCTCGTTCAGAACTCCCGCGCCTGCCTGCAGTCGATCCTTTGCACGATCGAACTGCGCCTGCACTTTCTCTCAACGACGAAACTTCGGCGGATTCCAGCTCTTTCGCAACGACAACCAACGGAAGAGAACTTTGAAAAATGACTGAATACTGGGTGATTGAGCCTTTTAAGCACGATACAACAACTTTGCCTCTTTGGGTTGTCATCTCTCTAAACGGAAACCCCGAAGGCAGCAGCCAGGGGATGCCAAATTTTCCACCCGCTTCCGGCAAAACGTCACTGACATAGTCACGGAAATACGAAAAACCGACGGGAAGTCCCGGATTCCCATCGAATTCTGTCGCGGTCGAAAGATTTGTGAAAGATTACAAAGGTATCATGACCTCCGCTGCCCTTGACCGGCTGGCCCAGTACGTCGAAACCCAGGCTCGGCCTGTGGATAAATTCGGCCACCAGCCCCGCCTGGTGCAGCTGACCCGGCTCCTTGGCGCCGATCTTTCCCATGACCGCGAGGTTGTCGTCGCTGCCGCCTGGCTGCACGATCTCGGTGTTTTTGCCGGACATCGCCCCGAAAACCCGCAGGAACTGGCCCGTTGGGACCACGTCGCCTATGCCTGCGCCCATGCCCCGGCTGTCCTCCGTCAGGCGGGCTTCCCCGAGGCGAAGGTTCCTGCCGTTCTCGCCGTCATCCGGCAGCATCAGCCGGGCGACGAGCCGGAAACTATCGAGGCCACCATTCTCCGCGATGCTGACATCCTTGAGCAGCTCGGCGCCGTCGGCATCCTTCGTACCGTCAGCAAAGTCGGCCGCGATACCCGCTTCCCGCGCTTCAGCGACGCCGTCGCCGTCCTGCGCCGGAACCTCGAGGACTTGCCCGGCAAGCTTCGCCTCGACAGCGCTCGCCGTCTCGTTGCTCCTCGGGTGACAATCCTGCGGCAATTTCTTGAAGCAGCGCATGATGAAACGGGTGAGAACCTTTTCTGAGATGCGTGTTTTTCATCCCGCCTCGTTAAGATGTGGTGAAACAGGTGAGTTGAAGCTGTACTCCGGCTGAGTCCGCCCGTCGCGTTCGGTCCCGAGTCCAGCCCCACCCCGAGGTCCCCGTGCACGAATTCTCCCGCATCCGCCGCCTTCCCGCCTATGTCTTCAACATCACCGGGGAATTGAAGGCCGCTGCCCGCCGCCGCGGCGAAGACATCATCGACTTCGGCATGGGCAATCCGGACGGCGCCACGCCCCGGCATATCGTCGACAAGATGATCGAGGCCGCTCGCCGGCCGGAAACCCACCGCTACTCCCTCTCCAAAGGCATTCCCCGACTCCGTCGTGCCATTACTAAATGGTATGGGTCCCGTTATGGCATCACCCTCGATCCCGAAACGGAAGCGATCGTTACCATCGGTTCCAAGGAAGGCATCGCCCACCTCTGCCTCGCCACCCTGGATCAGGGCGACGGGGTCCTGGTTCCCAATCCCAGCTATCCCATCCACATCTATGGACCGGTCATTGCCGGCGCCACCATCCACAGCGTCCCCATTCACAGCGCGGACAACTTCCTGGCTGAACTGGAGCAGGTCATCCCGCTGATGGTTCCGCGGCCGAAGATGCTGATCCTCAACTTCCCCGCCAATCCCACGACCCAATGCGTCGACCGGACTTTCTTCGAGCGGGTTGTGAGCCTGTGCCGCCAGCACGGCCTCTGGGCCGTCCACGACCTCGCCTATGCCGATATCGTCTTCGACGGCTACCGCGCCCCCTCCATCCTCGAAGTTCCCGGCGCCAAAGATATCGCCGTCGAGTTCTTTACTCTGTCGAAGAGCTACAACATGCCGGGCTGGCGGGTTGGCTTTATGGTGGGCAATCCCGAGCTGGTCTCTGCCCTCGCCCGGCTCAAGAGCTACTTCGACTACGGCACCTTCACACCCATCCAGGTGGCGGCGATCCTCGCCCTGGAGGGTCCGCAGGAGTGCGTCGCCGAAATCCGCGACAACTATCAGCGCCGGCGCGACTGTCTGGTCGGCGGGCTGAATAAGCTGGGCTGGGAGATCCCCGCGCCGCGGGCCACCATGTTCGCCTGGGCGCCCATCCCCGAGCCGTGGCGATCCCTCGGATCCCTCGAGTTCTCCAAGCTTCTCCTCCAGGATGCAAAGGTGGCCGTCAGCCCCGGCATCGGCTTTGGAGAATATGGCGACGGCCATGTCCGTTTTGCCCTGATTGAAAACGAGGAGCGCACTCGCCAGGCTCTGCGTGGGATTCGCCAGATGCTGCAGAAGGGCAGCCCGCCCGTTCCGCTTTCTCCTCGACAGGGAACCGGACGCTAGCTTCTCGCCGCCCCTCGACTCGCCGCGACCATGGCCCAGCATCCGCCCGCTGCGAGGATCGGCGCAGCAATCGCCAGTGCCAGCATCGGCGTTCCCAAAGACGCCCGATCCAGCCCGGAGGTGACCAACAGCCATCCCGTTGCCGCGATTCCCGACAACAGGCCCACCGCCTGCATCACCCGCAGAGGACGCTCCGCGCGTTCCACCGCCGCCCGCCGCCGCCGCCGTTCCGCGCGCAGCCACACCAGCGACGACGGAGGCGCGGTCTGCGTGGCCGCCAGCGCCGCCGCATAGCCGCGGAGTCCCTGCCGCAGCCGATCGTCGATGCCGGTCATCGCAGCTCTCCTTCCAGCAGCCGCCTTGCCCGGCCGCGTGCCCGGAACAGCAGCGTCCGCACGCTTAGCCGTCCCAGTCCGGTGGCCGCGGCAATCTCGGCGTGGTCCATGCCTTCGACATAGGCCAGCCACAGCAGTGTGCGCTCCTTCGGATTCAGATGCTGCAGCATCGCCTGAACCTCCAGCGTCGTGTCGTAGTTGGCCGCCACGCCGGACTCTGCAGGCTCGGTGAAAGGCTGCCCATCGCCCATGCGCCAGCGGTCGCGCAGCAGATTGCTCGCAATGCGGAAGAGATAGCGCCGCGCCGCCTCCGCCTCCAGACCGGACCTGGCCGGTCCCTGGGCCAGGAAGCGGCAATACGCCTCCTGCAGCAGATCTTCAGCGACGTCCCGGCGCCCCGATACGGCCGTCAGATAGCCGAGAATCGGCCCGGCCGTTGCGGAATAGAGCCGCTCGAACTCCGCCTCGCCCATCGGTGCCGTATGTTCGGGCAGTCCGCGCGCGATCGCCCCGGCTACTTCATCCGCGGCGTTCATGGTCCAGCAATCCCAGACGTCGCGAGACGAAGATGCTGGCTGCAGACGCGATGAGGAAACCCAGTCCAATGCCGATCGCTCCTGTGCCCGTGATCATAAACCCGGCCTGCGGATCGTAGGTATGGTGGTGCACAAACAGCATGGAGATGCCGAAAAACAGCAGCACCACGCCCGCCTGGATGCCGAACAGGATCCGGCTGTACGGCGCGTTCGGCTGCGTCTCTTCCACCGCCAGCGACTCCAGGAAACGCCGCCCCGATTCGCTGTTGGCCAGCGTCACCAGCGACTCCGACGAATCGATTCGCTGCAGGACCCGCTCCTGCAGAGCCGCCTTCGCTTTGGCGATGAGATACCGCCTTACCGAACTGAAAATCACCCAGACAATCCAGCAGAACGAGAACCCAACAATGGCGTTCTGCACGTTGTCCCATAGTCCGTTCATGACCAGCCCCCGTTCCGGCGTTTGACAACCGTCACCCTCTACAACGGAAAAGCCGGCTCGCGGTAAACATCGGCGCCCGGGATTTTTCGGAGTCCGCGGGGCGAAAGGTTTCTTCCCGGCGCCGGGTCAGGCTTCCCGCGGAGGCGCCGGGGGCTCGGTGCTTGTCGCCCGGGCGATCAGCCTGGTCGTGCTGAACCCCTCGACAATCGGCACGATCTTCACGCGTCCCCCCCAGGAACGGACCTCCCGGGCTCCCACAATGGTTTCCTCGCGGTAATCGCCGCCCTTCACGATGACCTCCGGCTGCAGCGCCTCGATCAGCCGCAGCGGAGTGGGATCGTCGAAAATAATCACCGCATCCACGGCCGCCAGCGCGGCCAGGATTCTCGCCCGCTCGCGTTCGCCGACAATGGGACGCGTCGGCCCTTTCAGCGCCCGCACGGATGCGTCGCTGTTGATGGCCACCACCAGCCGGTCGCCCTCCCGCCGTGCGTCCTCCAGCAGGGTAATGTGGCCGATGTGCAACAGGTCGAAGCAGCCGTTGGTGAACACCGTCGTCTGCCCGCCCGAACGCCAGGCGCTCATGCGGACCCTGAGTGAATCCAGCTCCAGAACCTTCTCCGACGCCTGCAATTCGATTTGCGGCATCAGGCTCGTCAGCAGTTCGTCCCGGGTCACCGGAACCGTTCCTACTTTACCCACCACAATTCCGGCAGCCACGTTGGCCAGCTGCGCCGCGGTCTCGACCGCCAGGCCGCTGGCCACGGCCAGAGCCAGTGTCGCGATCACCGTATCGCCCGCGCCCGAGACATCGAAGACCTGCCGCGCTACCGCCGGGTCAACGAAGCGCGAGTCGGCATGCAGGATCGCGATCCCCTTCTCGCTCAGCGTCGCCGCCAGATAGCGCAGATTCAGCTGCGGCACCAGTGCCTGGGCCGCGGTCAGCAGTCCCTCCAGATCCCCCGGGGAGCCGCCCACCACCGTCGCCAGTTCCGCAAGATTGGGGCAGATCGCCGTGGCGCCGCGATACCGGCTGAAGTCGCGCTGCTTCGGATCCACCAGCACCGGAATCCCGCGCTCCCGCGCCGCGCCGATCAGCTGCCGGCAAAGGTCCTCGCTCAGCACGCCCTTCGCGTAGTCCGACAACACCACCGCATCGGCGGTTGCGATCGCCGCCTTCACCTTTCCCGCCAGTTCCTGGTAGGCTGCCTCCGGGTAGTCGCCCGTTTCCTCGGTGTCCAGCCGCAGCATCTGCTGTCGGCCGCTCAGGATCCGTAACTTCGTAGTGGTCGCATGCCCGGCAACCACGGTCAGATTCGCCCTGATTCCGGACTCTGGCAGGCACCTCTCCAGGGCCGCGCGCTCCTCGTCATCCCCGCAGAAACCGAACAGCTCCGCCTTCGCCCCCAGTCCGGCGATATTCATGGCGACATTGGCTGCGCCCCCCGGGCGCTCGCTGCGATGCGCAGCCCGCACCACCGGCACCGGAGCTTCCGGCGAGACCCTTTCCACATCGCCCCAGATGTAGCGGTCGAGCATCACGTCTCCGACCACCAGCACCCGGGTCGCGCCCCAGTTTTTCTCGATGAGCTGTATCACCTCGTGCAGGTTCTGGATCATAGACGAGTCGTCTCGGCAGCTTCCCCTGCGCAGATCGATCGCTCGATCCAGTCGCACAGAATGTGGCCGCACAGGATATGAGCCTCCTGGATCCGTGCCGTATCTTTCGACGCGACCGCCAGCACGGCGTCGGCGACCCCTGCCATGGCTCCGCCTCCCTGGCCTGTAAACGCCACCGTCCAGGCTCCCCGTTCCCGCGCTGCCTGCAGCGCCAGACAGACGTTCCTGCTGTTTCCGGAAGTGGAGATGCCCACCAGAACATCGCCGGGCATGCACAGCGCCTCCACCTGGCGCCGGAACACGTGCTCAAAGCCATAATCGTTGGCCACCGACGTGAGCACCGAGGTGTCGGTCGTCAGCGAAATCGAGGGCAGCCCGCGCCGTTCCCGCCGGAACCGTCCGACAAATTCCGCGGCCATATGCTGCGAATCGGCCGCGCTGCCTCCGTTCCCGCACCACAGCACCGTGTTTCCTTCCCGCACGGCTCGGGTCATGTGTTCTGCAATCGCCTCCAGCACCCCGCGCTGGGCACGCAGACCCTCAATCACCGCCAGATGCTCGGCGAGCGCTGCGTCAAATACCAGTGAGCTGTCCGGCGTTTCCGCCATGGTGCTCCCGTTCTCCTTCCTGCTCTGCAGGTGCTGACCGTTTCTCCGTTATCATACCGTCATCGCCACCCTCGGAATATCGGGAGAATCTTTGGCACTGGGCAATGCGTTTCAGGGCATCCGCACGGTCTTTCTCGACCGGGACGGCGTGATCAATCGCAAGCCTCCCGAGGACGTGTACATCTCCGGCTGGCCCGAGTTTCACCTGCTTCCCGGTGTCGAAGAGGCCATCGCCGCCCTCAATCGCGCAGGCATCCGCGTCATCGTCATCTCCAACCAGCGCGGCATCGCCC
>Ga0335073_10008248_pt1 | contig 14611 bp, 13 predicted proteins | sample Lox_Sample_22_FD_207093 | JGI IMG/M metagenome (GOLD analysis project Ga0335073, IMG submission 207093) | Soil microbial communities from Loxahatchee National Wildlife Refuge, Florida, United States - Lox_Sample_2.2 | ecosystem: Environmental > Terrestrial > Soil > Wetlands | place: USA... | reverse complement strand
GCGCCGGGCATGGGCAACCACAATCCGGCGCCCGATCAGTTCCTGTTCGAAGCCGTCGATCCGCAGACCCATGCGCCGGTCGCCGACGGCGAGGAGGGTTTGCTGCTGCTGACGCATCTCGATCGGCGCGGAACCGTCATGCTGCGCTACGCGCTCGGCGACGTTGCCCGGCTCACGCGTGCGCGTTGCCCGCATTGCGGCGCGCTTACCGAGCGGCTCACCAGCATGCCGCGGCGGATCGACGGGCTGTTGAAGATCAAAGGCATGCTGGTCAATCCCCAGGCCCTGGTCGAGGCCGTGACCGCCGAGACGCAGGTTCTGGAGTTTCAAGCAACTGTGGCGAAGGAAAGCCCCGGCGATCCGCTGTCGATGGATCTCCTCGTGCTCAAGATCGTCCCGGCGGCAGAAGCCGGCGCCGACCTTGCGGAGCGGCTGCAGCGCAGCGTGCAACAAGCGATCGGCGTCACGCCTCGCGTGGAGCGGATCACCGCGGACGATCCGATCATTGCCGAGCGCGGTTGGAAAACGAAGCCCATCCTCGATCTCAGGAAACCGGCGACAGCGTGATCCTGAAAAATAGAGACCGGTTTTCGGAAAAGATCATGCTCAATCGAGAGGCCGAGACCATGATCCGATTCAATTGACGTAGATCAGGGTCTCGGATGTTCACCGTCTTTGCCGCGCCGTCCCATGTAGAGACTGTCGACCCGCGCATCGTCAATCAGCGCCGCCGCACGATCCTCGATTTGAATACGGCCCAATTCCAGCACGTAACCGCGGTCGGCGGTCTGCAGCGCCTTCTTGACGTTCTGTTCGACCATGAGCACGGCGGCGCCGCGTTCGGCCAGCGTGCGCGCCGTTGCGAACACGAGGTCGACCATGCGCGGCGCCAAACCTATGGACGGCTCGTCTAGCATGATAACCTTCGGTTTCATGATCAGAGTGCGCGCGATTTCCAGCATGCGTTGTTCGCCGCCGGAGAGGCTGGCGGCGTAAGCGGATCGGCGCTGCGCCAGGATCGGAAACAGTGTCTGCGATGCTTCGACGCGACGCTCGACCTCAGCGCGATCGCGCAACAGAAATCCGCCCAGGCGCAGATTTTCGGCGACGGTCAGTTTTGGAAACAGGCTGCGGTTCTGCGGCACGTAGGCAAGCCCGGCGAGCAGCAGAGCCGGCGACGACAGCGTGGTGGCGCTTGCGCCGGAGAGCATCAACTCGCCGCGGCGGAACGGCGTCATGTTGAAAATACCCTTGAGCAAGGTCGACTTGCCGGCGCCGTTCTGGCCGATGATCACGACTATTTCACCGGCATCGACGTGAAGATCCACGCCGTTGACGATGCGGCGGCCCGGTCCGTAGCCAGCCTCGAACCCGCGCACTTGGAGCATCGGTTTCATCCGAGATAAGCCTCGATCACGCGCCGGCTCGCCGCGATCGCCGCCGGCGGACCTTGTTCCAGCACGCGGCCCTGATGCATGACCACAATGTGCGAGGCCAAGGACATGATGAATTCCATGTTGTGCTCGACAATCACCAAAACGATCTGCCGCTCGGCGAACATGCGTTGCAGAAAATCGCGCAGCATGTTGAGCAGTGTCGGGTTGATGCCGGAAGCGGGCTCGTCGAGCAGCAGAAGGCGCGGTTGCGCGATCAGGCTGCAGACGATCTCGAGCAGGCGGCGCTGTCCGTAGGACAGATTGCCGGCCGGCTCGGCCCGCGATCGCCACAAATTGACGAGATCGAGGAGCCGCGCGGCTTCCGCCATCACCGCGCGAGGCGGAGCCGTGTGCCGGGCGAATGTCCGCAGCATCTCGCGGCCCAGGCGCTTGTCCTGCGCCGCGAACAAGACGTTGTCGAGGCAAGTCTCCTCTTGGAGAACCCGGCATTCCTGAAACGTGCGCGCCAGACCCAGCCGCGTTCGCTGATGCACCCGCAGCCGGTCGATGCGCCTGCCGGCAACGCGAATGCTGCCGGAATCGGCGAATTGCCGGCCGCAGATGATGTCGAACAAAGTGGTCTTGCCGGCACCGTTGGGCCCGATCAACCCGTAAACTCCTGGCGCCGCTATGCGGAAATTCACACCGTCGACGGCGCGAACGCCGCCGAATGATTTGCTGACCGCCTCGACTTCAAGAATGTCCGACATGGGCCGCAGCCGATTTCCCGAAACGGAGCTTGCCGATCGCCGCCACGGCCAGTCCCCAGAGACCGCGCGGCGCGAACAAGGCAAGCGCAAGGAGCGCCGCGCCGAACAGCACCATTCTGAACACGTCGGCGATGCGCAGCGCCTCGGGCAGAGCGACGAATAAAAGCGCGCCGAGGCACGGGCCGAACAGCGAGCCGGCCCCGCCGACGATCACGATCAACACCAGATTGATGTCTTCGGCGAAGCCGAACGATTGCGGCGCCGCAGCGCGCAGAAACAACACTTGCAGCGCACCGCCGAGACCCGCGATCGCCGCCGACAGCGCAAAGACCGTCAATTTGTGAGCGAACACGTCGACGCCACGGCTAGCGGCGAGCGTCTCGTCCTGACGAATAGCCGCCAGCGAGCGGCCGAAATCCGAACGCACGAGCGCGTACTGGAAGACGAAAACGACAAGGAAAAGGGTTGCAGCAAGCAGATAGAAGCCGACCGGCCGGCGCGGATCGACGAGCGTAAAGCCGAGATCGAAGGGCCGCGGCCGCGGCACGCCCGGAAGGCCGGCCGCGCCGCCGGTGAGCCAGTCCAGATTGTTGAAAAAGAGAAACAGCATCATGCCGACGGCAAGAGTGACAATGATGAAAAAGTGGCTGCGCAAGCGCAGACAGGGCATGCCGGCCAGAATACCGACGATACCGGCGGCAAGCGTTCCCGCCGCCAGGGCCGGCACAAACGAGGCCATGCCGTATTTCATCAAAAGCGCCGTGACATAGGCGCCGATGCCGGCAAAGCCCATGTGGCCCAGGGAGACGAGCCCGGTATAGCCGAGCAGTAGATTGAGCCCGATCGCGATGATGGCGAAGCAGAGCGTTTGGGTCAGCAGGAACAGCACGTAGGGCGAGCCGGCGAACAATACGGGCGAAAGATAGACCGCGGCGGCGAACAGAATGCCGGTTGCAAGGGGCACTGCGCCGGCGCGCGGGCGCATCAGATGTCTCCCCGCACACGAACGCCGAACAACCCCCACGGCCGCACCAGCAGGATCGCGATCAAAAGCGCGAACACCATGAGGTCGCGGTAGTCGGTCGTGATGAACAGCGTCGAGACGGCTTCGATGATGCCGATCGCGAAGCCGCCGACGATCGCACCCGGAATGCTTCCCATACCGCCCAGCACGATCGCGGTCAGGCCTTTGAGCAACGGCAAATCCCCCATTTGCGGAAAAATCAGGAACAACGGCCCGATCAGCGCGCCGCCCAGTCCGGCAAGCGCGCCGGCAATCGCGAATGCGAGCCGGTAGATGCGGTTGGCGTCGATGCCGATGACACGCGCCGCTTCGGCATTCTGACTGGTCGCGCGTAGCGCAGTACCGAGTCGCGTGCGATGCAGAAAGGCATACAGCGCGACGATTGCAGCCGCCGCCGCGGCGATGACGACGAAGTGCTGGACCGTAAAACTGAGATCGCCGAGACGCACCAGGCTACGCACAGTGGGCACGGTCAACTGCAACGCGCTCGGCCCAAACAGCAACACGGCCCCGTTCTCGACCATCAAAATCAGGCCGAGCGACGCTACGATCTGCATCGGCACATTGACCCGAAGCCGGCGAAAGACGCCGCGCTCCAGCGCCATCCCGGCAATCGCCAACGCGATCATGGTCAACGCCACCGCCAAAGGATAATTGCCGGTCAGCCGCGCGAAGAACACGTCGCACAAATATCCGCCGGTCATGAACAGCACGCCGTGCGCGAAGTTGAGAACCTCCATGACCCCGAAAACCAGCACCAATCCGAGAGCGACCAGAACGTAGATCGCTCCCATCATGGTTCCGTTGACGATCTGCTCGAACAGAGCGGTCACGGCAACTGCGCACGGCTAGCCGGTGCCGCAGCTCGACTTGAGATCGGCGGGAAAATCGATCTTGCGGGTGCCATTGGCGCACCATTGGGTGACATAGACCGGCGGGTGGGCCTGATTGTTGCCGTCGAATTGAATGTGGCCGATGACGCCGTCGTACGATGCACCCGACAACGCTTTGCGGATCGCGGCTCCGTCGCTTGCGGTGCCGGCAGCCTGTATCGCCTTCACGGCCAGCAACAGCGCGTCATAGGACTGCGCGGCAAAGCCGTGCGCCTCTTCGCCGAAGCGCGCACGATAGGCCTTGGCGAACTCTTCGATGCGCGGCACCGGCGCGCTCGGCGGAAAGGCGCTGTATTGCACCATCCCGTCGAGATATTTTGCATCGAGCCGCTTGAGGAAGCGGGCCGAGCCCATCGCCAGCGTGCCCACTAGCTGTATATCGAGGCCGGCATCGCGGATTTGTCGAATGGCGAGCGCGCCTGGCTCCTCGTCCATCAACAGCATGACGGCACGGGACGCGGACTTGCGGATATTGGTCACGTCGCTGGAAAAATCGACCGCGCCGACATCGAAATATCCGACATAGCCGATGGCAATGTCCTTCGGCAGCATGGCCTTCATGCCGTTGACACCGCCGCGGCCGGCGTCGTTGTTCCAGGCAATGAAGGATAACGGCGACCAGTGGTGCTCGCCGACATAGGCGGCCAGCGCCTTGCTCAGTTGATCGGTGTCGGCATTGACCCGGAACAGGAAGGTATTGCCCTGTTTGGTTAAATCCGGCGCCGTCGGCACGGTAAGGATCAGCGGGACGGAATAATCGGAGGCGACCGCCGCTTCGGCCGCGGCCGTCGGGCTGCACAATTCGCCGAGCACCACCGGCACATGATCGACGCTCAACAGCCGCTGCATCGCCGATGCACCCTCGGCTGCATTGCAGTGCGTGTCGTAGACCTTGAGCGCGACTTGGTAGGCGTCGCTACCGATTTTGACGCCGCCTCCAGCGTTCAATTTGTCGACGGCAAGCTGAAACCCGTTGAGCTGAAACTTCCCGGCGGCTGCGAGCGGACCCGAGCGGGCAGTGACAACGCCGATGTCGAGCAATTTCTCCATCGCGCCGGCCGGACTTGTCATGAACACCGATCCAAATGCGGCGACAAGCGCCAAGACGACGACATTCGCAGATGCCATGGTTGTCAGTCCTTCCCTGCTATCGATTGCGGCCGGCGGGCGGCAGAGCATAGACGCGCAGCGCGTTGTCGCGCAGAAACAGCCTCTCGACATCCGGGCCGAGATTGAGGTCTTTGATCTCCGCCATGGTGCGTTCAAATGCAAGCACGGGAAAGTCCGTCCCGAACATCACCTTGTGGCGGCCGTAGGTCTTGAGATAGTGCACGAAGCTCGCCGGCCAGTATTTCGGGCTGTGGGCGTCGGAGCCGATAAAGACGTTTTCGTGCTTCCAGGCCATGGCGATCATTTCGTCATGCCAGGGGATACCAACATGGATGCCGATGATCTTGAGCTCGGGGAAATCGCACGCGATATCGTCGAGGTAGATCGGCCGCCCGACGCTGCGTAACGGCCGCGGCTTGTAGTAGACGAGCGATTGCCCGACTTGCATTTGAATGGGGACGCCGAGTTCGCAGCATTTGGCATAGAACGGGTAATATTTGCGATCGTTGGGCGGCAGCTCGAACCAATGCGGATAGGTGTGGGCGCCGATGAAGCCGAGTTTCGTCACCGCATGTTCGAGCCGCCGTACGCCGTTCATGCCCTCGGTCGGATCGACTCCGGCAAGCCCGAAAAAGCGGTCGGGATAGGCCGCGACCGCTTCTGCGATCCATTCGTCGGGCATGTGCCACGAGCCCGGCAGGCCGATCTGACCAACTTTGCACGATACCAGGAAGGCCCGCTCGATACCCGCTGCATCCATTTGTGCAAGCATTTTTTCCAGAGTGACCGATTCCACGTCGGTCGCAGCCCGCCCGATCTTGCCGGTATAGAAATCCCGCCACCAGTCGGGCCGCGCCGACAGGATGCGCGGCGTTAGCGGATTGACAACGATGTCGACGGCTCCCGATTGCGGCACGCGCTATCCTTTCCGAACGCCAACGCCGCCGCCGGCATCGGTCGACGCGCGGGTCAATTCCGAGATCAAGTCGTCCGAGCGGCGGACGTCGCCGAAACCGGTCAAGAACGACGCCAGCGCCGAGAGATGCTCCGCGTCCGTTCGCGCGGCATTGCAATCCGCCGCCATAATGGTTCGGAAGTCGGTCATGATCGCATCGCGCGCCGAAGTGTCGCAGCACATATTGGTCATGCATCCAGCGATCACGACAGTGTCGATGCCGCGCCCGCGCAGCATCGCCGGCAGCGTGCTCGCCCCCGGCAGAAAAGCCGAAAAGCGATATTTCGGAACGATGATGTCGCCGGCTGAGATGGCCAGTTCGGGCCACAGCGCGTGATCCGGCGCGCCTGGGCGCAACGCCGCCAGGATGCGCGCGGCAAGCTCGGGGCGCACCATATGATCGAAGAATAGCGGCCACCCGCCGCGCTCGTACGTCGCCTGTACCCAAGCGACCGTTCCGCCGCCGTCGCGCAACGCCGTCGCCAAACGATTGACCGCCGGCACGATCGTACGTGCACTTGGAACCTCCGACGGCGCGCCGACCCGCATGAACGCATTCTGCAAATCGATCACCACCAGCGCCGTCCGCCCGGGCACGACCTGTTCGTAAACATGGCGGCGTCCGCGACGGGCGGCGGTCGCCTTGATGATTGCGGGATCGAGATCCGGATGGCTCATGGTGGATTGTAGTGCCCCGATTCCGAAGGTTGCAAAAGCCTCCGGCACCCTCCGACCCGAACTGCGGAATCAAAGGAACCTCGTCGCTGCCCCAGTACGTTCACTGACCGAGAAATCCGTTGCTGTCCAGATTGCAGGCGAAGCCGGCGACAATCGCGTGAAACATCGGCAACGCCGGCAAACGAGCCGGCCGCAAGCGGCCGCAGGCAAGGGTAAAGGCTCGGCGGACCATGCACGCCGCCCTGCGGCGATTCACGCCTGCTTTACCTTAACGCCACGGCGCCCGTGGATGACCAGGCAACCTTAGCTAATTTCGATTATCACCCACGGGAAATAAGGCTCTTTCCATCGCAGTGAATGCTGTGACACGCGCCATGACATTGCCGGCGTTGCGGAATGCGGATTCGCCGGCGAGTGAAGGGCCGGCGGCCTTGGCCGATCGCGCGGAGCATGCTGGCGAAATCGCGCCGCAGCTTAGTTTGCGCATCTACGACGACTTGGCCGCGGTGGAAGGCGAATGGCGCCGCTTCGAGCGCCGCGCCGACTGCACCGCCTTCCAGACCTTCGACTGGCTTGCGACATGGTATCGGCACGTCGGGGTGCGCCAGGGCGTCCGCGTCGCCATTTCGGTCGGCTGTTTCGCCGACGGCGAGACCGCTTTGCTATTGCCGCTCTGCGTCGTGCCGCAACGTTCGGCGCGGCGGCTGTGTTGGCTCGGCCAGGACTTGTGCGATTACAACGCGCCGCTCATGGCGCGCGATTTTTCACACCGTGTCACCCCCGGTCGCTTTCTCGCCGCTTGGCGGGATTTGCAAAAGCAAATGCAGCATGATCCGCTGCTGCGCCACGATTGGATCGAATTTGAAAAAATGCCGCAAAAAGTCGGCGGCCAGATCAATCCATTCACCTATCTCGGCGTCACGCCCAATGCCAGCGGCGCGCATCTGACGCGGTTGGGCGAGACGTGGGAGGAATTCTACCTCGCCAAGCGTTCGTCCGCGACGCGCCGGCGCGACCGCACCAAGCACAAGCACCTGTCTGCGTTCGGCGACGTTCGCTTCGTGACTGCCGCCGATGTGGATGATGCCCGCAGCACGCTCGAAATCTTGATGGAACAAAAAAGCCGCGCGCTCGTGCGCAAGGGAATCGCCGACATCTTCGCCCGGCCGGGATACCGCGAATTTTATCTCGATCTCGCGTCCGATGCGAACGCCCGGCGCCTGATTCACGTCAGCCGCATCGAGATCGGGACGGCCTGCGCGGCGGCGAATCTCGGTGTCATGTTCGGCGATTGCTATTATCACGTGCTCGCGAGCTTCGCGGACGGCGATGTCGCGCGTTACGGACCGGGCACGCTGCACCTGCGCGAACTGATGGCGCATGCCATCCGGCTCGGCCTCAAGCGCTTCGATTTCACTATCGGTGACGAACCGTACAAGATGGAATGGTCGGATACCGACCTGAAATTGTACGATTGCATTGAGATGGTGGCTTGGCGCGGCTTGCCGGCCTCCTCATTTTCGCGCCTGAGGCGGCGCATCAAGCGCGTTATCAAGCAGACGCCGCTGCTGTGGCGCCTGGCTTGTCGCCTGCGCCCAGCGATCAGCACAGTATCGCGCTTGTGGCGACGCCGGAATCGGGCGTTAGCCTCACCGCTTTGATCGGCACGCCCCGCGCCTTTAGGTGCAAAACGGCAAAGGCGCAGGGTTTCGGCCCCGCGCCTCGCAACGCTTCGTTCGAAAAAGTCGCGTCACATTGCCTTGTCGTAGGGATAAACGACCTTACCCGTCGCCTGATCGGCGGGAGCGACAACTGTCTGGTAGCTCATGCCCCGCCAGGTATCGAGGTTCGCCGCGTCGGTGATGTTGTGATACTGCACCTCGAGCATGCCGGATTTGGTCCATTCACCGTTCTTGCCGAACCTGATGTCGCCCATGATGGTCTTGAACTCGTGGCTGCGCAAATAGCTGGCGAGTTTGTCGTCGTTGAGGCTTTTGGCGCCTTCGATCGCCTCGCCGATCAGCTGGAAGTCGGCATACCCCCAGCCGCCAAGATAATAGCCGAGCGGGTCGACCCCGGCGGCTTTGGCGCGTTCCTGATATTTCGCGAAAAATTCTTTGGCGGGAGCCATCAACTTTGGCGACGGCACCCAGGTCTCGTAATTGACGATGCCGTTGAGCTTGGACTTGAGCCGGTTCTTGAACACGGTCGCCTGTAACCCGACCATGGCGCCGCCGAACATCTTCGGCTTGAGGCCGAGCTCGTTGGCGGACTGCACGATGCCGACCGAGCTCAGTGGGTAGGAGCAGGCGACGACGAGATCGGCGTCGGCAGCCTGCAGCGCGCGGATGACCGGCGAGAAGTCGGTCGTTCCCGGCGGGAAGGTCTTGTCGTAGACGATCTTGAAGCCGTAGGTCTTGGCGTTGTTGCGGGCGCCTTCGCAGGCGTTGCGCGCGAAGTCGGCGTCCTCGGAAACCAGCGCCAACGTTTTCGGCTTCGGTTTTTCCGCCGCTGCGACCTGGAAGAAGCCCTCAGTGAACGCTTCACGCGGCTTCGGGCCGGTCGGCAGCATGGAGAAGTATTTCGGATAGTGGAATTCGGCGTTTATATCGAGTGCAAACAGGCCGATGAAGACCTTGCCCTTCTGCATGACTACCGGCATGGCTGGCGCGTTCAGGTTGGTCCCGTAGGGACCCATCACCACGTCAACCTTGTCGACATCGAGAAGCTTCGTGTAGATGCCTGGCACATTCGCCGGTTTCGACTGGTCGTCATAGTTGACGAGTTCGACCTTGCGTCCGAGCAGACCGCCTTTGGCGTTGATTTCCTCTTCCCAGATTTTGGCGCCGAGCAAGGCCTGTTTACCGTTCGGCGCAAGTGGGCCGGTGAGCGCCAGGCTAAAGCCGATCTTGATCGGTTGGTTGCTTTGCGCCGGCGCTAAGGCCGGCGCTACGGCCAAGCCCCCGGCAAGAACGGCAGCGCCGATACCGCCGGCGACGCCGCGCCGTGTCATGCGATAACCCATGGTCTTCCTCCTAAATGGCTTTTTTCGATTCATGCACTCTGGCGGCCCCCCGATTTTCGGGCGGGGGCGCGACAGTGTGGCACCCACAATGCCCTGGTTCCACCTTCGTGAAAAGGGAGCGCAAAGGAAGCGTGGCAATCTGCCTCGCGCGGCGTCCGGCGAGGGTTTACGCCCACCGCAACGCAAAAACCCAATCTACTCCTTGCGGAACGGGGTCCCTCGGGTCCCTCGGATTTACCTTGTCAGTGACGAAAGGCGCGAAGCCAATGGAGGCGCTCGGCACGTATTGGCCGGCATGGTGATCCGCAAAATGGTCCCGCTCGAGGAGCCTTTCGTGCTGCCGGGCGGCATCGATGCCCGGCCACCTGCCGTTCCCTCGAAGGCGAACAGCCGCTCTTTTCCGGCCTTCCTCAGCCTGTCGAAGCGCGTTTCGCGGTGACCGGCAAACTGGCTTCCGCTTTTCTCGATCACGCTCGAGCCGCACGGATTCGCGCTTTCGCTGTCGCGTTGCGACAGGCTAAACTCGACCGTCGTTATCGGGGCATTGGCGAGCCTTCTGCGGGCGCGCCACCGGAAGGGTGAGCATGACGGCGCTTTCCATCAACGGAAAGTCGTACGACGTAGACGTTGAACCCGACACGCCCTTGCTGTGGGTGCTACGCGATACCATCGGGCTCATCGGCACGAAATACGGCTGCGGAATAGCGCAATGCGGCGCCTGCACGGTTCATATTGAAGGCGTCGCCACCCGCTCGTGCCAGGTGCCAATCGGCACGCTCGGCAGCAAACAGGTGACGACGATCGAAGCGCTGGCGCGGGACGGCAAGCTGCACCCGGTGCAACAGGCCTGGGTCGATTTCGACGTGCCGCAGTGCGGCTATTGTCAAAGCGGAATGATTATGGCGGTGGTGGCGTTGCTGCGGCAAAACCCGAAGCCGACGGACGCCGAAATCGACACCGCGATCACCAATATCTGCCGGTGCGGCACCTATCAACGCATCCGCGCCGCGATCCATGCGGTGGCTGATGGTGAGAGCGAGATGCAATGAGGCGCTCTTTCGCAGCCGTCTTGGCGGTGCTGATCGTCGCCAGCGCGGTTGCGTTCCCCACACTCGCGGCGGCGGACGAGCAAGTCGATCTGCTGCTGGTGTTGGCGGCTGACGTGTCGCGCAGCATTGACGAGGGGAAATTCCAGCTGCAACGCGAAGGCTACGCCGCCGCGATCTCCGATGCGGACGTGCTCCACGCGATTCGCTCGGGCCATAACGGTCGCATCGGGCTTTCGTTCGTCGAATGGTCGGGCGTCGGCTCGCAGCGGCTGCTGATCGACTGGACGACCATCAGCGGCCTCGAATCGGCCAGGGGCTTCGGCGATCGCCTGCTCGAGGCACCGCGATCGTTCGCCGACCGCACGTCGATCTCCGGAGGAATCGAATTCGCCATGGCACAGCTCGCTCGCGCCCCATATGCATCCTCGCGCCGCACCATCGACGTCTCCGGCGACGGCACCAACAATGCCGGCCGTGAGGTCGCGCTGGCGCGCGACGAAGCCGTGGCACGGGGCATAACCATCAACGGACTGGTCATCCTCAGCGCTGTTCCGCTCGCCTGGAATCCCGACCACACCAATCCGCCCGGCGGCCTGGAAAATTACTACCGGCACAACGTCATCGGCGGTCCGGGCGCCTTCGTCGTGGCGGCGCAAGACTTCAACTCGTTCGGCCAGGCGATCATCAAGAAGCTGATTGCCGAGGTGGCGCAGGCGCCCGCGGCGACGCCGTTGCGGACGTCGGCCCGTTGAGCGCGCGATCCATCCGCAACCGTGCGGCGGAATTCGCTGTTCTGCAGCAATCCGTTGCGCCGGCATGCGGTCGCAGCGGCCACGAAAGCGACACAGACCCTGGGCAAGTTTGTGGCTCACCTGTCAAGCGTATATTCGACCGGCTCAAGCGAACATCGGAACGCATCCTGTGACGGCGGCTACCGGCTTCAAACGCCTCGCGATTGCCGTCGCCGTCATGGTTGCGGCGGTCACGGTCACGCTGGCCGCGCTGTCCTTGCTTATTCCGGCCGCATCGGTGCGCGATGCGGTTATCAGGGAAATCCAAGCCGTCACCGGGCTGAACCCGATCCTGCGCGGCGATGTCTCGGTCTCGTGGTTTCCCTCCGCCACGGTAAGCTTCCGCAACGTACTGCTCGGCGACGACCGAACCGGCAAGCCCGCCGTGGTCGCCGACGAATTGACCGCTCACCTGCGCTACTTTCCGCTCCTGGCCGGGCGTGTGGAAATTGCTGACGTGTCGCTGCTGCGACCGACAATCAGCGTGACGTTGCTGCCCGACGGCCGATCGAACTGGTCGGGGTTGATCCGATCGCTGACGCGGGCGCTGCAACCCAATCCCGGCCGCACCGCATCGTTCTCGGAGATCGGCATCCACGACGGCAGTGTCATCGTCCACAATCATCATGACGGCAAGGACGTCGTCGACCGGCTCGACGGCGTGGACTTTCAGCTCGCCTGGCCGTCGATCTCGCGCAGCTTCGGCGCCAACGGCCGCTTCGTCTGGCGTGACCAGCCGATCGAGGCCAACTTTACGCTTGGCGATTTTCTCGCCGCACTTCGCGGCGAGCGCTCTGGCGTCAAACTTCGGCTCTCCGGCGCGCTGGTGAAAGCCGCCTTCGACGGCGCAACCAGCGCTCAGCCGACATTCAGGGTTGACGGCACTTTGAGCGTGGAGTCTCCTTCGCTACGCGACGCGCTGCTGTGGACCGATGCCAGCGAGCTGCCGTTCGGCGGTTTTGGCCGCTTTGCGCTGCGCGCGCACAGCAGCATCGCCGGCGGCGTGGTTTCGCTATCCGGCGTCAATGTCGAACTCGACGGCAACACGGCCGAAGGCGTGATCACGCTGTCGACCGATCATCGCACTGTACAAGGCACGCTCGCCGCCGACGCACTCGATCTCACGCCGTATGTCTCCGGAATTCACTTGCTGGCTGCCAACGAACGCAGCTGGGATCAACTGCCGATCACGCTTGACGGGCTCGCCGATTTCGATCTCGACCTGCGGCTCTCGGCGGCAAGCGTCAAAATAGCGGCCGCGCAATTGGGCCGAACGGCCGTCGCCGCCAACATGCGCAACGGTAAACTCGACGTCACGATCGGCGAATCGCAGGCGTTTGATGGCATCGCCAAAGGCTCGCTCGGGCTCGCCAGCATCGATGGCGGCGTGGCGGTGACCTCGCACGTCCAGTTCGTCGACGTCGACCTGGCAAGCTGTCTCGGCCAAGTCTTTGGTATTCGCCGACTCGAGGGCCGAGGCAACTTGGCGCTCGATATCGATGGATCGGGATCCTCGGTGCTGGCGGTGACCAACACCCTCGGTGGAACGGCGAGTTTGACCGCCCACGGCGGCGCCATCGCCGGCATCAACGTCGAGCAATTGCTGCGGCGGCTCGAGCGCCGGCCGCTGTCGGGCAATGGCGATTTCCGCAGCGGGCGCACCCCGTTCGACCAGTTGGCGCTCAGCCTTAAAATCCACCAAGGCCAGGTGTCGGTCGATGACATGCATCTCAGCGGCCCAGCCGTGCGTCTGGCCGTCGGCGGTCAGGTCTCGGTGCCGACGCGTGACCTCGACCTCAAGGGCGTTGCGACGCTGGTGTCAAACGAAACCGCCAATGAGTTCGACTTGCCTTTCGTCGTGCAGGGCCAATGGGATGACCCGATCATGCTGCCGGACGCACAAAGCCTGATCCGCCGCTCGGGCGCGGCCGCTCCGCTCCTTGAATCGATCAAGGCCCGCAGTGCGGGCAGCGCCGTACGCTCGGTCATCGACAAGCTGTTCGCCGCTCCCGCGTCATCCACCGCGCCGCCGCCGGCACCCAAGACCCCCGACTAGCCTATCGGCTCCTTGGCGCTCCGCGCGCGCCGGTGAGTTTGGCCAACAGCGAGGCGGCAATAACGGCAACGCCGACCACCGCGACCATGATGCTGCACACCGCGTTCATCTCCGGCTTCACCCCGAGGCGAACTTCCGAATAGATGCGGATCGGCAGCGTCGTCGCGCCCGGCCCGGTGGTGAAGCTGGCGATGACGAGATCATCGAGAGAGAGCGCAAACGCGAGCATCCAAGCGGCGGCGATCGCCGGCAGGACCAGCGGCAAGGTCACGGAAACGAACGTGCGCAGCGGCGATGCGCCGAGATCCATCGCCGCTTCCTCCAGACTCATGTCGAAGTCGACCAACCGCGACTGCACGATCACGGTGACGAAACACATCGCCATGGTGGTGTGCGCGATGGCGACCGTCCAAAAGCCGCGATCCGCGGCGACGGCGACAAACAGAAGCAGCAGCGAGAGGCCGGTGATCACCTCGGGCATCACCAGCGGCGCATAAATCATTGCCGCGAACAACAGCCTGCCGCGGAAGCGGCCGAAACGCACCAACGCCAGCGCGGCCAGCGTTCCCAATATCGTCGCCGCAGTCGCCGCCGTGAGTGCGAGCCGAATGCTGATGAAGGCTGCATCGACCAGCGGTGCATCCTGCATGAGCTGGGCATACCAGCGCGCCGACCAGCCGCCCCAAACCGTCACCAAACGCGACGCATTGAACGAATAGATCACCAGAATGACAATCGGCAGGTAAAGAAAGACGATGCCGAGAGCGATAGCCACCAGATTGAAGGCGGAAACCTTGCGCATCGTCATTCCCGTTCCACGGCTCGCACGGCCTGGTTCTGATAGATCACGATCGGCGTGACCAACAGGCAGCTCAGCACGACAG
>Ga0335073_10008247_pt1 | contig 14613 bp, 21 predicted proteins | sample Lox_Sample_22_FD_207093 | JGI IMG/M metagenome (GOLD analysis project Ga0335073, IMG submission 207093) | Soil microbial communities from Loxahatchee National Wildlife Refuge, Florida, United States - Lox_Sample_2.2 | ecosystem: Environmental > Terrestrial > Soil > Wetlands | place: USA... | reverse complement strand
TTGGCAACCTCGCGGTCTATGCAAAACAACTAGTCATCTTTCGAGAGTTTTTCGTAAGAGGTGGATGTCAGATAAACATTTCATCTCTTCAACGATGAGATACCATAATAAGCCGCTGAAGTGATGTTTTGGGAAAGTATAACATCTCTGTGGTGGCCCATACTCTTCTGATTGGCCACACAAAATGCACCTTTCAGCGCGTGCTGGTTATCTCGTGTAACCGTGTTTGACTCACCTCCACATTCGTCCACCTGGCCACTTCATCTTCCCTTCACACCAATCCTTCAAACATGTCCAAAACCTACCACGGCAGTTGTGTCTGCAAAGCCATCAAATTCGAAGTCGACATCGATCTCTCCAAAGGAACCGGAAAATGCAATTGCACACCCTGCTTCAAACTGCGTTTCTGGGGAGCCCACGTGAAACCCGACGCATTCAGAATCTTGGGAAACGAGGCTGAGTTGGTGAGTGACTATATTATGAAGAATCCCGAGTTGCATCACGAGTTTTGTAAGGTTTGTGGGACGCATGCTTATCATCGGGGCAATCTTCCGGGGTTCATGGGCGAGTTTGTTTCTGTGAATGTTGCGTGTTTGGATGATCTTCCTTTCGAGGAGTTGGAGGGGGTGGCGGTTAGGTATGCTGATGGACGGAATGATGCCTGGTGGAATGAGCCGAAGGAGAAAAGTATCTTGTGATTGTTTACCGGGGGAAGTGATAAGGGGGATTTGTTAGTTGGTTGTATTGTTATCATTCAGCGATTCTTCGTCGTTCGTTTCAATGAAGGTTTCGGTTAACGTCAATACTCGCTATCATTGATGAACTTTCGTACTTCTCACCAAATTGATACATATCGTCAAAGACTAAGCATCAGCAGCATCTTCATTCAAGCGATGGTTCAATTAGGTTGCCAAAACTCTCCGACACCTGACTCTACGATCTCACGTGGGATATGACGCACCTTCGATTGAACCGGCAAACCAAGTTTTGTTCACTCACTCCAACCTTCCCTCGACGAACCTCGCTTCCCTCAAACTAAATGCCTTACGTCGCTCGACAGCACAGACAGATTGTATTCGTCTTCATCTGCATTTTTGCAATCCTCGGTGCTGTGCTCCTTGCAGATGCCCTCTTTGATCCAACCACCACTGCGGATCGATCTGCGATGGGAGGAATTGGAATTACTTTCACTGCATTAGCTATTTTAACTCTTGCGTTTTTGGTATTTGATGTTTGAGATGGAGTAAGCGTCTGTTTTATGTGTGTTAATTGTAGATTCTTGGAAGCTTTTGTAGTAGCAAGGAATACGAGGAAATGGAATAGGTGATAATGGTATCAGGTTGTTATTAGGTGGATGAGTTGTGCAGGTTTTACTTTTGAATGAGAATAGGAATTTATTAAAATGTATTCTGTTCACCGCTATCACTTTCCTCTTATTCTGCGAATTCCGGGGAAGAAGTTCGATTAGTGCATTCCATCTGTCGGACAAATGGATGATCTACTCGACGGGGTGAACGCTTCCGCTCGAGCGAAGATAGCCATTAAATAGGAAATAGTATAAGCTGGAATGGTGTTGTTTTGGTCGATAGTTAGACTCCCATTTCCTCTGGAGTGGGATCTCGATCAAGTCGTATTGGAAGTCGAGGGCGTCTGAGATCAGATCCATCCTTCTCGTCACGATTTAATTCCATATATGTTTCCCCCGTCCACCATCCAATTAAGGCAGAAAATAGAACCTTTCATTAGCTATATCCACTTGGTATGTACCTGAAAACCAGTGCGTATCCAACTTGATAGAAATAGATTTGCTACCAAGTCATTGGAATTCTTGTTGCAGATTTCGTCCCATGCGCTAGTCGTGACATTGGTGTAGGGATCGGTAATTGCACCGCAGAGTGAAGTTGTCATTTTTCCTGTTTCGACATCGCGGTATTGATATGTGATTATCGCAGACATGATTGCTAGTATTAGAGGTGGAAGGATTGTGTTGAGACAACCCACTACCAGCACTGCAAATCTAGACTACTCATTAGCCTTGACAATTCGATAAGTACCTTTGCCGCAGAAGAGAATACAATAATCATGCTGAGAGAGAGGATGATAATGATAACCCCCGCACCAGTTTCAAAGGGCGGAAAAGGACCGACAATAGCATCCGTCGTCATATACTCTGAAATCCCCAACACAAGACTCCAAATTCCATTTCCCATAGTAAGCAAGGCAGCAAACGGCACCGTCACAGAAACCCAACGCACACGCACGCCTTTTGGCCATTGAACTTTCTTCTTGTCTACGCCATTCTGTTTATCGCGCGGGGGAATAGGAGGACCGAGAATGGTGATAGGGTCCAATGCAGCTGGACTTGGAATGCGAGTGCTTGGATCTCTGTCGACACTCGATACGCGGAATTCCCTAGACACTCTAATATCCATGAGGAAAGTGTGCGAGTGTCATTGGTAGAACGTAATTATGTGGATTTTGCCGATGCCGAGATCCGGAGGAAGGGCTTGAGATGACGCGCCGGCGGTTAGGATGTTGATCGGGCGAACGGTTTCATTGAATGTGGAACACATACAGCTGTGCTGTGATAGGTTTGTTTTAGACGAGTTAATTTGGTAGATCGAGTTGAGATTAAATGGGTTCTGCACCCTGACACGTTTGACTTTGAGGAGGACGACACAGCCTCCACAGACCCTGATGGAAGACAAAGCAGAAAGCAGATCGACATGCATGGATATCCACTTCGATATCCTCAGAAATAGCTATACCCACTCTCGTTTCATCCATAACTAGCGACCTGAAACGGTCACTGACTTCCTTCATGGCAGTGACCATGTCGTTTCCTGGGTAATGGCAATTAAGAGTATTGTCGCTGGAGAGTGAAACCCTGACGTCAGATTGGGCAATTCGCATAAGGGGGATCTGATGAGTGGCAGCGCTGATCGCTCGAGTAAGGTAGTGTCAGCTAATTGAGTCCTTTGGATTGGTGGGAACTGAGGAACTAAATTTAAGTGCACGATTGAGGCGGCTACAAGCTTTGGCACTTAGCATAATGCCCTCTCCATCATTGGCTGCCAGACATCATGTGTAAAGTGCTATAATTATCAGCCAGCCTTAATTCAGTTTCACTCCCATAACACGAGATTAAATTTTACCCGCAACCAAAATCTCCCGACCTTCTCTTAAACCCAATTGCTACCCCAACTCAATTCTCGTCGTTCGTCCCTCTTTCTTTTCTTTCATCTTCTTCTTTCTTGAGTGGTTGTCGTTGTAGTTGGTCATGGCAGGTGAAGCGAGACCAAAACGAGACATTCAATGGGCAGACGTAATTCCCCCTCCTTGTCTCTCTCTTTATCTCCCGATTTCTCCGAGATTGTGTTCGCAATACTAATTCAGGGGTAAACAGGGTCTACGCGGTCTTGCATGCGTCCTTGTCGTCATTGCTCACAGCTTTGAATCCTTTTATTGGCCATGGGATGCTTTCGACCGTCATCTCCTCTTCCAAATCCCTGTTTTCAGACTCGTTATCCAAGGAGGATATCTTTCCGTCGCAATATTCTTTCTCATGTCCGGTTACGTGTGTGCCATGAAACCACTCAAATTGGCGAGGGCGGGGAAACCGGAAGAGGCAAGGAAGAATATCGGAAGTAGCGCTTTCAGAAGGATATTACGGTTGGGTGCTCCTGCTACCTTGGCTACGGTCATGAGTTGGTTTTTATGCCAGGTTGGAGCTTTCCGGTTGTCGAGATCTTTGCCGCCTTATGTGTGGCTGCATTTCTATTCTCCTGAACAATCCGACAATTTCTTTGCAGCCTTCCGCGATCTCTTCAGAGCCTGTGTATGGTACCCCGGATTGACGATGTTGATGGTAGTTACATACTTGGAGCCTGGATGGTCCAACTTGGAGTACCGGCAGGAACGCGTTCGAAGGAATTCAATGGACAATGGCATATGAAATTCGTGGATCAATGGTTCTTTATCTGGTCTTGGTGGTGACTGCATCATTCACTAGTCACGCTCGAGTGATATCTCTATTCCTCCTTACCATGTATTGCGTCTATTGGGGAGATCTTCTCGGCGATATTCCCTTTTACACCGGCGCACTGCTCGCTAATCTTTCCATTGTGTTGGGAACTACCTCGAATAACGCCAGCAGAGGAATCGGAATTGGAAAATTCCGTGTAAAGTGGCCACTTTTATTGGCTGTCTTTGCATTGTTCCTCGGATCTTATCCTCCCGATAGTCCCGATGCAAGAGGATGGTCAAACGTCATGCTGAGATTCGCAGAAATCTTCTTCCCCGCAGATTGTACGTTCCCCACAACATCTCTCAATTAACGATAGGGGAATTTTACTGGGCATATCCCTTCCTAGGAGCCTTCTTCCTCATCCTAGCAATCCACTTTTCCGCCTTCCTAAGAACAATCTTTTCACATCCATATCTAGTATTCCTAGGAAGCATCTCTTTCCCAATGTACCTCCTCCACTCAATGCTCCTCCGTTCAGTTCTCGCATGGACAATATACTTCATCATCCCACATATCGGCGGCCACCTTGTCCGCGACGTTCCCAGCGACGAAGAATGGCCAGACACAGTTTCTCACGGCCTTACTTTTCTCGGAAGTCTAGCACACACAATTTCATTTGTAGTTGCGTTTGTGGCATTAGTTTTTTTGAGTAGATTGTGGAGGGATACGGTGGATGTGGCTTGTGTCAAATTTAGTCAGCGGACTGAGGATTTGGTGCTTGGGAAAACTAATTGGGGCTGGACCCTGGGTCTTGGACCGATTCGCATCCAGCTTGTGGATTCGACGCAGCGGTTTGAGAACGGGCATGCTATCAGTAATGGAATTGCAAATGGTCATGTTGCGCAGAAGGATTTGGAGAAGGCACAGGCTTAAAAAGGACTATATATCGGGTTATTAGAGTAATGCATGAATGGGTTCAAAGCGCGGAATGTTTGCGTTTCATTGACTTGCAATCTGTGTCGAGTTTTAACTGGTCTCCACGAACTCAGAGATTCTATTCATTTTCGTGGTTTAGCTTCTCGTGATGTCAGATTCAGTGGGAGCACCTGGAATTGGAGCTGCCGACAGGCATGTATTTGACGAATATGAAGAGTTTCTTCGACAAATCTTCAGTGGGAGTGTGGAAATTGCAAGATTCTCGAAGAAAGTAATGGCAAATGCTTGCTTTCTATTTACACCCTATAACATCGGAATTATATAGGGTGGGAGTCAGGGGTGAACAGTAATTCAATTCGTGGACAGACAGAAGATACTTTCATCATATTCCTATCTCATAATATATAATAGATCCCTTTGGTGCAAAACACCCCGAAAAGCCGAAAAGAGCAACCAACTGTTGACAGTTTCCAACATTTCATCCAATATAAAGACAACGGCCGTTAACTCACTCTTCCATATATCCAGCGTCGGTTAACCTTTCAATTGTGCAAGCCATAAGTGAGGGTGAAAACAGAACTTGAGACAGGCCACCCAGCCATGTCGGCGCATCCTGTTAGGATACTTTGATAGAAGCACTGAACTTCGTCGACAAAATATCCACACGACTTGAAAGAGAATTCATCTTTGATGAGAAATCCGTCCAGACCTTTCCTAACCCTGCCCATATACCGTTAAGCCTCCGAAAGGAAACAACAAAATCAGAAATAAAGTCCATGTGCTCTTGGTTCCATTCAACCAATGAGAAAAGTGAATCGATTCCCTTCGCGAAGAGATCAAGGCTTGGCCCAACCCCGAGAAGGAGTTCATTGACGGCATTGAGTGTTAAACGGAGTTGTCTCATTCCATCGGAGATTGGTTGCATGGCATTAATCAAAGGAAACGGTATTGTAAAAAAGGGTTCAGGACCGCATTTTGAATCAAATACCGAGGGAGGCGCAGGAGGTTGAAAAATTTGCAAATTGCGTCGAGATGAGATGTCGAGCGATGAGTCCACCATTGACCTCTCAACCACGGGATACTGTCGATCATCATGAGAAAAGAGATAAAGCGGGATAGCCCGAAGGCCATCGATTAGCGGGATTGCATCTTGTTTCTCAATTCCATCCTCTCCCTCCGGTACTCCTCTTCGACGCTTATCTCCAAGGACCTTGTCTGTCGAAGTGCATTCCAGCCCTGCTTTTGAGCAATACAAGCATGCTTTGGAAAGATCATCATAGACACACTAATAAATGAGTACATATGTATTATATGTTCTTTACCTTGCGGTGTTGCTTCCTGCACACTCCACATCTAAGTGTTCCTTTTTGACCAAAGGGATTGTTGCCACGGAAAATTGGGCCCGTATTGGTGCGACGCCTTTCATTAGCTCAGTTTGCACAACTAATATACCTCTTTGTTGTTGTAGACTCTTCTGTTGGGGGTTGCCCAAGAACTGCTGGCACAGAGTTAGGGGCCGGTCTGATCTCCGTTAGTCTGGAAACGTTTGATGTTTGAAAGCCGCGACTGTAAAATGTGATTAGTTGGGCTATAGTAAAATTCGTACCTTAAGGAATCCGTTGTACCCGATCTCATGCTGTTTGGATAAGATGCAACTGTATTCAAGGTTTCAATGGCGCCAATTGCATCCAAGCTAGGGGCATCAAGAGGAAGCAATGTGACCTTCTCCGCCAAAGGGTCCTCATCAGAAGACAGACCTTCCTCTACATCCGTCCGTAACCCAGAAACCAACCCATCTATGCCTCCCATTGCTCTCAAGATATTCAAATCCTTAGGATCATGTAACTTTGCAAGTTGCTTAGGAGAAAATGCAAACGGATTATCCGCGATTTCAGTTTGCGAATCACTTCGTAGAGACGTGAAAAGGCCATGACTATGCTGGATATAATCTAACGGGGCCTGAAGAGACTTTTCAAACTGGCTTTCAAAGATATCTTCGAAATTCACAGCGAACTCAGGGAAGTATGGTGTGTCTTGGTTCGAATTCTGAGAATCGGCAATAGCGACATCGGTATTGGCGGGATCCAACTCCTTTTCTATTCGACAGTTATCACTCAAGATAAAATGGTACTATGGAATATTAGTTTAGGCATCAAGGAAGTGCATTCCGGGGACTGGAAATGTACCGCGGACATCTTCAGGCGAGAAGGATTACCCTGCCTGATAACCAGGTACAGGTGGACGCTGCGCCGTTGCAGTTGGGTGGGTACTTTTATTTAACGTCAGTTGAAAAGGCTTGTGTGGCAGGCTTAGTACCTGATTGGGTATGGCTGAATGGCTATGAATGGCGGTGGGAATTGAAATGAATAGCTATGAAAGTCATTTTGACCATCTGATTGGTCAGTTCTCAGTACGAATATCGCTCCCAAGAGCGCAATTCACGGAAACACGCGAAGGAGAGACACTGGAAAGTTCCTTTGAAGTCCGACTTTCGCGTGAATAATCGGATCAAGATCTCTCTTATTCCTGCCTCATCGCAATTCCGCAATAAATATCCATGTGTGGAGGAGGAGTTGAAACAGCTACGACATGTGATTGGGTTAATTCAGGACTGGGACGCTCCGGCGAAAATCACCCAAATCAAACCACAATGAGACCAAAGTGGAGCCGAAATTGTCATTCTGCATCCTTTGACAGCCGAAATGTGAAACCGTCTCTGCTTCAGTACTGAGCACGATCCTGCTTAGTGGCCAAAATCTTGTGAAAGTCGGTACGTGCGCAATGCACGGTCCCGACTTGTTCCCTGTACAGCCCAGTCAGACTCAGTCTACGAAAAGTATAAATGGGGCTGGATACTTCTCAGAATGCTTGTGAATCAACAACATGGTTAACAATGAGGACGAAACCGCAGCGGATTTGGGAGAAGGCATTGCAAATCTCGATTTGAACAATGGCAATGCTTCGACGTCCAATTCGAGCGACACCGAGCATCTCGATTTCGGAAACCATGATCCTCTAGCTGCACTCTCTCAGACCCAGTATGCACAACGAACCCATGCTTTGATGGACCTCAATGACCGTCTCCGCCAATGTGGTCTTGACGAATTCTTCTCCCTTCCTAAAATAGCCGTTGTCGGCGTGCAGAGCTCTGGAAAAAGTTCCATCATCGAAGCAATTTCTGAAATCAGCGTGCCTCGGCATAGTGGAACTTGTACACGATGTCCTATGGAAATTCGACTTCGAGGTCCCTCGTCTGCGGAATGGACTTGCAAGGTCTCGCTCAATTTTCAACGTGAGCCTGGCAGGACTTTTCATTTTGCAACTACTCGTGATAGAACTGAGGTTGAGAAGATCCTGCGCTATGCCCAATGGATGATATTGCATCCCAATGTGCCTTGTAGGGATTATCAAAGTTTGGTGGGGGCTAGTCCAAATCTTCAGGTAAGAACTGAGGACTTCTCGAAAGATTCAGTTATCGTTGATATCGTCGGGGCACCGGTGAATATTACATTTATCGATCTGCCTGGTATTTTTCAAGTGTCTGATACCATGGTAAAGTCATCCATAAAATAGACTGATGGAAGGGTGGCCAAGTTCGTCGTGAAAACCTCGTCGACTCTGTCCGAGAGCTTGCGATCGAGTATTTGACAGATCGAAATTGTTTTGTCCTTTTGGTAATTCATATGGCTAGTATGTTCTCAATCAATATGTGTTAATCTACAGGCGATATGGAAACTCAAGAGTCTCAAGCTTTGGCCGAGCAACACGATCCGGAGGGAAACCGTCGAATTGGTATCTCCTGTTGAATCCTCTCTGATGATATCTAGGTGTTCTGACGATGGCCGATCGAGTTCAGCCAGGAACCGAGGAACAATGGCTGAAAATTCTGCGCAATGAGGAGCATCAAATACGACATCGTTACTATATCACGAGACAAATGACACCTGAACAAGTTGGCCACTTGTCATCTCAAGAAGGGAGGATTCAAGAGAAGACATTCTTTTCTCAACCCCGTGGGCCTTGGTGTACTGTCGATCAAAACTACATTGGTGTTGAAAATCTGACGAACGCTTTGAGTAAAAGGCTTTGTGAGATGGCGGAGAACACGTACTTCCCCCAGTGACTTTATTTAATGCTCAAGGATTCCGTTACTCAAGAAGTATGTAAAGGAGGAACTTGTTGGTGTTGTGAAGGAACTTGATAAATTGCACCCTCCATTGACTACCTCTCCGCAATCTCATTTGATACAACTTTGCAATCAGTTTACGGGCGAGATCTCAAAGTATTTAGAGGCTCACAATGCCGGGTACGGACAACTTATTCAAGCTGCAACACGGGTCTATGAAAACTTGAAGAATAAGATTGTGTCTGCGCGCCTGGGATTTGACATCGACGAAGTCCGTGCAGCAGATGAAAGAGATGAGGCTGAGGAAGAAGAGAGGGCCACCGATGGTCAACACGAGACAGAGAACCTCGATACTGAAGATGTCCAATTGGACGAATTTGCTGTCAAGGAGCCAAATCCTGGTAATTCTCTTAGTTCGAATCTTGATTGATTGGCAGATTGTATTTCTTTGGAGTATGTGAGGAATCTCATTCGACTGTCTCGCAAGCGTGAATTGCAGGGCCATCCCTCGTGGGATGCTGTGGAATATCTCATGAGATTTTCAGTGTCGACTTGGGAAACCCTTTGCTTAGAGGCTTTTGCGAACATTCGTCGTCTATTGGAAACGCTTTTGGAAAAGCTAATTCTCAAATATTTCGAGCGATTCACACCGCTGAAAGACACAGTGAGGTTTGCTTTGTACAATATGATTAAACTAATTGTAGCATTGAGATAGCAAAGTTATTGGATGCTGTTGCCGTCAATACCCGCGCCTCAATTCATTCGTATTGTGAGTGGGAAAAACGACGCCCATTCACCCAAAATTCGGTGGATTTGATTGCCTTCAAAAACAACACTTATCAGCAATATATCCAGCGACGTCAACAGAGGTCTGCGCAAAACCTGGGTAATGCTGCCTCTGGTGCGTTTATGTTTCGAATGCCCGAACATGAGGATTATGAAGTCGAGCTAGGGGTTATTGCGGAGGTCACGTCGTACTTTGACATTTGCTATAAGCGGGCTAGTGATGTTGTTCCGATGCTCATCGAAACGGAACTTTTTGAGAAATTTAGCGAGTTGTTGGGGGAACAGTTGATTCCTAATCTGGGGATTACGGGGGAAGGGAGTCTTGAGAGGTGTGCGAGATTGGCTGTTGAGGATGAGCAAGTGAGGTTTCGGCGCGAGGAATTGGAGAGGAAGAGGGCTACTTTGGAAGAAGCCAGTGTTATCTTGAGGAGTATTTGAGAATGCAGAGAGTCAAGATTTACACAACAGGGAGGCAGAATTGTCGCAGTCCAAGTTCATTGAAGTCAAGTATAGAATACATTCTTTTGAGATTATTGCTTCTGATTCTTGAAATAATGTGGCTAGCTTGCTTTGAGTTTTCAAAATATATGTGAACTCGGATCCTAATTCTCAACGTCCAATCCATCCAAGATATCAGCCCATTGCGGCTTACTCCACTCCTCAATAGGGACATCTCCGCGATGCAAGTCTTTTGGATCGGGAACGAATCCTGCATTTTCCCAATCAATAATAGCAGCAATCCTATCCAAATTCGGCGTGAGAATGATGTTCGACTGGTACCAATCCATGTGGTCGAAAACAGGCTTTGCATGTTTTGAGAATTTAGGAGTGTGGTTGAGTAAACCAGGTGCATGATGACGATATTCTTCGATTGTTTTGAATGGTCCTTTGTGTGGGTAAGTAGGATCTGTGACGAACAGGAGCTCATGAGTAAGACAGAGAGTGCCAACAGCAAACTCTGCAGCGTGGGGATTAGGAATGGTTCGAAGTTGTTCAATGTAGGATCGCAATTCCAGCTTAATCGCGTCGAGTTGGCGAGAAGACAAAGAGTCCCAGGCTTGTTCGAGGTCGATGCCTTCCTTCATTTCCAAAACGGTGAGACCCTCTTCGACATGAACGACCGCAGGGACAGGAACTGTTGTATGGCTTTTGACCAAGTTTGTCGCCAGAACCAAGTTTTCATCCTGTAGAATTGTGTGGGTATAATCGTGCGTGCTGCCAAATTCGTCAAGTTCGCCGGGTTCCAAGGTCACGCGAATCACATACTTATCCGTAGCGTACACACGTCTACGATGTGCCGGTTGCAGCTGATGTGCTATTTGCAGTTCCCGGGTAATGCGTTGAGCCGCGCGTCCTGTTATCTAAGGTTAGTTTGCTAAATTTGTTGCCCCCCTCGTGCTGCAGCGTGGTATCTTACTGGTAGTGACAAGTACGGTGTATTAATTAACAATTGGAGAGGACTCACAGGAGGATCCATTGGATTATTGTGTTTGGATTGCATTCTTGGAGATCTGGGTTGAACCTGGCACGGGACATGCCGTGGTCGGAGAATTTTGCCGCGTTTCTCAATAAAGCTTCGCGGTCGCCCACTCGTTTGGGGTTGCCATGGCGCAATATTGAGCACATTCCAACTGTCCACCAATTGCTTGTCTGCGATAACGCTGGGTGTGGGATGTTTGGCGAATCCCCGGGCCGCTTCACGCGAGAACCTGGCCTTCGATTGGCGTCGGGAAACCCGGCCGCGAGCAACGGTTGCCAATCATGATGCTGGGATGCCGCAGCCAGTCAATTCTAAGCCTTGCCTGGTCTTCTATTAATTCGGGTTGGGAATGTCGGGGTTAAACTTTGCCGGTATATTCATTAAATCCCCTATATTAACCCGTATTAACGAACTCCGTCCGACAAGAATTTAATCAAACACTTGTTTTCCTCGAGCCGGTTTGACCGATCCACTATATGAAGATGGATGTCGCTTCGGGTAGCCAACTCTCGGCTCTTCTAGTTAATTCAACTCTCGGCTCATCTCGATGCTTCCGCTTCTTCTTCCTCTCCTCTTCCAGCTCCTTGTCCTGCCCTTTGCAGCAGCTGGAGGCGACTACGGAGTCTGTCCCAACGCCGTCACCGTCACCGTCACCGTCACTGTTCCTCCTCCTTTGACCACAATCAGTCACTGCCCAACCTGTCCCCTTATTGTGGTTACTGAATCCGCCCAAGTGATCACCTCCTGTAATTCGCCTACTCTTTCTTCCACTACCACCGTCTGCAGCACGCAAGGTGTCTTCTCGTGTGGCGGTTCAACACATACCTGTTTTCAACCTCCCTGCACCACAGGCTATCAGGCCCCTTGTTCAACCTGCTATGCTTGCCCATACAACGAATGTTGGGCACCCGGTCCTGAACTCGCTGCTGTTGCGAAATATGTGAAAGTTTACGAGTATTTCGATAACCAACTTCTTGATTTCTGCGACGAACTATGGCAATACGAGGTTCTCCAATCTTCCTCCCTGGAACCTGACGTTAGACTGAATGCTTCACGAGAACCCGTATATATGAAACATTTTATATCACCGACGATATCACTATTCACTTGTCTGAGGCTACCACTATCACTCTCACCGAGACCTCCACAGTTACCCAGACGTCTATTGTATCTACTTTCAAGTCTCATCACCATACATCAAAGACTTATCAGTCGACGGCTACTAGTCAACCTTCCGGACTTAGCTCTCTTCCACAATCATCAGCATCTCAGTCCACTGCTCCACCACCCCCAGCTGTCACCAGTTTCAGCATCCAGCTTGGAGGAGGCGCAAGTATCAATGGCAAGTATGTCGACGAAATCGGATCTATACTTGGATACGAGAATCCACATGGTCCCCTTTTCCACATCGTCGGTTCCCGATTATACGATCAGTTCAACAATGTAATTTATCTTTCCGCAGACGATCTGGCGAATGACGGCAGTTCAGTAGCCATTGCTACTTTGTCTCCGCCTCAGGATGCACTTTTGGATATTTTCTCTCTTGGCTCGAATGATCAACTTGTCATTACTGTCCCGTCCACCACGGATAGCGCAAAGAAGAAAAGAAGTGGGACTGTATTGAATTGTTTTGCATGCTCTGATGGATTTTTATATTTTGGATCAGCTACTGAGAGTGGTTGTCAACTGGTGTCTTTAGCAGCAATATTCCCTCCTTCCTCTTCCGCAATTCCTTCCTCTTTCTCCTCAACTGCTCCTCCACCACCACCGGCCTCAAGTGTCTCAGGCGGACCTTCCAGTTCCTCTTCCCTCTCGTATTCCTCTTCCTCTTCCTCTTCCTCTTCCTCCTCATCTCAGGCCCAATCCCAGTCCCATTATATTACCTACCGGTCTTATTACAACTCTAGCACGCCGCAAAGTTTCGCTCCTACCAGTCAAGTATCCATCATTCAGAGTACCACTGCTCCGCTTACTACCGTTATTCAGAGCAGCGTCACTCCAGTCTCCTCAAGTCCAGGTTCCTCAATCCCAAGTATTTCAATTCCAACAATTTCCACACTCTCAAGTTCACCGTCTTTCCCCTCCGTACTATCTTCAATCATGAGTAGTGCTCCTGTCTCAAACTCATTACCAGTGAGCAGTGCCCCGGTGTCATCTCAGCCTCCACCAACACCTAGCATGTCATGGGAAGCGTCGCCGTCCGTTGTCATAATGGGAGACCTATCAACACCCAGTGCAGTCGCCACAATTACAATCCAATACTTGCTTAACGGGAATCCTTTTCCTGGCGTCCCGGTCACCGTGGAAATTGAAAGTGGCCCCGGAATCCTAACCTACATCCCCTCCGTAGGATATTCGCAAACTGGCGGCATTATCAACGCGGTCAGCGATTCCAATGGTACAGCCGTAATATACTTCAATTCCGCTTTCCGGCTCGGATTTACCTTTATTCTCTTCTCCGACCAGTACTCCAATCAGGTTGGCTTGAGTTTTCAAGTCATTGCTCCACCACAACCCAGCCTGAGCTGGACAGTTACTCCGGAAAACTATACTCTCGAAGAGGGAGACATAACAACACCGGCAGCAGTTGGCACAGTTACAATTCAATACTCGTTGTACTCCAATCCTGTTCCTGGCGTCTCGCTCACCGCCGAAATCGAGAGCGGCCCCGGCCAGCTAACCTATATAAACTCCAACGGATCGACGGAAAGTGGCAGCTCGATCAACGACGCGCTCAGCAATGCCGAAGGTACGATCGTAATACAGTTCAATTCCGCTTCGGTTTCAGGAGATGCCCAAATAATGTTCTTGGACAGTTATGGCAACTCGTTTGGCTGCACGTTTGTTGTCGTGCAACCAGACCTCCCAGAGATCAGCATTATAGATGTCGTGGCTCCAACGATACAACAAGTTATTCAATTTGGCGGGTTCCAAGTTACTCTTGCCGGTTCCGTTAGTGGGAACGCAATAGCGAACGCGGAAATAAACGTTTCTTGCTCCGACCCCTCCGTTACCTTTGTAGTCAATAGCGTGGACATGGAGGGCCCAATTCAGCTTGAGACGGATTTCTATGGGCAAGCCCTCGTGGAGTTTTCATCAACTTTCGCCGGCGTAAAAGTGTTCACCGTTCAGTATATGACAGCTACACCGGCTACCACCACTTGGATTGTCACACAAGTCGTCGATTGCAGTAACACTCAGTATACGTTTCTTATCAACGACGTAAGTTCCGAGCCAGCTGATGTGGACCTTGCCGAGGATGATTTAGTATTTGTACAAGTGGACGTTGTCGATCTCGCCGGCGACCCGTTCTTGAAC